>OFCW01000085.1_pt1 | contig 40192 bp, 40 predicted proteins | sample 1520951 | NCBI WGS metagenome assembly OFCW01 (sample SAMEA4349680, study PRJEB24078) | microbial mat metagenome | biome: Terrestrial Biome; feature: Habitat; material: Microbial Mat | place: India | collected 2012-06-12 | depth 10 m | reverse complement strand
GGGGGTCACGCTGGCCATCGACGACTTCGGCACCGGCTATTCCTCGCTCGCCTACCTCAAGCTCTTCCCGATCGATCACCTGAAGATCGACCGCTCCTTCGTCGCTGACATCGAACACGACCTCAACGACCGGGCCATTGCCTTTGGCACCATCGCACTGGCCCATTCGCTCGGCCTCAAGGTCATCGCCGAGGGGGTCGAAACCGAGGACCAGCTCGACCTGTTGCGCGGCAACCGCTGCGACGAGGTGCAGGGCTACCTGCTCAGCAAGCCGATGAACAGTGGCACCGCCTTCGCCTTCCTGCACGCCCGCCAGCTGGCGGGGTAAAATCGCGCTTTTCGACTGCGCAGGAGTTCCCATGGCACAGCGCACGCTGGCTCGCTATTTGACCGAAGAACAACGCCACAAGGGCATCATCACCGGCGACCTCAAGTTCCTGATCGAGATCGTCGCCCGTGCCTGCCAGGCCATTTCCGTTGCCATCGGCAAGGGCGGCCTGGGCGGCGTGCTCGGCGAAGCAGGCAGCGACAACGTGCAGGGCGAGGCGCAAAAAAAACTCGATGTGCTGTCCAACGACATCCTGCTCGACGCCAACGAATGGGGCGGCCACCTCGCCGCCATGGCCTCCGAGGAAATGGACTTGCCACACCTTGTGCCGCACCGTTTCCCGAAAGGCGAATACCTGCTCACCTTCGACCCGCTCGATGGCTCATCGAACATCGACGTCAACGTATCGATCGGCACCATTTTTTCGGTCCTGAAATGCCCGGAGGGCGCCGACCTCAGCACGCCACAGGCCGCCGAGCGGGCCTTCCTGCAACCCGGCACGGCGCAGGTTGCGGCGGGCTACGCGGTGTACGGGCCGACCACGCTGCTCGTCCTGAGCGTGGGCGACGGCGTCGTCGTATTGACCCTCGACCGCGAGCAGGGGCAGTTCGTGCTGACCCAGGAAAATGTCCGCATCCCGGCCGACACCCGGGAATTCGCCATCAACATGTCGAACCAACGCTTCTGGGAAGCGCCGGTCCAGCGCTATGTCGCCGAAATGCAGGCCGGCAGGGAAGGCCCGCTCGGCAAGGACTACAACATGCGGTGGGTGGCGTCGATGGTCGCCGACGTGCATCGCATTATGACGCGCGGCGGCATTTTCATGTATCCGCTGGACAGCAAGATGAAGGACAAGGGTGGCAAGCTGCGCCTGATGTACGAAGCCAACCCGATGGCCTTCCTGGTCGAGCAGGCCGGTGGCGCCGCAACAACCGGCCGCCAGCGCATTCTCGACATCCAGCCGGAGAGCCTGCACCAGCGCGTGCCGGTCATCCTCGGTTCGAAGAACGAGGTTGAGCGCGTCACTGGCTATCACGGGGCCTGACCTGCTAAAGTCGCACGTCCCCAACGTCATAGGATGATTGCGATGTCCAAGCTCACCCTCGCCCTCCTGTTCGCAGCCGGGTCCCTGATCACCGGCTGCAAGAGCAACGAACCCAAACCGGAAGAGCCCGCCGCCCCGCCAACGGCGGCCGCAACGCCGGCGCCAGAACCGGCCCCGGCCACCAAACCGGTGTGCCCGCCGGAGCAGACCGCCGCCAAGAAAAAAACCAGCGCCAAAACCAAGACGAAGGACAAGGCCGAAAACAAGCCGCTCGACTGCGAACCGGCCAAACCGGCCGCCGCAGCCCCGGCCGCTGCGCCGGCTGCCCCGGCGCCCCGCGCCGGCCGCATCATGCACGGCCCGTACGACATTTCCGGCAACAAACCGGTGACCGACATTGCCCAGGTGCAGACTGGCCAGGGCACGATGGTCAAGGGCGAGCGCGAATGGGAAGGTGAAATCACCGGCATTCCGGCTGCCGGCACGACCTTCACCAAGCTGCGCATCGGCATGTCGCGCCAGCAGGCCATCGACCTTGCCGGCCAACCGACCGACCAGGGCGCCTACATCACCGGCAAGGCATGGATCCCGTTCTATTTCGGCAGCGACCGGGCTCGCTGGGAAATGGCCTACAAAGGCAAGGGGCGCCTGATCTTTTCGCAGAACGCCGGCTTCGGCACGGATTTCTACCTGACCTGGATCATCCACAACGAAAAGGACACCGGCTACCGCTAAGCCGGCAGGAGAGGCCCGCCATGCCGGCAACATGGTGCGGCGGGCCGCGCACCCTATCCAAATCATGGTTTTTGCCGGATAATTTTGCCTTTTTCGCAGGCTGGATTTCCGGAACATGAGCGTCAGCACCCCCCCCCAGTTTTCACCCTTGACCGGCGCCATCCGCGCCCTCGCCATGGACGCCGTCCAGCAGGCCAATTCCGGCCATCCCGGCGCGCCGATGGGTATGGCGGAAATCGCCGAAGTGCTCTGGCGCCGCCACCTGCGACACAATCCGGCCAACCCGCAATGGCCAGACCGCGACCGCTTCGTGCTGTCGAACGGTCACGGCTCGATGCTGATCTACGCGCTACTCCACCTGACCGGCTACGACCTGTCGATCGACGACCTCAAGCAGTTCCGCCAACTCAAGTCGCGCACCGCCGGCCACCCCGAGTTCGGCCATACGCCCGGCGTCGAGACGACCACCGGGCCGCTCGGCCAGGGCATCACCAACGCGGTCGGCATGGCACTGGCCGAAAAGGTCCTCGCTGCCGAGTTCAACAAGCCGGGCCACGAAATCGTCAATCACCACACCTACGTCTTCCTGGGCGATGGCTGCCTGATGGAAGGCGTTTCGCACGAAGCCTGCTCGCTGGCCGGCACCCTTGGCCTGGGCAAGCTGATCGCCTTCTGGGACGACAACGGCATCTCGATCGACGGCCATGTCGAGGGCTGGTTCACCGAAGACATGCCGAAGCGTTTCGAATCCTACGGCTGGCATGTCATCCCGGCCGTCAATGGCCACAACGCCGATGAAATCGAGAAGGCCCTGCTCGCCGCCAAGGCGGTCACCGACAAGCCGAGCCTGATCTGCTGCAAGACCACCATCGGCATGGGCTCGCCAAACAAGCAGGGCTCGCACGACTGCCACGGTGCGCCGCTGGGCAAGGAAGAAATCGCCGCCGCCCGTGCGTATATCGGATGGCCCCACGCACCGTTCGAAATCCCCGACGAAGTCTACGCTGCCTGGAACCGCAAGCCGGCCGGTGCCGTCTTCCAGGAAAACTGGGACAAGCGTTTCGCCGCCTACCGCGCCGCCTTCCCGGCCGAGGCCGCCGAATTCGAGCGCCGGGTCATGAAGGCCGAACTGCCGGCCACCTGGGAAGCGACCAAGGCCGCCTACATTGCCGCCTGCCGCGACAAGGCCGAGAACATCGCCACCCGCAAGGCTTCGCAGAACGCCATCGCCGCACTGGTCCCGGCCGTGCCGGAAATCTTCGGCGGCTCGGCCGACCTGGCCGGCTCCAACCTGACTTTCGTCAAGGGCAGCAAGGGCGTCACCCGGACCGAAGGCGGCAACTACTGCTACTACGGCGTGCGCGAATTCGGCATGACGGCGATCGCCAACGGCATCGCGCTGCACGGCGGCCTGATTCCCTACACCGCCACCTTCCTGGTCTTTTCGGATTACGCCCGCAACGCGATCCGCATGGCGGCGCTGATGAAGCAGCGCCAGATCATGGTTTACACCCATGACTCCATCGGCCTCGGCGAGGACGGCCCGACGCACCAGCCGGTCGAGCACATCCCCTCGCTGCGCATCATCCCGAACGTCGATGTCTGGCGCCCGGCCGATGCCACCGAAACGGCCATCGCCTGGATGGCGGCCGTCGAACGCACCGACGGCCCGACCGTACTCGCCCTGTCGCGCCAGAATCTGCCGACCGTGACGCAGAAGGTCACCGATGCCGACATCGCCAAGGGCGGCTACATCCTGTCCGACGCGGCAGACGCCAAGGCCGTGCTGATCGCCACCGGCTCCGAAATCAAGCTGGCCCTCGATGCCCAGGCCGCATTGGCCGCCGAGGGGATCGCCGTGCGTGTCGTGTCGATGCCCTGCACCAACGTCTTCGACCGTCAGGACAAGGCCTACCGCCTGTCCGTGCTCGGTGCCCACCTGCCGCGCATCGCCATCGAAGCGGCCCACCCGGATTTCTGGCGCAAGTATGTCGGCCTGCACGGTGCCGTGATCGGCATCGACCGTTTCGGCGAATCCGCGCCGGCCAACCAGTTGTTCGATCTTTTCGGTTTCACCGTGGCCCATGTCGTTTCGACGACCAAGGCACTGCTGTCCTGATTCAAAACTTCAACGCAGAGAGGAAAAAATCCCATGGCTATCAAGGTTGCAATCAACGGTTTTGGTCGTATCGGTCGCTGCACGCTGCGTGCCATCTACGAACAGGGCCTGCAGAACGAATTTGACGTCGTCGCGATCAACGCCTCCGGCGACCTGGCGACCAACGCCCACCTGCTGAAGTACGACACGACGCACGGCCGCTTTGGCACCTCGGTCGAAACCGAAGGTGAAAACTGCATCATCATCGACGGCAAGAAGATCGCCTTCTACTCGACCAAGGACCCGAAAGGTGTCAACTGGGCCGACCACGGCGTGGACGTCCTGCTCGAGTGCACCGGCGCCTACACCACCAAGGCCAAGGCGCAGGCCCTGCTTGAGCAAGGTGCGAAGCGCGTGCTGATCTCGGCGCCGGGCGGTGACGATGTCGACACCACCATCGTCGTCGGCGTCAACGAAGGCGCCCTGAAGGCCGACATGACCGTCGTCTCGAACGCCTCGTGCACCACCAACTGCCTGGCCCCGGTGGCCAAGGTGCTGTCCGACGCGATCGGCATCAAGTCCGGCCTGATGACCACGGTGCACGCCTACACCAACGACCAGGTCACCGTCGACGTCCGCCACAAGGATCTGCGCCGCGCCCGCGCTGCCGCCGCCAACATCATCCCGACCAAGACCGGCGCCGCCAAGGCCGTCGGCCTGGTCCTGCCGCAACTGGTCGGCAAGTTCGACGGCTTCGCCCTGCGCGTCCCGACCATCAACGTCTCGCTCGTCGACCTGACCTTCACCGCCGAGCGCGCCACCACCAAGGAAGAGATCAACGCCCTGATGACGGCAGCCGCCAACGGCCCGCTGAAGGGCATCCTGGCCGTCAACACCGAGCCGCTGGTCTCCTCCGACTTCAACCACACGACCGTGTCCTCGACCTTCGACGCCACCCAGACCCGCGTTCTGAAGGGCGAAGACGGCTCGACTCTGGTCAAGGTCCTGGCCTGGTACGACAACGAGTGGGGCTACTCCTGCCGCATGCTCGATGCCGCCCGCGCCTGGATGAACGCCAAGTAAGTGCTCGCATCGGAAGACAGGGGCCGCAAGGCCCCTTTTTTTGCCCCTTTCCGTGACGCACCGCCCCCCCTATCGCCTCGCCATCAACGGATACGGCCGCATCGGCCGTTGCTTCCTGCGCGCCCTGCGGGAAGCTCAGGTCGCGCACCCTTTCCAGATTGTCGCCATCAACGAGCCGGCCAACCTGGAGAGCATGGCCTACCTGACGCGCTATGACTCGACGCACGGCCGCTTCCCCGGCCTGGTCGAAGCGGTCGATGGGGAACTGCGCATCGACCATCGGCCGATCCGCGTCAGCCATGCCCGGACGCCGGAAGCGGTGGATTGGCGAGACATCGACCTGCTGGTCGAATGTTCCGGCGCCTATGGCAAACGCGCCGAACTGCAGCGTTTCCTGGCGGCCGGCTGCCCCCGCCTGCTGCTCTCGCACCCGGGAGCCAGCGCCGATGATGTCGACGCGACCATCGTTGCCGGCATCAACCAGGACAGGTTGACCGGCAGCGAAAAACTGGTGTCTGCCGCCTCCTGCACGACCAACGCCATCGTCCCGCTGCTCGACCTGCTCGACCGCGAAGTCGGCATCGAGGAAGCCCTGCTCACCACGCTGCACTCGGCGATGAACGACCAGCCGCTGATCGATGGCTACCACCACGACGACCTGCGCCGCACCCGCTCGGCGATGCAGTCGATCATCCCGGTGTCGACCGGGCTGGCGCGCGGCGTCGAACGCCTGCTGCCGCGCCTGGCCGGCCGCGTCCAGGCCAAGGCCATCCGTGTGCCGACGACCAATGTCTCGGCCATCGACCTGACCCTCGTCACCGAGCGCCCGGTGTCGGTGCACAGCATCAATACCCTGCTCGCCAACGCCGCTTTTGGCCGGCTCAAATCGCTGGTCGCCTATTCCGAGGCCGCACACGCCTCGATCGATTTCAATCACGACCCCCATTCGGCCATCGTCGACGGCAGCCAGACGCGCACCAGCGGTGCCCATCTGGTCAATCTGTTCGTCTGGTTCGACAACGAATGGGGATTCGCCAACCGCATGCTGGAGGTCGCCACGCACTGGTCGCGCCTCTGGTCCCCGCCTCAGCATCACATTCCGCCACACTCAGGAGATCAACCATGAACGTCATCAAACTGGCCGACCTCGATGTTTCCGGCAAGCGTGTCTTCATCCGTGCCGACCTCAACGTCCCGCAGGACGAGGCCGGCAACATCACCGAAGATACCCGCATCCGTGCTTCGTTGCCGTCGATCAAGTACTGTGTCGACAAGGGCGCCGCGGTCATGGTCACCTCCCACCTCGGCCGGCCGACCGAGGGCGAACTGAACCCGGAAGACAGCCTGATGCCGGTTGCCGTACGCCTCGGCCAGCTGCTCAAGCAGCCGGTGCGCCTGATCACCGACTGGGTCGACGGTGGCTTCGATGTCAAGCCGGGCGAAGTCGTGTTGCTCGAAAACTGCCGTGTCAACAAAGGCGAGAAGAAGAACAACGACGAACTGGCGCAGAAGATGGCCAGGCTGTGCGACATCTACGTCAATGATGCCTTCGGCACCGCCCACCGCGCCGAAGCGACCACCCACGGCATCGCCAAATACGCCCCGGTGGCCTGCGCCGGCATGTTGATGGGAGCCGAGATCGACGCCCTGTCCAAGGCCCTGCATAACCCCAAGCGCCCGCTCGTCGCCATCGTCGGCGGCTCCAAGGTGTCGTCCAAGCTGACCATCCTCAAGTCGCTGGCCGAGAAGGTGGATCAGCTGATTGTCGGCGGCGGCATTGCCAACACCTTCCTGCTCGCCGACGGCAAGCGTATCGGCCAGTCGCTGGCCGAACCGGATCTGGTCAAGGAAGCGCATGCCATCATGGACATCATGAAGGAACGCGGCGCCGAAGTGCCGTTGCCGACCGATGTCGTCGTCGCCGACGAGGTTTCCGCCTTGGCCCGCGCCAACAAGATTTCGGTCGAGGAGGTGCACGCCAATGATCGCATCCTCGACGTCGGCCCGAAGACTGCCGCCAAGCTCGCCGAAATCATTGCCAATGCCGGCACCATCGTCTGGAACGGCCCGGTCGGCGTCTTCGAATTGCCGCAGTTCGCCGGCGGCACCAAAATGCTGGCTTCCGCCATTGCCCATTCCGAGGCGTTTTCGATCGCCGGCGGCGGCGACACGCTGGCCGCCATCGCCAAGTTCCATATTGCCGACGAGGTCGGTTACATCTCGACCGGCGGCGGTGCTTTCCTGGAATTCCTCGAAGGCAAGACCTTGCCGGCCATTGCCGTGCTCGAAGAGCGGGCGAAGGGCTAAGCCAGCCACCCTCAACCGGCCGGCCGCTGGATGGCTGGCCGGTCAAGCAGAATTGTCGAACTACAACTCACGGGGGAAGGGAAGCCATGTTGCGTCATACCAAGATCGTCGCCACGCTGGGGCCGGCCTCGTCGTCGCCTGAGGTGCTTGAACGCCTGGTCCAGGCTGGCGTCGATGTCGTCCGGATGAATTTTTCGCACGGCAGCGCCGAGGATCACACGGTGCGTGCGGCAGGCATTCGGGCGGCAGCGGCCAAGTTCGGCCGGACGGTCGGCATCCTGGGCGACTTGCAGGGGCCGAAAATTCGCGTCGGTAAATTCGAGGCCGGCAAGATCACGCTCGCCGTGGGCGACAGCTTCATTCTCGATGCCGCCTGCCCGCTCGGCAACCAGGAGCGGGTCGGCCTTGATTACAAGGATTTGCCCAAGGATGTGCAATCGGGTGACATCCTGTTGCTCGATGACGGCCGCCTGAAGCTGGAGGTCCTGCTGGTGCGCGGCCCGGAAATCCACACCCGCGTCCTGGTCGGCGGCGAATTGTCGAACAACAAAGGCATCAACCGCCAGGGCGGCGGCCTGACCGCCCCGGCGCTGACCGCCAAGGATATGGACGACATCAAGACGGCTGCGCAGATCGGCGTGGACTTCGTCGCCGTTTCCTTCCCGAAGAGTGCCGCCGACATGTACATGGCGCGCCAGCTGTTGCGCGCCGCCGGCAGTTCGGCCGTGCTGATCGCCAAGATCGAGCGTGTCGAGGCGATCACCAACATGGCCGAGATTCTCGATGCCTCGGACGGGGTGATGGTCGCCCGCGGCGACCTGGCGGTGGAAGTGGGCGACGCGACCGTGCCGGCCCTGCAAAAGAAGATGATCCGCATGGCGCGGGACATGAACAAGCTGACCATCACGGCAACGCAGATGATGGAATCGATGATTTCCTCGCCGGTGCCGACCCGCGCCGAAGTGTCGGACGTCGCCAACGCCGTGCTCGATGGCACCGATGCCGTGATGCTGTCGGCCGAAACGGCAAGCGGCAAGTATCCGGTGGAGACCGTCGAATCGATGTCGCGCATCTGCATCGAGGCCGAGCGTTCGGCCGAAGTCACGCTCGACCGCGAATTCCTTGATCGCGTCTTCACGCGCATCGACCAGTCGATCGCCATGGCGGCGATCTGGACGGCGCATCACCTGAAGGTCAAGGCCATCGCCGCGCTGACCCAGTCCGGCTCCACCGCGCTGTGGATGAGCCGCCTGAACTGTGGCGTGCCGATCTACGCGCTGACCCCGGATGCCGCATCGGTGGCCCGCATGGTCCTCTACCGCGAGGTCTATCCGCTGCTCATGGCGCAGCAGCACACCGACCGCGATCGCCTGCTGGCCGAAGCCGAGCAGTTGCTGATCGCCCGCGGCGTGGTCGAGAAGGGCGACCTGATCGTGCTCACCATCGGCGAACCGATCGGCTGCGCGGGGGGCACCAACACGCTGAAGATCGTCCGCGTCGGCGAGCATCAAATCAACTAAAATACATAAATTACCCGAAACAAAATCACTGCACAGGAGTTCCCATGCCGCTCGTTTCCATGCGCCAACTGCTCGATCATGCCGCCGAGAACGGCTATGGTCTGCCCGCCTTCAACGTCAACAACATGGAACAGGTCTGGGCCATCATGGAGGCCGCCAACCAGGTTGATGCCCCGGTGATCATGCAGGCCTCGGCCGGTGCCCGCAAATACGCCGGCGAACCTTTCCTGCGCCATCAGATCCTGGCCGCGCTGGAAGCCTACCCGCACATCCCCATCGTGATGCACCAGGATCATGGCCAGTCGCCGTCGGTCTGCATGGCCGCCATCCGTTCCGGCTTCTCGTCGGTGATGATGGACGGCTCCCTTCAGGCCGATGGCAAGAGCGTCGCCACCTACGAATACAACGTCGAAGTGACCCGCAAGGTGGTCGAATTCGCCCACGCCATCGGGGTTTCCGTCGAAGGCGAGCTGGGCGTGCTCGGCTCGCTCGAAACCATGAAGGCGGACAAGGAAGACGGCCACGGCGCCGAAGGCCACATGACCCGCGAAGACCTGCTGACCGACGTCGAGCAGGCCGCCGACTTCGTCAAGCAGACGAACTGCGACGCGCTGGCCATCGCCATCGGCACCAGCCACGGCGCCTACAAGTTCACCAAGAAGCCGACCGGCGACATCCTCGCCATCGACCGCATCGCCGAAATCCATGCCCGCCTCCCGAACACCCACCTGGTCATGCACGGCTCCTCCTCGGTGCCGCAGGAGTTGCTGGCCGAGATCCGCGAGTTCGGCGGCGACATGAAGGAAACCTACGGCGTGCCGGTCGAGGAAATCGTCAAGGGCATCGCCCACGGCGTGCGCAAGGTCAATATCGACACCGACATCCGTTTGGCCATGACCGGTGCGATCCGCCGCTACCTGGTCGAAAACCCGTCCAAGTTCGACCCGCGCGACTATCTGAAGCCGGCCCGCGAAGCCGCCAAGAAGATCTGCCTGGCCCGCTTCGAAGCTTTTGGTGCGGCAGGCAACGCCAGCAAGATCAAGGCGATCCCGCTCGACAAGATGGCCGAACGGTATGCCAGGGGCGAGCTGAACCAGATCGTTCGCTGAGCCGCCTTGCGCCTCACCCGGAAAGGCCGCGCCATGCGGCCTTTTTCTCGCCCGCACACCGCGCCATGCCATGACTGAACAGCCGGGAAACCTGCTGCGCTGGCTGGCCTTAGCGCTCTTCGGCCTGGCGCTGGCAGCAGCCGGCTGGCGCACACCGATACCGCCTCCGGCCGTGCTGTCGCCCTCCCTGGCCGCGCCCCTGGCCGGCGACGATCTCCCGGCAGCCGCCCGCGCCTCGCCGGAACGCCCCAGCCCGACCCGACTGGCCAACGGCCGAACGGCCATCGCCTGGCTGGAAAATGGCGAAGCGGAAAGCGCCGGCATCCGGCTCGCCATCCGCGACGCTACCGGATGGCGCGACATGGGCCGCATTGCCAGCCGGGAAAGCACGGCGGCGGCGGCCTTCCTGCATGCCCAGCGCCTGGGCCGCCCGCTCCTCTGGGCCGAGGGTGGCTGGCTACACCTGTGGTACGAAGCGCACCCGCTGGGCAGCGCCTCCGGCGCCATGCTGATGCACAGCGTGTCGACCGATGGCGGGCGTCAATGGACCCAGGCCCGGCGCCTGGACAGCACCCCCTTCGGCGGCCTCGGCCCCCGTCTCGGGGAAACACTGCGGCCGTTGGCCGATGGCGGGCTGCTATTGCCGCTCGCCCAGGCCGGCGGCGACGGCCCCTGGCTGCGCCTGAGCGTCACCGGCCAGTTGGTCGGCCGCCTGCCTGCCTTACCGGCGCTTGCGGCGGAGCCGCCCCGATGATCAGCCTGCACGCCGCCTACGGCCTGCTCGGTCAGGCCCTGGTCTGTGGGGCGCTGGCCGCCTTGCCCGGTTTCGGCCGCTTTCGCGCCCGCATTGCCTTGGCGGCCAGCGCGGTGTCGCTGCTGGTCGGCATTGCGCCGATCATGCTGGCCGTGTTCGGACCGCCGTCGGCCACCCTGCTCGGCCTCGCCCTCTGTCACCTGGCCGGCCGCCTGCCGGCGGGCGGTGCAACGCGCCCGGCGCTGCTCATCGTCGGTTGCGGGGGGGCCCTTGCCCTGGCCAGCGCCGGCGGGTTACCGGGCGATCTGTACGCGCTCGGCTACCGCCCCTGGCCGCTGCTCGCCGCCCTGCTGCCGCTTGGCCTGATCCTGGCCTGGCGAGGCCGGGCGGCCTGGTTGCTGATCCTGGCCAGCGCACTGTTCGCCTACGCCGGCGGGCTGTTCGCCAATCTGTGGAACGCTCTGCTCGACCCGCTGCTCATCGGGCTGGCCGGTGGCGCGCTGCTGCGGGCCTGGCTGTTCCGGCGCCGACACACAACCTAACGGGTCAGCGCGTCGCTGATCAGCCGGCGGATGCTGCCGGCCTCGAACGGCTTGTCGCAGATGGCCGAGACGCCGGCCCGTTCGACGGCTGCCAGGCGGCCCATGTTCTGCTCGCTGGTCACCATCAGGATCGGCACATCGGCCTGCCAGCTCTGGGTGCGAATGTATTCGGTCAGTTCGCGGCCATCCATTTCCGGCATGTTGTAGTCGGTGATGACCAGATCGACCATCGCCTGTTCGAGCAAGCTCACCGCCTCCTTGCCATCGACCGCTTCCTGGATGCGCGTGATGCCGAGTTCCTCGAGCAGGCGCCGGAGATGGCGGCGCGAAGCGAGGCTGTCGTCGACGACCAGCACGCGCAGGTTTTCGACTTCGGCGGCATCGATGTCCTCCGGCGGACTCAGGTAATCGGCCGCGGCGTAGAGGGCTCGGGACAACTGCTGCTCGGTGAAGGGTTTGGCAACGATGCTGCAGGCGCCGGACTGGCGCACCGGTTCGAGCATCTGCGGCCGGGTTTCGCTCGACACGAGAATGAAGGGCACCGTCTCCAGGGCAGCTTCGGCGCGCAGGGCCACCACCAGGTCGGTGCCTGCACCGTCGGGCAGGTAGAGGCTGCTGATCACCACCGTGTGGCCTTGGGCCGCCCGCAAGGCGGCCAGGGCGGCCTGCGCCGTCTCGACGCGGGTGATCTGGCGGACACCCTGGTTTTCCAGCATGCGCTGCACCCAGTGCGCCTGCGACGAAGAAGGCTCGACCAGGATGACCGAAAGGTCGGCCAGGGAGGTGATCATTGCCATGCCGGTGCTCCGCGAGAGGGGAATACGGGCACTATAACAGCGCCCCGGTACCGTGACAGCCCGGAGCGCCGAGTATCAGCCGCGCAGCCGGGCGGCGATGGCGGCGACGCGCTGGCCGTAAGCCTTGGCGGTCTCGAGGTCGCCCTGCGGGATCTCGTCGACTGCCGCGTCGGACGGCGAACGCACCAGCAAGCCGACCGAGCCGCCCAGGTGATTGAGATCGGCGTGGGTGGCCGCTTTGGTGTTGGCCGGCAACTGGCCGAGACTGACCCAGATGCCGCCGTGCTGCGAAGCCAGGGTCTGCAACTGGATCATCGTCGCCCCCTTGTCGCCGACCGGGCTGGCGCTGTTGGTGAAGCCGCCGAACACCTTGTCCTGCCAGGCGCGGACAAACCATGCCTTGGAGGAGGCATCGGCAAATTTCTTGAACTGCCAGCTCGGGCCGCCCATGTAGGTCGGCGTGCCGAAGATGATGGCATCGGCGGCGGCCAGCTTGTCCCAGCCGCCCTCCGGCAGGTTGCCCTCGGCGTCGATGGCGAGCAGTTCGGCTCCGGCGCCTTCGGCGACGTATTGGGCGACACGCTGGGTATGGCCGTAGCCGGAGTGATAAACGACGATGATGTGGCTCATGGGTTTTCCTTTCAGGAAGTAAAGGTTGAATCACGCGAAAGGCGGCAGGTCGAAGAGGAGGATTTCCGCCGCCTCCGTTGCCGCAAAATGCAGGTTGCTCTCCTCGGCGATCCGGGCGCCGTCGCCGGCTGACAGGGCGACACCATTCACCGCCAGACGGCCGCTGACCACCTGCACATAAGCCAGGCGACCGGGTTGCAGTGCATAGTCGAGGGACTGACCGGCAACCAGTTGGCTGGCCCAGAGCCGGGCATCCTGGCCGATGGTCGTGCTGCCGCCGGCGCCATCCGGCGAGGCGACCAGGCGCCAGCGGCCGCGCATTTCGGCAAGCGGCAGGAACTGCTGTTCGTAGCTCGCCGGAGTGCCGCGCTGCGCCGGTTCGATCCAGATCTGCAGCAGGTGGGTTTCCTCGTCCGGCGACGGGTTGAACTCGCTGTGCAGGATGCCCTTGCCGGCCGTCATGCGCTGCACCTCGCCGCGCCGGATGACCCCCCCGTTACCCAGACTGTCCTTGTGCTCGAGCGAACCGGACAAGATGTAGGTGACGATCTCCATATCGCGGTGGCCATGCATGCCGAAGCCCATGCCGGGCGCGATGCGGTCTTCGTTGATGACGCGTAGCACGCCCCAGCCCATCTCGGCCGGATCGTAGTAGTCGGCAAAGGAGAAGCTGTGCTTCGCCCGCAGCCAGCCATGATCGGCATGGCCGCGCTGGTCGGAAGGTCGCACACGGATCATCTCAATTTCCTTTGTGAATGATTTGAATGATTAGTTTCCATGATGAACCAACAGTTCAGACAAAATTAGCGAATAATATTGGCCATATCGTTCAATTTCATTCACATGAAAATCACGTTCGAACTGTTGCACATACTCGATGCCATCGACCGTCATGGCAGCTTCAGCGCGGCAGCCGCCGCACTGCACCGCGTCCCCTCGGCCCTGTCGCACGCCGTCGGCAAGCTGGAGGACGAACTCGGCGTCACGCTGTTCCGGCGCGAAGGACGGCGGGCGATGCTGAACGAAGCCGGGCGCGCCCTGCTCGACGACGGCCGCCACCTGCTGCGCGCCGCCGGCGACCTGGAGCGCCGGGTGCAACGGATTGCCGACGGCTGGGAAGCGGAACTGCGCATCGCGCTCGATGCCATCATCCCGGTCGAGCGGCTCTTTCCGCTGCTCCAGGCCTTCTACGCCGCGGGACATGGCACACAGATCCGGATCACCGGCGAAGTACTGGGCGGCACCTGGGATGCCCTGGCCACCGGCCGGGCCGACCTGGCCATCGGCGCCCCGGGCGACGTGCCGGCGCGCAGCGGCATCGCCAGCCGCCCGCTCGGCACGAGCAGCGACTTCGTCTTCGCCGTCGCCCCCGGCCATCCGCTCGCCGACTGGCCCGGCCCGATTCCACCCGGCGAACTGCTACGCCACCGTGCCGTGGTCATCGCCGACACCTCGCAGGAACTCGACGCCCGCACCGTCGGCGTGCTCGAAGGCCAGGACGTGCTGCGCGTCCCCGACATCCGCGCCAAGGCCAGCGCCCAGGCCGCCGGGCTGGGCATCGGCCACTTGCCGCGCTGGCTGGCCGAGCCGGCTATCACTGCCGGCCAACTGGTCGAAAAAACCCTCGCCGAACCCCGACCGGAACTGCCGCTCAACCTCGCCTGGCGCAGCCGGCAGCCGGGCCGGGCGCTGGCCTGGTTCCTCGACCGCCTGAACGACCCCGATACCGCCCGAAAGCTGACCCGCGACCTGTAACCCCCTCCCACAGCGCAGCACTCAGTGCTAAGGTAGGCTGTCGAATGACCCCAAAGGCCAATCGTGGATAATCCGGACGGCACCACTCCCCGTCATGCACTGTGGCACAGACTGTTCCGCGTGGCACCGCTGTCGAGAGGCACCGGCTGGCTGATCGCGGCGGCCCTGCTGCTGGCGACGGCCGCCCTCGCCGGGCTGGTGCAGGAAAAGGCCCGGCAGCAAGCCGAACAGCGCTTCCTGTACCGCGCCGAGCAGGAAAAGGCCAAGATTCTCTTCCGTCTCACCTCGCATGTTCAGGTGCTGCGCGGCGCAACCGCCCTGTTTGCCGCCAGTGACGAAGTCACCCGCAGCGAATGGCACGACTACGTCCGCCAGTTGCGGCTCGAGCAGACCCTGCCCGGCATCCAGGGCACCGGGGTCGCCCTGATGGTCGCCCCGCACGACAAGGCGGCCCACGAGCAACGCATCCGCTCCGAAGGCTTTCCCGATTACGCCATCAGCCCTGCCGGCGAACGGGCGCAATATTCGGCCATCGTCTATCTTGAACCCTTTACCGAACGCAACCGGAAGGCCTTCGGCTACGACATGTTTTCCGAACCGGTCCGCCGCCAGGCCATGGAACGGGCGCGCGACAGCGGCGAACCGGCCCTCTCCGGCCGCGTCACCCTCGTCCAGGAAGAGCGCGAGGACGCGCAGCCCGGCTTCCTGATCTATGTCCCGATCTATCGCAACGGCCAGCCGACCGCCACCGTCGCGCAACGCCGCGCCGCCCTGATCGGCTTCGCCTACAGCCCCTTCCGCGCCTACGATCTGCTGCACAACGTCATCACGGCCGACAACAAGGATGTCGAACTGGAACTGTTCGACACGGTCCGCAGTCCCGACCACCAGCTCTTCGATTCGCACCCCGGCCCCGCCCGGGTGCACAGCCAGCATCAGGCCGAATTGTCCATCGACTTTGCCGGCCGGCAATGGCTCGCCCACTTCCGCAGCCGGCCGGAGTTCGACCGCATCACGGCCTCGCAGTTGCCCGCCGGCATCGCCCTGGCCGGCGGCCTGCTCGCCCTCATTGCGGTCCTCTGGCAACTGCGCAGCCAGCGCTATCAGCAGCACATCGCCGCCTACGCCGAACAGGTGCGCAACAGCGAGGCGCGCCTGCGCACCCTGCTCGACACCCTGCCCGACCCCGTCTGCCTGAAGGACGGCGACGACCGCCTGATCGAAGCCAATGCCGTTTTCCTGCGCCTGTTCGGCCTCGCGGAAGGGGCTTACCGCGGCAAGACCGGCCGCGCGCTGATCGGCAGCGACGCCTATGACGCCTCCCCGCTCGCCGACCTGGAACACTCCGACTCCGCCGCCTGGGAGCAGGGCTCCCGCCTGCACGACGAACTGATCATCCGTCAAGCGGACGGCCGCGAACGGATTTTCGAACTGGCCAAGGTCGCACTGCGCGGCCCGGACGGCGCACGGCAGGCGCTGGTCACCGTCGCCCACGAAATCACCCGGCGCAAGCAGGCTGAAGCCGAACTGCAACGCCACCGCGACCATCTCGAGGAGGCGGTCGCCGCCCGCACCGCCGACCTGCTGCTCGCCAAGGAAGCGGCCGAAGCCGCCAGCCGCGCCAAGAGCACCTTCCTGGCCAACATGAGCCACGAGCTGCGCACGCCGATGAACGCCATCATCGGCCTCACCCACCTGCTCATCCAGCGCACGCGGGACCCGGCCGAGCGCGACAAGCTAGGCAAGATCGGCCATGCCGCCGACCACCTGCTCGGTCTGCTCAACAACATTCTCGACCTGTCGAAAATCGAATCCGAGCACCTCACGCTGGAACGCCTCCCGCTGCGGCTCGGCGAACTGATCAGCACCGTCGAAACGCTGGCCGGCGAGCGCATTCAGGCCAAGGGGCTGACCTTCCAGCGCGACATCAGCCCGCGCCTGGACGAGGTCGTACTACTCGGCGACCCGCTCCGCCTGCGCCAGATCCTGATCAACCTGCTCGACAACGCCGTCAAATTCACCGAGCACGGCAGCATCCGCCTGCACGCCGCTCCCGTTGCGGAAAGCGCCACGGACATGACAATCGGCATCACCGTCACCGATACCGGCAACGGCGTTCCGGCCGACGCCCAGGAGCGCATCTTCGCCCCCTTCGAGCAGGCCGACGGCTCGACCACGCGCCAGTATGGCGGCACCGGCCTCGGCCTGACCATCGTTCGCCAACTGGCCCGGCTGATGGGCGGCGATATCACGCTAAGCAGCGAAGCCGGGCATGGCAGCACCTTCACGCTGAATGTCCGCCTGGAAAAAAGTCCGATGACCGCCACGCCCTTCCCGCCCGCCTCGCCAAGCCCCCCGGGCGTCCCCGCCGCGGCCGCTGCGGTTCGGCGCGTGCTGCTCGCCGAGGATGACGAAATCAACCGCGAAGTGGCACTCGAATTGCTGTCCGATTACCCGCAGCTCTCCATCGACACCGCCGAAAACGGCGCACAGGCTGTCGACCGGGCCAGCGCGGCGCCCTACGACCTGATCCTGATGGACATGCAGATGCCCGTCCTGGACGGCGTCGCCGCCAGCCGCGCCATCCGGCAACTGCCCGGCCACGCGGAAACCCCCATCGTCGCCATGACAGCCAATGCCTTCAGCGAGGACAAGGCCTGCTGCCTGGCAGCCGGGATGAGCGACTTCCTCGCCAAGCCGGTCGATCCGCCGCAGCTGTACGCCCTGCTCGACCGCTGGCTGAACGGCAGGACTTCCGGCTGACCGGCGCGGTCCCGGATGGCGGCTCAGCCGGCCTCGACCCAGTCGATGATCGCCTGCCACTGTTCGAGGTCGCGCTCGGCCCGCGAACGCGGCAGGTCGAACAGGGTCATGCCGGCAGCAGCGGCCTGCACGTACACCTGCGTATCGCGCAGATAGGCCAGCACCGGCAGATCGCAGGTCGCAAAAAATCGCTCCAGCTCGCCGGCAGCGCGGGTGCGCGCATCGACCCGCATGCCGATCACCGCGACATCGGCCTTGCCCTTGCGCACCGCCTTCTCGGCCAGCAGTTCGGCCAGGAAATGGCGGGTGGCCAGCATGTCGAACAGCGACGGCTGGACCGGCACGATGACGCGCGACGACAGCTTGAGCACCTTCTCCAGCGCCTTGCCGTGCAGGCCGGCCGGCGTATCGAGGACGACGTGCGTGGTGCCCTTGGGAGGCCGGGCGATGTTGTCCGGGCCAATGTCCCAGGTATCGATGGTCGGCAGTTCGAAGGGCCGGATGCCGAGCCACTCCCGGGACGATTGCTGGCGGTCGATGTCGCCCAGCATCACCTCGCGGCCCTGGCTGGCGAAATAGCCGGCCAGGTTGGTCGCCAGCGTGCTCTTGCCCGAGCCGCCTTTCGGGTTGGCGACGAGAAAGACCTTCATGAATGGGACTCCCGTTTGTCGAGGATGCCGCGCACCAGATTGACGTGTTCGCGCAGCGTATAGACCAGATCGGTGAAGCCGAGCGGCACGTGCAACTGCACCGCCTCCTCCTCCAGGTCGTCGAGACGGCGGCGGTATTCCGCAAGGCGGGCCGGATCGAAATGGTTTTTCAGGTCATCCTCAAGGAATTTCAGCTCGCCATAACAACGGAAAACCTTCGAGCGCACTCGCCAGTTGTAGATCGCCGGCGCCACCTTGAGCAGCGGGATGAGCAGGGCGAAGACCGGCACCAGCAGCACGATCAGGCGATCGACCAGAACGGCCAGCCAGAACGGCAGGTAGCGTTGCAAGAAGGGCGGCCCGGACTTGAAATAGCGGGCCGCCTCGGGCGACAGCGGCAGCAGCTGGTCCTTGTAGGCCGGAAACTCGCCTTGATCCTGGAAAAAGCCGGACTTGCCATGCACCTCGCTGGCCGCTTGGAGAAGTAGCGACTGCAGGGCGGGATGCAGATCGTCGCGAACGATCAGATTGGCGGTCGGCGCCAGCACCTTGATGTCCGCGGGCGGCAAATCGCGCACCAGATCGGCCACGCCCTGCGGAAAGGTCAGCCGGGTCAGGAAGGGGAAGCGCCGCTGGTAGGCTGCGGATTGCGCGAAGCTCATCAGCCGGACGCCCGGCGAGCGGAGCAGCACCTGCACCACCGGTGCGCTTTCGGAGGCAATGATGAAGGCGGCGTCGATGCGCCCCTGCTGCAATGCCTCCGCCGCAGTCAGACCGGAGAGCGGCACCAGGTGCTCGCCCGCCTCGATCTCGCTGGCAGCGAGGAGTTGCTGGGCCAGCTGGCGCACGCCCGAGCCCTCCTGGCCGATGGCGATGCGCTTGCCGCGCAGGTCGGTCAGCCGGGTCAGTTCGCGCTCGCCGCGATAGAAAACCCAGACTGGTTCGTAGAACAGGCTGCCGAGCGACAGGAGGCCGGAATCGTCCTCGGCATCCGGGTCCTCCCTGGGCGGCATGACACCGCCCTGGACAAATCCGACCTGGGCTTCGTCGGCCTTCAGGCGCGCGAGGTTCTCCAGCGAGCCAGCCGACGATTTCACCTCCAGCGTGATGCCATCGCGGGCCAGGATCGCGGCGTAGCGCTGGGCGAACTGGTAATAGGCTCCCGACTCGCCGCCGGTCGTGATCACGATGCGCTTGGGCGGCGCCGGCTGAACGAACTGGTAGGCCACGGCAAAGCCGATGCCGACGATCAGGACGATCCACCAGGCAGTGGCAAACAGGTCGCGCAGCGACAGGAGTCCGGCTTTGATCCGGGCCATCATGGAAGCAGGACGGTTGAGCCGGTGGTCCTGCGCGCCTCGAGGTCGCGATGCGCCTGGACGGCGTCACGCAGGGCGTAACGCTGATTCACCTCGATGCGCACCTGGCCGCTGATGACCCGGTCGAACAACGCGCTGCCCAAGGCGACCAGATCGGCCCGCCGGGCGGTGTAGGTCATCAAGGTCGGCCGGGTGATGAACAGCGAGCCCTTCTGCGACAGCTGGATCAGGTCGACCGGCGGCACCGGGCCGGAGGCGTTGCCATAGGAAACCATCATGCCCATCGGCCGCAGGCAGTCGAGCGAGCCGGCAAAGGTGTCCTTGCCGACGCCGTCATAGACGACCGCCACGCCTTCACCCCGGGTGATGTCGCGCACCCGCTGGGTGAAGTTCTCGGTGGTGTAGTCGATGACATGGTCGCAGCCGTGCGCCCTGGCCAGTTCCGCCTTGGCCGGCGAGCCGACGGTGCCGATCACCGTCGCGCCCAGCGCCTTGGCCCACTGGCAGGCAATGAGCCCAACGCCGCCGGCGGCGGCATGGATCAGCACGGCATCGCCCGGCTGCACGCAAAAAGTCTTGCGCAACAGGTAGGCCGCGGTCAGGCCTTGCAGCATCATCGCCGCACCGGTGTCGAAACCGATGCCCTCGGGCAAAATCAACAGGCGATGCGCCGGAATGTTGCGCACCTCGGCGTAAGCCCCGACCGGCCCGCCGGCATAGGCCACACGGTCGCCGACCTTGACCTCGGTGACGCCTTCACCCACCGCCTCGACCACCCCGGCGCCTTCCAGGCCGATGCCCGATGGCAAGGGCAGCGGATAGAGGCCGGTACGGTGATAGATGTCGATGTAGTTGAGGCCGACCGCGTGGTGGCGCACCGTCGCTTCGCCGGGATCCGGGGCGGGCAGGTCGACCGTTTCCCAGCAAAGAACCTCGGGGCCGCCGGTCTGATGGATACGGATGGCGTGGGGCATCGGAGTCTCCTGGCATTCTTGTTGTCGAGACTGCGAGGGTATCACCCCGCCACGCATCCTTCCACCTCGCGCCCGGCCTCGCGGCCAGCGCCTCAAACGCCGGAAAGCCGCGCCCAGGCAATGCCCAGCCACTCGTGCAGGGCGTAATAGGAATCGTGCAGCGCCGATGCGCCGGGCAGCAGATCGCCGGCCGCGAAACCGCCCCCCGTCTTGCTGACGAAGTGGGCCGGTGCCGGGATCACCTGCAGCCCCGCCGCCTCGAACAACAGCCGGGCACGCGGCATGTGGAAGGCCTGTGTGACCAGGACGACGCGCCCGACCCCGGCTGCACGCAGGACTTCTGCCGAAAAACGGGCATTGCCGGCCGTATCCCGGCTTTGCTCCTCACGCCAGCGCACCGCCACCCCGAATTCGTCGCGCAGGATGTTGGCCATCACCGCCGCCTCGGTATGCCCGGCATTCAGCGGCCGGCCCCCGCTGACCAGCACCGGCAACTGCGTCTCCCGCGCCAGCCGGGCACCATGGCGCAAGCGGATCAAAGTGCGGTCGGTCGCCGTCTCGCCGCCGAACGCCGCAACCGGCCGGATCAGGCCGCTGCCGAGAATGACGATGGCCTGCGCCCCGCTCGTCTCCGGCTGCCAGTTCCCGGCCCGGTCCTCCAGCGTGCCGATCAGCGCCGAACCGACCACGGGGAGCGATTGCAGCAGGAGCAGCAGACCGCCGCACACGGCCAGGCCGAAAGCCCAGCGCCGCCGGCGATACAGCGCCGCCACGCCAAGCAGCGCCAGCCCGTTACCCGGCGGCAACAGCAGCGCGGCCAGCAGCCCCTTGATCGCCCAGGCGACGGTCATCGGCCGGCCATCCTCACACCGGCGTCAGCTTGGCGTATTCCAACGCCAGCCACTTCATGCCGCTGCCCCCAAAATTGACCTGCACCCGCGCATCGGTACCGCGTCCCTCGGTCGCGACGATGACGCCGATCCCGAACTTGGCATGTTCGACCGTCTGCCCGACGCGCAGACCGCCGCTGGCCGGGGCCTCGGCATAGCCGCCGCCGAAGGCGCCGTAGGCCGGCACCGACGTGGCCGGCTCGGCCTTCTTGTTCAACTTGCGCATCAGGTTTTCCGGGATTTCGTCGAGGAAGCTGGACGGCAGGCAATAGCGCGTCTGGCCATGCAACATGCGGGTCTGCGCGCAGGAGACGTAGAGCCGTTGTCGCGCCCGGGTCACCGCCACATACATCAGCCGGCGCTCTTCCTCGAGGCCGTCCTTGCCCTCGTTGACCGAGTTCTCGTGCGGGAACAGCCCCTGCTCCAGGCCGGTGATGAACACGACATCGAATTCCAGGCCCTTGGCGGCATGCACCGACATCAACTGCACTGCTTCCTGGCCCTCAGCGGCCTGATGCTCGCCGGCCTCCAGCGAAGCCAGCGTCAGGAAGGAAACCAGCGCCCCGCCCTCGCCGATGGCCCCTTCGTCGTCGATGAAGGTGGCCGCGGCGTTGATCAGTTCATCAAGGTTCTCCAGGCGGTCCTGGCCCTCCTTTTCCAGCCGGTAATGCTGCGCAAGGCCGGATTTTTCAATGACGTGCTCGACCATTTCGGGCAACGGCAAGTTCGCCGTTTCCTGGCGCAAGCCCTCGATCAGCCGGATGAAGACGCCCACCGCCTGCCCCGCCTTGCCGGTCAGCGACGCAGCCGCGTTGTACAGGCTGGAATTCATCTGGTGGGCGGTAGCCTGCAGGTTTTCCAGCGAACGGGCGCCGATGCCGCGGGCCGGGAAATTGACGACGCGCAGGAAGGCCGTGTCGTCGTCCGGATTGCCAAGCAGCCGCAGGTAGGCCAGCGCATGCTTGATCTCCTGACGCTCGAAGAAGCGCAGCCCGCCATAGACCTTGTACGGCACGCCCTTGGTGAAGAGTTCGTTTTCGATCACCCGCGACTGCGCATTGGACCGGTAAAGCACGGCGATCTGCGTCGGCGACACGCCCTCGCGCACCAGTTCCCGGATTTCGTCGACCACGAAGCGCGCCTCGTCGAGGTCGGAATACGCCTCGAAGGCACGGATCGGCTCACCCTCGCCGGCGTCGGTCCACAAATTCTTGCCGAGACGCTGGCGGTTGTTCTTGATGATGGCGTTGGCAGCAGCCAGGATGTTGCCGTGCGAGCGGTAGTTCTGCTCCAGACGGATGACGTTCGGGCCGGCATAGTCGCGCTCGAATTCGCGCATGTTGCCGACCTCGGCGCCGCGGAAACGGTAGATCGACTGATCGTCGTCCCCTACCGCAAACACCTTCGCTCCGCCTGCGGCGAGCAACTTCAGCCAGGCAAACTGCAACACGTTGGTATCCTGGAATTCATCGACCAGGATATGCCGGAAGCGCTGCTGATAATGCGTCCGCAAAGGTTCGTTGCGCTGCAGCAATTCATGGCAGCGCAGCAGCAGTTCGGCGAAGTCCACCACCCCCTCGCGATTGCACTGGGCTTCGTACTCGGCGTAGATCTCGACCCGCTTCTGCGTATAGCTGTCGTACACCTCGGCCTGACCGGCACGAATCCCCTGCTCCTTGTGGGCATTGATGAAGTGGCACAACTCGCGCGGCGGATATTTTTCATCGTCGATATTGAGGTTCTTCAGCAGGCGTTTCACCATCGCCAACTGGTCAGCCGAATCGAGGATCTGGAAGGTCTGCGGCAGCCCGGCCTCACGGTAATGCGCCCGCAGCAAGCGGTTGCAAAGGCCGTGGAAGGTGCCGATCCACATGCCGCGCACGTTGATCGGCACCAGCGACGACAGGCGGGCCGTCATCTCCTTGGCCGCCTTGTTGGTGAAGGTCACGGCCAGGATGCCATGCGGCCCGACCTGGCCGGTCGAAATCAGCCAGGCGATGCGCGTCGTCAGCACCCGCGTCTTGCCGCTACCGGCGCCGGCCAGGATCAGGCCATGCACCGGCGGCAGCGTCACGGCCTGCCGTTGGGGAGGGTTCAACTTCGCCAGCAGATCAGACATAAAAACACCAAAAATCCATGTAAATCAAAAACCTGCATGCCACTGTCAAGAGGTCTGACCAATCCGTTGCGTCCACGCAACGCTGGCACCCAAAGGGATGCATTTTTTCACAGACAGCCCGGCGGCGCACTCGGTATACTTCGCTCAAACAAAATATTGCAGTGCACAAAACTTTTTGCCCACAAGGCAGTCATAGTGAAACGCGTAGCTACACGCTACCGAGTAAAAGGAGTAACAGCATGAACCGCATGAAAGCCCCCAAGATCCTGCCCTGGATCGCCCGCAAGGCCGGCATGACCGATGAACTGGCGCTGAAACTGTGGCGCCGCGCCATCAGCGAGGCCGAATACCTGACCGGCCAGGCCGAGGGTTCCGAATACTGGGGCCTTGCCATCGAGCGCTTCCTCGCCATTGTCGAGGACGAAGCCGGCAAGGCGCCGGGCTATGGCCTGACCCCGGCCCCGCAGACCTCCTGGCTGTGGCGTCACCAGACCCGCATGTCGAAGCTTTCCCTGCTCGCCGCGCAAAACGCCTACCGTTTCTGGCAAAACACCTGGGACACCCTGTATCCCCCAAAAAAAGCGGCCTGACCGGGCGAGACTGACCTGACTTTCCGCCATTCGCGGTGCGTGCAGGCATCGCGAATGCTTCACCCGGTCAAGCAACACCGGCCGCCGCCCGGGCGGCGGCGCAGGCAAGCCCGTCGGGCATGACGCGTCAGGCGGTATAATGCGAGGTTACTTTCCGACCCACAGCGAAGTTATTCCGCCATGCCCATGCAGGACAAATACATCCCGGCCGATATCGAGCGCGCCGCCCAGCAACATTGGGAAAAGACGGGCGCCGCCCGTGCCGTCGAAGACGCCAGCAAGCCCAAGTACTACTGTTTGTCGATGTTCCCGTATCCGTCGGGCAAGCTGCACATGGGCCATGTGCGCAACTACACCATCGGCGACGTGCTCTCCCGCTTCCACAAGATGCAGGGCTACAACGTGCTGCAGCCGATGGGCTGGGACGCCTTCGGCATGCCGGCCGAAAACGCGGCGCTGCAGAACAACGTGGCGCCGGCCGGCTGGACCTATTCCAACATCGATTACATGCGCAGCCAGCTCAAGTCGCTCGGCTTCGCCATCGACTGGCAGCGCGAATTCGCTACCTGCACCCCCGAGTACTACCGCTGGGAACAGTGGCTGTTCACCCGCCTCTATGAAAAGGGCCTGGTGTACAAGAAGCTCGGCACCGTGAACTGGGACCCGGTCGACCAGACCGTGCTGGCCAACGAGCAGGTCATCGACGGCCGCGGCTGGCGCTCCGGCGCACTGATCGAAAAGCGCGAGATCCCCATGTACTACATGAAGATCACCGCCTACGCCGAGGAACTGCTGGCCGAGCTCGACAACCTGCAAGGCTGGCCCGAGCAGGTCCGCCTGATGCAGAAGAACTGGATCGGCAAGAGCACCGGCGTACGCTTCGCCTTCCCGCTCGCCGACAATCCAGAAGAAAAGCTATGGGTCTTCACCACCCGCGCCGACACCATCATGGGCGTCACCTTCGTCGCGGTCGCCGCCGAGCACCCGCTGGCCACCCGCGCCGCCGCCAACAACCCTGAACTCGCTGCCTTCATCGAGGAATGCAAGAAGGGCGGCGTCGCCGAAGCCGACCTCGCCACGATGGAAAAGAAGGGCCTGCCGACCGGCATCTACGTCACCCATCCGCTGACCGGCGAACAGGTCGAAGTCTGGGTCGGCAACTACGTGCTGATGAGCTACGGCGATGGTGCCGTGATGGCCGTACCGGCGCACGACGAGCGCGATTTTGCCTTCGCCAAGAAATACGGCCTGCCGATCAAACAGGTCATCGCCGCCGAAGGCGAGACCTTCAGCCTCGACGGCTGGCAGGAATGGTACGGCGACAAGCAGAGGGGCGTCTGCGTCAATTCCGGCAAGTACGATGGCCTGGCTTATGAAGCCGCGGTCGATGCCGTCGCCGCTGACCTCGCCGCCAAGGGCCTGGGCGAGAAGAAAGTCCAGTTCCGCCTGCGCGACTGGGGCATTTCCCGCCAGCGCTACTGGGGCTGCCCGATTCCCATCATCCACTGCCCGACCTGCGGCGACGTGCCGGTGCCCGACGAGCAACTGCCGGTCGTGCTGCCGGAAGATGTGGAAATCACCGGTTCCGGCTCGCCGCTGGCGCGCATGCCCGAGTTCTACGAGTGCAAGTGCCCGAAGTGCGGCGGCGACGCCAAGCGCGAAACCGACACCATGGACACTTTCTTCGAGTCGTCCTGGTACTTCTTGCGCTACGCCTGCCCGGACAACGCGACGGCCATGGTCGACGAGCGTGTCCAGTACTGGTGCAAGGGCGGCATCGACCAGTACATCGGCGGCATCGAGCACGCCATCCTGCACCTCTTGTACGCGCGCTTCTTCACCAAGCTGATGCGCGACGTCGACCTGATCGGCGACCTCGGCGAACCCTTCGCCAACCTGCTCACGCAGGGCATGGTCGTCGCGCCGACCTTTTACCGCGAACTCGACGGCGGCAAGAAGCAGTGGATCAACCCGGCCGACGTCGATGTCGTCACCGACGAGCGCGGCCGCCCGACCGGGGCCACGCTGAAGGCCGACGGCCTGCCGGTGGTGATCGGCGGTACCGAGAAGATGTCGAAGTCGAAAAACAACGGCGTCGATCCACAGGCGCTGATCGACCAGTACGGCGCCGACACGGCCCGCCTGTTCATCATGTTCGCCTCGCCCCCGGACCAGTCGCTGGAATGGTCGGATGCCGGCGTCGAAGGTGCCTTCCGCTTCCTGCGCCGCCTGTGGAAACTGGTGCATGACCACGTCCAGCAGGGCCTGGTCGCTGCCTGTGCCAGCAGCGATGGCCTCAGCGCCGCCCAGGCCGACCTGCGCCGCAAGCTGCACCAGACCATGGGCAAGGTGGCCGACGACTATGGCCGCCGCAAGCAGTTCAACACCGCCATCGCCGCGGTGATGGAACTGCTCAACGCCTACGACAAATGCGACCTGGCCGACGCTGCCGGCCGTGCCCTGGCCCAGGAAGTGCTCGAAGCCGTCACACTGCTGCTCTTCCCCATCGTCCCGCATATCGGCCAGGCACTTTACGCCGAGCTGAAGCCGGGCGCCGACGCCGGCCTCGCCGCTTTCCCGAAGGCCGACCCGGCCGCGCTGAAGCAGGACGAGATCGAACTGATGGTGCAGGTCAACGGCAAGCTGCGCGGTGCGATCCGCGTGCCGGCCGAGGCGGACAAGGCGGCCATCGAAGCCGCTGCGCTGGCCAACCCGGAAGCCCAGAAGTTCATGGACGGCAAACCGGCCAAAAAAATCATCGTCGTGCCCGGCCGCCTGGTCAATATCGTCGCCTAAGAGGCCGCCATGCGCTTCCTGTCCGTCCTGATCCTCGCCGCCGCCCTCACCGGCTGCGGCTTTCATCTGCGCGGCGTGGGAAGCGGCAACCTGCCCTACAAGACGATGTACATCGCACTGCCGGAAACAGCCGACGTGAACATCTGGCTGCAACGTTACATCAAGGCCAGCGGCAGCACGACCATCGTCGAAGAAAAGGACGCCAAGGAGGCCGACGCCATCTTCCAGCAACTGGGCGACAGCCGGCAGAAAACCATTCTCAGCGTCAATGCCCAGGGCCGGGTGCGCGAATATCGCCTGCAGCTCGACTACCGTTTCCGCGTCGTCAACGCCAAGGGCCAGGTGCTGGTGCCACCCAATGAAATCAACCTGACCCGCGACATCACCTTCGACGACTCGAACGTGCTGGCCAAGGATCTGGAAGAAGGCCTGTTGTGGCGTGACATGAACAATGATCTGGTCAACCAGATCATGCGCCGCCTGAGCCTCATCAAGCCGAAGAACCCGGACGTCGAGGCAGACGACCAGTAATGTTGCTCAAGGGCGAACAACTCGCCGCGCACCTCGAACGTGAGTTGCGGCCGCTCTACGTGCTGTACGGCGACGAGCCGCTGCTCGTCCTCGAAGCGGCCGACGCCATCCGCGCTCGGGCGCGCCAGCAGGGCTACAACGAACGCGAGGTGCTCACCGTCCTGCCGCAATTCGACTGGGGCCAGCTACTGGCTGCCGGCGGCAACCTCTCCCTGTTCGGCGACCGGAAACTGATCGACCTGCGCATCCCGACCGGCAAGCCGGGCAAGGAAGGCAGCGCCGCCTTGCAGCAGTGGTGCCAAAACCTGTCACCCGACAACCTGCTGCTCATCACCCTGCCGGAACTCGACTGGCGCGAGGAAAAGGCCGCCTGGTTTATCGCCCTGGTCAACGCCGGCGTCGCCCTCAAGCTGAACGCGCCGCCGCTGGCCGAGCTCCCCGGCTGGATCGCCGGCCGCCTGCGCCGCCAGCAGCAGAGCGCCGACCAGGAAAGCCTGAAATTCATTGCCGAACGCGTCGAGGGCAACCTGCTCGCCGCCCACCAGGAAATCCAGAAGCTCGGCCTGCTCTACCCGGCCGGCCCGTTGAGCCTGGCGCAGGTGCGCGACGCCGTGCTCAACGTTGCCCGCTACGACATCGATGGCCTGCGCGAAGCACTGCTCGCCGGCGACATCGGCCGCCTGAGCCGCACACTGGACGGCCTGATGCAGGAGGGCGAAGCGCCGCCGCTGGTGCTCTGGGCGATGAGCGAGGAAATCCGCGCGCTGACTGCCCTCCGTACCGGCCTGGATGCCGGCCGGCCGATCGATCAGTTGCTGAAGGATGCCAAAATGTGGGGGCCGCGCGCCATCGCGGCCAAGAAAGCGCTGCAACGCCTGAACCGGGCGACACTGGAAGCCGCCCTGCAGCACGCCGGGCAGATCGACAAACTGGCCAAGGGCATCGGCCGCGGCAATGTCTGGGAAGAATTTCTCCGCCTGGGTCTGCGGCTAAGCACGGCCAAAGTCCCGGCGCACCGCACAACCTGAACGCACCCGGCGGAGCCGGAAGGCTTTTACTCGCCCTGTCCGGCCGGCGCGTCGGGCTCCAGATCCTCCCAGATGCAGGCGCACTCATGGCGGATATCGTGCAGTCCGGGTTTACTGGTTTCCTGCACCAGACATTCGCCCTCGCACTCATCGGAAACGACCACCAGCTTCATCTCGCCATCGACGTGGCGCTCGCCGTCCCAATAGCTGCAGGTCGCACAGACCTTCACTTCGGTCGGCAAAATCAGTTTTTCTGCCATCTGATCCTCGATGGATAACCCCAAATTCGTTGCGGGTAAGAGTTTACCCGCTTCCGGAAGTTCCCTCTAATTTGTCTGGCTATAATGGGCCTTTACCCAGCACGATGATCACGATGGATATCAAGGAATACATGCAGGCCGTCGGCCGCCAGGCGCGTGCCGCTTCCCGCCGGCTGGCGATGGCCTCGACAGCCGAAAAGAACGCTGCGCTGCTGCACATCGCCGGCGCCATCCGCCGCGAAAAGGCGGCCCTGCTCGCCGCCAACGCCGAAGACGTCGCCGCCGCCCGGGCCAACGGCCTGGAAGCGGCGATGATCGACCGCCTGACGCTGACCGAAAAGGGGGTCGAAGGGATGGCCGAAGGCGTCGAACAGGTCGCCAAGCTGCCCGATCCGATCGGCGAGATGTCCGACATCAAGTACCGCCCCTCCGGCATCCAGGTCGGCAAGATGCGCGTGCCGCTCGGCGTCATCGGCATCATCTACGAAGCCCGGCCGAACGTCACCGCCGATGCCGCGGCGCTGTGCCTGAAGTCCGGCAACGCCGCCATCCTGCGCGGCGGCTCGGAGGCGATTCGCTGCAACCGCGCCATCGCCGCGCTGGTCCAGGAGGGCCTGCAGGCCGCCGGGCTACCGGCCGACTGCGTGCAGGTCATCGACACCACCGATCGTGCCGCGGTCGGCGAACTGATCACGATGCGCGAATTCGTCGACGTCATCGTGCCGCGCGGCGGCAAGGGCCTGATCGCCCGCCTGCTCGCCGAATCGCGCGTGCCGATGATTCAGCACCTGGACGGCAACTGCCACGTCTACATCGATGACGACGCCGACCCGGCCAAGGCGCTGAAAATCGTCGAAAACGCCAAGACCCAGCGCTACGGCACCTGCAACACCGCCGAATCGCTGCTTGTCGCCCGCGCCGTCGCCGCCACCCAGCTACCGGCCATCGCCGCCATGCTGACCGGCAAGGGCGTCGAAATCCGTGGCTGCGCCGAAACCCAGGCCCTGGTGCCGAATGCCGTCGCCGCCACGGAAGAGGACTACTACACCGAATACCTGGCGCCGATCATCTCGGTCAAGGTCGTCGCCGGCCTCGACGAAGCCATCGCGCACATCAACCACTACTCGTCGCATCACAGCGAGGCCATCGTCACCGAAAACCACCCGAAGGCGATGCGCTTTCTGCGTGAAGTCGACTCCAGCTCGGTCATGATCAATGCCTCGACGCGCTTTGCCGACGGCTTTGAGTACGGCCTGGGCGCCGAAATCGGCATCTCGACCGACAAGATCCATGCCCGCGGGCCGGTCGGCCTGGAGGGCCTGACCAGCCAGAAGTGGATCGTACTCGGCGACGGACACGTCCGCGGCTAGGCACCACGCCGGGAGCGCCTGCCGCTCCCGGCTTTCCGCATAAAACGAGGACAACGGAGACAACCATGGCCCAGCCGACCTTCACCTGGGAAGACCCTTTCCGGCTCGACAGCCAGCTTGCCGCCGACGAACGGCAAGTCCGCAATGCCGCCCGCGATTTTGCACAGAAGGCACTCCAGCCGCGCATTCGCGATGCCTTCCGCAACGAGACGACCGATCCGGCCATCTATCGCGAGATGGGCGACATGGGCCTGCTCGGCCCGACGCTGCCCCCGCGCTTCGGCGGGGCTGGTCTGAACTACGTCTCCTACGGTCTGATCGCCCGCGAGATCGAGTACGTCGATTCGGCCTTCCGGACGCTGCTCTCCGTACAATCCTCGCTGGTCATGCTGCCGATCCACGCATTCGGCTCCGACGCACAGAAAGAAAAATACCTGCGGAAACTCGGCAAAGGGGAGCTGATCGGCTGCTTCGGCCTGACCGAACCCGGCTCCGGCTCCGACCCGGCCAGCGCGAGCACCGTCGCCCGTGCCGTGCCGGGCGGCTGGAAGCTCTCCGGACGCAAGACCTGGATCACCAACGCGCCGCTGGCCGACCTGTTCATCGTCTGGGCAAAGGACGACGCCGGCAGCCTGCGCGGCTTCATTCTCGAAAAAGGGATGGCCGGCCTGTCCGCCCCGGCCATCCAGGGCAAGGTCAGCCTGCGCGCCTCGATCACCGGGGATATCGTGATGGACGAGGTATTCGTCCCGACAGAAAACCAGTTGCCAAAGGCCAGCGGCCTCAAGGGCCCCTTCACCTGCCTCAACGCAGCGCGCTACGGCATAGCCTGGGGGGCACTCGGCGCAGCTGAAGCCTGCTGGCACACCGCCCACCACTACACGCTGGAGCGCCGGCAGTTCGGCCGGCCGCTCGCCGCCAACCAGCTGATCCAGAAAAAACTGGTCGACATGCAGACCGAAATCACGCTCGGCCTGCAAGGCGTGCTCCGACTGGGGCGCATGATGGACGACGGCAGCGCCAGCCCCGAACTGATCTCGCTAATGAAGCGCAACAGCACCGGCAAGGCCCTGCAAATCGCCCGCGACGCGCGCGACATGCTGGGCGGCAACGGCATTTCCGACGAATACGGGGTCATTCGCCACATGGTTAACCTGGAATCGGTCACCACCTACGAAGGCACGCACGACGTCCATGCGCTGATTCTCGGCCGGGCACAAACCGGGCTTTCGGCTTTCTGACCCCCTGCGGAGACTGCCATGATCGTTCCGCGCTACCAGGCCATCGTCGCCGCCCCCGGCTTTGCGCTGGGCATCCGCAGCACCGACGCGGAAATCACCGGTATCGCCTTCATCGAGCCGCAGCCGGAACGGGCGCCCGAGACGGCGCCGGCGGCCGAAGCGGCGCGGCAGTTGCGCGCCTATCTGACCGACCCGGCGTCCGTTTTCAGCCTGCCGCTGCAGCCGGCCGGGACGACCTTTCAGCGCCGGGTGTGGGCGCAGATTTCGGCCATCCCGCCCGGCCGGGTCGAAACCTACGGCCAGTTGGCTCAAAACCTCAACAACGCCCCGCGGGCCGTCGGCCAGGCTTGCGGCGCCAATCCCTACCCGATCGTCGTGCCCTGTCACCGGGTGGTGGCCAGCGGCGGCGGCCTGGGCGGGTTCAATCGCGAACGCGGCGGCTTCCTGCTCGATGTCAAACGCTGGCTGTTACGTCACGAAGGTTGCCCGCTTGACCGGCCGGCCGGCTGATCTCGCCGAGATCGACAGCTTCTGCGATGCCCTGTGGCTGGAGGACGGTCTGGCCCGGGCGACGCTGGCCAGCTACCGTTCCGACCTCGGGCGCCTGGCGCAGTGGCTCGCCGAGCATGACCACGAGCCGCTGCTCGACCTGCGCGAAGCCACGCTGACCGCCTTCATCGCCCACCTTGCCCGGCAGACCAAGGCCACCTCGCAGGCGCGCTACCTCGCCACGCTGCGCCGCTTTTTCCGCTGGCAGCTCGCACGCGGCCGCATCGTCGCCGATCCGACGCTCAAGCTGGCCAACCCCAGCCGCCCGTCGCGCCTGCCCAAGGTGATGTCGGAAAAGCAGGTCGACGCCCTGCTCGATGCTCCTGATCTCGAATCCCCGCTCGGCCTGCGCGACCGGGCCATGCTGGAAACGCTCTACGCCACCGGCCTGCGCGTCTCGGAACTGGTCCATCTCCGGCTGCACGAAATCAGTCTGGCTGACGGCGTCTTGCGCGCCCTCGGCAAGGGCAGCAAGGAACGCCTGGTCCCGCTCGGCCAACAGGCCATCGACTGGATCACCCGTTACCTGCACGAAGGCCGCCCGGCCATCCTGCGCGGCCAGCAGAGCGACGCGCTGTTCGTCACCGCCCGCGGCGGGCCAATGACCCGCCAGGCATTCTGGCAGCTGATCAAGCGTTACGCGCTGCTCGCCGGCATCGCCCCCGGCATGCTGTCACCGCATGTGCTGCGCCACGCCTTCGCCACCCACCTGCTGAACCACGGCGCCGACCTGCGCGTCGTACAGTTGCTGCTCGGCCACGCCGACATTTCAACGACGCAGATCTACACCCACGTCGCCCGCGAGCGCCTGAAGGCGCTGCACACCATGCACCACCCGCGCGGCTGAGCCCCTGCCGGCCAGCGGCCGGCGGCATGTAGCGGCGCTGGTTTCACCTGACACGGCTTGGGCCTATCATCACCACCATCGCCCCCTTTCACGCCCCATCCGATCTCCTTTTTTCATGCCCACGCCAGCACGCAAACGGGACAAATGGCACAGCGTCCTCAAGATCGTCCTGATCTACGCCGTCTTCGCCGCCGCCTGGATTCTCCTCTCCGACCGGGCTGTCCTGCTCATCACCACGGATCCGCAGACGATGGTCAGGATCAGCATGGTCAAGGGCTGGGCGTTCGTCGGAACGACCTCCCTGCTGCTCTACTTCCTGCTCGATCGCTACTGGAGCCGCTACAGCGCCGCGCTGACCGAGCAAATCAACAGCCTCAAGCTGATCGAAACGGTCGCCAACAGTTCAACCGACGCCATCTACGCCAAGGATCTGGAGGGGCGCTACCTGCTCTTCAACCAGGCTGCCAGCCGTTTCGTCGGCAAGCCGGTGGCCGCGGTGATCGGCCACGACGACTTCGCGCTCTTTCCCCCGGAACAGGCGGCCGAACTGCTGGCCACCAACCGCCGGATCATCGCGCAGGGGGTGATCGAAAACCTCTACGAGCAAGTCGACACACCACACGGCCGCAAGACCTTCCACGTCACCAAGGGCCCATTGCGCGATGCCGAAGGCCGCATCATCGGCACCTTCGGCATCGCGCGCGACGTGACCGAGCGCATGCTGTTCGAAAACGAATTGCAGCGCCATCGCCAGCACCTCGAAGAACTGGTCGCCAGCCGCACGGCCGACCTGGCTCGGGCCAAGGCGGCGGCGGAAAGCGCCAATCTCGCCAAGAGCGCCTTCCTGGCCAACATGAGCCACGAAATCCGCACGCCGCTGACCGCCATCACCGGCATGGCCAACCTGATCCGCCGCGGCGAACTGTCGCCGGCCCAGCGTGAACAGCTCGACAAGCTGGAAGCCGCCAGCAATCACCTGCTCGAGGTCATCAACGCCATCCTCGACCTGTCCAAAATCGACGCCGGCCACCTGGCCCTGGAAGCCGCGCCATTCCAGATCGAAACCGTGCTCGACAATGTCAGCGCCATGCTCTACGACCGCGCCACAGCCAAGGGGCTGCGGCTGACAGTGACGCACGGCCCGTTGCCGGCCCGCGTGCAGGGCGACCAGACCCGCCTGCAACAGGCGCTGCTCAACTACGCCGGCAATGCCCTCAAGTTCACCGAGTACGGCAGCATCGCGATACACGCCCAGGTCGACGAAGACCTGGGTGACAGCATCCTGCTGCGCCTGTCGGTCAGCGATACCGGCATCGGCATCGCACCGGAAGCCCAGGCCAAGCTGTTCAACGCTTTCGAGCAAGCCGACAGCAGCACGACGCGCAAATATGGCGGCACCGGCCTTGGCCTTGCCATCAACCGCAAGCTGGCTGAACTGATGGGCGGCACGGTTGGCGTGACCAGCACCCCCGGTGTCGGCAGCACCTTCTGGCTGACCGCCCGTCTGGCCAAGGCCCCGCCGGCGGAAAGCGCCCCCGCCGAACAACTGGCCGGTTCGGCCGAACAGCGCCTGCGCGAAACCTTTGCCGGCAGCCGCATCCTGCTCGCCGAGGACGAACCGATCAACCGCGAAATCACCGAGATGCTGCTTCAGGACAGCGGGCTGCAGATCGACACCGCCGAGGACGGCGCCATCGCCGTCGCGCTGGCCAGCCGCAATGACTACGCGCTGATCCTGATGGACATGCAGATGCCGAACATGGACGGCCTGGAAGCGACCCGCCGCATCCGGCAGTTGCCGAACGGCGCCACCATCCCGATCATTGCGATGACCGCCAACGCCTTCGCCGAAGACCGCGCGCGCTGCCTGGCCGCCGGCATGAACGATTTCGTGACCAAACCCTTCGAGCCCGAGCACGTCTTTGCCACGCTGCTCAAATGGCTCTCCCATCGTTGACCGAAATACCATGAGCAAAACCGAACACGCCCCGGAAACCCCGGCCACCCAATTCCTGAAGGCCCACCAGGTCGCCTTCTCGACCCACCTCTATGCCTACGAGGAACACGGCGGGACCAAAGTCTCGGCCCGCGAACTGAACGTGGACGAGCACGCCGTGGTCAAGACGCTGGTTTTCGAGGACGAGAACACCCGACCGCTGATCGTGCTGATGCATGGCGACCGCAAGGTCTCAACCAAGGAGTTGGCCCGACAGATCAATTGCAAGAAGATCGAACCGTGCAAGCCGGAAGTCGCCACCCGCCACACCGGCTTCCTGGTCGGCGGCACCAGCCCCTTCGGCACCAAAAAGGCGATGCCGGTGCATATCGAGAAAAGCATCCTCGACTTGCCGCTGATTTACATCAACGGCGGTCGACGGGGCTTTCTGGTCGGCATTCACCCGCACGACATCCTGCGCGTGCTGCACCCCAAGGTCGTCGAGGTCGCCCTCGCCAGATGATTGCACCCAGCAATCAAGTCGATTTAATCAATCAATTTGAGCTATAAAACAAGCGGGCATAAAGTGGCACTCAAGCGTTCAACCGGAGTGCCCCCATGACCCAGATCGTCTTTCAGCATTACGAAAAGCCCGCCGCCCGCCGTCATTTGTGGATCGGGCTGCTCATGGCCGTTATCGCCCTCGCCTTCGGTATCGAGCAGGCCATGCAGTGGCTCGCCGCTCACCCGCAGGCTGCCCGGGGGTTGCTGGCCAGCCTGCTGGCCAGCGCGGCCACCGGCCTGGGGGCCCTTCCGGTGCTTTTGCTGCGCCGCCCCTCGCAACGCCTGATGGCGCCGATGCTTGGCCTGGCGGGCGGCATGATGCTCGCCGCCAGCCTCTTCTCGCTCCTCGTCCCGGCCATGCAGACGGTGGCGACCAGCGACGCGCCCTGGCTGCTCGGCAGCCTCACCGCAGCGGCCTTGCTCGCCGGCGTCGCCGGCATGCAGCTGCTCGACCACCGCTTGCCGCACGCCCATGTCGAAACGGTGGAGGGCAGCGGCCTGATGCCCAACGTCGCCCTCGTCGTTGCCGCCATCGCCCTCCACAATCTGCCGGAAGGCCTTGCCGTGGGCGTCGCAGCGGCCGCCGGGGCCGACCATGGCATGAGCCTTGGCATCGCCTTGCAGAACATTCCGGAAGGCTGGATCGTTGCCAGCGCGATGGTCGCCCTCGGTGCGGTGCCCGCGCGAGCCGCCCTCCTCGCGCTCGGCACCGGCCTGGTCGAGCCGGTTGGCGGCCTGTTCGGCGTCATTGCCAGCACCCTCGCCGGCGCCGCCTTGCCACTCGCCCTGGCGGCAGCGGCCGGTGCCATGCTCTGGGTAGTCAGCCATGAAATGATCCCGGCCTCGCACCGCCCCGGCCGGATCGGCGCGGGAACCGCCGGCCTGGCGGCCGGCTTCGCCGTGATGACCACGCTGGCCAGTGTTTTCTGATCGGGGCAACACGCCTCTTTATGGCGGAGAACCAATTCAAACAGCGTTTGTCATTCCTTGGCAGACCAACCCCAACCGAGGAGACGAACCATGCCGCATCGTGCTGCCATCAAGATCATCCAGAATCGTCACTTCCTGACCGCGACGCCGGACAAGAATGTCCGCGCCGTGGCCGCCCACATGCGCGACAACGACGAAGGCGTCGTTCTGGTCGTTGCGCCGAAGGATGGCAAACTGCTCGGTATCTGTACCGAGCGCGACCTGACCTTCAAGGTGCTGGCGGCCGGGCTTGATGCCGTCAGCACCCCGGTCAGCGCCGTGATGACCGCCAACCCGCAAACCATTTCCCCCGAAAAGCCTTTCGGGCATGCCCTGCACATGATGCATGAAGGCGGCTTCCGCCACTTGCCGGTGGTCCTGCCGGACGGGCGGCCGATCGGCGTGCTGTCCTCGCGCGACGCCCTCGGCCTGGAGGCCTTCCACTTCTTCCGGGAACTCGAACAAAAGGCCGTACTGACCGAAATCCTGTGACCGGCAAGCCGGCCGACACCCGCCGCCGGGTGTCGGTCAGACCGAGCGTTCGATGATCACGCCGACGCGCTTGACGCCCGGCATCATGCCCAGCTTGGCGACCGAGACGCGCACCCACTGGGCCGCAAAATTCTCCAGCAGCCAGGTGGCGATATGCTCGGCCAGCTTTTCCAGCAGGTTGAAATGGCTGGCCGCCAGGTTGGTGCGCAGGCGCTCGACGACCACGGCGTAATCCACGGTATCGCGAATATCGTCGCTGGCCCCGGCCGAGGCGGTGGAGACGCCGATCTGCAACGAGATTTCGACCGTCTGCGGCATGGCCTTTTCGCGCGGATAAATGCCTATCCACGTTGCGGCGCGCAATTCCTCGATGAAAATGATGTCCATGGGGCAGTCGGTCGGGGCTCGGGGTGTAAAATTCGCCGCGATTGTACTCCCTGCCACCCCGTTCACCCATGCCAACCGTCCTCGCCCTCCTCGCCGCCTACCTGCTCGGTTCCGTCCCCTTTGCCATGATCTCTTCCAAGGTTTTTGGCCTGGCCGACCCGCGCACCTACGGCTCGGGCAACCCCGGCGCCACCAACGTGCTGCGCAGCGGCAACAAGAAGGCCGCGCTGATGACCCTGATCGGCGACGCGCTGAAAGGCTCCGTGGCCGTCCTCATTGCCCAGCAGATGGGCCTCAGCAACACGGTCATCGCCCTCGTCGCACTGGCCGTCTTCCTCGGCCACCTCTACCCGGTGTTCCTGAAATTCAAGGGCGGCAAGGGCGTTGCCACCGCCGCCGGCGTTCTGCTCGCCCTGGACCCCATCCTCGGCCTGATCGTCACCGGTATCTGGCTGCTGGTTGCCTACGTTTCCCGCTATTCCTCGCTCGCCGCGCTGATCGCCGCAGCTGCCGCGCCCGCCGTTTCCGCCCTGATGCACGGCGCCAACAACCAGACGATTGTCGTCGGCATCCTCGGCATGGCGCTGATCGGCAAGCACTGGCAGAACATCCAGCGGCTGATGGCCGGCCAGGAATCGAAGATTGGCAGCAAGAAGACGTAGCCCCCCTTCCAGCGCCGCCCCCAAACGCCGGTACGCCGGCGTTTTTGTTGCCCGGCCGATAGCCCGTGACGATCGGCCGGATGCAATCAATCGATTGGACCGCCTCCGCCCGCCAGCCTAGACTGCCTGCATGAGACCCGCGCTGCGGGCCGACCGACAAGGAGGCTGCCATGATTTCCCGCATCATCGACCGCTGGTTCGACGAACTCGTCGCCTGGGAACCCTACATCGACGTGCTGGCGAATCTGCCGGACAATTTCTGACGGTCCCAGGCGGGCCGGCCGGGAACCAACTGCCGGGCGCCGCCTCCAAGGGCTTCTCACCACAACTGATCACAGGAGCACACGATGTCCCAAGTCACCCTCGGCGGCAACCCGATCACCGTCAATGGCAAGTTCCCGCAAAAGGGCGATGCCGCCCCGGCTTTCTCGCTGGTCGCCAAGGATCTGTCCGACGCCACGCTGGCCACCTTCGCCGGCAAGCGCAAGATTCTCAACATCTTTCCGAGCATCGACACCCCGACCTGCGCCGCCTCGGTCCGCCAGTTCAACGCGCTGGCCAGCAGCAAGCCGAACACCGTGGTGCTCTGCATCTCGGCCGACCTGCCCTTCGCCCAGGGCCGTTTCTGCGGTGCCGAAGGCCTGGAAAACGTGATCAACCTGTCCACCATGCGCGGCCGTGAATTCCTCGAGGCTTACGGCGTCGCGATCGCCAGCGGCCCGCTGGTCGGCGTGGCGGCCCGCGCCGTCATCGTGCTCGATGAAAACGACCGCGTCCTGCACAGCGAACTGGTTCCGGAAATCAAGAACGAGCCGGACTACGCTGCTGCCCTCGCCGTTCTGTAAGGCTGCGCCATCATGGCCAGCCTCGCCTTCGACGACTACCGCGCCCAGGCCCTGGCCGAGGGCTATGACGAAGTCCTCGTCCGCAGCTGGCCGGCCGACCTGCAGATCGACACCCACGCCCACGCCTTTGCCCTGAAGGCGCGGGTCGTGCAGGGTGACATGTGGCTGACCGTCGATGACGAGACTCGCCGACTGCAAGCAGGTGACGAGTTCAGCCTCGACCAGGCGGAGCCCCATGCCGAACGCTATGGCCACCAGGGAGCAACCTACTGGCTCGCCCGGCGCAACCGGGCTGATTGAGGAGTGCCGGCATGGCCAGAAAATGCTGCAAGAGCGACCCTCCATGCAAGGATTGCCCGAAGCGGAAGAAGAAAAAGCACCGGATCGATGACGGCTGCAGCTTCAGCGCCCCGGACGAGCAGACGATTCGAACCGTCTTCTACTGCCCGCTGTCGGACATCGCCATCAAAGGCCAGCGCGGCTGAACCGCGAAGGCACCGGCTTCCTTGGCCGGCGTACCGGCCTGCAGGCGCAGGCAGCCGGCGAGCGCGATCATCGCGCCGTTGTCGGTACAAAATTCCAGTTCCGGGTAATGCACGCGGAAGCGCTTGCGCCGGGCCTCCTCGTTCAGCGTGTGGCGCAGCTGCTGGTTGGCGCCGACCCCGCCGGCCACCACCAGCCGCTTGAGGCCGGTCTGCTTCAGCGCCTTCAGCGCCTTCCTGACCAGCACGTCGACGATGGCCTCCTGAAAGGCCCGCGCCGCATTCGCCCTGAACGCGTCGCCGAGCGGCTCCTCTTGTTCGCGTACCAATGTCAGCACCGCCGTCTTCAGGCCGGAAAAACTGAAATTCAGGTCGCCGGAATGCAGCATCGGACGCGGCAGTTCATAAACCCGGGGCGTTCCCTGTCCGGCCAGTTTCGATAGCAGGGCGCCGCCCGGATAGGGCAGCCCGAGCAGCTTGGCGCTCTTGTCGAAAGCCTCGCCGGCCGCATCGTCCAGCGTTTCTCCCAGCAATTCGTAGGCCCCCACGCCACTCACCTTCATCAACTGGGTGTGCCCGCCGGAGACCAGCAGGGCGACGAACGGGAAGCTCGGCGGATCGTTCGACAGCAGGGGCGACAGCAGGTGGCCTTCGAGGTGATGCACCGGCACGGTCGGCTTGTCAATGGCCAGCGCCAGCGCCTCGGCAAAGGCACAACCGACGAGCAACGCACCGGACAAACCTGGGCCGCGGGTATAAGCCACCGCGTCGATATCGTCCAGCGACTTGCCGGCCCGGCCCAGCGCCTCGCGCAGCAGCGGCACGACGCGCCGGATATGGTCGCGTGACGCGAGTTCCGGCACCACACCGCCGTACTCGGCGTGCATGGCGACCTGCGAATGCAGGGCGTGGGAAAGCAGACCGGCTTCGCTGTCGTACAGCGCAATGCCTGTCTCGTCGCAGGAGGATTCGACACCAAGGATCAACATAGGGGCACATTTTAACACTTGATGCAGAAAGGTTTTTTGCAATATACTGTTCGGCTTATCGCAACATTGCGGAAAATTTGCGCGACCTGTCGATCAACAACCCCGACAGGCGCCGATCAGGAAGGGGGTGAAAAAATATGCCGAGCATTCGCGTCAAAGAAAACGAGCCGTTCGAAGTGGCCATCCGCCGCTTCAAGCGCACCGCCGACGATCAAAATCATCTCGATCAACACGCA
>OFCW01000084.1_pt1 | contig 40257 bp, 40 predicted proteins | sample 1520951 | NCBI WGS metagenome assembly OFCW01 (sample SAMEA4349680, study PRJEB24078) | microbial mat metagenome | biome: Terrestrial Biome; feature: Habitat; material: Microbial Mat | place: India | collected 2012-06-12 | depth 10 m | reverse complement strand
CCACCTCGAAGCGGAACAGTTCGGACATCGCTTCCCGCCCGCTGAAGCGCTGCACGATCAAACCGCCCGATGCGAGCGGTGTTTCGATGGAAATGAGCCGGGCATGCTGCGACAGGCTTTCCCGCAGCGCCGGTAAGCCCGTACTGGAAACGCTGTTCATCTTCTGCGAATTCAAGTTGGCGCGCGGATCAGGGCAGGCTGATCGTGATGTGGGCGACCTTGGGCGCCAGCTTGATGACATCGGAATAGGCGCCGAGCGCCGCGTCGGTGTGCCCGGCCAGCAGCCAGCTCAGGCCGGCGTAGGCGGCAATGCCGAACAGGGCAAGCGCGGCGCCGACGAACCACATCGGAATCTCGGCCTTCATCAGGTGCGCGATGTTGTCGGGCGACTTCCAGTGCGGCGCGAACTGGGCGCGCCTGCCTTTCAGGTGCGCGATCTCCTTGTCCAGTGTGGCGATCAGATAGTTGAGCTTCTCCTTACTCTCCAACATGTACTTGCCCTGGAAACCGGTCAGCAGGCACATGTAAAAGACTTCCAGCGTCTGTACGCTGGCCTGTCCGCGGTGCCGGAGCTCTTCCAGCTTGACGTAGAAGTTTTCACCGGCCAGCTGGTCGCCGAACAGCGTCAACTGCAGGGGGGCGCGCTCCCACACGTCACGGATGGCCATGGCGGACGACAGGATGGTTTCGTCGAGCGCGGCACAGAACGCGTATTTCGCCGCAAAGATGTCGTCCGCCGGGACATCCTGCGCCCGCGCATGGCGCTCGAAGTTGTCCAGCAGGCGGCAGACCTGGGCGGTGAATTGGTCCGCGTCGTTCGGCGTGTAGCGGTTTTTCAGCAGTAGCAGCAGGTAGAAGCCGTCGTGCAGCAGGTCCGCCAGGCTGCGGGATGAGGAGCCCTGTTCCTGCCGTAACGGCATATCGTCGCCGTACAGAGAGGGGGCGCGGGCGGGCGGATTGGGGAAAAGTGTGCTTGCGTTCATTGCGTCACCGCAAAGAGTTCGAGCTTCAGGTTTCTGAAGCCGGCGGGGGTGTAAATCATGATCGAGCCGGACCGGGTCATGCGCTCATACAGCGCACCGTGCGGTTCGATCGAGAAGTAGTAGCATCCGGGGCGCACCGGGATCGGCGCCGGCACTTGCGGAGCGGCCATCAGGCGCACACCCGGCATGGCGGAGGACACCATCCTGTCCACGTCATCGGGCGCGCCGACCTTGAAGCGCTGGGGCACGGCCTCGACCAGTTCGGCCGGCGCCATGTCCGCGGTCACGCCGAGATAATAGGAAGCGTTGTCGGCGACCTTTTCGGACTCCAGCCGCCCGAGATGGAAGGCCGGCTTGGTTTCGATGAGCGCAATCGAGAAGTAGCGCGACGAAATGACCGTCTCCAGCAGCTCGCGGATGATCCGATCCAGTTTCAGAAAGCCGGGGCCGGGATCGGCATGATGGTAGGACGGCAGGTCCGAAAGTGCATACGCTTTTGAGAAGGTCAGCAACTGGCCCGCCAGACGCAGCAGTTCCTGGAACAGGCGTTCCGGATGCAGTGCCGGATGGCGGAACAGGTGCTGGAGCGCCGCGCAGCCGGCGTTGACGGTGTGCAGCAGCCAGAATGATGCCACGTCGCCGGAGCGGAACTCGACCACGTTCTGCGACGGCTCCCGATGGTAACCATAGAGCGCCTGCGCTTTCGCCTGCAGGATTTCCATCAGCCTGCGCACCTGCTGGTAAATCGGCGCGGCGGACTGGATGCCGAGGGCCGGAGGCACGAAGGCGCTGTCCAGTTCGTAGCCGCCGGAACTCGTCGCGCACACGCGCGCCACCGGCAGCGAAACGTACTGTTCCCGGTTGTCGCGCTCGGACAGCAGGCGCAGCGACTTCTTCAGCACCGTCAGCTCGGAATCGATCGCATCCGTGTAGAGGTCGGGGGCCGGAAGATCGTGCCGGCGATAGCGGTATGCCTGTCCGGAGGTTGCGCCGCTTGCGGAACAATTCGGGCCGATGTCGCGCAGATAGGGCAGAGCGATGTAAAACGCGACGCCGTCGCCGCAGTTTTCCAGCGCCGCGAGGTTGACCGCCTCGGGCAGGTCGTCGTGGTCAGGCGCGCTGATGAATTCGCCATCGGGAAAAACGGCGCTGATTTCCGTGATGCGCAGTACGCCGGCAGCCAGCGCATCGCGGTCGAATTTCAGGTGCCGGATCCCCCACAGATAGGGATGGACTGCGCGGCCGAATTCGGTCAGTCGGGCCTCATGATAGAGATCTTGTTGCTGGAAATGCTGGGGGCGCAGGAACAAGCCTTCGCCCCAGAGGATTTTTGACGGATGCTTCATCGGATCGGTAACGGGAAAGTTGTGATAAGGCGCAGTACGAAGTTCTTCGCCGGTCCCGGCAAGTCCGGACTCTCCGGCACCTTGATTCCTGCTGCTCCCAAGGCAACTGCCGCAGCCTTGTCAGCTGCGCGTTGAAGCCCACTGCAAGCGGCGAGGGTAATGCTCATAGGCAATATGCAAAGACGAGCGAGCGCGATACGCATGGCTTCACTTGGAAACAGAAAAATTCGCCGATTTGTTTGTAATTCCATGTAAAAGAAACGAAACATCCCTTTCTTCGCCAAGCATTACAGACGGTTAAGTTGCATAAATAATAAAAAATTATATTGTCTATTTCACAATGTTTCGGTTAGTATATACGAGAAGTTGTAAATGTGACAATTGAAAAACAGTAAATGTTTTTGCCAGGCAGCTTACCCAAACCAGATTCCCGCGAATGAAATGAGCTGCCGGCGACTGCAGTTACCCATCCCCCGTGTAATCACTTCAATGGAAACATCCACGATGCATACGATCGATCGAAGCTTTGCATACCTTTCTAGTAGGAAACATCTTCTTGCAATTCCGGCATTGTGCCTGTCGCTGCTCGCCGGCTGCGCGACGCCGCCCAACCCTGAACGGGCGCAGGCTCAGCTCGAATCCCTGACCAAGGAAGCCGACGCCGAACTGTCCAACGGGCAGCGCGACAAGGCAGTGGCGCTGCTCAGGCAGGCGGCCAAGGAAAGCCCGAGCAGCATGGCGCCGTGGCTGAAGATGGCAAGGATTGCATTCGACGAAGGCGACTACCCGGCCACCATTCAGGCGGCCAATGAGGCGCTGCAGCGCGATGCCGCCAACCAGGAGGCGAAAAGCCTGCTGGTCGTCGCCGGGCTGCGCGTCGCCTCCAACTCGATTGTCGGGCTGCGCACGCTCAACGCGGTGAATTCGAATGTGCGCGTCGAGGCGGAGAACCTGACCAACGCGCTGCGCGCCGTGCTCGGCGAGAAGGTGCTGGTGCCCGCGCCGCCTGCCGAAATCCGCCCGGCCGGCCACACGCCGCCGCGCAAGACAAGGCGTCCGGCCGCCGCGCGCCCCGTAGCGCAAGCGGATGCGCCGGACCCGTTCAAGTCGCTGAAATAAGCCGCCCCCCACCAATCTGATTCGCCACTGGAAGGAAAAACGCATGTCCAAGAAAGAAAGCGTGCAAAAGAAGCTGCAGCGGATCCGCCCGCCACGGGTACAGCTGACCTATGACGTCGAAATCGGCGACGCCATCGAACAGAAGGAGATCCCGTTCGTGGTCGGCGTGATGGGCGATTTCTCGGGGAATCCCGAGACGCCGCTGCCGAAGCTGAAGGAGCGCAAGTTCGTCAACGTCGACCTCGACAATTTCGACGATGTGATGAAGGGCGTGGCGCCGCGCGCCGCCTATCGCGTGAAAAACACGCTGAGCGGCGAAGGCGGCGAGTTCGCCGTCGACCTCAGGTTCAATGCGATCGACGACTTCCGCCCCGAGTCCGTGGTGCAGCAGGTGGAGCCGCTGCGCAAGCTGCTGGAAGCCCGCACCAGGCTGTCCGACCTGCGCAACAAGCTCGCCGCCAACGACAGGCTGGAAGATGTGCTCAGCGAAGTGCTGGCCAATACCGAACAACTGAAACGGCTCGGCGCCGAAGCCAAGCGCACGGAGGACTGACATGACGGCACAAGCACAAGCGCTGGAGGCGTGCGCGCCGCAGGCGCCGGAAAGCCTGCTCGACCAGGTGATCAACCAGAGCAAGGTGGCGCGTTCCGACAGCGAGCGCGCCCGCGCCAGGGATCTGATCGGCGAACTGGTGTCCCAGGTCATGGAGGGCACCGTGGTGGTGTCGAACAACCTGTCGGCGACGCTCGACGCCCGCATCGCCGAACTGGACGCGCTGATTTCCGAGCAACTCAGCGAAATTTTGCACGCGCCGGAATTCCAGCGGATGGAAAGCACCTGGCGCGGCCTGCATTACCTGTGCAAGCACACCTCGACCGGCGAGACGCTGAAAATCAAGATGCTCAACGCATCCAAGAAGGATCTGGTGCGCGACTTCAACAATGCGATCGACTTCGACCAGAGCGCGCTGTTCAAGAAGGTGTACGAGGAGGAATTCGGCACCTTCGGCGGCGCGCCGTTCGGCGCCCTGATCGGCGACTATGAAATCACGCGCCAGCCGGAGGACATGTATTTCATCGAGCAGATGTCGCATGTCGCCGCCGCCGCGCACGCGCCTTTCATTTCGTCCGCCTCGCCGGAACTGCTGGGGCTGGAATCGTTCGCCGACCTCGGCAAGCCGCGCGACCTGGCCAAGGTGTTCGATACCCTGGAATACGCCAAATGGAAGTCCTTCCGCGAAGCGGAGGACGCGCGCTATGTCGGCCTGGCCGTGCCGCGCTTCCTGGGCCGCATGCCCTATCACCCGAAGGAAGGCACGGTGGTAGAGGGCTTCAATTTCGTGGAGGACGTGGACGGCACCGATCATCAGAAGTACCTGTGGGTGAACAGCGCCTATGCGTTCGCCGCGCGCCTGACCAGCGCCTTCGAGCATTACGGCTGGTGCGCCGCGATCCGCGGCGTGGAAGGCGGGGGACTGGTGGAAGACCTGCCGACGCATACCTTCAAGACCGACGACGGCGAGATCGCGCTGAAGTGTCCGACCGAAATCGCGATCACCGACCGCCGCGAGAAGGAGTTGAGCGACCTCGGATTCATCCCGCTGGTCCACTGCAAGAACACCGACTACGCAGCCTTCTTCGGCGCGCAATCGGTGCAGCGCGCGAAGAAGTACAACACCGACGCGGCCAACGCCAACGCGGTGCTGTCGGCCCAGCTGCAATACATCTTCGCATCCTGCCGCATCGCGCATTACCTGAAGTCGATGATGCGCGACAAGATCGGCAGTTTCGCCGCCGCGTCCAACGTCGAACAGTTCCTGAACAACTGGCTGGCGCAATACGTGGTGATGGACGACTCCGCGTCGCAGGAAGTCAAGGCGCAGTACCCGCTGCGCGAAGCGGCGGTGCAGGTGTCCGAAGTGCCGGGCCGCCCCGGCGTCTATCGCGCGGTCACCTTCCTGCGCCCCCATTTCCAGCTCGATGAATTGAGCGTGTCGTTGCGCCTGGTAGCCGAGTTGCCGCAATCGGCGAAGGCGTAGTTTTTGTCGTTGTAACCCAGCCGGCACTGCGGTGCCTACATAAAGGAGCTAATACAGAATGAAAGACATTTACCTGAAGTTCGAGGGGGGCGATACCAAGATCGAAGGCGAGTCGCGCGACGAAGCCCACCCCAAATGGCTTGAGGCGCTGTCCTGGAGCCACTTGATCCGTCAGCCGAAGTCGGCGACGGCAAGCACTTCCGGTGGCCATACCGCCGAGCGCTGCGAACACGGCGACATGGTGTTTGTCAAGGACATCGATTCCACCAGCCCGTCGATCTGGCTGGCCTGCAGCCAGGGCGATACCTTCAACAAGGTCACCATCGAATTCATGCGCGCTTCCGGCAAGGAGAAGGTCAAGTACCTGGAGATCGTGCTGAACCACGTGATCATTTCCTCGGTCACGCCGAGCGTGCAGGAAGAAGGCCTGCCGACGGAAACCATCGCGCTCAAGTACGCGTCGGTGAAGTGGACCTACACCGTGCAGGGCATCGACGGCAAGAAGGGGGGCAGCAATCCGCAGATGTGGAGCCTGTCGAAGAACAAGGCGACCGAAGCGGTCTGATCGGCTGTTCCTTTTTCCTTCACCGATTGCGGCGCTTGCGGTGCGCCGCAATTTCTTGCCTGGCCACATATCCAATGAATTCCGGTTTCTCGTCCCGTGCCAAATACTCCCCGACGCTGCTCGATCGCCTGTCCGACGATGCTCCGCGCGAGCCGGCGGAACGGCAGCCGCTGCGCCTGATTACGATGGAGGAGCTGAAGGAATCGGTGGCGCGCGACTTGGAGGCGCTGCTCAATTCGCGCTGCGCCTGCAACGAGGATATTTTCCTGCGCTACCCAGAGGCGCTGCGTTCCGCCGCCAGTTACGGTATGAGCGATTTCGTCGGCTTGAGCCTGGCCAATCCGGCCGACCGCAACCACATCTGCCGCTCGCTGGAGCGCACGATCGCCATCCACGAGCGCCGCCTGCAACAGGTGCGCGTGGCGCTGGAGCTGGAAAGCGGATCGGTCAACCGGCTGCGCTTTGCGATCAACGCGCTGCTGGTGGTCCACCCGGCGGCCGAGCCGGTGTCCTTCGATGCGCTGCTGCAGCCGTCGACGCTGCAGTATTCGGTAAGCAAGGCAAGACGTTTCGCTGCAATCTGAACATCTGACACTCATGGAAACCCTGCTGCCGTACTACGAGCGCGAGCTGACCTACCTCCGGCGCCTGTCGCATGACTTCGCCCGGCGCTATCCGAAGATCGCCGGCCGGCTGCTGCTTTCCGGGGAAACCTGCGAAGACCCGCATATCGAACGGCTGATCGAGTCGTTCGCCTTTCTCGCCGGGCGTATCCACAAGAAGCTGGACGACGATTTTCCTGAAGTGACCGACTCCCTGCTGCAGGTGATTTATCCGCAGTGCCTGCGCCCGTTTCCGTCGGTGTCGATTGCCCATTTCGACTGCGGAGCGGCGGCTGCGCAACTGACGAAGGCGGCGCGCATCGCGCGCCACACCTTGCTGCATACGCGCCCGGTGCGCGGCGTGGCCTGCCGCTTCCGCACCGCTTACGAGACGGAGCTGTGGCCGCTGCGCATCGTCAAGGCGGCTTATGAAAACGTGTTCGATACCGCGGGCTTGGGCGCCGCCGTCGCGAGATCGTCCGCAGCGGTCATCCGGATCGATCTGGAGTCCTTGTCCGAGAGCGCCGGTTTCGATGTGCTGAATGTGGGCAGGCTCCGTTTTTTCCTGAATGGCGAACCGTCGCTCACGGCGCTATTGCGGGAGTCATTGCTATCCGGGACGGCGGGCATCTGGGTGTCGGCGCCGGATGCACCGGAAAAGATCGCGCTGCCGGCAAACGCCATCCGGCCGGTCGGCTTCGGCGCCGACGAGATGCTGCTCGATGAGGATGCGAGAACGCACCGCGCCTATCAGCTGTTGCTGGAATATTTCGTTTATCCGGAAAAATTCAATTTCTTCGATCTCGATCTGAGCGATTTGCAAGGCAGGCTTGCAGCGCGCACGCGCCGTATCGAAATCCGCATCGGATTGCGGCAGGCGGCGCAGGCGAACGGCGCGGGCAATCTGCTGGATCGTGTCGGCAAGGACAATTTCGTGCTTGGCTGCACGCCGGTGGTCAATCTGTTCGAGCAGATGCCCGAGCCGATCCGGCTGACGAATACCGCGGTCAGTTATCCGCTCATCGTCGACAGCCGCCGTCCGCAAGCCTACGAGGTCTACGCCGTCCGGCGCGTGTTCCGGGTGCGGCAGAATCCGGACGGAGAGGAAGTCCGCGAGTTCAAGCCGTTCTATTCGATCCGGCACGGCGAATCGCACGACGGCCCTGCCTGTTACTGGCATGCGAGCTATCCGGACGGGGAGGCGGCGGATAACTACACGATGGAACTGTCGCTGGTCGATTCGAGCCTGGATGTGCTGCAGCCTCAGACCAACACGCTGAGCCTGGAGCTGACCTGCACCAACCGCGACCTGCCTTCGCAACTGCCGTTCGGGCTGGCTGACGGCGACTTGTTCATCGAAGGCGGATCTATCGCGAAAACCGTGCGCCTGTTGCGCAAGCCCACCCCGAGCTACCGCTTTCCGCGCGGGCGGGGCGCGCAATGGCGGCTGATCTCGCATCTCTCGCTCAATCATCTGTCGCTGTCGGGGCAGGGCGTGGATGCGATCAGGGAAATCCTCGCGCTGTACGACATCACGCGTTCGAGCGCCAACAGCAGGCAAATCAGCGGCATCGCCGCCATCGAAAACCGCCCGGCCATGGCGCGCGTGGCCGGCAATCCGTTCCCCGCCTTCGTGCGCGGCCTGGAAATCCGGGTGACGGTGGACGAGAGCCATTACGCCGGCATCGGCTTGTCCATGTTCGCGCAGGTGCTGGATCATTTCTTCGGCCTGTACGCGCATGCCAACAGCTTTACCCGTCTGGTGCTGGTGTCGAAGCAATCGGGACAGGAGTTGATCAGATGCGAACCACGAAACGGCGAATCGATCCTGGCCTGATCGAGCGCCTGCGCAGCCAGCCGCAGCGTTTCGAATTCTTCCAGGCGGTGCGGCTGCTGACGCTGCATTACCGGCGCCAGCCCGCAGTCCCGGAGCAGGATATCCTCGGCCAGCTGATCCGGTTCCGCAGCTCGATTTCGCTCGCCTTCCCGCCCAGCGAAATCGAGGCGCTCGAATTCTGCGGCAACGATGGTCGATGGGATGAAGGGGCGCAGCCGGCTTCCGGCCATGTCACGCTGACGCCGTCCTTCATCGGCCTGACCGGCCCGCTGGGAGTCATGCCGCGCCACTATACCCAGCACGTGGCCGAGCGCGAAACCTGCCACCGCGACACGGCGACGCGCGCCTTCCTCGATATTTTCACCAACCGCGCGGTGGCCTTGTTCTACCGCAGCTGGCTCAGGTCGCGTCCGCATCTTCAGTATGAAACCGACCGCAAGGGCCGTTTCCTGCCGCTGATACTGAGCCTGGCGGGACTGGGCTTGCCAGGGCTCGCCGACAGGCTCGCCGGCACGGGCGGCATCGCCGACGAATCGCTGGCCTACTATGCCGGCGCGCTGCGGGCGCGTCCGCGTTCCGCGCAGTGGTTCGCGCGGGTGGCGGCCGATTATTTCGGCGTGCGTTGCGGTGTGGAGCAATTCGTCGGCCAGTGGTTGCCGTTGCCGGAACGGGAACGCACGCGTCTGGGCGCAGCCAATTGCGCGCTGGGCCAAAGCGCGGTATGCGGCGCCCGGATCTGGGACAGGCAGGGCAAGATCCGGCTGGTGCTCGGCCCGATGCGCAGGAAGCAGTTCGATGCGTTGCTGCCGGGCGGGCCGGCGGCGGCCGGCCTGCAGCGATTGTTCAGACTCCTGATCGGCGACAGCATCGAATGCGAAGTGCGACTGGTCCTGGAGCGGCGCGATGTCGCCCCGGCCGCGCTGGATAGCGGCGCCGGCGCTACCCGCCTGGGATGGAACGGCTGGCTTGCATCGCGCGGCATCGACGCGGACTCGCATGATGTGCGCTACCTGATGGAAGCGTGCGCAACCTGACCCGGAGCGCCTGAAACTTCGGATAGGCGCTCTCATTCAATTCTTCCCGTTCATATAGAAATCATGACTGCCAATCTGAAACTGCTGATCGCCAAGCTCAATCCCGTCTGCACCAAGGCCGCCGAGCGGGCCGTCAACGACTGCGTCGCGCGCGGCCATTACGAGGTGGACCTGGAACATCTGCTGCTGGCGCTGCTCGACAATGGCCAAAGCGATCTGGCGCGCCTGGCGCAACATTACGGCGTGAGCGCGGGCGCGCTTGAGAAAGACCTCGCCGGGGAACTGGCGAGCTTAAAGGCTGGGAATAGCCGTACGCCGGTTTTTTCCACGCATCTGCTCAAGCTGTTCGAACATGCCTGGCTGCTGGCGTCGCTCGAAGGCGAACCGATGCTGATCCGCAGCGGGCATCTGCTGCTGGCGCTGCTGTCGGAGCCGGAACTGTCGCAGCTCGCCTATCGCGCTTCGAAAGAGTTCATGAAGTTCGATGCCGCCGAACTCAGACACAAGCTGGCGGCGCTGACGGCCGGTTTTCCCGAGGCACCGCTGGCCGAGTCCGTGGCGCATGAGGCGGACGGCCAAGCCGGCTACGCCGCGCATCCGCTGAAAACGCCGGCGCTCGACCGCTTCACCACCAACCTGACGCAGCGCGCGCGGGAAGGGATGATCGATCCGGTGATCGGGCGCGACGCCGAAATCCGGCAGGCGATCGACATCCTGATGCGGCGCCGTCAGAACAACCCGATACTCACCGGCGAAGCGGGCGTGGGCAAGACCGCGGTGGCCGAAGGGCTGGCGCAGCGCATCGCGGATAACGATGTGCCGCCGGCGCTGCAAGGCGTGGCGCTGCACGCGCTCGACCTCGGCTTGCTGCAGGCCGGCGCGAGCGTCAAGGGCGAATTCGAAAACCGCCTGCGCAATGTGATCGACGAGGTCCGGCGCAGCCCGCATCCGATCATCCTCTTCATCGACGAGGCGCATGCCATGATCGGCGCCGGCGGCCAGGCCGGGCAGAACGATGCGGCCAACTTGCTCAAGCCGGCGCTGGCGCGCGGCGAATTGCGCACCATCGCGGCCACCACCTGGGGCGAATACAAGAAATACTTCGAGAAGGATGCGGCGCTGGCGCGGCGCTTCCAGGTGGTCAGGGTGGAGGAGCCGAGCGAGGAGGTCGCGTGCGCGATGTTGCGCGGCATGGCCGGCCGGATGGAAAGCCATTTCAATGTGCGGGTGATGGACGAGGCGATCACGGAAGCGGTGCGGCTGTCGGCGCGCTACATCAGCGGGCGGCAGCTGCCCGACAAGGCGATCAGCGTGCTGGACACGGCGTGCGCGCGGGTGGCGACCGGGCAGTCGGCGACTCCCGCCGTGATCGAGGATGCGCGGCGGCTGGACGATATCCTGTCGGCCGAGATCGCCGCGCTGGAACGCGAACTTTCCGCGGGCGCCGCGCACAGCGAGCGCCTGGACGGGCTGCGCGCGCAGCGCGAGGCCAACCGCGCCGCGCTGCGCGCGCACGAGGAACGCTGGAGCAAGGAAAGGGAATTGGCGTCAAAAATCCGGCAACTGCGCGCCGGCCTGGAAAGCCGGGAAGCCGGCGCATGCAGCCCGCCGGCGCAAGGCCGGCAAGACGCTTGCGCCGAGCTGAAGGAGCTGACGGCGCTGCAGGAGGAACTGCGCAAGCTGCAGGGCGAGCAGCCGCTGGTGCCGGTATGCGTCGATGCGCACACGGTGGGCGAGATCGTGTCGGCCTGGACCGGCATCCCGCTCGGCAAGATGGTCAAGGATGAGATCCATACCGTGCTCAACCTGAAGCCCCTGCTGGAACAGCGCGTGATCGGGCAGTCGCATGCGCTGGAGCAGATTGCGCAGCGGGTGCGCACCGCGCGCGCCAACATCGAGGATCCGAACCGGCCGAAGGGCGTGTTCCTGTTCGTCGGACCTTCCGGCGTCGGCAAGACGGAGACCGCGCTGGCGCTGGCCGACATCCTGTACGGCGGCGAACGCAACCTGGTCACCATCAACATGTCCGAATACCAGGAAGCGCATTCCGTCGCCGGCCTCAAGGGTTCGCCGCCGGGCTATGTCGGCTACGGCGAGGGCGGCGTGCTGACCGAGGCGGTGCGCCGGAAGCCGTACAGCGTGGTGCTGCTCGACGAGGTGGAAAAGGCGCATCCGGACGTGCTGGAACTGTTCTTCCAGGTGTTCGACAAGGGCGTGCTGGAGGATGCGGAAGGACGCGCGGTCGATTTCAGGAATACCATCATCATCCTGACCTCCAACGTGGGATCGCAGGCCATCATGCAGGCCTGCCTGAACAAGCGCGCCGATGAACTGCCCGACATGGACAGCCTGGCCGAGGCGATCCGGCCGCAGCTGTACAAGGCGTTCAAGCCGGCGTTCCTGGGACGGATGAAAGTCGTTCCGTATTTCCCGCTGCCGGACGAGATCCTGGCCGACATCATCCGCCTCAAGCTGGACCGCATCAGGCGCCGCATCGGGCAGAACCACAAGGCCGGCTTCGCCTATAACGAAGAGGTGGTGGAAGCGGTGCTGGCGCGCTGCACCGAGGTCGATTCCGGCGCGCGCAACGTCGATCACATCCTGAACGGCAGCATGCTGCCCAGGATCGCCGAGTCCGTGCTGGCGCGCATGGCGGAGGGCAAGACGATCAAGAGCGTGAAGGTCGCCGTCAACAAGGATAACGAGTTCAGCTACCGGATCAGCTGAGTGTGGGAGGTGTCATGGATACACGATTCATCGATGTGCTGGAGCCGGTGTCGGCGCTGTCGCCGTGCGGCGAGGACTTGTCGTTTTCCCCGGAATTCGACCGCATCCAGGAGGCGCGGCGCGAGGACGACCCGACCGTCGACTATGGCGAATGGCAGGCCGCGCTCAAGCAGGCGGACTGGAAGGCGGTGGTCGAGACCTGCGCCGAGCTGCTGAAGACGCGCAGCAAGGATTTGCGGCTGGCGGCCTGGCTGGCGGAAGGGCTGGTGAAAACCAACGGCCTGTCCGGCCTGGCGCAGGGCATCGAAACCGCCGCGCGCCTGATCGGGCGCTTCGGCGGGCAGATCCATCCGCTGCCGGAAGACGGCGACCAGGAGCGGCGCATCGCGACCCTGTCCTGGTTCGTGTCGCGCCTGGCGCAACTGGCGCGTCAGATCCCGATCACGGCCGCGCAGGGCTACAGCCTGAACGATTACGAGGCGGCGCGGCACCTGCAGATGCAGCTGCAGCGCAATCCGGATGCGCAGCCGGACCCGGGGGACAAGGCGACGCTGGAACGCTTTGCGGCGGCGGTCGCGAAAACCGGCAAGGCGCTGTATGCGCAATGGCTGGCCGAGGCGCAGCGCTGCGCGCATGCGCTGGCGGAACTGGAGCGGGCCTGCGATGCGCTGTTCGGCGCCGATGGGCCATCGTTTTCCCCGCTGGCGGGCAGCATCGACGCGGTATGCCGGCGCCTGGAGTCGATTGCCAGGGAGGTCGGGGCGCTGGCTGCAAGCGAGGAGGGGACGGAAAATGCGATACCGGTGGCGCATGACACTGCCTTGCCGGCGCCGGCAAGCGTTGCGGGGCCGATCGCCAGCCGGGCGCAGGCACTCGACCTGTTGCGCGAGGTGGCGGCATTCTTCCGCCAGACCGAGCCGCACAGCCCGGTGGCCTATCTCGCCGACAAGGCGGTGCACTGGGGCTCGATGCCCTTGCATGCGTGGTTGCGCAGCGTGCTCAAGGATCGCGGCGCGCTCAGCCATGTCGAGGAATTGCTGGGGCTGGCGCCGGAAGGCGAGGGCGGCTGACGCATTTCCCACCAGGCCGCCGCCGAACTGCGGCGCGGCCATCACCCTGAAGAAACCTGACATCGCGATGTATATTTTTCAGCCTCCTCGCCGGTCAAAATTGCATGGCCAGTGACCATGCCTGCCTGACGCAAGCGCAGGCAGCGTACTTTTGTCGTTAGCACGATTTCTGCTTTGTCCCCGGCATTCCTTGTCAATCATGCTTGTCATATGTGCAAATGTGAATTCGGGAAAGGATGCCGATGACTGAAAATCTCCGGGCAGAAACGATCATGCAGTTTCACGACAGGAAGCTGGCCGATGCCGGATGGGCGGAGCAGGGGCGCGCCGAATGGGCCTCCGGCATATGGCATTGGATAGAGGAAAACCATCGCTACAACAACCTGCTGTGGAACGAAGAGGACAAGGCGCGCCGCACCGATGTCGACGCGGCGGAAATCGCCAACAGCAAGCGCCTGATCGATCGCTACAACCAGCGGCGCAACGATGCGGTCGAGGCGATCGATGAGGCGCTCCTGGCCGAGCTGGAAGGCTGCTCGCGCGCGATCGACGCGCGCCTGAACAGCGAGACGGCCGGCGCGATGATCGACCGGCTGTCGATCCTGAGCCTGAAGATTTTCCACATGCGGCAGCAGACGCTGCGCACCGACGTCGAGCGCGAGCATATCCTCACGTGCCAGGCCAAACTGGGACGCCTGACGGAGCAGCGCCAGGACCTTGGCGTCTGCTTCGACCGCCTGCTGGCCGAGGCGCGCACCGGGCATGCGTACTTCAAGGTCTACCGCCAGTTCAAGATGTACAACGATCCGACGCTCAATCCCTACCTGTACGGCAAGCTGGGCGCGGCAAGCGCGCGGAGGGCGGGATGACGCGCCGCGCGGTGGACGTGCTGATTCCGACCTGTAACCGGCCCGGCGCGCTGGCGGTGACGCTGGCGGCGCTGCATGCGCAAAGCCTGCGCGACTTCCGCGTGATCGTGTCCGACCAGTCGGAGCCGCGCAGCGCCTTCGAGCAAGCCGAAGTGCAGGCGCTGCTGCGCATCCTGCGCGCGGGCGGCCGCGAGGTGGTCACGCATCGCCATCTGCCGCGGCGCGGGCTGGCCGAGCAGCGCGCGTTCCTGCTGTCGCAGGCCGCGGCGCCGTATTGCCTGTTCCTCGACGACGACGTGCTGCTGGAGCCGGACACGCTCGCGCGCCTGTACGATGCGATCCGTTCCCAGTGTTGCGGCTTCGTCGGCAGCGCCCTGCACGGCCTGAGCCATATCGACGACGAGCGGCCGCACCAGCAGGCCATCGAGTTCTGGGAGGCGCAGGTGGAGCCGGAAACGGTGTCGCCCGACAGTCCCGCCTGGCAGCGGCATCATCTGCACAGCGCGGCCAACCTGTTTCATGTCGAGCGCAGGCTGGGCCTGGGGCGGGGCGAGACGCGCCTGTACCGGGTGGCGTGGATCGGCGGCTGCGTGCTGTTCGATACCGAAAAGCTGCGCGCCGCCGGCGGCTTCGACTTCTGGCGCGCGCTGCCGTGCGAGCACTGCGGCGAGGACGTGCTGGCGCAGCTGCGCGTGATGGCGCGCTTCGGCGGCTGCGGCATGATCCCGTCCGGCGCCTATCACCTTGAATTGCCGACCACCGTGCCGCGGCGCGAGGTCGATGCGCCCAAGGTGCTGCCGATCGCCGAGCGGCAGCAGGCTGCGCGCGATGCATGAGCGGGACGCTGCGCCGCTGCGCGAGGCGCGCACCGTCGCGGTATTGCGGCCGAATGCGGTCGGCGACTTCGTCTTTGCGCTGCCGGCCCTGCATGCGCTGAAGGATGCCTATCCGGACGCGAGAATCATCTATATCGGCAGGCAGTGGCACGCCGAGTTCCTGCGGGAGCGCCCGGGGCCGGTCGACGAAGTCGCGGTGATCCCGCCCTGTCCGGGCGTCGGCGCGCCGCCCGATCAGCCATGCGACGAGCGCGCTATCGAAGCGTTCCTCGCGCCGCTGCGCGCGGCCGGCATCGACCTGGCGCTGCAGGTCTATGGCGGCGGGCGCTATTCCAATCCCTTCATCAAGCGGCTCGGGGCGCGGCTGACGATCGGGCTGAAGGCGCCCGATGCCGAGCCGCTGGACCGCTGGATCGCGCATGCGCCGCTGCAGAACCGGCGGCTGCAGCTGCTGGAAGTCGCGGCGCTGGCCGGCGCGCGCCGCCTGCGCCTGGAGCGCGAGCTGCAGGTCACCGCGCGCGACCGGCAGGAAGCGGAGCAAGTCTTGCCGGCGGCAAGCGCTCCGCTGGTGCTGATCCAGCCCGGATCGAGCGATGCGCGCCGGCGCTGGCCGGCGCGGAATTTTGCGCGCGTGGCCGACATCCTGGCTGCCGCGGGCGCGTCGATTGCGGTGCACGGCACGGCGCAGGAAGCGGGCATCGTGCGCGAGGTGATCGGGCAGATGCGCCAGCCGGCGGCCGACCTGAGCGGCAAATTGTCGCTGTCGGGTTTGTGCGGCCTGCTGGAGCGCAGCGCGCTGCTGGTGTCCAACGACACCGGCCCGCTGCATCTGGCGCTGGCGATCGGCACGCCGGCGGTCGGCATCTACTGGCTGACCAATCTCTACGAATCGGGGCCGCTGCGGCAGGACCGGCACCGCGCCGCGCTGGCGGTGCGCACGCATTGTCCGGTGTGCGGCATGGAAAACCTGCGGCAGCGCTGCCCGCACGACGCCAGCTTCGTCGCCGACGTGCCGGTGGCGGAGGTCACTGCACTGGCGCTGGACTTGCTGCGCGATCGATTGGAGTGAGCAGGCAGCGCGCCTCGGCGAGGATGGCGTCCGCGCCTTGCGCGCCGCGGACGCAGCGGTGCAGCGTGCGATCAAGCGGCCCCCAGCGCTCCATGTCGGCGCCGCCGAACACCACCACGCTGGGCAGCCTCAGGCCGGCTGCGATATGGGACACGCCGGTGTCGTTGCAGACCAAGAGGCGCGAGCCGGCCATCAAGGCGGCCATGGCGCCGATCGACATCGGCACGGCGGCGTCGACGGCGGGAACCTGCATGCGCGCGGCGATGGCGGCGGTCAGGTCGGCCTCGTTGGCGGCGCCGGTCAGCACGATGCGCATGCCGGATTCGCGCGCCAGGGCATCCGCCACCTGCGCGAACAGTTGCGGCGGCCAGCAGCGATGGCGCATCCGGGCGCCGGGATGGAGGCAGATGTAGCGGCCGGGCGCGAGATCGGCCGCAACGCCGGTGCCATGCAGTTCGCGCTCGTCTTCCGGGGCGAGCGGGAACTCCATCTCCGCATTGTCCGCCGGGATGCCCAGCTGTTCCAGCAGGCGCAGCAGGCGCACCGGTTCGGCGCCATGCTCGGGGTAGTCGACGAAGAGTTCCGCGCGCCCGGCGCCGGGCAGCACGAAACCGGCGTTGTCCCGCGCGCCGAAGCCGCGCACGATGGCATTGCTGATTTGCCCGCTGCCGTGCAGCTGCAGCGCGAGGTCGAAACGGCGTTCGCGCATGGCGCGGTAAAACTCCGGCAGGCGCTCTTCCTGCACCGGCTGCTCCGGCAGGCCGGGATGGCCGGGGAAGGCGGCGAAATCGTCGACGTAGGCGCGGAAGCGGCGCGCGAACTGTTCCGCCCACGGCAAGCCGACCAGCGTGATATGCGCCCGCGGAAAGGCGGCGCGCAGCGCGCGCAGCGCCGGCACCGCGCACAGCATGTCGCCCAGCTGCAATGCGCGGAATACCGCGATCTTCTCGATCGGGACCTGCAGCTGCGGGGGCAGGGATGACTGCGGGCGGGCTGCGCTGTGAAGTCCGGTGGTCGCCATCGAGGTGTTCTCCTTTTTTTGTCGGTTAAGTTTTGACGGAGACCAACGAAAGTGGTTCAACCGGACAAACCTGAGCCGGAGCAAGGCGGAACTATCGAAAACGGCGCCGGACAAACCTTGATCAGGCAATGCGTCGACAAGATGGCGAAGATCGGCGGCCTCGCGTTACAGGTGTTTGGCGGCGGCAACTATGTCGACGGCCAGTTGCAGGTCGCGGTGCGCCAGGCGCGCAAGGCGATTCCGGCGCTGAAGCAGGCGCTGCACTTGAAGAGACGCTGCACTGATTCCGGTTACAAGGAGGAGTATCCATGCCTACCCTCGACAAGTCGCAACAGCAAGGCAAGCAGGCCGGCGGCCCGCAAGCCGTGCCCCAAGGCACGATCGGCCCGCGCGAGGCCGACGCCGCCGGCAGCGGGCAGCAGCCCGGCGGCGGCCACAAGCCGCAGCAGTTCAGCCAGCAGGTGGCGCAGAAAATCCCGGCCGATCCCGATCCGGACGATCCGGTATCGCCGTAGTGCGCATCAGCCGCAACCGTCCGCTCTATGTTTCGGTCGGCGGCGGCGTTTCCGGCGGCGAGTGATCCGGCACGATGTCCGGCTCCGACGGCCAGGCCGGCGTGCCCGGTTCTTCCGGCACCTGGGGAATCTCCGGCTCCGGCCGTTGCCCCGGCTGAATGTCGGGAGACGGCGGCGTGACCGGGATTTCCGGCGGCGGCCGCGATGGGGTATGACTGGTCGGATGGCTGCTCATGGCGGTAATCATTGCGGTACATGGCATGGCGGTAAGCGTGCTGGGTCGGGTTGTCGCTTGGGCGGGGGGCTGTCCTCTGTCAGTCGCCCGATGGACGGTAAAAGTTCCAGCGGCAGCGGAAAGACGATGGCGGGCGGCTGCTTTGCGGCATAGCGGCAAGCATCCCGGAGGCACGGAAAGTGCTATGGAAATTCTGTCGCAATCGCAGATAGAGGAGGCATGCCATGCCAGCCGGAGCCAGCCCGAAACGGGAAGGAGAGTTCAAGCAACTGGAGCGGCGCTTCAGGAAGGAGGGGCGTTACCGCGGCCGCGAGGAAGAGGTCGCCGCCCGCATCGTCAACAAGCAGCGTTCGCAGTATGGCGAGACCAGGGCCGAGCGGGAGAAGGACAAACAGGGCAAGTCGCCCGACCGCGGCTTGCCGCTGGCGGATTACCAGACGCTGACCGTCGCGCAGGTCGAGCAGCGGCTGGACGGATTGAGCAATGCGGAAATCCGGAAAATCCGCAGCTACGAAGCCAGGCACAAGGCCAGGAAGACGCTGCTGCAGAAGCTGGACCGGCGGCTGCTACATTAGCAGGCTGTTAGGAAGCAGGCTGTTAGGGCAGGAAACAGCGTAGTGGGTAATTAGTGGTAATGCATGAAGCGCAGCATGAAGCGCATGAAGCGGCGCGGCGGACTCCCCCGCCGGCCGGGGGAATCCGCTGCCGCAGTTCAATGCAACTTCTGCCCGCTGCTGGAATGCTGCGACGGCTGCTCGGAAATGCCGTGCAGGGCCTGCGCCGCCGACTGTGTCTGGTCGGTGACGGCAATGTCGCCGAGCGAGACGATGCCGGTCAGGCGCTTGTTCTTGTCGACCACCGGCAGGCGGCGTATCTGCAGGTCGCTCATGTTGCGCGCGACGTCGTCCACATCGTCTTCCTCGAAGCAGTATTTCACGTCCGCGCTCATCACATCCCTGATCTTGGTGTCGCCGGCCTTGCCCTGGGCCAGGGCGCGCACCACGATGTCGCGGTCGGTAATCATGCCCACCAGACGGTCGTTTTCGCCCACCGGCAGCACGCCGCAATCGCAGTCGGCCATCATCTTGGCCGCCTGGATGATGCTTTCGTCGGGATTGGCGACGCGTACGTCGCGTGTCATCGCGTCAGCTACTCGCATGATGTTTCTCCTTTCATGAATAGAGGTTGTTCGGCCAGGTGAACCCGCACAGGCTGCAAGCCGCGTGCCAATCCCGACCCCGCGCGCCGGGCGGCTGCGTGCGCCCTGCCGGCGGCGTGGTAAGGCTTACATCCGTTTGTAAAGTGCGCCGCCGGCTGCGGGCCCATGAACGACAGACAGAAGCCGGCAGGTTTTCATTTCGCAGCACAGGCAAAAGGGCTTGATCGATCTCAAAGCCTGTACGCCCGGTGCGCCTAATCTGAATCGCCTGGTATCCGCAACGTTTCGGCGAGGCCCCATGTACAAGCGCATACTTTTGCCGACCGATGGCTCCGAACTGTCGCATGACGCCGTCGCCAGCGGCGTGCTGTTCGCCAAGAACATCGGGGCGACCGTGGTCGGCGTCTATGTGGTGCCGCAGCCGCGCCAGGCGCAGCTGGAGGCCTGGCTGCACCACGACGCGCATTACGCCGAGCGCAGGCAGGCGCTGTTCGAAAAATTCGCGGACGAATACCTGTCGTTCGTGTCCAACAGCGCGCTGGCCGAGGAAGTGCCGTGCATCTGCGAACTGGTGCGCGCGCAGGAACCTTACCAGGGCATACTGGACGCGGCCGAGCGCGCCGGCTGCGACCTGATCTTCATGGCTTCGCACGGCTGGAAAGGCGATGCCTCGCAACTGCTGGGCAGTGAAACGGTCAGGGTGCTGGCGCACAGCAGGATACCGGTGCTGGTGCACCGGCCGGCGCGGAAGGCGCACTAAAGCGCGCCGGCGCAATCGGGAGAGCTGCCATGCCTATCAAGGAATGCTGCAACATCGGAGTGGTCTGCTGCGAAGCGGACGCCGCCGTGCCGCAGCTGGCGGAATTGATGCGCAAGCATCATGTGGGCGATGTGATCGTGGTCGAACACAGGGAGGGCCGGCGCATACCGGTCGGCATCGTCACCGACCGCGACATCGTGATCGAAACCGTCGCGCTGCAGGTCGATAGCGGCGTGTTTACCGCGGGCGACCTGATGAGTTCGCCGGTCGTGACCGTGCAGCAGGACGATGGCTTTATCGAAACCTTGCGCCTCATGCGCAACAACAAGATCCGCCGGCTGCCGGTGGTCGACGCCGAGGGTTCGCTGTACGGCATCGTCACCGCCGACGATATCATCCGCCTGCTGGCGATGGAGCTGTCGATGATGACGGCCGCCATCGCGGAGCAGCCGCTGCGGGAAGGGCGGCTGAGAAAATAGATATGCAGGCCTCCGAGCTGGTCGGCACGGTCGGCGGCAGGTATGCCGGCGAGCTGGGCATCAACCTGTCGGGCGGCCAGCCCGGCGAGGTGTACAAGTGGTTTCTGGCGGCGCTGCTGTTCGGCGCGCGCATATCGGAAGCCATCGCCGCCCGCACCTATCGCGAGTTCGAACGGGCGCGGCTCCTGGCGCCGGAAAGGATTCTGGCCGCCGGCTGGGACCGGCTGGTGCAGGTGCTCGACCGCGGCGGCTATGTGCGCTACGACTTCAAGACGGCCACCAAGCTGCTCAACATTAATCGCGCGCTGCTGCGGCAATACCAGGGCGATTTAAACCGGTTGCATGCCGCGTGCAAGGACGAAGCCGAGCTGGAGCAGCGCCTGAAGGGGCTGGGCAAGGGCATCGGCGACGTCACCGTCAATATCTTCCTGCGCGAGCTGCGCGGCATCTGGCGCGCCGCCGCTCCCTTGCCATCGGAACGCGCAATACGCTCGGCGAAGGCGCTGCGCTTCGTGCCGCCTGCCATGCAGGACAAGACACGCATCCTGGATGCGCTGCAGGCGCGCTGGCGCGCGGAAAGAAAGAGCGCCGGGGAGTTTCCGGAATTCGAGGCGGCGCTGGTCAGGTATGGCGCCAGACATGGTGCCAGGCGCAGGAATGGCGAGCGCCGGCACGGGTGAATGCCGCGTCCGGCTGTCTGCTTGCCGCGCCGACATCCGGTCAGCGCGCGGGCAGCGAACGCAGGATATTCTTGAAATTGTCCCAGTCGGTCGCGCCCCATATTTCCGAATGCGCGCGGCCGAAGGTGCGGATCATCGCCGAGACTTTCAGTGCCGTATCGAGATCGGGCGCGGAAAAAATGTCCAGGTAATCGTAGGGGCCGAGCAGCGCATAGCTGTGCAGCCATTTCACGTCCGGACATTCCTTTTCGATATGGTCGACCGCGCGCTTTTCGAAGTCTTCCATCGAGGCCGGCGATTTCAGGGCTTCGGGAGACAGGCGTGTCAGCATGACGAACAGTTGCATGGTTTTCTCCTATGCCGGCTGGCAGGTGATTGATTGATGCAATCCCGCGCCGCGGGTTCCATCTGTGCTTTGGACTCAATCCAGCCACGCGAATTCGCCCGACAGGCGCGCAATCGCCGCCCGTGCCGCGGCGCTGGCGGCGGCGGCCCCGGCCCAGTCGCCGCCCTGCGCCGCCAGCGGCTCGCCGATGTCCAGCGTGAGCGGAACCTTGTGCGGCAGCCAGGTGCCGCCGCGTAATGCGGCGCGCGTGCCGCGCAGCCCGGCCGCAACCAGCGGCACGCCGGCCCTGGCGGCGGCCAGGAAGGCGCCGGCATGAAAGGGTTGCAGGCCGGCCGCGCGGCTGAATCCGCCCTCGGGGAACACCACCAGGCGTTCGCCGCGCTGCAGCGCCTGCGCCATGCGCGCCACTTCCTCTTCGCTGCGGCGGATATCGAAGCGCTCGATGAAGAGGGCGCCCAGTCCGCCCAGAAAGGCGCGCATCAAGGGCTGGCGCGCGAATTCCTGCTTCGCCGCATACGCATAGTCCGGTGGCAAGAGCGCGCTGAGGACGATGGCATCCAGATAGCTCGCGTGATTGGCCAGCAGCACATGCGCGCCGCCGGGCAAGCGTTCCAGCCCATGCGCTTCGATCGGCACGCCGCACAGGCGGAACAGCGCGCGTGCGCCGGCGCGCGCGATGCGGCGCCCGGCGGCCGGCCGCTGCAGCAGCGCGACCGGCAGGGCGAAGCAGGGGACGAGCAGGAGCAGCATGAGCCAGGCGCGGCAGCCGAACAGCAGGGCGGCGATGCGCCGCAGGCCGACCCTGGCGCGCGCCGCCAGCATGCTTGCCAGGAATCGCTGCGCCTGCCAGCGCGGAGCGGCGGCCGCTTGCGCCGCGATGCCGCGTTCGTACGCTTCCTTGCTGGCGAGGCGGCGGATCTTGCCGCTCGATGTTTTCAGCACGCTATGCGGCGGCACCAGGGCAATGTCGTCGGCCGGGGCGCCGGTGACGTCGAGCGCCGCCTGGTTGATTCTGTGCTGCAGTTCGGCGCGCTCGGCCGCCGTGCGCGCCCGCGTTTCCGCCATCACCACCAGCCTTTCGGTGCCGGCCGCCGGGTCGCGGCTGGCGAATACGGCAACGCAGCCCTTGCGCACGCCGGGCAGGTTGCCGACCGCCTGCTCCAGCTCGTACGGATACAGGCTGCGGCCGCCGCGCTTGATCAGGTCCTTGACGCGGCCGGCGATATACACCTCGCCGTCCGCCAGGTAGGCATAGTCGCCGGAATCGAGCCAGCCGCCGCGCAACAGCTGCGCGCTGGCGGCCGGATTGCGGAAGTAGCCGCCGGTGGCGGACGGGCCGCGGAATTCCAGTCGGCCCACCTGGCGTTCCGGCAACTCGTAGCCGGTGGCATCGACGATGCGGATTTCGTGGCCCGGCAATGGCCGGCCGCAGGACGGAATGGCCAGGGCATCGGGGCCGGCGGCCGGCACCGCCTTGCCTTCGGCATCGAAGGCCGCGCGCGCGATCAGGTCGATGCGCGGACCGCGTCCGAGCGGCGGAAAGGCGAGGCCGACCGAGCACTCGGCCAGGCCGTACACCGGCGTGATCGCCGCGCGCCGCAGGCCGCAGCGCGCAAAGCGCTGCGCGAAGGCCTCGATGGTGGCGGCGCTGACCGGTTCCGCGCCGTTGAGCGCCAGACGCCACGAGGACAGGTCGAGTTGCGCCAGCGTGCTGTCGGAAACATGGCGCACGCACAATTCGTAAGCGAAGTTGGGCGCGGCCGAGATGGAACCGCGATGGCGCGTGATTTCCTGCAGCCAGAGCGCCGGGCGCGCCAGGAAGTCGAGCGGCGACATCAGCACCAGCGGCATGCCGTAATACAGGGAGCCGAACCAGGCGCCGATCAATCCCATGTCATGGTACAGCGGCAGCCAGGACACGAATACGTCGTTCGCGTCGGCGCGGGTGGCCTGCCCGAGCGCGCGGATATTGGCGAGCAGGTTGGCGTGCGTGAGCATGACGCCCTTGGGATCGCCGGTGCTGCCCGAGGTGTATTGCAGGAACGCGATGTCTTGCGCCTGCAGCCGCAGCTGCGGCGCCGCGGCCGTGCCGGCGCGCAGTTCGGCCGGGGTGAGGATGGCGGCCAGGCCGGGCACGGCCGCCTGCAGGATCACGGCGACCGCCTTGGCCTGTTCCAGGGTGATGATGAATGCGGCGCCGGCATTGGACAGGATGCGCGCATGGCGCCGGAGATGGTCTTCCAGCTGGGCCATGCGCGCCGGCGGATAGATCGGCACGGGAATGCCGCCGGCGATCAGGATGCCGAAGAAGCAGGCCAGGTAATCGCGGCCGGTCGGCAGCATGAGCGCGACGGCTTGCCTCGGCTGCAAGCCCTGCGCCGCCAGCCCGCCGGCGATCGCGCGCGCCTCCTGCAGCAGCGCGCCGTAGCTTAGCGGCCGTTCTCTGCGCAGCGGCTGTTCCCCTTGCTTGTCGTCGTGCAGCAGGATGTGCACGCGCTCCGGTTGTTGCGTCGCATGCCATTCCAGCACCTCCAGCAGCGTTTGCGCATGGTCCGGCGGCGCGGCGGCGGCCCCGCTTGCGACGCTTGCGGTTTCCTGTTCCCGCTGCGCCGGCAGCCGGCCGAGCAGGCGCAGCACATCGCGCGGCGTTTCCGCCTGCGTCAGGGCCTCGGCCGGCAACTCGGCGTCGAAGGCCTTGCCGATGCGCAGCATGAGTTCGACGCGGGCCAGGCTGTCGAGCGCCAGCTCGCGCTCGAACGAGGAGTCGAGCGTGATGTCGAAAGAACGCCCGGGATGGGTTTCCGCTGCCAGCTGCCGTACGACAGCCAACAGGCGCTCGGCGGCCGGCATGTCGATGGTGGCGGCGATGGCTTACCCTCCCGGCAAGAAGTGAACGGGTATCGCAACGGGTATTGCAACATGCGATGCACGAGTCACGATACGGCATTTCATGCATCCGATTCTTTGGTGCCGATCAAGTTTCGCGGCGGCGCCGGAAATCGAGGATTCGCGCAGGCAGGTTGCGATGGCACAAGGGCAGAGCGGGACGAAAACCGGAACGAAGAACGGGACGAATTCGGCACAGGCGCAGACCGTTCGCGTGCTGTTCGGCGGCGACGTCATGCTGGGGCGTAACGTGAAGGAATGCATACTGCGCCATGGCGCGGACTATCCGCTGCAGCCGGTTGCGCCGTTGATGCGCGCCCCGGACCTGACCGTCGTCAATCTCGAATGCGCGATCACCGACTCGCCGGAGCGCTGGCCGGGCGCGCCCAAGGCCTTCTACTTCGGCGCGCCGCCGGCCGCCGCCGACACGCTGGAGGGCGCCGGCGTCGATCTGGTCAGCCTGGCCAACAACCATGCGCTCGATTACGGCGTCGAGGGATTGCGCGACACGCTGCGGCTGTTGCGCAGCCATGGCATACGGGTGGCCGGCGCGGGGGAAAACCGGGCCGAAGCCTGTTCCGCCGCCATCCTCGACTGCCGGGGAATCCGCTTCGGCATGGCCGCCTTCTGCGACCATCAATCCGATTTCGCGGCGGGCGACGGCTGCCCCGGGATTGCCTATCTCGACCTCGACGAGGAAGGCGCGGCATTGCAGCAACTGCGGCAAGCGTTGCAGCCATTGCAGCGCGCGGCAGTCGACTGGCCCATCCTGTCGCTGCACTGGGGGCCGAACATGGTGTTCCGGCCGGCGCCGCGGCTGCGCCGCATCGCGCATGCCGCCATCGACATGGGCTGGAAAATCCTGTTCGGCCATAGCGCGCACGTGTTCCAGGGCATCGAGATCCACCGCGGCTGTCCCATCCTGTATGCGGCCGGCGATCTGGTGGACGACTACTATGTCGATCCGCATTTCAGGAACGACCATCAATTGCTGTTCGAGCTGGAGCTCACGCGCACTTCCTGGCGCCGCATCGAGCTCCATCCGCTGTTCATCGCGCAGTGCCGCACCCGGCCGGCGGCCGGCGCCCAGGCGGATTACATCGTGCGGCAGATGACGGCGCTGTGCCGGGAATTGGGAACGACGGTGCGGCACGAGGCGGGCCGGATGTGGGTGGAGTGCGGCGACGCCGGCGCGTGACGGTTGAGGGTTGACGGCGGACGGCGGACGGCGGACGGCGCGGGGAGCGCTGCCGGAGCGGGATTCAACGACGCGCGGCCTGCGCGGAATGCGAGCTGCGTTCCGTTGCGGCCACGGCATTCTTCTCGATCATCAGGAAGAAGTGCGCCTTGATGCCGAACACGCGCTTGTGCCCGACGTCGTGCTTCGGCTTGCCCGGCAACAGGCTGGCCAGCTTGTACAGCGCGCCGGCATCCAGCAGGTTGAGCGCCGTGGCCGCGGCCCATTCGCCCTTGCCCAGCAGCTTCAGCGAACGACGCCACCAGTAACCCGGCAGCCAGTGCAGCAGCGGCAGGCCGGTGTTGAATTCCAGCGGATGCCGGCGGTTGGACGTGGTGACGAACACGCCGCGCCGCGCCACGCGCGCCAGTTCCTGCAGCAGCGTGTACTGGCGCTCGAAGCTGCCGACCCGCTCGATCGTCTCGTTGCAGAATACCCAGTCGAACTCGCCGTCCGCATACGGCAGGCGCAAGCCGTCGGCCTGGCGCTGGCCCTCCCTGGTCTTCATGCGGGCGCGATAATCCGGCGGCACGATTTCGCAGGACGTGATGCGCAGCCTGTCCTGCGGCGAACTCCACTCTTCCAGGTAATTGCTGCTGTCGGACAGCGGCGTCGGCATCAGGCCGACATGCAGGATCGTGTCGTCGGCACCGCCCTGGCGGAACATCGCGAACGCCTCGATCAGCTTGCGGCGCTGGGACAACAGCAGCCTGTCGATGAAGCCGCCGCCGGCAACGGCGCCGGCATCCGCGTTGACGGTGTCTTTCAATTGCTTCTCCTGGAATGGGGCAGGGAATGGGGCAGGCAGGCGTGAATCGCCGCTGCGGGGCAGCGCCGCTCGGGCACTGCATATTATTCCGCCCAAGCGCCGCCACCCGGTTTGTGCAAGCACAAGGAACCTGACATACGGCAGGGCCGCGTGCTCCCGATCCTGGGAAGGCATTGTGGCGAATCCGGGAAAACGGGCGTGCTCCGGGCATGACCGCAGATGGAGAGGCCGGCATGCCTGCCTGGCGCGCATGGAGATGCGCATGGATTGATTCCCATCTGTAACAAATGGTACGGATGTTGCATTCAAGAATGATCGGAATGCCGCCGCGCCTTTGCCGGCGGTTCCCGGCGGGCCGTGCCGGCCTGCTTTCGAACCAGGAAATCATTCAAGGGACGCAGATGCTGTATCAAATCCATGAAATCCAACATACGGCGATGAACCCGCTGACGCAATGGGCGGACGCGGTGGCCCATCTGTTCAACAGCGCGGTTTCCCCGCTGGCCTACACGCCGTTCGCGCAGAATGTCGCGGCCGGCTGCGAGCTGCTCTACCGTCTCGGAAAGGACTACAAGAAGCCGGACTTCGGCATTGCGACGACCCGGGTGGACGGGCGCGAGGTCGCGGTCGAGGCAGTCGTCGTCGCCGCCAAGCCGTTCTGCCGGCTGCTGCATTTCCGCAAGCAGGACGCGGCGGGCGCGCAACCCGTGGTGCTGCTGGTCGCGCCGCTGTCCGGCCACCATGCGACGCTGCTGCGCGATACCGTGCGCGCGCTGCTGCACGAGCATGACGTGTACATCACCGACTGGACCGACGCGCGCATGGTGCCGCTGTCGGCAGGGCCGTTCCACCTGCACGACTACGTGCACTATGTGCAGGAATTCATCCGCCTGCTGGGGCCGGATATCCACGTGATGGCGATCTGCCAGCCGACCGTGCCGGTGCTGGGCGCGGTGTCGCTGCTGGCGAGCGCCGGCGATGTGCAGCCGCGCTCGATGATCCTGATGGGCGGGCCGATCGACGGCCGCATTTCGCCCACCGAGGTCAACCGCCTGGCGACGGAAAAGCCGTATGCCTGGTTCGAGAATACCGTGATCGACGTGGTGCCGTTCAATTATCCGGGCGCGGGGCGCCGCGTCTATCCCGGCTTCCTGCAGCATGCCGGCTTCATCGCCATGCATCCGGAAAAGCACATGCAGAGCTATCTCGACTTCTACGAGGACCGCGCGCATGGCCATGCGGCGGATGCGCACCTGAAGTTCTACGACGAGTACAACGCGGTGCTCGACATGGCGGCCGAGTTTTACCTGGAAACCATCAAGACCGTGTTCCAGGAATTCGCGCTGGCCAGGGGCGCCTGGGATGTCGCCGGCAAGCGCGTGCGGCCGCAGGACATCCGGGAGGTCGCGCTGATGACGGTGGAAGGCGGGCAGGACGACATCTGCGGCATCGGCCAGACCCGCGCCGCGCATGGCCTGTGCTCAGCGATCCCGCAGCAGAAACGGCGGCATCTCGATGCGCCGGAATGCGGGCATTACGGGATTTTCTCGGGGCGCCGCTGGCGCGAGCAGATTTGCCCGCAGGTGGCGGCGTTCATCCGGGAGCAGGGGTGAAAATGGGCGCCAAGACAGATGGGCTTGGCGTATAACCTTACCCCAACCCCAACCACTCTCCCGCCGGCGGGAGAGGGGCGAATCAGCTGATCAAGCGCGCCGCATCCTGCGCCGCGATGCGTCCTTCGTCGGTCGGCACCACCCAGATCTCGACCGCGCTGCCGGCCGCATGCACGGTCGCGATCGCGTCGCCGGTGGCGGCGCGGTTGGCCTGTTCGTCGATGCGCACGCCGAGATAGGACAGCGCATTGCACACGCGCCTGCGCACGTCGGCGTCGTGCTCGCCGATGCCGCCGGTGAAGGCGAGCGCGTCCAGCCCGCCGAGGCAGGCGGTGAGCGAGCCGCATTCGCGCACCAGGCGGTGCACGAAGAGGTCGATCGCCAGCGCCGCGTCCGGATCGTCGCTCGCATGCAGCGTGCGCATGTCGGCCGATATGCCGGACACGCCGCGCAGGCCGGATTCCTTGTACAGCGTGCGTTCCAGCTGCTGCGCGTTCCAGCCGCGGCGCAGCAGGTGCAGCACCACGCCCGGATCGAGCGCGCCGCTGCGCGTGCCCATCATCAGGCCGTCCAGGGCGGAGAAGCCCATGGTGGTGGCGACGCTCTTGCCACCGGCGATGGCGCAGGCGCTGGCGCCGTTGCCGAGGTGGGCGATGACGGTCTTGCCGGCCGCGCGCGGCGAGCGTTCCAGCAGGCGGTCGGTCACGTAGCGGTAGGACAGCCCGTGAAAGCCGTAGCGGCGGATGCCGGCGTCGCGCAGCTTCTTCGGCAGCGCGAAGGTCCGCTCGTTGACCGGCAGCGTCGCATGGAAGGCGGTGTCGAAGCAGCCGACCTGCGGCACATCCGGGAAGATGCGGCGGAACGCATGCACGCCGGCCAGGTTGTGCGGCTGGTGCAGCGGCGCCAGCGGCGACAGCGTGGCGAGATAGCCGAGCATGTCGCCGTCGAGCAGCACCGACGCCGACAGGCGGTCGCCGCCGTGCACGATGCGGTGCGCGATGGCGCTGATGGAAACGCCGCCGGTGTGGCGCGCCAGCACTTTTTCCAGCGCCAGCAGCGCCTGTTCGAACATCGCTTCGCCGCCGACTTCGATCGGTTCGGTCACGCTGCCGTCCGGGCCGGACAGCTTGATGGTCGGCGCGCCGCCCGGCTCCAGTCCTTCGATGTTGCCGGACAGGCGGGCCGCGCCGATCTCGGTGCCGCGATGCGGATAGAGCGCGAACTTGAGCGAGGAGGAGCCGGCGTTGACCGCCAGGATGGCCTGCGGCAGGGTCACGGCTGCACCTCGCGGTTCCGGTGCGCCAGCAGCAGCGCCAGCGCGGCCGATGCGACGCGCGCATTGGCGCCGTCGGCGCGGCTGGTCAGCGCGATCGGCACGCGCGCGCCGAGCACGATGCCGCAGCCGGCGCCGCCGGCCAGGTATTCGAGCTGCTTGGCGAGCATGTTGCCCGATTCCAGGTCCGGCACCGCGAGGATGTCGGCATTGCCGGCCACGGTCGAGGCGATGCCCTTGATGCGCACCGCTTCCATCGAGATCGCATTGTCGAAGGCGAGCGGGCCGTCCAGCACGCCGCCGGCGATCTGGCCGCGGTCGGCCATCTTGCACAGCGCGGCGGCGTCCAGCGTCGACTGCATCTTCACGTTCACGGTTTCCACCGCCGACAGGATCGCCACGTTCGGCTTTTGCGTGCCGAGCGCATGCGCCAGGTTGATCGCGTTCTGGATGATGTCGGCCTTTTCCTCCAGCGTGGGCCGGATGTTGAGCGCGGCGTCGGTGATCAGGAGCGGCTTGTCGTAGGTCGGCACGTCGAAGCGGAACACATGCGACAGGCGGCGCTTGGTGCGCAGCGCGCGGCAGGTGACCACCGCATGCATCAGCTCGTCGGTGTGCAGGCTGCCTTTCATCAGCGCTTCCACGTCGCCGGCGGCGGCCAGTTCGACCGCGCGCTCGGCGGCGGCGGCGCTGTGCGGCACGGCGACGATCTCGATGCCGGACAGGTCCAGGCCGGCCGCCTCGGCGGTGGCGCGCAGCTTGGCTTCCGGGCCGACCAGCACCGGCACGATCAGGCCGCGCTCGCCGGCGTTCAAGGCGCCGCGCAGCGATTCCGGGTCGCAGGCGTGGACCACCGCGCAGCGCACCGGCTCCAGGCGGGCCACGGTGGCCAGCAGCGCTTCCAGGCGCGCCTGCGGGTCGAACATGCGCAGCTGCGGCAGGTGCATCGCCTGGCGCCGCACCTTCTCGGTCGGCGCCAGCACGACGGCGGTGCCCGACAGCACGGCGTCGCCGGCCTGGTTGATCACCTTGCAGTCGAGCGTGACGCGCTTGGTGGCGTCGTCCTTGGCGAGCACGGTGACGATCACGGTCAGCGTGTCGCCGGTGCGGATCGGACGGATGAAATGCAGGCTCTGGTCGACATAGACCGTGCCCGGACCGGGGAAGGCGGTGCCGAGCAGGCCGGAAATGAGCATGCCGCCCCACATGCCGTGGCCCACCACGCCGTGGAACAGCGACTGCACCGCGTATTCGGCATCGACGTGGGTCGGATTGAGGTCGCCGGATATGGCGGCGAAGGCCTGAAAGTCGGCCAGCGTCAGCGTGCGCACCTGGCGCGCGGACTGGCCGATGTTCAGTTCGTCGTAAGTGATGTTTTCAATAAAGGGCGAAGCGATGTCGTTCATGGCTATCCAGGGGACGTAAATAGGTCTTGCTTTCCGCCCAGGACCGGCGTGGCGCCGGTCGAAGGGATAATGCATTCAAGCAAGGATCATGCCGCGCTGCATCATTGCAGTTGCGTAAAGTCCCTGGAAGCGTCGAAAAAAAGCGCGGCGCCGCGCCGGCTCAGAGGGCCGCGTGCAGGCCGGACGGCGCGGGGGCGGCGGCCGGTCGGGTAAGCGGAGTGAGCGGAGTGAGCGGAAATTCGATTTTTTCGCGCATTGCGGTAACGAGGTCTGCGCTGCGGCCGGCAAGCATGCGTTCGAGCAGCGGGTACAGCATGTCCTCTTCCTTGACGCTGTGCTGCTGCATCAGCAGTGCGAAGGTTTCGCAGTGCAGCGTGAAATCGACCGCGTCGCAGCGGCACAGGGAATCGCGGATGCGTTCGGCCATGGCGCGGATGCGCTGGTGTTCCAGGCGCAGCATCGCGATCGGCATGCCGGAACCGCGAATCGCTTTCTCGAATGCGGGAAAGAGGACGGTTTCTTCCGTCTGGATGTGGCGGACGAGGGAAGCGGCGAAGGTCTCGAAGCATTCCTCGGCGCGGGTCCATTCCTTCAAGGCCACGCTGGTTTCGACTTGCGCGAACAGGTCGTCGCAACGCTGGTGGTCGTACATGAGATAGTCGCAGAGGGTACCCATGATTCTCCCGAACAAGGCTGGATGTATTCGGTATGGCGAATCTGCATCAAACGCTATTTTTAGCGCGGCGCGGAAGGGAAATCCTTGATCCAGGATAGGTTATCCACATGCCGCGCCGGGTGGGCTATTCTAGGCTCTATTGATTCACATCAATGTGACGCGGCCGGCCGCCGCTGTAGTCTGACGCCGGTTTCACACTGGCTGTTTTTTCAATGCGTCCGCTCCGCCGTTTACTTCCCATCCTGTGTGCCTTCCTGCTGGCGCTGCCGCCCGGCGTGCATTCCCAGTTCCGGCCGGTGGAACCAGCGCCGGAACGTCCGGTGCCGCATTCGGCGCCGATGCAGGAAGCGCCCGCCACGCCGGACACCGGTGTCGACGCCGGCCGCTTCTACGATCCGGCCAATCCGGACTTGCCCAAGCTGCAGCAGGCGGAGGAGGCGCGCGCCGGCCTGCCGCTGGACAAGCGCGGCGCGATCGACTGGATGGCCGCGCTGCGCAGCGGCGCCATCCAGCCGCGTGCCGATCTGAAGGGGGAAAAGCCGCCGCAGGTGCTGGACCTGGACATCCTCCTGAAGAACACCAAGGAGATGCCCTGGGTGAAATTCCCGCACAACTCGCATACCCAATGGCTGGATTGCAGCAACTGCCACGACAAGATCTTCCTGCCGAAGGCGGGCGCCAATCCGATCAGCATGGACAAGATCTTCCGCGGCGAATACTGCGGCGCCTGCCATGGCAGGGTGGCCTTCATCACCTATTTTGCGTGCGAGCGCTGCCATAGCGTCCCGCATGGCAATACCAAAGCCTGGTGGTGAGGCGGCTGGCCCCGCATGGTGGGCGCGGCTTTTATTTCGATGGTGAGTCGGGAAGGATTGATCTAGATCATTAAATTTTGAAATTTGTGGCGATACCCTAGGCCCACATTGATTTCAGATAAATCCTGGATCGCCTCGGTATTGACGTCGGCCATCGATGTTGGCCCGGTTTTCGCTTTACGCCAGGAAACGCCATGCCAGTGCTGTCATTTTGTCAGGGCGCGGTTTGGAAATACAAGAGAGGCTTTCGTCGCGAGAAGACAATATGCACACGCCTAACATCAAACGCATTCTTTCGAACACTACGCTATTCAGAATGCTCGACGACGAGCAGCTGTCCGAAATCAGCGCCGGCACCCATCCGATCCGCGCCGCGTCCAATACCTCCATCGTCAATCAGGGCGATGCGCCGAAAGGCGTCTACGTGCTGGTGTACGGGCAGGTGAAGATCGGCTTCGACCGCAAGGACGGCAGCGAAAAGACGCTCGCCATCCTCGGCCAGAACAAATGCTTCGGCCTGTGCGAGATGCTGCTGGACCGCACCCACCTGGCCTTCGTCAAGACCACGGCCGACTCGATGCTGCTGCATACCTCGCGCGACAAGGTGCTGGAAGTGGCCAAGGAGAACTTCGCGTTTGCGCAGGAACTGATGATGTGCGTCGGCCGCCAGCTGTACACCCTGACGCGCGACATCGAAAGCTATTCGCTGCAAAGCGCCAAGCAGCGCCTGGCCGGCTACCTGCTGCGGCAGAGCCAGTACCAGAGCACCGAGGCCATCGAACTCATCGCCAGCAAGACCCTGGTCGCATCGCGCCTGAGCCTGACGCCGGAGACGCTGTCGCGGCTGTTGCACGACTTTTCCTCCGACGGCCTGATCTCGGTTTCGGGAAGGAAAATCAAGATTCTCGATTTAGAGAAACTCGGGGCGCTGCTTTCCAATTGATTGTATGGACTGCGCGTCGCCTCGGCGTTGGCGGCGCGGCGCAAAATCTGCTTCCGGCCGGCATTTTCAGCGCCGGGGCAACGACGGGCCGCATGCGGTCCGTCATTTTTTTTCATTTCACAACGCGCGCATGCATGGCACGCTCCATGACACGTTATATGGCACGCTATATGGCACGCTATATGCATGCCGTAAAGCAAGCATGTGTGCGTCGTCTCTTCCGCCTCATGTGAGATGGTGGTGATCCATCTCTTGCGGGCCGCTCCTGCCCAGGCATCACTCGCGCTGCGGCGCGACGCCGGTGCGGAGCGGCCCTTTTTTTTACCGATTCTGTTTTGACATACGCATATCCGATGGCGCCGACCGACCGCATCCTGTCTCCCCAAGAATCGCCTCGCCGCTCTTGCCGTCGCGGCGGGAAGGCGCGCGCATGAGCCTGCAGGCACATGAGCTCGCCTGCCTCCGCGGCGACCTGCAACTGTTCGAGGGCATCAGTTTCGAGCTGCAGCCGGGCGATGCGCTGCGCATCGCCGGCGCCAACGGCAGCGGCAAGACCAGCCTGCTGCGCATGCTGGCCGGGCTGTCGGCGCCGGCGCACGGCGAGGTGCGCTGGAACGGCCGCGACATCCGCCGGCAGCGCGAGGAGTTCGGCGGCAAGCTGATCTATCTCGGCCATGCCAACGGCGTGAAGGACGACCTGCTGGCCTGGGAAAACCTGGTGGTGGCGTCCACCCTGGCGGGCAGGGCCGTCAGCCGCGACGATGCGCTCGACGCGCTGGAGCGGCTCGGCCTGGGGCGGGCGGCGGAACTGCCCACGCGCGCCCTGTCGCAAGGGCAGCGCAAGCGGGTGGCGCTGGCGCGCCTGTCGCTCGGCAGCGGCGCGCCGCTGTGGATCCTGGACGAACCGTTCACCGCGCTCGACGTGAAGGCGGTGGAGGCCTTGTGCGAAACCCTCGACGCCCACCTGGCGCGCGGCGGCATGGCGATCTACACCACCCACCAGGAAATCGCGCTGGCGGCGCGGCGCGCGCTCACGCTCGACATGAACCGGCAGGGGGCGGCATGCTGAAGGCGCTGTTTTGCGTGGTGCGGCGCGACCTGTTGCTGGCGTTCCGGCGCCGCTCCGACGTGCTGACCACCTTGTTCTTCTTTGTCATCGTCGCCACGCTGTTCCCGCTCGGCGTCGGGGCCGAGCCGGCGCTGCTGCGTTCGATGGCGCCCGGCATCCTGTGGGTGGGCGCGCTGCTGGCGTCGATGCTGGCGCTCGGGCGCCTGTTCGCGCTCGATTATGCGGACGGCACGCTGGAGCAGATGCTGCTGTCGGCCGAGCCGCTCACCGTCATCGTGATCGGCAAGGTGATCGCGCACTGGCTGGTGTCGGGCCTGCCGCTGGTGCTGCTGGCACCGCTCCTGGCGGTGCAGTTCGACCTGCCGGCCGAATCGATCGGCGTGCTGTTCCTGAGCCTGCTGCTCGGCACCCCGGTGCTGAGCCTGATCGGCGCCATCGGCGCGGCGCTCACGCTCGGCGTGCGCGGCGGCGGCGTGCTGGTGTCGCTGCTGGTGCTGCCGCTGTATATCCCGGTGCTGATCTTCGGCGCCGGCGCGGTCGGCGCCGAAGCGTCGGGCGTCGGGGCGTCGGCCCATCTTCTGCTGCTCGGCGGCGCGCTGGCCGGCGCGGCGGCGCTGGCGCCATGGGCGACGGCGGCGGCGTTGCGCATTTCGCTGGAGTGACCCGCCTGCATTCGAACTCCCTCTCCCGCGGGCGGGAGAGGGGAGTGATTCACCTTGCGCTTCCCTCCGCATGCAACGGCACAGAATGGCACAGAATGGCACAGCGATTGCTTTATGGAAGGAAATTGCAGTTGAGCATTGCTTTCACGTGAAGCGAAGGGCGATAAAAGCCTGAAATCCGAGGGGGAAACGAGGGTTCAAGCCGTCTACCGCCAGGCCTGGAACCCGCCGATTCCCGAATCCGAGAAACGCTTTGCCTTCACCGCAAGCCCGGCTCGCATGACGCGATAACAACCCAACGGAGTACCGCAGTAGTGTCCACCACCAATCAAACCCTCGCCGGCGAACGGCACCCGGCCAGGATCCACTGGTTCAAGTACGCATCGCCGCAAACGTTTTTCCCGTTGGCGGGAAAGCTGATTCCCTGGTTTGCGAGCATCGCCGCGGTGCTGACCGTGGTCGGCCTGTACATCGGCTTTTTCGTCGCGCCCACCGATTTCCAGCAGGGCGATGCCTACCGCATCATCTTCCTGCACGTGCCGGCGGCCTGGATGTCGATGTTCATCTACATCGTGATGGCGTGCTGGGCCGGCATCGGCCTGGCCTGGAACACCCGCGTGTCGTCGATGATGGCCAGCGCCCTGGCGCCGACCGGCGCCTTGTTCACCTTCCTCGCGCTGTGGACCGGCGCGCTGTGGGGCCGGCCGACCTGGGGCGCCTGGTGGGTGTGGGATGCGCGCCTGACCTCGGAACTGATCCTGCTGTTCTTGTACATCGGCTTCATGGCGCTGCAGGCGTCGATCGACGATCCGCGCCGCGCCGACAAGGCCGGCGCCGTGCTGGCGCTGGTGGGCGTGGTCAACGTGCCGATCATCTATTTTTCCGTGCAGTGGTGGAACACCCTGCACCAGGGTTCCTCGATCAACATGACCAAGGCGCCGAGCATGGCCGCCATCATGCTGGCCGGGATGCTGGTCATGGCGCTGGCGATGTGGGCCTACACCATCGCCGTGGTGCTGGCGCGGGTGCGCTGCATCATGCTCGAACGCGAGCGCCATGCGGATTGGGTCAAGCAATTTGCGGAGAAAAACGCATGATTTGGAATAGCTGGAGCGATTTTTTCGCGATGGGCGGCTACGCGCTGTATGTGTGGGGCTCGTTCATCGTGATGTTCGGTTTGCTGGGGGCGGAAGTGCTGATGGTGCAAGCGCGGCGCAAGGCCACGCTGCAGCAGCTGCGCCGCTGGGCGCGCCATGCGCGCAAGGAACGGGGGAAGTCGCAATGAAGAGCAGGCACAAGCGCATGGCGCTGATCGCGGCCGGCCTGGCCGCGCTGGGCCTGGCGGCCTGGCTGGTGCTGTCCGCCTTCCAGAAGAACCTGGTGTTCTTCTTCACGCCCAGCCAGATCGCGGCCGGCGAAGCGCCGCGCGGCAGGAGCTTCCGCGTCGGCGGCATGGTCGAGAACGGCAGCCTCAAGCGCCAGCCGGACGGCGTGACCGTGTCCTTCGGCGTGACCGACAACGCGCAGAAGATCCGCGTGCTCTACCGCGGCATCCTGCCCGACCTGTTCAAGGAAGGCAAAGGCGTGGTGGCGCAGGGCAAGCTCGGCAACGACGGCGTGTTCGTGGCCGAAGAGGTGCTGGCCAAGCACGATGAAAACTACATGCCGCCGGAAGCCGCCTACGCGATGAAAAAGGGCGCGGAAGCGAAGCAGGGCGGCGCAATGGCAAAGGAAGTGAAATGATTCCGGAACTGGGTAATTTTTCCGTGATGCTGGCGCTGTGCCTGGCGCTGGCGCAGGGCATCCTGCCGATCGCCGGCTCCTTCAGCGGCAACCGGCGCTGGATGGCGGTCGCGCGCCCGGCCGCCGCCGGCCAGTTCCTGCTGATGACGGTCGCGTTCGGCTGCCTGCTGTATTCGTTCGTCAGCAACGATTTTTCGCTCACCTACGTGGCGTCGAATTCCAACTCGAAGCTGCCGGTGTACTACCGCATCGCCGGCACCTGGGGCGGGCATGAAGGCTCGCTCTTGCTGTGGGCCGAGATGCTGGCCATGTGGACCTTCGCGGTCGCGCTGTTCTCGAAGCAGCTGACCGACGAGACGGTGGCGCGCGTGCTGGGCGTGATGGGGCTGATCAGCGTCGGCTTCCTGTGCTTTTTGCTGTTCACCTCCAATCCGTTCGAACGCCTGCTGCCGGGCGCGCCCGACGGCCGCGACCTCAACCCGCTGCTGCAGGACTTCGGCATGATCATCCATCCGCCGCTTTTGTACATGGGCTACGTCGGCTTCTCGGTGGCGTTCGCCTTCGCCATCGCGGCGCTGATGGGCGGCCAGCTCGACGCCGCATGGGCGCGCTGGTCGCGCCCCTGGACCTCGGTGGCCTGGATGTTCCTCACGCTGGGCATCTTCATGGGCAGCTTCTGGGCCTATTACGAGCTCGGCTGGGGCGGCTGGTGGTTCTGGGATGCGGTGGAAAACGCCTCCTTCATGCCGTGGCTGGTCGGCACCGCGCTGATCCATTCGCTGGCGGTGACGGAAAAGCGCGGCAGCTTCAAGAACTGGACGGTGCTCCTGGCGATCATCGCGTTCTCGCTGTCGCTGCTGGGCACCTTCCTGGTGCGTTCCGGCGTGCTGACCTCGGTGCATGCGTTCGCGACCGACCCGCGGCGCGGCCTGTTCATCCTGATCTTCCTCGCCATCGTGATCGGCGGCTCGCTGCTGCTGTACGCCTGGCGCGCGCCGAAAGTGGGCCTGGGCGGGCGCTTCTCGCTGGTGTCGCGCGAATCGATGCTGCTGGTGAATAACGTGCTGCTGCTGGTCGCCGCCGGCACCGTGCTGCTCGGCACGCTGTATCCGCTGTTCCTCGACGCGCTCGGCCTGGGCAAGATCTCGGTCGGCCCGCCGTACTTCGAGGCCGTGTTCGTGCCGCTGATTATCCCGGTGCTGCTGCTGCTGGCGGTGGGCCCGTTCGTGCGCTGGAAGGAGGCTTCGCTGACCGAGCTGGCGAAGCGCCTGCGCTGGGTGGCGCTGGCCACGCTGGCGATCGCCGCCGGCGCCGCGTTCGCCGCATCGACCTCGGCGCTGGCCACCGCCGGCCTGGTCTTCGCGGTCTGGATTGTGCTGGCGACCGCCTCGCACCTGCTGCAGCGTCTGCGCCATGCGCCGGCCGGCACCCCGGTCTTCAGGCGCATCTCCGGCCTGCCGCGCAGCTACTGGGCGATGATCCTCGCGCACCTCGGCGTCGGCGTGTTCGTGGTCGGCGTCACGCTGGTCAAGGGACTGGAGACCGCCAAGGACGTCAGCATGCAGGTGGGCGACACCGCCAGCGCCGGCGGCTATACCTTCAAGTTCACCGACCTGCAGGAAGTGAAGGGCCCGAACTACATCGCGGCCAAGGCCACGTTCGAAGTGACCAAGGGCGACAGCAGGATCGCGACCATGGCGCCGGAAAAGCGCATGTACACCGTGCAGCAGATGCCGATGACCGAGGCGGCGATCGACCGCGGCTTGACGCGCGACCTGTACGTGTCGCTGGGCGAAGCCGCCAACGACGGCGCCTGGGTGGTGCGCGTGCAGCACAAGCCTTTCGTGTCCTGGATCTGGGGCGGCTGCCTGATCATGGCGTTCGGCGGGCTGCTGGCCGCCTCCGACCGCCGCTACCGGGTGCTGGCGCGCAAGCGCCAGCAGGCCGCATCCGTCGTCAACGTTTCCGTACAAGCATCATGAAGCGATTCCTTCTGCCGCTGGGCGTGTTCGCCGCGCTGCTCGGCTTTCTCTACATCGGGCTGCACCTGAATCCGCGCGAGATTCCGTCGCCCTTCATCGGCAAGCCGGCGCCGGCCTTCAAGCTGACCCGGCTCGACGCGCCGGAGCAGACCATCTCCAACCAGGACATGCTGGGCAAGGTCTGGCTGCTCAACGTCTGGGCCTCGTGGTGCGTGTCGTGCCGGCAGGAGCATCCGGTGCTGATGCACTTCGCCAGGACCGGCGTCGTGCCCATCGTCGGCCTGAACTACAAGGACAAGCGCGGCGAGGGCATGGCCTGGCTCAGCGAGTTCGGCGATCCCTACCTGACCTCGGCCTTCGACGCCGACGGCCGCGTCGGCATCGACTACGGCGTGTACGGCGTGCCCGAGACCTTCGTGATCGACAAGAAGGGCGTGATCCGCATGAAATACACCGGGCCGCTCACGCCGGAAGCGATCAGCGGAAAGCTGCTGCCTTTGATTAAGGAGTTGAACCGTGCGTAAGTGGCTCGTGAGTAAGTGTCTCGTCAGTCTGCTGCTCGTCATGAGCGCCGCCGCCGCCGAGGCGCGCGAGGCGCCGCCGGCCGCCGCCGATCCCGCGCTGGAAGAGCGCGTGATGGCGCTGTCCGGCGAACTGCGCTGCCTGGTGTGCCAGAACCAGACGCTGGCCGATTCGCATGCGGAACTGGCGATCGACCTGAAGAACCAGGTGCGCGAAAAGCTGGCCTCCGGCATGTCGGATCAGGAAGTGGTCGATTACATGGTGGAGCGCTACGGCGACTTCGTGCTGTACCGGCCGCCGGTCAAGAGCACCACCTGGCTGCTGTGGTTCGGGCCGTTCCTGCTGCTGGCCGGCGGCATCGGCGTGCTGCTCGCCAAGCTGGCGAAACGGCGCGGCGCGGCGGAAGACGTGCCGGAGGAGGATTTGCAGCGTGCGGCAGCCTTGCTGGACGCCGCCCATGAAACGAAGGAAAAAGCATGATCGGATTTGTGATTGGGGCAGGGCTGCTGCTGGCGACGGCGCTGCTGTTCGTGTTGACGCCGCTGCTGCGCCGGCAGCCGGACGAGTCCGCGGAAGTGGCGCGCGGCGCGCTGAACCTTTCCGTGCTGCGCGACCAGTTGCGCGAGCTGGAGGCCGATCTGGAGTCCGGCGCGATCGAGCGGCAGGCGTACGACAGCGCGCGCCGCGAGCTGGAGCGGCGCGTGGCGGAGGAAGTGCGGCCGCAGCAGGCCGTCGCCCGTTCCGCCGCCGACAAGCGCTGGACACCGTGGGTGGTGGGCGCGGTGCTGCCGCTGCTGGCGGTCTCGCTCTACCTGTACCTGGGCACGCCGGCCGGCCTCGACCCGCGGCAGGCCGCGGCCGCGTCGAACGAGAACGCGCACGAACTCACGCCGCAGCAGATCGAAGGCATGGTGGCGCGCCTGGCCGAGCGCCTGCAGAACGAGCCGGACAACGTCGACGGCTGGAACATGCTGGCGCGCTCCTATAACGCGCTGGGGCGCTTCGCCGAGGCGAGCAAGGCGTTCGGGCACCTGGTGACGCTGGTGCCGGGCGACGCCAACCTGCTGGCCGATTATGCCGACGTGCTGGCGATGGCCAGCAACAAGAGCCTGCAGGGCGAGCCGGAAAAGCTGATCGAGCGCGCGCTGGCGATCGATCCGAACAACATCAAGGCGCTGGCGCTGTGGGGCAGCGCCGCGTTCGAGCGGCGCGATTACAACGCCGCGGCGACGCGCTGGCAGAAGATCATGGCGCTGGTGCCGGCGGAGTCGGATATCGGCCGCTCGATCTCGGGCAGCATCGCCGAAGCGCAGGGGCTGATGGGGATCGCGCCGGCGGCTGCGGCGCCGGCCAGGCCGGCGCAGGCGGCA
>OFCW01000083.1_pt1 | contig 40375 bp, 44 predicted proteins | sample 1520951 | NCBI WGS metagenome assembly OFCW01 (sample SAMEA4349680, study PRJEB24078) | microbial mat metagenome | biome: Terrestrial Biome; feature: Habitat; material: Microbial Mat | place: India | collected 2012-06-12 | depth 10 m | reverse complement strand
GGCTACGCTGAACCAGTCCCGCGATGGCGCGCGCCTGATTCCGGGATGGGGCGCAAGGCGCAAACCGCAGACATGGCGGCGCCATGACGAGGATTTGCAACGCTGCGTACCGCCCGGAATCAGGATGCGCGACACGCGAGGACTTGTTCAGCGTAGCCTTAATTCTTGAGCACGGCCGGATCGAGCTGCACGGTTTGCTCGCCGCAGCTCATCCAGACCTGGCCGTCCTGGATCGTGCACTGCACCTGCATGGTACGCTGCGCCAGCCTGGCGAGCGCCTGCGTGGCGTCCGCGGGCAGGTTCACGACGCGCAGGTTCCTGGCCCGCTCGACCTTGCCTGCGTTTTGACTCCACCAGACATGGCTGGCGGCGCTATAGCTGTAGACGACGACCTGCGCGGCGCGTCCGCAGGCTTTGAGGAGGCGCTTTTCATCGGGCTGCCCGACCTCGATCCAGAGGTCGATCGCGCCGGTCAAGTCCTTTTGCCACAGGTCCGGCTCGTCGTCCGTGCTCAAGCCCTTGCCGAAGATGAGCGCCTCATGCGCATGCAGCGCAAAGGCCAGCAGCCGCACCATCATGCGCTCGTCGGTTTCGGAGGGATGGCGCGCGATGGTCAGCGCGTGGTCGCCGTAATAGTTCCGGTCCATGTCTGCGACCTGCAGATCGGCCTTGAATATGGTTGCCTTGAGAGCCATGTAAATCGCTGAACCCGCTCGCTGTGTCGTGGCCGGCCACTGTACAGCAAAGCGTCCGGCGGCGCCACCTGGCCCGATCCGCGCAGGGCGCGGCATAATAGCCATTTACGGACCGATATGATGAGCACGACTGATAATTTTTCCCCGCAAGAGGTGATCGACGCGACCCGGCGCTGGGTGGAGCAAGCGGTGATCGGGCTGAACTTGTGCCCGTTCGCGAAATCGGTCCAGGTGCGCGGCCAGGTCCGCTACGTCGCCAGCGCCGCGCGTTCGCCGCTCGAATTGCACGGCGAACTGGTCAGGGAATTGCACCTGCTGCGCGGCGCGAATCCGGATGACATCGACACGACCTTGCTGATTCATCCTTTCGTGCTGACGAACTTCCTCGATTACAACGACTTCCTCGATGTCGTCGATGCCACGGTCGAGGAGCTGGGGCTGACCGGACAAATCCAGGTCGCCAGCTTTCATCCGCAGTATCAATTCGCCGGCACCGCGCCGGACGACATCGAGAACTGCACCAATCGCTCGCCGTATCCGACCCTGCACTTGCTGCGCGAATCGAGCATCGATCGCGCGGTCGCCGCCATTCCGGACGCCGCGGATATTTTCAGCAAGAACATCGCCACCATGCAGCGCCTTGGCCATGATGGATGGAACAAGTTGCAGGCCTCCTTCCACCAGGGGTGCGCGCCGCATGAACGTAATGAAAAGCAAAAGAACTAAACATCCCGGCTCTGTTCAAATGCTGGCAAAGCTTTCGTGGTCGCGATGCGCACAATCTTTAATGCGCATCTAACGCCGGCTTTTCATTGAAAACCCGATTGTGGCTCATCAAACAAACTACTACCTGCGCTAGTTAGAATGTGTTGAGCTGGTGCAATTCGCACTGGCTGTCTGGTATTGGTGTCTATCGCGGCAGCGCGGCGACCAATCGCACCGCGCACCGCACGAGCTCCACCCGCACCAGCGATCCCGACTTGCTTGCAAGGGGATAGCCGGCTTAGATATATCTAAATATTGCAATTTTGAAATTTTTTCACTATATTGCAACAATGCAACGCGTGTCTTAAAGCGTCAAATTATCTTAACAAGCCATAGCATGTTGCCATTCCTGAAATAGTGTTTTTGAAGACAACATTTTCAGAAAATATGGCTTGCATTTCTCTGTACAACGAATTTGCAATATGGAATTATTGAGACTATGACTACTCAATCAGACAACACCAATACCATGAACAGCAATCGTCTCGCCGACCAGGTCAATTACGATCCCAATAACCTGCTGGATGCGCTGATCGAAAAGCTCAATCTCAAGAACGATGCCGCATTGTCCCGTGCGCTGGAAGTCGCGCCGCCGGTCATCAGCAAGATCCGCCATCGCCGCCTGCCGGTGGGCGCCTCGCTGCTGATCCGGATGCACGAAGTCAGCGATCTGAGCATCAAGGAATTGCGCACGCTGATGGGCGATCGCCGCGACAAGTTCCGCATCAGCGACAAGCAGTTCAAGCCGAAGGAACCGGTCGGCGGCAACGCTCCCCAGCAGCAAGAAGCCGCTGAATAAACGGACGTTTTCCTGCTACGCCGGGAAAACGCCGGTAGACAGATAGCGGTCGCCGCGGTCGCATACGATGAACACGATGGTCGCGTTTTCCACGGTGTTCGAAAGGCGTAGCGCGACCTCGCAGGCACCGGCGGACGAAATACCGCAGAAAATTCCTTCTTCCATCGCCATCCGGCGCGCCATCTGTTCCGCCGCCGCTTGGCTCACATATTCCAGCTGATCGACGCGCGTCTTGTCGTAAATCTTGGGCAAGTAGGCTTCCGGCCATTTTCTGATGCCGGGAATTTGCGACCCTTCTTCCGGCTGGGCGCCGATGACCCGGATATCCGGATTCTTTTCCTTCAAATAGCGCGACACACCCATGATGGTGCCGGTGGTTCCCATCGCGCTGACGAAGTGAGTGATGCGGCCCTCGGTATCGCGCCAGATTTCCGGCCCCGTTCCTTCGTAATGCGCGCGCGGGTTGTCGGGATTGGCGAACTGGTCGAGGATGATGCCCTTGCCCTCCCTCTGCATCTGCTCGGCCAGGTCGCGCGCATACTCCATGCCGCCGGTCTTGGGCGTGAGAATGATCTTGGCGCCGTACGCCGCCATGCTCTGGCGCCGCTCCTCGCTCAGGTTCTCGGGCATGATCAGCACCATCTTGTAGCCGCGCATGGCGGCCGCCATCGCCAGTGCAATGCCGGTATTGCCGCTGGTCGCCTCGATCAGCGTATCGCCCGGCTTGATATCGCCACGCTCCTGCGCATGTTTAATCATCGACAAGGCCGGACGATCCTTCACCGAGCCGGCCGGATTGTTCCCCTCCAGCTTGGCCAGGATGACGTTGTTGCGGCGCTCGGCTTCCGCCCCCGGGATTCGCCTGAGTTGCACCAGAGGCGTGTTGCCGATCGTGTCTTCAATGGTCTGATAAGGCATGGCGTGCTTACTACGATCAAAAGCGTCATTTTAATCGGACTCGCCATTGCGCGTACGACGGGGACTGTTTCTGCAAGGGCCGATAAAAAAACCCCGCGGCTCGCACCGGCGGGGTTCATGTGAAGCGAGGCGGCTTATTTCTTCGACTCGCCTTTCTTGGATTCCTTCTTGGCGCCCTTCGCTTCGGTGGTCTTCGCATCGCTGGCGCTCTTCGCGAATGGCTGGCCGTTGACCGTCAGGCCGTTGTCGGACAATTTGGCGGCATTCTTCTCGCCGATGCCTTTCACGCGCTTCTCCAGGTCATTCCAGTCCTTGAAGTCGCCGCCTTTCTTGCGCTCGTCGAGAATCGACTTCGACATCTTCGGCCCGATGCCCTTGATACCGTCGAGCGCAGCCTGATCGGCCTTGTTGACGTCGACCTCGGCGAAAGCAATGCCCATCGTCGCAATCAAGGTTGCAATACCCAATAACAGCTTTTTATACATTTGCATTTTCTCCAGGTGAGTTGAGAAACGGTTGAGAAGCGGGATCCGCATCACGAATCCTCCGCTCAACAGTAACGGCCAGCCGGAGAAATGGTTGACAAAATATCATCAACCCGCAAATGTCAGCCGAACAGCTCTTCCTTGGTGACGGTTGCCGTACCCAGTTTCCCAACCACAATACCGCCCGCGCGGTTCGCAATCGTCACTGCATCGATCAGCGGCGCGCCGCTTCCCAGCATCGTGGCCAGCGTGGCAATGACGGTGTCGCCGGCGCCGGACACGTCATAGACTTCCCGCGCGATGGTCGGGATATGCACCACCTCGCGCTCGGTGTACAAGGACATCCCCTCTTCCGAACGCGTCAGCAGCAGCGCTTCGAGCTCCAATGCGCTGCGCAGGCGCTGTGCCTTTTCCGTCAGTTCGGCCTCGGTCTTCCATGAGCCGACAACCTGGCGCAGTTCCGACTTGTTCGGCGTCAGGATCGAGGCGCCCTTGTAGCGCATGAAATCGTCGCCCTTGGGGTCGACCAGGATGCGCTTGCCCGCCTTCTTGGCGGCCTCGATCATGTGCACCACGTTCACGAGGCTGCCTTTGGCGTAATCGGACAGCACGATCACGTCGTATTCCGGCAGCAGCGCGTTGAATTGGGTCAGCTTGTCGCGCAAGACCATTTCGGTCGGCGGGTCCTCGAAGTCGATGCGCAGCAGCTGCTGCTGGCGTCCGATCACGCGCAGCTTGATGATGGTGGGAATCGCCGCATCGCGGTTCAGGTAACTGTTGATCTGCAGGCCGGTCACCAGTTCCTGCACCGCGTCGCCGGCCTCATCCTTGCCGACCACGCCGAGCAGGCCGGTATATGCCCCCAGCGCGACGGCATTGCGCGCCACGTTGGCGGCGCCGCCCAGGCGCTCCTCGCGGCGTTGCACCCGCACCACGGGCACCGGCGCTTCCGGCGAAATGCGGCTGACATCGCCGAACCAGTAACGGTCCAGCATCACATCGCCCACGACCAGGATGCGCGGGGCTTTCGTGGAATTCGGCATGGCGTTCATGATCTGGTCAGCACCGAGCGGCCGATGCCGTGATATTCGAAGCCGGCGTCGCCGATCACGTCCGGTTCGAACAGGTTGCGCCCGTCGAAAATGATCGGCGCCTTGAGCAGCGACTTGACCTGATCGAAATCCGGGCTGCGGAAGGCCTTCCATTCGGTGACGATCGCCAGTGCGTCGGCGTCGCGCAAGGCATCCATCGGGCTTTCGGAGAAACGGATGCGCTCCAGCATCTGCGGCGCATCGGCAAAGTCCAGCGCGAGCACGCGTTTGGCTTCCGCCATCGCCACCGGATCGTGCACGGCGACCGTCGCGCCGCGCTCCAGCAGCTGGCGCAGCAGCACGCGCGACGACGCCTCGCGCATGTCGTCGGTATTCGGCTTGAACGCGAGTCCCCAGACCGCGAAGTGCCTGCCGCTCAGATCCTCGCCGAAGCGGCCGATGATCTTCCGGCCCAGCACACGCTTCTGATGATGATTGACTTCTTCCACCGCGCGCAGGATCAGCAGGTCCTGCCCGTAGTCGCGCGCGGTGCGTTCCAGCGCCTGCACATCCTTCGGGAAGCAGGAGCCGCCGTAACCGCAGCCGGCATACAGAAAGCTGTAGCCGATGCGCGGGTCGGAGCCGATGCCATGGCGCACCGCCTCGATGTCGGCGCCGACCTTGTCGGCCAGGTTGGCAAGCTCGTTCATGAACGAGATGCGCGTGGCCAGCATCGCGTTGGCCGCGTACTTGGTGAATTCGGCGGAACGCACATCCATCCAGAACGTGCGTTCGTGATTGCGGTTGAACGGCGCGTACAGCTTTTTCATCAGCACATGCGCCTCATGGCCTTCCGGCGTACGGTCGCAGCCGATCACGATGCGGTCGGGGCGCATGAAATCCTCGACCGCCGCCCCCTCTTTCAGGAATTCGGGATTCGACACGACCGAGAACTTGACCGGGCCGCTGACGCTGTCGATGTTGCGCGCCTTCAGTTCCTCCTGAATCACCGCCCGCACCTTGTCGGCAGTCCCCACCGGCACCGTCGACTTGTCGACGATGACCTTGAAGCCGTTCATGTGCCGGCCGATGTTGCGCGCGGCAGCCAGCACGTACTGCAGATCGGCCGAGCCGTCCTCGTCGGGCGGCGTGCCGACCGCGATGAACTGGATATCGCCGTGCGCGACGCTGGCCGCCACATCGGTCGAGAACGTCAGGCGGCCGGCGGCACGGTTGCGGGTGACGATATCCGCCAGCCCCGGCTCGTGAATCGGAATGCCGCCGCTGTTCAGGATGTCGATTTTCTTCTGATCGACGTCCAGACAGAACACGTTGTTGCCGAGCTCCGCCAGGCAGGCTCCAGTAACCAGGCCGACATAGCCTGTGCCGATGATCGTAATTTTCATGTTGATTAAGCGCTAGCAGCCCTTGCGGGCATAAATTAATTCATCACATTCAGTTCTTCGGTGCGGCGCGGCGGATAGGTTTCCCAATGATTGCAGCCCGGGCACTGCCAGTAGAACTGGCGCGCCTTGAAGCCGCAATGGCTGCACTGGTACCGCGCCAGCTTCTGCGTGTAGCCATGCACCAGATTCTTCACCATGGACAGCTCGGGCCGCACCTCCGGCGGCGCCTCCATCAGGCGCGCTTCGAGCAGCTTGTCCAGCCCCAGCAAGGTCGGCGTGCGGCGCAGCTCGTCGCTCACCAGCTGGTTCGCCGCCTCCACACCGTCGAGCTCAAGCACGGCCTTGAACACCACTTCAAGCAAGTCGATGGAAGGCGCTTCCGCCAGGTAGTTCTTCAGCAGGTTGGCGCCTTCCTGCGGCCGGCCGACCGCGCGGTAGCCGTCCATCAGCCGCTGCGCCACCAGCGCCACATGCGGCACGCTCTGCTGCTCAACCCGGCGCCATGCCAGCAGCGCCGCCTCGGTATCGCCCTTGGCCAGGTAGGCATCGCCCATCAGGATGGTGGCGCGCACGTTGGTGCGGTCCGCCGCCAGCGCCTTTTCCAGCATGGCCAGCGCGGCGTCCGGATGGGTATGCACCAGTTCGTCCTGCGCCAGCTCGCAGTAGAATTGCGCGATTTCCCTCTGCCGTGCGCCGGCGCCGGAGTCCTGCAATGCGCGCGCCGCTTCGATCGCCCGCATCCATTCCTTTTCGCGCTGATAGATTTCCAGCAGCGCCCGGCGCGCCTGCGCACCGTACTGGGTGTCGACCAGGTGATTGAAGGTCTCCTCGGCACGATCCAGGAGGCCGGCTTTCAGGTAGTCCTGCCCCAGTTCGTACTGGGAGTGCACCTGATATTCCTGCGGCAGGTCGGGACGCGCCAGCAGGTTCTGATGCACGCGGATGGCGCGCTCGATCTCGCCGCGGCGACGGAACAGGTTGCCCAGCGCGAAGTGCAGTTCGACGGTTTCCGGATCGAGCTTGACGATCTCGATGAAGGCATCGATGGCCTTGTCCGGCTGCTCGTTCAGCAGGAAGTTAAGCCCCTTGAAGTAGCCGCGCGGCAGGCTGCGCGATTCCGACACCAGCTGTTTGATGTCGACACGCGCGGCGATCCAGCCGAGGCCGAAGAAAATTGGGATGCCCAGAAGCCACCAGGTTTCGAATTCCATGCAGTCTTTATGTTGTTATCGTCAATATGCGTGCGTCCCGGCCCCTTACCTGCCGACTACGCCATCCGGCGGCGGCTGCAATTGCGCCAGCCGCTGCGCCTCATGCTCCTGCGCCATCGTGGCGATGGTTTTCTTGTGCTTCGTCAGGTCGCGGCGGTGACGAAACACGGTCGGGATCATGGCGAGGATGCCGAGGGCCGTGCCGCCCATGAAAAACGCGAGGAGCAGCAATACCAGCGGCGCACGGATTTCGTAACCCAGAAACAAGTGCAATGCGGCTTCTTGCGTATTCTTCAGCGCGAAGACAAAGAACACGAAAAAGAGCACGGCCGCAACGATTCGGAAAAGAATTTTCATGCCGCTAGCTCCTTCTTATTTGGCAATGCAACAGGTCATCGCTACCACGTCGAAAATCTTCACTTTCGCAGAGATTCATCCCTGTCAACAACAATCGGGCAGGCAAGACAAACCGAAATTGTACGTGAAACGACGTCTTGGTGAAGCCAAAACGGAGGGAATAGCCGCTATCTGCCGCAAAAAAAAACGGCATCCGAAGATGCCGTTTTTATTTCCTGCAAATAACTCAGTCTTCCTTGATCGGCTGCCCAACCATCGCATCCACCCTCTCGCGCAATTCCTTGCCAGGCTTGAAGTGCGGCACCCTTTTCTCCGGCACCATCACCTTGTCGCCCGATTTCGGATTGCGCCCGATCCGCGGTGGACGGCTATTCAACGCAAAGCTGCCAAAACCACGGATCTCGATGCGCTGACCGTTCGACAGCGCATCGGCCATCGCATCGAGGATGGTTTTGACCGCGAAATCCGCATCCTTTGCAACCAGTTGCGGATAACGCTCAGCCAAGCGGGCAATCAGCTCCGACTTTGTCATTGATAGACTCGAACCTTTTTACTTGTTCTCGAGTTTTGCCTTCAGCAGTGCGCCCAGGCTGGTGGTGCCGGTTGCCGCAGCGGCGTCGGCCGACATCTTCTGCATTGCCTCCTGGGTCTCGGCGTTGTCCTTCGCCTTGATCGACAGCTGGATGCTGCGCGACTTGCGATCGACGTTGATGATCATCGCTTCGATCTTGTCGCCGGCCTTCAGGTGCGTGCCGGCATCTTCCACGCGGTCGCGGGAGATTTCAGAAGCGCGCAGATAGCCTTCGACTTCATCGGTCAGCGCAATGACCGCACCCTTCGGCTCGACCGACTTGACGGTGCCGGATACGATCGCGCCCTTGTCGTTCAGTGCAACGAAGTTGTTGAACGGGTCGCCTTCGAGCTGCTTGACACCCAGCGAAACACGCTCGCGCTCGACGTCGATCGCCAGTACCACGGCTTCCAGTTCGTCGCCCTTCTTGAACTTGCGCACGGCTTCTTCACCGGCTTCGGTCCAGGACAGGTCGGACAGGTGCACCAGGCCGTCGATGTTGCCAGGCAGGCCGATGAACACGCCAAAGTCGGTGATCGACTTGATCGCGCCCTTCACCTTGTCGCCCTTCTTGTGGTTCATCGCGAAGTCTTCCCACGGATTCGGCTTGCACTGCTTCATGCCGAGGGAGATGCGGCGGCGCTCTTCGTCGATTTCCAGGACCATGACTTCGACTTCGTCGCCCAGCTGGACAACCTTGTTCGGAGCCACGTTCTTGTTGGTCCAGTCCATTTCGGACACGTGCACCAGACCCTCGATGCCCTGCTCGACTTCCACGAACGCACCGTAGTCGGTCAGGTTGGTGACCTTGCCGAACAGGCGGGTGCCTTGCGGATAACGACGGGACAGGCCGGTCCACGGATCGTCGCCGAGCTGCTTGACGCCCAGCGAGACGCGGTTCTTTTCCTGATCGTACTTGAGGACCTTGGCGGTGATTTCCTGGCCGACGGACAGCACTTCCGACGGGTGACGCACGCGGCGCCATGCCAGGTCGGTGATGTGCAGCAGGCCGTCGATGCCGCCCAGGTCGACGAACGCGCCGTAGTCGGTGATGTTCTTGACGATACCGGTGACGACGGTGCCTTCCTTCAGGGTTTCCATCAGCTTGGCGCGCTCTTCGCCCATCGATGCCTCGATGACGGCGCGGCGCGACAGCACGACGTTGTTGCGCTTGCGGTCCAGCTTGATGACCTTGAATTCCAGGGTCTTGCCTTCGTACGGGGTGGTGTCCTTGACCGGACGGGTGTCGACCAGCGAGCCCGGCAGGAACGCGCGGATGCCGTTGGTCAGAACGGTCAGGCCGCCCTTGACCTTGCCATTGACGGTGCCGGTCACGATTTCGCCGGATTCCATCGCCTTTTCCAGCGCGAGCCAGGAAGCCAGACGCTTGGCCTTGTCGCGCGACAGGATGGTGTCGCCGAAACCGTTTTCCAGCGATTCGATCGCAACGGTGACGTAGTCGCCGACATTGACTTCCAGTTCACCGCTGTCGTTCTTGAATTCTTCGATAGGAATGAATGCTTCGGATTTCAGGCCGGCGTTGACGATGACGAAGTTGTGGTCGATACGAACGACTTCAGCCGAAATCACTTCACCGGACCGCATGTCCTGACGGGAAAGCGACTCCTCGAACAGGGCTGCAAAGCTTTCGGAACCGGTAGATTGTTGTTGCGCAGTAGACATAAATTTGAAAAGGTTTGGCCAGCGATGACCGGGTCTAGTCGATGCATGCTGGGTTAAGGTTCATCAACACCCGACAAGGCCTTGCGCCAGGCCGGGCACCACTACAAAACAGTGCGAGTCACGGTGAAGTCACTGTGTTTTGCGAGTCACATGTATCACGCATGTTTTTTTACTGCTGCATACCATTGGAGCACCTGCTCGACTGCCTGATCAGCCGTTATGTCGGAAGTGTCCAGCAAATACGCCCCCTCCGCGGGTTTTAACGGGGCGATGGCGCGATTCGAATCACGCGCATCGCGCTCCCTCAAATCTTTGAGAAGGTCTTCCATATTAGCAGGAAAACCTTTTTCAATCAATTGCTTATAGCGCCTCCCGGCACGTGCCTCGACGCTTGCGGTGAGGAATATTTTCAATGTTGCGTGGGGAAAAATGACGGTCCCCATATCGCGGCCGTCCGCAACCAGCCCAGGCGCTTTCTTGAAGCTGTGCTGCAGCGCGGCCAGTGCATGGCGGACGGTTGGCAATGCGGCAATTTTCGACGCCGTATTGCCAACCTGTTCCGCCCGGATCGCATTCGTGACATTTTCGTTCGCCAGCCAGATCTCGTCGCCGACAAACTTGCAGGGCAGCTTTTCCGCCAGCTTTGCCAGCGCATGCTCGTCGGTCAGCGGAACATCGTGGCGCAGCGCGGACAAGGCTGTCAGCCGATAGAGGGCGCCGGAATCCAGATAGTGAAAACCGAGGCGGGAAGCGACCCGGTGCGCGACCGTGCCCTTGCCGGAAGCGGTCGGCCCGTCAATGGTGATGACCGGTATGGGAGATGTTTGCATCGTCAGGATCAAGAAAAAACCGCAGCCTCACTACGCCGTCGCTGCAGCGGATTGCATGCGCTCAAAACAGGTCGTTGCGCGCAATGCCGGCAAAGGCGTCGAAATATTCCGGGAAGGTTTTGGCCACGCACTTCGGATCGTTGATCCGAATCGCATTGCCCCTGCGCGCGGCGCCGTTCAAGGTCGCCAGCGAAAAGCACATCGCCATGCGGTGGTCGTCGTAGGTATCGATGGCGGCTGCCTGGATCTGCTGCGGCGGCGTCACGCGCAGATAGTCGGCGCCCTCCTCCACCACCGCGCCCAGCTTGCGCAGTTCGGTCGCCATTGCCGCGATGCGGTCGGTTTCCTTCACGCGCCAGCTGCCGATATTGCGCAGCGTGCTCGGCCCGTTCGCGTACAGCGCGGCCACGGCGATCGTCATCGCCGCATCGGGAATATGGTTGAAATCGGCGTCGATCGCCTTGAGCGCGCCGTTCGACTGCGCCTCGATCCAGTTGTCCCCCATCGTGATGGTCGCGCCCATTTGCTCCAGCGCCTCGACAAAGCGCACGTCGCCCTGGATGCTGTCGCGGCCGACGCCTTCCACCCGCACCGGCCCGCCCGCAATCGCGCCGGCAGCGAGGAAATAGGAGGCGGACGACGCGTCGCCTTCGACATGAATCGTGCCCGGGCTCACGTATTTCTGGCCGGCCGCGATCGTGAACGACTGCCAGCCGTTACGCTCGACCGCAACGCCGAAGCGGCGCATCAGGTTCAGCGTGATCTCGATGTACGGCTTGGAAATCAGCTCGCCGATCACCTCGATGGTGACCGCCTGATCGCGCGCCATCAGGGGGGCGGCCATCAGCAGCGCGGTCAGGAACTGGCTGGAGACATTGCCCTTGACCTGCATGCGCTGCGCATGGAGGTGGCCGCGCCGGATATGCAGCGGCGGATAGCCGGGCTGGCCGGTGTATTCGATATTCGCGCCGACCGCGTTCAATGCATCGACCAGGTCGCCGATCGGCCGCTCGTGCATGCGCGACACCCCGTGCAGGCTGTAGTCGCCGCCGATCACCGCCAGCGCCGCCGTCAGCGGCCGGATCGCAGTGCCAGCGTTGCCCATGAACAGATCGGCCTGATGCACGGGCAGGCTGCCGCCGGTGCCGTGCACGATGTATTGCTGCGTCTCGCCGACCTGCTCCCATTTGACGCCCAGCTTCTGCAATGCCATCAGCATCACGTGCGTGTCGTCGGACGCCAGCAGGTCGCGGATGTCGGTCGCTCCCTGCGCCAGCGCGGCAAGCAGCAACGTGCGGTTGGAAATGCTCTTCGAACCGGGCAAGCGCACGGTTCCCTGCGCACGCATAGCCGGCTGCAGGTCCAGATGATGAGGATAGTGCTTCATTAGTCGCCGCCTTGTCTGTTCTGTTGTTCCGCCGCCTCGATGGTGCAGATCCAGTTATGCCGGGCGCGCTGCGCGTTGGCATAGACCGCTTCGAGCGCGGCGCCGTTCGCCTCCGCCAGCATGGCGCGCAGCTGCGTCAGCTGCGCCATGTAGGCGTCCAGCTCGCCCAGCAGCGCGGCCTGGTTGGCCAGTGAAATGTCGCGCCACATTTCCGGCGACGAGCCGGCGATGCGCGTGAAATCGCGAAAGCCGCTGGCGGCATACTGGAACAGCAGGTCGGCATGCGGCTTCTTGGCGATATCGTCCACCAGCGCATATGCCAGCAGGTGCGGCAGGTGGCTGACCGCGGCGAAGACCCGGTCGTGCTCCTGCGCCGTGAGTCGATGGATGATCGCGCCGCACTGCTGCCATGCGTTGGCGACGCGGGCGATATCGTCCGCCGAGTTTTCCGGAAGCGGCGCCAGCACCACCTTCTTGCCGATATATAAATCGACGATTGCGGCCTCCGGCCCATTCTGCTCGCGCCCGGCGATCGGATGGCCGGGGACGAACTGCGCGATCTTGTCGCCCAGCGCCTTGCGCGCGGCCGCCACGACGTCGGACTTGGTGCTGCCGGCGTCGGTCACCACCGTGCCCGGCTGCAGATGCGGCGCGATCGACGCCAGAATCTGCTCGGTCTGCGCCACCGGCGCGGCCACCAGGATCAGGTCGGCGCCGTCGACGGCTTCCGCCACCGAGCCGCCGATCCGGTCGATGATGCCAAGTTCCCTGGCGCGCTCCAGCGAGGCGGCGCTGCGCCCGACTCCGACGACCTGCGCCACCGCCCCCGCCTTTTTCAGCGCCAGTGCGAACGAGCCGCCGATCAGGCCGACACCGAAAATTGTTATCTTCTTCAACACGAAAAATCGCTCAAGGTCGATATCACTCGGAAGCCGCTCAGGCCAACGCCTTTTTCAAGGCATCGATAAAGATCGCATTTTCCTCGGGCAGGCCGATCGAGATGCGCAGCCACTGCGGCAAGCCGTAGTTGCCGACCGGCCGCACGATCACGCCCTGCTTCAGCAGCGCGAGGTTGACGCGCGCACCGGCGCCATCGTCGTTGCCGACCTTGACCAGCACGAAATTGCCGTATGACGGCACATACTCCATATCCATCGCATCGAATGCCTGCGTGAGCTGGCGGTAACCGTCGGCATTGAGCCGGGAGCTCTTCTGCAGGAATTCGCTGTCGTTCAAGGCCGCGATCGCCGCCGCCTGCGCCAGCGAATTGACGTTGAACGGCTGCCGGATGCGATTCAGCAAATCCGTGATCGCCGGTTGCGCAATGCCGAAGCCGACGCGCAGGCCGGCGAGTCCATAAGCCTTCGACATGGTGCGCGACACCAGCAGATTCGGATATTCGCGCACCCAGGCGATCGAGTCGTACTGCAGCTCCGGCGCCAGATACTCGTTGTACGCCTCGTCCAGCACGACCACGATATCGCGCGGCACGACCTTCAGGAAAGCCTCGATCTCGGCGGCGGGAATGAAGGTGCCGGTCGGGTTGTTCGGATTGGCGATGAAGATCAGCCTGGTGTCCGCGGTGATCGCGTTCGCCATCGCCGCCAGGTCGTGGCCGTAATTCTTGGCCGGCACCACGATTGCGCGGCCGCCGACCGCTTGCGTCGCCAGCGGATACACGGCGAACGAAAACTGCGAGAAGATCACGGACTGTCCCGGCTGCACGAAAGCGTGCGCGGCCAGTTCGAGAATGTCGTTGCTACCGTTGCCGAGCGTGATCCAGTCCTGCGGCACGCCGTACTTGGCGGTGATTGCCTGCTTCAGGTCGAACCCGTTCGCGTCCGGATAGCGCCCGATGTCCGCCATGGCGGCAAGCATCGCGTTCCTGGCCGATTCCGGCATGCCGAGCGGATTTTCGTTGGAGGCGAGCTTGACGATTTTTGCCTCGTCCAGGCCGAATTCGCGCGCGACTTCCGCGATCGGCTTGCCGCCCTGATAGGGAGCGATGGCGCGAACGTAATCAGGTCCGAATTGAATTGACATAGAGGATTCCAGATCTAGTGAGCCGTTCGTCTGGCAGCGGCGAACGACGGGTCAAATTACAAACTGAAAGGATACGAGCCGAGCAGCTTGAAGAAGGCGGCGTTCTGCTTCAGCTCATCCAGCGCCCTGGCCACCTTCTCTTCCTGCGCATGGCCTTCCACGTCGACATAGAAGTAGTACTCCCAGGTGCCGATGCGCGCCGGACGCGATTCGAAGCGCGTCATCGACACGCCATGCCTGGCCAGCGGTGCAAGCATGTTGTACACCGCGCCGGCCTTGTTCGGCACCGCGAACACCAGCGAGGTCTGGTCCTTGCCGCTCGGCGTGGGCTGCAGCCGGCCGATGACGGCAAAGCGCGTGCGGTTGTGCGGATCGTCCTGCACATGCGCCTTGACCACGCCGAGGTTGTAACGCTGGCCGGCGATCTCGCCGGCGATCGCCGCCGCCGTCGGATCTTCGCTCGCAATGCGCGCGGCTTCGCCGTTGGATGCCACTGCCTGGCGCTCGATGTTCGGATAGTTCTGGTTGAGCCACATCTGGCACTGCGCCAGCGCCTGCGAATGCGCGCAAATGCGGGTGATGCCGTCCATCGTGCCGCTTCGGGTCATCAGGCTGTGATGCACCGGGATCGACAGTTCGCCGCTGATCGACAGCGTGGTCTGCAGCAGCAGGTCGAGCGTGCGGTTGATCGTGCCTTCGGTCGAATTCTCGATGGGCACCACGCCGAAGTCGGCGGTGCCGGCCTCCGCCGCGCGGAACACTTCATCGATGGATGCGCACGGCACGCCTTCAACGGCATGGCCGAATTGCTGGTACACCGCCTGCTCGCTAAAGGTGCCGGCCGGCCCGAGATAGGCGACGTTGACGCGCCTTTCCAGCGCGCGGCAGGAAGACATGATCTCCCTGAAAATCGTTTGCACGTCTCCGCTGTCCAGCGGGCCCGGATTGCGGTCGGCCACCTTGCGCAGCACCTGCGCTTCGCGCTCCGGGCGGAATACCGGCGCATTGGTTTCGGCCTTCACATGGCCGACTTCTTGCGCAACGCGCGCGCGGCGGTTCAGCAAATCGAGGATTTGCGCATCGATCGCGTCGATCTGCTCGCGCAAGGGTTTCAGTTTGTCGTCCGTATTCATGTTTACGCAGTCGTTTGCCGGCTTCCCCTTGGAAGAGAGGGGGATATTAGCCGTGCTTCTTCTCGAACTCTTTCAGGTAATCGACCAGCGCCTGCACGCCTTCGATCGGCATCGCGTTGTAAATCGATGCACGCATGCCACCCACGGACTTGTGACCCTTGAGCTGCAGCAGCCCGCGCTCCTTCGCGCCGGCCAGGAAAGTGTCATTCAGCGATTCGTCCTTCAGGAAGAACGGCACGTTCATGCGCGAACGGCAGTCCTTCGCAATCCTGTTGTCGTAGAAATCGGTCGAATCGAGGTAATCGTACAGCAGCGCGGCCTTGGCGATATTGCGCTGTTCCATGGCCGCAACGCCGCCCTGCCTCTTCAGCCACTGGAACACCAGGCCGGCGATGTAGATCGCATAGGTCGGCGGCGTGTTGTACATCGACTGATTGTCCGCCACCAGCTTCCAGTCGAATGCCGACGGGCAGATCGGCAGCGCATGGCCGAGCAGGTCGTCGCGCACGATCACGAAGGTCAGGCCGGCCGGCCCGATATTCTTCTGCGCGCCGCCGTAGATCACGCCGTATTTCGAGACGTCGACCGCGCGCGACAGGATGTGCGACGACATGTCCGCCACCAGCGGCGCATTATTGGTTTGCTCCGCCACGTCGGGCACGAAATGGTATTCGACGCCGTCGATCGTTTCGTTGGTGCAGACATGCACGTAGGCAGGGTCCTGCGACAGCCGCCAGCTTTCGCGCGGCGGAATCGCGCTGAACTTGCGGTCTTCCGACGACGCGGCGACATTCACCGTGCAATACTTCTTCGCTTCCTTGATCGACTTGGTCGACCAGGAACCGGTGTTGATGAAATCGACCACCGCCGGCTGCGGCTTGCGCCCGACCAGGTTCATCGGGATGATCGCGTTTTCGGCGATCGCGCCGCCCTGCATGAACAGGATCCGGTAATTCGCCGGCACCGCGAGCAGTTCGCGGAAATCGCGCTCGGCCGCCTCGTAGATCGAGATGAATTCCTTGCCGCGATGGCTCATCTCCATCACCGACATGCCGCTGCCGTGCCAGTCGAGCATCTCGTCGGCCGCCTGCTGCAGCACTTCCTGCGGCAGGACGGCGGGTCCGGCGGAGAAGTTATAGACGCGCGTCATGCCTCCTCCGCGTTGCCGTTTTCCTCTTCGACATCCGATTCGACGATGCGCTGCAGGCCGGACAGCTTGGTGCCGTCTTCCACTGCGATCAGCGTCACGCCCTGGGTGGCGCGGCCCATTTCGCGGATCTCTGCGACACGGGTACGGATCAGCACGCCGCCGGTGGTGATCATCATGATTTCATCGGTCGGCTCCACCAGCGTCGCGGCAACCACCTTGCCGTTGCGCTCGGAAGTCTGGATCGCGATCATGCCCTTGGTGCCGCGGCCGTGACGGGTGTATTCGGTGATCGGCGTGCGCTTGCCGTAACCGTTTTCGGTCGCGGTCAGCACCGACTGCTGCTCGTTCTCGGCCACCAAAAGCGCGATCACCTGCTGCCCCTCTTCCAGGCTCATGCCGCGCACGCCGCGCGCGGTGCGGCCCATCGGACGCACGTCGTTCTCGTCGAAACGCACCGCCTTGCCGGCGTCCGAGAACAGCATCACGTCATGCTTGCCGTCGGTGAGCGCCGCGCCGATCAGGTAGTCGCCCTCGTCGAGGTCGACCGCGATGATGCCGGCCTTGCGCGGATTGGAGAACTCGGTCAGCGGCGTCTTCTTCACGGTGCCGAGCGAGGTCGCCATGAACACGAAATGGTCTTCCGGGAAGCTGCGGTTTTCGCCCGACAGCGGCAGCACGACAGTGATCTTCTCGCCATCCTGCAGCGGGAACATGTTGACGATCGGCTTGCCGCGCGAATTGCGCGAGCCTTGCGGCACTTCCCACACCTTCAGCCAGTACATGCGGCCGCGGTTGGAGAAGCACAGGATGTAGTCGTGGGTGTTGGCGATGAACAGCTGGTCGATCCAGTCGTCTTCCTTGGTCGCCATCGCCTGCTTGCCGCGGCCGCCGCGCTTCTGCGCGCGGTATTCGGACACCGGCTGCGACTTCATGTAGCCGGCGTGCGACAAGGTCACCACCATGTCCTGCGGCGCGATCAGGTCTTCGGTGCCGAGGTCGGTCGGGTTCAGCTCGATGGTCGAGCGGCGGCCATCCTTGTTGGCGTCGCCGTATTCGTTCTTCGCCGCGGCCAGCTCGTCGGAAATGATCGCGGTCACGCGCTCCGGACGCGCCAGGATATCCAGCAGGTCGGCGATCTGCGCCATCACTTCCTTGTATTCGTTGACGATCTTGTCCTGCTCCAGGCCGGTCAGGCGCTGCAGGCGCATCTGCAGGATTTCCTGCGCCTGTTCGTCGGACAGCTTGTACAGGCCGTCGCCCTGCAGGCCGTAATGCTTGGGCAGGTTCTCCGGGCGGAAGGCGTCGACGCCGCCGGCGTTGTCCGCGCCGGTACGCGCCAGCATCTCGCGCACCAGCGACGAATCCCAGGCGCGCGCCATCAATTCCGCTTTCGCAATCGGCGGCGTCGGCGCGGCCTTGATGATCGCGATGAAATCGTCGATGTTGGCCAGAGCCACCGCCAGGCCTTCCAGCACGTGGCCGCGCTCGCGCGCCTTGCGCAGCTCGAACACGGTGCGGCGCGTGACGACTTCGCGGCGGTGCGACAGGAAGCACTCCAGCATCTGCTTCAGGTTCAGCAGCTTGGGCTGGCCGTCGACCAGCGCCACCATGTTCATGCCGAAGGTATCCTGCAGCTGGGTCTGCTTGTACAGGTTGTTGAGCACCACGTCCGGCACTTCGCCGCGCTTCAGTTCGATCACCACGCGCATGCCGGACTTGTCGGATTCGTCGCGGATATCGGAAATGCCTTCCAGCTTCTTGTCGCGCACCAGCTCGGCGATGCGCTCCAGCAGCGACTTCTTGTTGACCTGGTACGGCAGCTCGTCGACGATGATCGCGGTGCGGCCATCCTTGCCGAATTCCTCGAAATGCGTCTTGGCGCGCATCACCACACGGCCGCGGCCGGTGCGATAGCCGTCGCGCACGCCGGACACGCCGTAGATGATGCCAGCGGTCGGGAAGTCGGGCGCGGGAATGATCTCGATCAGCTCATCGACCGAGCATTCCGGGTTGCGCAGCACGTGCAACGCGCCGTCGATGACTTCGGCGATGTTATGCGGCGGGATGTTGGTCGCCATGCCGACCGCAATACCGGAAGAACCATTGATCAGCAGGTTCGGAATGCGGGTCGGCAGGACCGACGGCTCCTTTTCCTTGCCGTCGTAGTTCGGCTGGAAGTCGACCGTCTCCTTCTCGATATCGGCCAGCAGTTCGCTGGCGATCTTGTCGAGGCGGCACTCGGTGTAACGCATCGCCGCCGCGTTGTCGCCGTCGATCGAACCGAAGTTGCCCTGGCCATCGACCAGCGTGTAACGCAGCGAGAAATCCTGCGCCATGCGCACCAGCGTGTCGTAAATCGCCTGGTCGCCGTGCGGGTGATATTTACCCATCACTTCGCCGACCACGCGCGCGCACTTCACGTACGGACGGTTCCAGACGTTGTTCGTCTCATGCATCGCGTAGAGTACACGCCGATGCACCGGCTTCAGGCCGTCGCGCACGTCCGGCAGCGCACGCCCCACGATCACGCTCATCGCGTAATCGAGATAGCTCTTGCGCATCTCTTCTTCGAGGGAAATCGGGATTGTCTCTTTGGCGAATTGATCCATTGGCGAGTCGGCTTATCCGTACTGAAGTTGGCAGAATTTCGTGGCGTCGAGGCTGCAGATAAACGCAGGACACCAAACATTGGATTTTAGCATGCCGCCTTGGGCCTCACGCCCATGCCCGGCCTGCCGCGCACGGGCGGCAAAGGCAAGCAAAAATATGTTCAAATCAAACCTTACAAGATGCACAATACCGACCTTGCAAAGATTTCCGATCGCCAATAAAACCATGATCAAAACTCTCGCTCTCGGCCTTTCCCTCTGTACTGCAGCGAGCGCGCTCGCCCAGACCGCTTCCGACATCCAGGCAAACCCGACCCAAAGCGCCTATCTGCAAGACAGCCGCGGCGTCATCGCGCGCAGCCCATTCGGTTTGTGTTGGCGTATCGGCAACTGGACTCCGGCGGATGCCGTGGCCGGTTGCGACGGCGAGCTGGCGCCGCCGGTCGCCAAACCGACGGCGCCCGCGATCGTCCCGCCGACAGCCGCCACCACGCCCGCCGCACCAGCAGCGCCAGCAGCACCGAAGCGCTGCGACTTTTCGGTAACGCTCGGCAGCGATCAGGCATTCACTTTCAACCATGCTGTCTTGAACACAGCAGCCAGGAAACGTATTGATGATGAGGTCATTGCCAGACTGTCCACCTGTTCCAGGGTGGACCTCGTCATGGTGACCGGGCATGCCGACCGTCTTGGTTCGCAGCAGTACAACCAGAAATTGTCGGAAAAGCGCGCCGCTGCGGTAGCCGCCTATTTGAAGAGTAAAGGCGTTACGGCGGAGATCGATACTCTGGGCGCCGGCAAGACACAGCCCGTCCAGTCATGCCCGGACACGCTACCCCGTCCGCAGCTGATTGCGTGTCTGGCACCAAACCGGCGGGTCGCAATCGAAGTACGTGGAACCGGGCGCTGACCGGAATTATTACCTCGCAAAAGCAGACGCAGATTCGCGCAAAGATTTTTTGAAAACTCCAGCTTTTTTTGATCGATCGTTGCGAAAACGCAACAGCAAATTAAAAACGCGTTGCCATTGATTTAGTAACAATCGTTATAAATCAAGCCTATGGCAAAATGTTATTAACTAAAGTGCATTGCAAGTGAACAACCTTATAAGATAATAATCTAATCACGTGTGGTACTATCACGATCGGATTTGAATGTTGTTTATTTGTTGCGCAGTTTATCTGCGGATATCTCCAACCAAGAGGAAAAATATGAATAAATTAGCAAAACTCGTCTTTGCTGCGTCCGCAGTTGCTTCGTTTGCAGCATACGCTCAGCAAGATATCAAGGCAAATACCCCGAACAGCGCATATCTCCAGGATTCCCGCGGCGTGATCGTTCGCAGCCCGTTCGGTCAATGCTGGCACACCGGTTACTACACTCCCGCTGATGCAGTCGGCGGCTGCGACGGCGAAATCGCCAAACCCGCTCCGGTAGCCGCACCGGCTCCCGCACCGGCACCTGCCCCCGCACCGGCACCGGCTCCTGCTCCGGCACCGGTTTCCGAAAAAGTCACTTTTGCCGCTGATGCCTTCTTCGACTTCGACAAGGCTGTCCTGAAGCCGGACGGCAAGGCCAAGCTGGATGATCTGGTATCCAAGCTGCAAGGCATGAACCTGGAAGTCATCATCGCCGTCGGCCACACCGACTCCATCGGCACCGATGCCTACAACCAGAAACTGTCGGTCCGCCGCGCCGAAGCCGTCAAGGCTTACCTGGTGTCCAAGGGTGTCGAAGCCAACCGCGTCTACACCGAAGGCAAGGGCGAGAAGCAGCCGGTCGCATCCAACAAGACCGCAGCCGGCCGCGCCAAGAACCGCCGCGTGGAAATCGAAGTGGTCGGTACCCGCACCAAGTAATCGGCTTGCTCGAAATACAACCCCGCTTCGGCGGGGTTTTTTTATGGCTGTATTTTTTCGTCCGTGCCTGCGATTCCTCATGAAATGGCAGCAGGCTGCCCCTATTCCCGCTATCATCTACCCTATGAATGCCGATCCTCTAGAACTGCAAAAATTCAGCGATCTCGCCCACCGCTGGTGGGATCCAACTTCGGAATTCCGCCCGCTGCATGAAATCAATCCACTCCGCCTGGAATGGATCAATGCGCGTGCGCCGCTGGCAGGAAAGATTGTTGCCGACATCGGTTGCGGCGGCGGCATCCTGGCCGAGTCCATGGCAAGAAAAGGCGCCCAGGTGACCGGCATCGACCTGTCGGAAAAGGCATTGAAAGTCGCCGACCTGCACAGCCTGGAATCCGGCGTGCAAGTGCGTTACGAAATGATTTCAGCGGAAGCTCTGGCAGCGCGCGAGCCGGGGCGCTACGACGTGGTCACGTGCATGGAAATGCTGGAACATGTCCCCGACCCGGCCGCCATCGTGCAAGCCTGCGCAACGCTGGTCAAGCCGGGCGGCCATGTTTTTTTCTCGACCATCAACCGCAATCCGAAGGCTTACCTGTTCGCCGTGCTCGGCGCCGAATACCTGCTGCGCTTGCTGCCCAAGGGCACGCATGATTACCGCAAGTTCATCACGCCGGCCGAACTGGCGCAGTTTGCCCGCAACGCCGGCCTGAGCGTCGACAGCCTGAAAGGCATGACCTACAACCCGCTGACAAAAATCTATTCGCTCAATCAGGACACCGACGTGAATTACCTGGTTGCGTGTTCACGTCCCGCTTGAATCCTTCCCGGGCAGGCATGATGGCCTGTATGGTACGGCCCGCCTGCCCGCCTACACTTTTCGCCATGCATCTGACTGTACCTCGCGCCATTCTGTTTGACCTCGACGGCACGCTTGCCGACACCGCTCCCGATCTGGCGGGCGCCATCAATCAAGTCCGCAGCGCCCGCGGACTGGCTCCAGCACCCTATGAATCGCTGCGCCCGGTGGCGTCCGCCGGCGCCCGCGGCCTGATCGGCGCAGCGTTTGGCCTGCAGCCGGAAGACCCGGGGTATGACGAGTTGCGCACGGCTTTCCTGGAAAACTACGAAGCGGCCATTGCAGTGCAAAGCCGGCTGTTTGACGGCATCCCTGTCCTGCTGCAAGGCTTGCAAGCGGATGGCCTGTCCTGGGGCATCGTCACCAACAAGGCGGCGCGATTTACCGACAGGCTGGTACCGCAAATCGGATTGCAGCACGCACGATGCGTGATTTCCGGAGACACCACGCCGCACGCCAAGCCGCACCCCGCACCGCTGCTCGAAGCGGCCCGCCGCATCGCGCTTGCACCACAGGAATGCTGGTATGTCGGCGACGACTTGCGCGATGTGCAAGCCGGCCGCGCCGCCGGCATGGTGACCATTGCGGCCGGCTGGGGTTACTGCGGCAATATCGAGCCGGCGACCTGGGGCGCCGATGCGCTCGTCGCGACGCCGCTCGATCTGCTCGAATTAATTCGCTCGGCCCTCTTGAAGTCGCGCGACCCTGCCCAATCTATGGGGTACAATAGCTGAACTGTTTTGGGGACGACCTGGTTTCGACGTGGGTTACAAAGCAGCGCAGGGCATACCGAGGACTGGTTACCTCGTAAATACATCCAGAACTGAAATAACTGCAAACGACGAAACGTTCGCACTGGCCGCTTAATAACCGGCTAGCCCTACACCGCCTCGTCCCTGGGGCGGGCTGGCAACAGCAGTAGGGTCATTCACAGGGACTCGCCTTGAATCGGGTCACTTGGTTCAAGGCTAAATTTAAGGTGACTCGCCTGGATGCAGCGTGCGCGTCCGCGTCATCCAGGTCAAATCAAATGACAGCGCTAAGTATGTAGAACTGCCTGTAGAGGGCTTGCGGACGCGGGTTCGATTCCCGCCGTCTCCACCAATAATGAAACCCCAACCGTTCTCGGTTGGGGTTTTTTCTTGTCTATTTGCGCCAGTTCCCGCGTGTTGTTGGGGGTTCCTGCGGAAGCCTGCGGACTTCGCCAGCCGCCCGAATTGGCCGTTCCGGGCCACATTCCACTCTCTCCTGGCCATTCCTCGCTCCGACCTCGCTCCCTGGAACTGGCCCGAAGTCCGCAAAGGCCACAAGTCAGCGCCATATAGATCAAAGACTTACGGGCGGACGAATCAAGCGGTTGGATTGCGGCATTGGCTACCGAGGGGAACAAACTGTCGCCAGCGCGAAGCCAGAAGCGCTACCGGGCCTTCCGTTCAATCTGCTCAAACAGTTTCTGCGCGGCGAGCCTGGCCGTGGCGTCCTGCTCCGGACCAAGCGGTTCAAGATCTACCCCGTCGCGACCTGCGACATAGGCTGGACCGCCGACGTCATTGTCGTAGTCCGAACCGTCTTCGTTGATCGCGTAATGCGCGTCCTGGGTTAGATCCGTTCCGACCAGCCGTGAGAGGTACACCCACGCCCAGCATCGCTGCAGGTCAGCGTGGTCGTATTCCTCAATGAGCTGGAGCATGGCATCCGTGTCCCCGCTCTCTGCAGCAAGGGTCAGCCAATGCTTGGCGTCTGAAGTGCGGCCCATGCGTTCTGCGATCGCCGCAATCGCTGCTGGGTCAGCATCGACGCCGTGGCGCGACTGCTCGAAGAAGGACGGATCGTCAAATCGATCCGCCAAGTCGAGAAGTGCATCCTGATTCCCCAGTCGACTGGCCTCCCTCAGGTGCCGCGAGTACTTCTCGGCTTGAGCGAGACGAGCCTCGTGGGCTTCGGCCCACTCCTTTTCCACCCCCGTCAGGACACGGCCCTGCTGCCCCTGGGAGTACCAATAGGAACTTCCCGCGTCCGGGTCGTCTTCATCGTCAGGGGCGTGTATCAGCGCCAGCGCGTAGTGAGCCAGGGCATTGCCCTTACTAGCCGCTGCAGCCAATCCATCTAGAAGGATCGGTCCGAACGCCTCGTCGGTAGGGTCGAATAGCTCATCCTCGTCGTATTCGAGCTCTTCGTCTTGGCTGGACGACTCCCCTCTCAGGCGACTGACCAATGACGAGATGCTGGCGACACCGATCTGGCGCTCTGCCAGGAAAGATTCCAACGCCGACGACGCCAGAATCACGGTGTCAGGTTGATACCCAAGCTCGATGCAACGCCGCTTGATGAGCGCACTTTGCGGGACCACCCGCCGGTCGTTCTGGCGAAGCTCCGTGAGCACAGTGTCAACGCCAAACGCGGCGTGAGAGTTGAAGCCGAAGGAAGCTGCCAACAGCTCGTAGACGTGGGCTCGCTTGAATGAGCCACCAGTGCTGGCCTGGAGGTGCTGCTGCGCGGAATACGCGAGTTCTTTGATTGTCATGACAAACCTTTCCTCAATGCCACGCCGATTTCGGGTCAGGCGCACACGTTTAAGTCCCCGACGACGAGGCTCAAAGAGAGGTTTTCAGTGACAGTGAGGCAACGCCTTTTTTTACTCGTGTGCAAGTAAGGTGGGCACCTAGGGCAATTTTACCCCTGTGCCCCCGCTCGGTCTACATGAGCCTGGCCCGCTGCTCATCCCACAGCGCTGGCGGATCAACCGCCAGATCAAACAGCGTGACGTGGTTCGGCAATGCGTCGTCCAGGATGGCCGCCACGATGTCGGGTGCCAGCGTGGTCAGGTTGACCATCCGGCTGACGTAGCTGTTGTCGATTCCTTCCCGCGTGGCGATCTCCTTCAAGGACTTCGCCTCTCCTGACTCCAGCATCGCCAGCCAGCGGTGGCCCCTGGCCAGCGCCAGTTGGATGGAGGTCGGTGCTACGTCCCACGGTCTAACCGGCGCGGTTTCGCCGTTTGGCAAGGTGACCAGCTTGCGGCCGCTGCGGCGTTTGATCTGGATCGGCACGGACAAGGTCAGCCTGCCGTCGCTGGTCTGCAGGATGTCGGGCTCGCCGGTCTTCTGGATGCGGATGTCGCTCATGCCAGTGCTTCCACTTGTTGCTCGACCGGCTCGGGGCGCAACTCCAGCACCAGGCGTTCGATGCCGTTGGCGCGCAGCCGCACTTCGAGGTCGTTGGGTGACACGATGACTTTCTCGACCAGCAGTTTCACGATCCGGGTCTGTTCTGCCGGGAAAAGTTGATCCCAAATCGCGTCGAGCCGGGTCATAGCCACGGTGATCTTCGCCTCGTCCAAGGTTGGATCGAGCTTGATCGCCTGCGGCAGCATGTCGCCGAGTAGATTCGGGGCACGCAGGATTGCGCGCAGTTGGTCCAGCACGGCCGATTCGAGTTCGGCCGCCGGCAGTCGCGGCAGGCCCGAGGCGCCCGCGTGCTCCTTGGCGTCCCGCTGTGGCACGTAGTAACGGTAGCGACGGCCATTCTTCTTGGTCGTGTGCCACGGCGACAGTGCCCGACCATCGTTGCCGAACACGATGCCCTTGAGCAGATACGCCACGGTTGCCCGAGTCGCGTTGCCTCGCACCCGGCTATTGGTGGCCAGGATCGCGTGGACGCTATCCCACAGTTCTCGGCTGATGATGGGCGGGTGCTCCGCCTGGTACCACTGGTCCTTGTGCCGCAACTCGCCAAGGTAGGTCCGGTTGCTGAGGAGCTTGTAGATGTGGCCCTTGTCGATCGGTCTGCCCTCGCGGGTCTTGCCGTCTTGCGTGGTCCACGCCTTCGACGTCACGCCATCCAGTTTCAGCTCCTTGACCAGCGCCGTACTGGAGCCGAGTTCAACGAAGCGCTGGAATATGTGCCGGATCAGTTTGGCCTCGCGTTCGTTGGGCACCAGTCGGCGGTTCTCGACGTCGTAGCCCAGCGGTGGCACGCCGCCCATCCACATGCCCTTGCGCTTGCTGGCTGCGATCTTGTCGCGGATGCGTTCGCCGGTGACCTCGCGCTCGAACTGGGCGAAGGACAGCAGGATGTTCAGCATCAACCGACCCATCGAGGTCGTCGTGTTGAACTGCTGGGTGACCGACACGAACGACACGCCGTAGCGCTCGAACACCTCGACCATCTTGGAGAAGTCCGCCAGGCTGCGCGTAAGGCGATCGATCTTGTAGATGACGACCACGTCGATCTTGCCGGCCTCGATGTCCGCCATCATGCGGCGCAGCGCCGGACGTTCCATGTTGCCGCCCGAGAAGGCGGGATCGTCGTAGTCGTCGGCTACTGGAATCCAGCCCTCGGCCCGCTGGCTGGCGATGTAGGCATGGCCAGCATCACGCTGGGCATCGATGGAGTTGTATTCCTGGTCGAGTCCTTCATCGGTGGACTTGCGCGTATAGACCGCGCAGCGCATGCGGCGCTTCAAAACGTCGCTCATCGTGCACCTCGCTTCTTGGTGGACGGCTTGGCCTTGGCATTGGTTGGCGGCCTGAGCCCAAAGAACAACGGTCCCGACCAGCGCATGCCAGTGATCTCACGGGCGATCATCGAGAGGCTCGGGAACATGCGGCCGTGGAAGTCGTAATGGCCATCGGCGGTTGCGATCACCCGGTACTCGACGCCTTTGTATTCTCGGACCAGCACGGTGCCGGCGGCCGGACGGTAATCGCGGTCGCGCTTTTTCACCTTGCCGGTTTCCACCAGGGATTCGATGCGGCGCTGATTGCGATCCAGCAGGTTCGCGTCGACTTTGCGGAACTCTGCCTCCTGCAGCCGGTAGGCAATGCGGCGCTCTAGGAACTGGCGGTTGTGGGTGGGCGTGTCGCCGCCGACCAACTTCTGCCAGAGGGCCCGGATCTCTGCCATGGGCAACTCGGGCAACCTGGCGATTTGTGCTGCCACCGATGGCGGCGTTGAAAATGACGTGCTCATTTGGACTCCGTAGTTGTCTTGTTGATGGGGTCTGAATGAACGCGCTGGTTGCCAGATAAGCCAAGCTCAAACTCGCTCGCTTCGGCGATGTGTGCGGACTGTTCTGCACCGCTGATACGCAGACGGGCCAGGCCGTTGGCCAGCAGTGACGCGATCTCGTGGCGACGCTGCTCCGGCGTCATCCGCTCGGGCGGTAGATGGTTGATTTGGTGCATTGGTAGCAGTCCTTTCCGTCAAAATCACATGCAGTGAAATTGTCCGGATGGACCGCCGCCGACACCATGAGGGAGTTTCGGACGCGTGCGGGCTGGTGCGGGTTGGCGCGAAAACTGAAGCGCGGTAACGCCTACTTTCTAACCGGATACTGGCCGTTGCGGATGAACCGGTCGTAGGTGTCTTCCTCCGGCTCCTCGTCGTCGTGGCGCGCTCCCTGCCACTCGGCTTCAGGCAGCAGTAGCAAGGTCAGGGTGTAGTCGTATTGGCCCGCAACCCTGATCATTTCATTTACCTGCATGCTCTCCGGTTCGCGTGGAAACCAGAGCTGCGCCTGTGCCGTCTGTTGCTGGCTGCCGGCCCAGCCGTTGTTGCTGTGCGCCAGCGCATCACCCGGCAGTTCGATGGTGTTCCTGCGGGTCGCAAAGTAGGCGCCAGACTTCAGCGCCGCCTTGTTCGACTTGGCCCACAGCATGTGATCGTCGCGACTGGCCACGAGCACCGCTCGTTTGGGTGCAATCTCGGTCCAGCGCAAGGCGGCGGCCGTGAGCGATACACCATAGCGGTCTGCGCAGTGGCCCAGCAGATCGAAGCTGATCGGCTGGCCGTCGACTTGGCGCCGGAAGTCGTCCAGCGGCATCAGCAGGGTCGAAGCAAACAAGTCCGCCTCTGCCTCGATGTCACGCTCGTTGTTGTCTCCCGTTTCGATGTCGCCGTCGCCGCACTCGAAAATGTCCTGCTGGTGACGGTGAAGGATGTAGTGACCGAACTCATGCGCAATCGTGAAGCGCTTGCGACCCTCCGACGGGGTGGCACTGTTGTAGAGGACCAGCCACTTCGACCGCGACTTATTGGCTTTCAGCAGACCATCGAAACCGTCGAGATCTTCGCCCTGGACCTTGTCGATCGGCGAGTCTGAGAAGCACTGGCGGGAATACTCCAGCGCCAGCTCGTCAACCTTGACCGGAAAGCGATCCGCACCGAGAACCGTGTTGAGCATGGACGAGATGCGGTTGGCCTCGGCCATGGGCTTCTTCGCGTCCGTCATTCATCTTCCCAGGCATCGATGATCTTGCGGATCTTCTTCTTGTCCGGCTCCGACATGGTTTTGTATTTGCGAAAGAAGGCCTCATCGAGCACTTCCTCGTCCGGCGTGGAGGCCGACTCGGTCAACAGGAACTCCGTGGTGACATCGAGGACGGCGGCGATCTTGCCGATCTTGTCGGCCGACGGTTTCGGATCGTCCTTGTTCTCCAGCTCCCAGATGTAGCTCTTGCTGGAGTCCGTCAGCTCGGCCAACTGCTCCAGGCTGAGCTTCTTCTGCTTCCGCAATGCGCGGATCTTGTCCCCCAGGGGCGATGGCACCGTTATCTCCTCATGTGTTCGCGTCAGGCCGAAAATAATACCACTACGCCGAACGAATTCGTACCTGCTTGACAAACCCCTAACCGCTCCGAGACAATCACAATCGTTCGGTACACCGAACGTCATCGGTCTGCACACCCCACTCAGGAAAAGGGGCCGTCGGGGCTGATACCAAGCCAATCCAAACCTTTTGAGGGGTATGTAGATGAACGATGCAGAGAATTTGACCAAGCTCCTGGGCCACCTGCCGCCGGCAGTGTTCCGTGAATTCATGGCGGACGAGTTCAGCCTGGCCATGCCGGAACTGGACACCAAGAAGCCAAAAAAGGAGCAGCGTGAACAGATGGAGGCCGTGCTGTCCGCCCTTGGGGTGAGTGAGCGGCAGCGGATCGAGGAAGTGGCCGAACGGGTCGTGCTGTTGTCGGATGGCGCCGGCCAGGACGTCATCGACGGCTTCAAGGACGACATCTTCGATGACGCCGCCCGAGAAGCCTTCGCTGCGATCCCGAACCAGTACCAGCGCGCGCTGTGGCTGCACGTCAATGAGCCCGTAATCTTCGAGGAAGCCCTCAACGCCCGCCAGGCCGACGTGTTCCGGCAAAGCGCCGCCTGCTACTCGGGTTTCATGGCGCCCGCCAACCTTGCGGTACTCGACAATGCAGCGGCCAAGACGGCGTTCCACCAGACCGTCGCCCAACAACTCGGTTGCTCCGACGACACCGTCGCGATCCAGATCTTCAAGCGCCTGCGGCCCGATACGCAGACCGGCGAAGACGTGGACCTCTACCAGATCAGCATCCACCACAACCGCCCGCTGGAAATCATCGACTGCGTGCAGGCCAGCGAACTGGTGCCACAAGAGGTGATCCGAGCGGTTTCATCGCACATCACCTATGAGCCGGCCAATGGACACCTGGAGGTGCTGTCGAAGGATACGGGTGGGCGCGAAGCGCTGGCCCGAATCGTGGCCGACTCCCTGCTGCAATCGCCCATCACCGGCGAGAAGATCCCGCTCAAGCAGTACGACTACCAGAGCCTGGCTGCGCCGCGAAACTTCGACTTGGCTGGCGAGCCCGTGGCCTATGTCAAGGTCGTCGAGCTCGGCTATTCCGCTGCAAACGGCCGCTCGCTTCTCGTGAAAATCTGGACCAAGGATAGCGACGATATCTACACCGCTGCTCGGTCGTTGATCAGCCCCACCTTCGACTTCCGCGATCACCACCTGAACTACGCCAAGCTGTCCATCAAGCTGAAAAAGGTCGGCAAGGACCGCGCGCGGACGATCACCGTGATCCTGCGTGACGACAACAAGTGCAACATCAAGACGAAGCGGGAAAAGGACCGGGCGTTGTGCGATCGCCTGCTCGCCAAATGGCATCTGGTGAAGGAGATTGGCCATGTCGTCGAAGCCCCTGCCGACGCAGTCGCTGCTTGAGCTGATCGACCTGTTCGAGCAGTCGGGACAGCCGATTCTCGATGGAGATGGACAGCGGCTTCATGGCGTCCCAGGGTGGAGCGCTTTCGGGCGTACTTCCCTGACCGCCAAGCAGTTGGAACACTGGGCGGATTGTGTCGGCTATTCCGGGAGCTACCCAGCGCCACTCGGCGATGACCGCGTGCATGTCGACCTGGCGGAGGATGACCAGCCTGACCGCTATCGATACCGGTGCCCCGAGACTTTTCGATGGAAGTTCGTCCCGGCCGCAGAGGTCGCAGTCTTCAGCGTCCGACCGCCGGCAATCCTGAACGTCGTCTCTGATCTTCTCGGTATCGCGCAGGCCCTGCGCAAGGGAATCGAGACGCCCTTGCTGGACGATTCACTGTGGCATCTTGGCAAGACCAGAGTGGGACCAGCACTGACAGACGTCTGGCTTGTTCGTGGGTTGGCGCGATCCGTCGAACAGGTGTTTCGGCATTTCAGCCAAAACAGTCTGCCTGATCAGGGCCTGATCTTGTCGTCGGGCGGTGTGCTGCCGCAGTTTGTTCGGCCGCCGCGTAGCTACCGATTCGCATCGCTACGAGCTGCAATCGTCGACTACGTCGCCACACCGTGCATCGACATGGATCTCCTGCATCGAATACTTGCCGCTCCGCCCGATGGCGCGATCCGCCCCGTGTTGCCGGTGCACTTCGACGAGTACACCAACACGCTGACCATCCGCACCAAGACCAAGCCATGGACCATCAAGGGCGAGCGTCAGGCTGCGGCAGTCCGCCACATGTTCGAGCAGGCTATCAACGACAGGTGGATTCTCCCGGCCGCTGAAATTCTCGACGCAGCCTATGCAGATAAGAAGACGGCGCGCAGTCAGCGCATGCAGAACCTGTTCAGTGGCAACACCGATTGGGAGGACTACATCGACAACCCTGAAAAGGGGAAGTATGGCTTCCGCCGAGATTGACCGGCCACCAGTTGGCAGCTCCACGCACAACCGCCTTCGGGCGGTTTTTTGCTTTCTGGGCCCCGCTTTTCCCCGCAGAAGCTGCGCCCGTACATCAGCCCGTACATGGCGGCGGCAGACGCCCGCACAGGCCGACTTCGAAACTGACCTCACGAATTCGCAACAACCAGAAGGAGTGCATCGTGAGTGTCAAACATCTGAATCAAGGCCAATTGGCCGAACGTTGGGGGGTCAGCGAAGCAACGCTTGAACGCTGGCGCTCCGAAGGTATCGGACCGGTATTCCTGAAGCTGCAGGGTCGCGTCGCTTATCGCATCGAGGACATCGAAGCCTACGAGTCCGAGAGCCTGCGCAAGAGCACCTCTGAACGCGTCAATGCGGGAGGTGCGCTGTGAACCGCATCTCCCCCGACGAAGTCCTGACCACCCCGGCCGGCGAACTGGCTGCGCTTGCCAGCGAGTCGCTGTTCCAGCTCAAGAACGACGCTGCTGATCTTCTCGCCGCTGCCAAGTCGATCGTCGAGCACGTCGATCGCGCACTGGATCTCAAGTATGCCGACCGCGCGCACCAGCTCCGCCTGGCGGCAGGCAAGGACACCGGCGTCGTCCACTTCGACGACGGCCATGTCCGCATCACCGCCGATCTACCCAAGAAAGTCGACTGGGATCAGACGCGGCTCGCTGAGATCACCCGTCGCATTGCAGCCAACGGCGACGACCCGTCCGAGTACGTGGACATCAGCTACCGGATCTCGGAAACCAAGTTCAACGCGTGGCCCGAGTCGCTCAAGAGCGCCTTCGCCCCGGCACGCACCCTCAAGACCGGCAAGCCGGGCTTTCGTCTCGCTCTGCTTCAGGAGTAATCGCCATGAAAACCAAACCTACGCTGCTCGAACTGCTGCGCAAGCAGCCGGAAATGTATCTACGGGATCTGCCGGACAACATCCGCATCCCGGCACTGGACGGCAATCGCCCCGACGAAGTCGTGCGTCGCCTCGAGGACGCCACCATCGATGACTTGGCTTTCGCGATCCAAGGCATGGAGTCGGAATCCCGTCTGATCCATCGCCGTCTGGGCGGTCTGCGTGACCTGTACGAGATGGCCCGCAAGCGCGGCGCACTCGGCGTGACCACCGTCGCGGACGCGTTCGCCAGCATCAGCACTGAGGAGGCCGGCAAATGAGCCTCCCCATCATTACTGCAGACCAGCGTCTGGCCGAGCGCCGTGGCGTGAAGGGTGTGCTCGTCGGCAAAAGCGGCATCGGTAAAACCTCGCAACTCTGGACGCTGAAGCCCACGGCCACGCTGTTCTTTGATCTTGAGGCTGGTGATCTCGCGGTCGAGGGCTGGGCCGGCGACACGATTCGCCCGCGCACCTGGCAGGAGTGTCGTGACTTCGCGGTGTACATCGGCGGGCCGAACCCGGCGCTGCGCGACGACCAGCCGTTCAGCCAGGCCCACTTCGATGCCGTATGCGCGCGCTTCGGTGATTCGACGGTCCTCGACAAGTACGACACCGTGTTCGTCGACTCCATCACCGTGGCCGGTCGCCTCTGCCTGCAATGGTGCAAGGGCCAGCCCCAGGCCTACTCCGAGAAGACCGGCAAACCCGACAGCCGGGGTGCGTATGGGCTGATGGGCCAGGAAATGATCGGCTGGCTGACCCACCTGCAGCACACGCGCGGCAAGAACGTGTGGTTCGTCGGCATCCTCGATGAGCGGCTGGACGACTTCAATCGCCGCGTGTTCTCCCTGCAGATCGACGGCTCCAAAACCGGCCTGGAACTGCCCGGCATCGTCGATGAGGTCGTCACCTTGGCCGAGCTGAAGGCCGATGACGGCGCCAGTTACCGCGCCTTCGTCTGCCACACGCTGAACGCATGGGGCTACCCCGCCAAGGACCGCTCCGGGCGGCTCGATCCGATCGAGGAGCCACACCTCGGCCGCCTCATGGAAAAGATCGCCGGTCCGGCCAGGCCCGCTACCGAACGGCTCGATTTCGCGCGCCCCGCGCCCGCTGCCATCCCCGAATCCACTTCGACTCAGGAGTCCTGATCATGACCTACTTCGATTTCAATTCCGCTTCCGAACAGACCTCTTTCGACCTGATCCCCAAAGGCACGCTGGTGCGTGTCCGCATGACCATCAAGCCGGGTGGCTTCGATGATCCGTCGCAGGGATGGACCGGCGGTTACGCCACCCGCAACGACAACACCGGCTCGGTGTACCTGAACTGCGAGTTCGTCGTGATGGAGGGTGAGTTCGCCCGTCGCAAGATGTGGTCGCTGATCGGCCTGCACAGCCCGAAAGGCCCTGAGTGGGCAAACATGGGCCGCACCTTCGTTAAGGCGATCCTCAACTCAGCGCGCGGCGTTCATCCTGGCGACAACAGTCCTGCCGCGCAGAACGCGCGCCGCATCAGCGGGTTTGCCGATCTCGATGGCATCGAGTTTCTCGGCAAGGTCGACTGGGACAAAGACCAGAACGGCCAAGACAAGAGCGTGATCAAGGCCGCGATCACGCCCGACCACAAGGACTACGCCGCCCTCATGGGTGGCGCGCAGGGAGCGGCGAAAGCGCCAGCACCCGCAAACGGGTCGAACGCGTATGCCCAGGCCACGGGCCGTGCCTCCGTGCCGGGTCGCCCGAGCTGGGCACAGTAAGGGGGACGCCGCCATGATGCTCCGCCCCCGCCAAGCCCTGCTGGTCGAGCGCTCTTTGGCGGCGCTCGCCCAACACGGCAACACCCTATCTGTTGGCCCCACCGGGTCGGGCAAGACCATCATGCTGTCGGCGGTGGCCGGCAGCTTGTTGGCCGAGCCAGATGCCAAGGCCTGCATCCTCGCTCATCGCGATGAACTGACCGGCCAGAACCTATCCAAGTTTGCACGGGTGAATCCGGGCGTCAGCACCTCCGTGTTCGATGCCAAGGACAAATCCTGGTCCGGGCGCGCCACATTCGCGATGGTGCAAACGCTGTCGCGCGACATCCATCTCGCTGCCATCCCGATCCTCGATCTGCTGGTGATCGATGAAGCGCATCACGCAGCCTCGGCCTCGTACCGCCGCGTGATCGACCGGGTGATGGACAAGAACTCGCGCGCCCAGATCTTCGGGGTCACGGCGACGCCTGCCCGTAGTGACGGCAAGGGATTACGGGAGGTCTTCAGCAACGTCGCGGATCAAATCACCCTCGGCGAGCTGATCGCCTCCGGCCACCTCGTGCCGCCACGCACCTTTGTCATCGACGTCGGCGCCCAGGAGCAGTTGACGCGGGTCCGGCGCACGGCCACTGACTTCGACATGACGGAAGTCGAGGCGATTCTCAACAAGACGCCCATCACCGATGCCGTGATCCGTCATTGGCGTGAGAAGGCCGGCGACCGCAAGACGATCGTGTTCTGCTCGACCGTCGCCCATGCCGAATGTGTGCGCCAGGTCTTTCAGGATGCCGGTGTATCCGCCGTGATCGTGCACGGCGAGCTCTCAGACGCAGAGCGAAAGACACGACTGGCCGAGTACGAATCCGGTACCGCGCAGGTCGTGGTCAATGTGGCTGTGCTCACGGAGGGCTACGACTTCACGCCCACCTCCTGCGTGGTTCTGCTGCGACCCAGCTCGCACAAGTCGACTCTGACCCAGATGATCGGGCGTGGCCTGCGCACCATCGACCCAGCGGAGCATCCGGGCTTCATCAAGACCGATTGCGTGGTCCTGGACTTCGGCACTGCGACGTTGATGCACGGATCTCTGGAACAGGACGTCAATCTCGACGGACACCAGCATCACGGCGAAGCCCCCACCAAGGACTGCCCGTCCTGTGACGCCACCGTCCCGCTCGGCTGCCGCGAATGCCCTCTGTGCGGCTTCGTCTGGGAGAACGAGACCACCGAGGAAGGAGATGCACTGGCCGATTTCGTGATGACCGAGATCGATCTGCTCAAGCGCTCCAACTTCCGCTGGTGTGACCTGTTCGGCTGCGACGACGCGCTGATGGCGACTGGCTTCAACGCCTGGGGTGGCGTCTTCTTCCTGAACGGCCGCTGGCACGCGGTGGGCGGCGGTAAGGATCTGCAGCCGCGCTTGTTGGCTGTCGGCGACCGCACGGTTTGCATGGCCAAAGCCGATGACTGGCTGAACGACCGTGAGTCGGCTGACTCCGCGCACAAGACCCGTCGTTGGCTGAACGAGCCGCCGACCGCGAAGCAACTCCAGTATCTGCCGCAGGCGCTGCGCGCCGACTTTGGCATGACGCGCTATCAGGCCTCGGCGCTGTTGTCCTTCCAGTTCAACAAGTCGTCGATTCAGCGCCTCGTGGTGGCTGCCAACGATGCCCACCGGGAGGCCGCGTGAAATGTGCAGTCTGCTCACGAAAGGCCAAGGGCTTCGGCTACTTCAATCCACGTCTGCCGCGCAGCGATCCACGACGTTACTCGGACCGCTGGGTGTTCTGCTCCATGCGCTGCCAGAACGCATTTTCGCGACTCATGGAAAAGACGGGAGGTCACATGATCGATCCCAGTGATATGGAGCTCGCCGCCATGGCGTCCTGCCTGGCGCCGCTTGGAGAGTATGTCGGCGCCATCGGCATGCAGCGCCCGCTGGCGGACTACAGCAAAGACGAAGTGCTGAAGCTGATCGACGTGGTGGTGACCGCCTACCAGGAACACATGCTCGTCGAGCACGAGCGGATGGCGGAGAAGGACCGCGCTTTTCTTGAGGAGCGACTCGCCCGCCAAGGCAAGTCCGCTTCGACGGGAGTGCCGTTCTGATGCTGGACTTCAATCACCGCCCCAAGATCCACGAGCAGATCGGCGCGCTCATCGACGCCGCGCTTAGCGCCGAACGCGACAACCAACCCCGTCGCAACTATCTCGGTGCGTCTCGGTTGGGCGTTGCCTGCGAGCGGGCGCTGCAATACGAGTATCTCCAAACCCCTGTCGATGCTGGAAGGGAAATCCCGGGTCGCGTGTTGCGCATCTTCGAGGTGGGACACGCTCTCGAAGAGCTGGCCATTCGTTGGCTGCGCATGGCCGGATTCGATCTGTACACCCAAAAGGCCAGCGGCGGTCAGTTCGGCTTTTCCGTTGCAGGCGGCCGTATCCAAGGGCACGTCGATGGCGTACTGAACGGCGGCCCCGCAGAGCTAGGAATGAGCTATCCGGCCCTGTGGGAGTGCAAGACCATGAACGACAAGTCCTGGCGGGATACGGTCAAGCACGGCGTCAGTAAATCCAAACCGGTCTATGCCGCGCAGATGGCCATCTATCAGGCCTACATGGAAGCCAGCATCCCGGGCATTTCCGCGAACCCGGCGTTGTTTACCGCGATCAACAAGGACTCCGAGGAGATCTGGTTCGAGCTGGTGCCGTTCGATGGTGGCCTGGCGCAGCGGATGTCCGATCGCGCGGTTCGTGTCATCACGGCGACCGACAGCCAGGAACTGTTGCCGCGCCATACGACTACACCGACGCATGTCGAGTGCAAGTTCTGCCCCTGGCAGGACCGCTGTTGGGGTTCGACATGATGGCCGACAACATCATCTGGCTCGACTTCAATGACGCCCCCGAGCAGCGCGACGAACTGGCATCCGATACCGATGCGCTGCGTGCGGGGCTACTGGACCGGCTCGAAGCCGTTCTCCACTACCTGTTTCCGCAGGGGCGCATCCGAGGTGGAAAGTTCTATGTCGGCGATGTCGATGGCAACCCTGGCAAGAGTCTGGTGGTTGAACTCGACGGACCACGGCGCGGCCTGTGGAAGGACTTCTCCACCGACGAGGGCGGCGATGTCATCGATCTTTGGGCGCGGTCGCAGGGTCGCTCGGCACGCAGCGACTTCCCGCGCATCGCTGGCGAGATCCGGCAGTGGCTCGGTCTTGCTGCACCGAACGTCACGCCGATGCGCCGCGATGTTCGCAGCGTGCCGATGGACGACCTCGGCGCTTACACCGCCAAGTGGGACTATCTCTCACCCGAGGGCGAACTGATCGCCTGCGTCTACCGCTACGACCCACCGACGGGCAAGGAATATCGCCCCTGGGATGTTCGTGCCCGCATGTGGCGCGCGCCCGACCCTAGGCCGCTCTACAACCTCCCGGTCATCTCGAGGGCTCGAGAGGTCGTCCTGGTCGAAGGCGAGAAGTGTGCGGCTGCATTGATTGTTTGCGGTATTGCGGCCACCACCGCGATGAACGGCGCCAAGGCACCAGTCGACAAAACCGACTGGCGTCCATTGGCCGGGAGATCCGTGGTGATCTGGCCGGACCGGGATGCACCGGGCTGGGACTACGCCGAGAGCGCGGCTCGCGCTTGCGTAATGGCAGGCAGCACATCCGTGGCCATCCTGGTGCCGCCCACCGACAAGCCAGCCAAGTGGGATGCCGCAGACGCTGTCGACGAAGGTTTCGACTGCGCGACATTCATCGCCCAGGGCGAACGCCACGTGGTCAAGGCGGCGGCTCCCTCCCTGCCCACCTTCACGCTCGGCGAACTGCTCGACGATAACTCACCGCTGCCACCCGACCTGATCTCTCCGCGCGTGCTGACGCCGGCCGGCATGTTGGTGTTCGGCGGCGCACCCAAGGTCGGCAAGAGTGATTTCCTGCTGTCTTGGCTGGCGCACATGGCGGCAGGCGCTGTATTCCTCGGCATGCAGCCACCCCGTCCGCTACGGGTGTTCTACCTGCAGGCCGAAGTCCAGTACCACTACCTGCGCGAGCGCGTGAAGGACGTGCGCCTGCCTTCCCATCGGCTTCTGGACGCCCGCGCCAACTTCGTGGCCACACCGCAGTTGCGGCTGGTGCTCGATGACGCCGGTCTGGCGCAGGTGATCCCAGCGATTGCGAACGCGTTTGGTGGCGAGCCTCCCGACATCATCGCCATCGATCCCATCCGCAACGTGTTCGACGGAGGAGATGCCGGTGGCGAGAACGACAACGGCGCCATGCTGTTCTTCCTGTCGCAACGGGTAGAGCGGATTCGCCAGGCGGTGAATCCCGACGCCGGGGTGATCCTCGCCCACCACACCAAGAAGCTAGGCAAGAAGCAGTTCGAGGAGGACCCGTTCCAGGCACTGGCCGGCGCGGGAAGTCTGCGCGGCTACTACTCGACCGGGATGTTGCTGTTCAGGCCAGACGAGACCAGAACGACCCGCCAGCTGATTTATGAGCTGCGCAATGGCGCGGGTATCCCGCAACGGCACGTCGACAAGATCAACGGCGAGTGGCGCGAGGTCGATGCCAACGAGCGGCTGGTGATGAAGGACTACGGTCAGCGCTTGGATGCCGAACGCCGCCGCAAACGAGACGCGATCCTCCAGATCTTGTTCGAGGAGGCCGGCAACGGGCGCTGCTACACCGCCAACCAGTTCGCGGAGTCCTTCGAGGGCAAGGCTGGCCTGGGCGGCGAGCGCACCATCCGCGAACGCGTCTCCGCGCTCTCGACGCAGGGTTACATCAAGTATTTCCGCAACGCGGCTGACTACGGTCTGCCCTCCAGCGGCCGCACCAAGTTCGGCTATCTCTGCGTAGAAGGCATGGTGCTGCGCTTGCCAGCTGGCGATGTCGACACGGCCACCGGCGAGCTGCCGATGCGCGAGCACACGGTGCTCCCCACCCACTACAAGTGCCCGCATTCCGGCGCCTCGATGCCTGTCGAGAACCCTGACGTGTGGGTCTACCACGACGAACTGAACGACCCGGAGGCCTCATGAACATTGCCCAATCGGCAGTTGGCAGCGCCGTTGCCAACTGCACTCATTTCCTTGCCAACTTCCCGCAGTTGGCAAACCCCTGCCAACTGGAACTCCAGTCAGATCAAGGCATTGCAGTGAATGACCCGCAGTTGGCAGTTGGCAACGATGCCAACTTGCCAACTGGCGCAAACCCGCGTGGTTGCTGGACTTTCTCCCATTCTCCAGTTGGCGAAAACTCCCCCTCCTACTACGTAGGAGAGGGACCAGAGGGTCCCTCCACCCTACGTAGGGGGCTTGCCGGCCACCCGGGATCAGATCATTGGCGGCCATCCGTGTCGTCGATCCTGGCATTGGATCTCGGCACCCAGACAGGCTGGGCACTGCGCGACCGCGATGGCGCAGTGACCAGCGGATCGGAATCCTACAAGCCGCAGCGCTTCGAGGGTGGCGGCATGCGCTACCTGCGATTCAAACGCTGGCTCACCGAGATCAAGCAGTCCTGCGACAGCATCGACGCCGTGTACTTCGAGGAGGTGCGCCGCCACGCCGGGGTCGATGCGGCACACGCCTACGGCGGCTTCATGGCCCACCTCACCGCATGGTGCGAGCACCACCAGATCCCGTACCAGGGCGTGCCGGTCGGCACGATCAAGAAGCACGCCACCGGCAAGGGCAACGCGAGCAAGGACGACATGGTCGCCGCCGCCCGCCGCCTTGGCCATGCCCCTGCCGACGACAACGAAGCCGATGCCATTGCCCTCCTGCACTGGGCGATCGAGACGCAGGAGGTGTGACATGAAGGTTCCGACTCCCGCATACCGCTGTGCCCTGGCTCGACTGCAGCCCGATCCGCGCCCCGATCCAGAGCAGATCAAGCGCGAGGGCTGGCGCGACCAACAGATCCTGGTGATCTCGCCTGACGACACCCGACTCGACTGGGTAGAACGTGAACTGCTTCGCCGGATCGGCGATCGGCTGTACGGGCCGAAGGAGCGTCGACATGGCTGAGTGGACGATCGAGACTGTGGCGGATCGATTCATCGAGGCCGCGCGAACTGCCCACCGCCTGCCTCCGGTTCGCGTACAGGGCTACTTCAACTGCTGGCCCGCGATCAAGCGCATGCCATGGGAAAACCTGTGCGCCGAGCCGCCGGTCTACCGCTTTCCTCCCGACCCTGCTGCCATTGACCGGATGCTGGAGACGATGCGTTGGGTGCAATGGCTGGAGGAGGAACAGCGCCACCTCGTCTGGATGCGAGCACAGCGCTACCCCTGGAAGGAGGTCTGCTGCCGCTTTGGCTGCGACCGGACGACCGCCTGGCGTCGTTGGCAGAAGGCCTTGGAGATCGTCGTCGAGCAACTGCGAACAGAAAAATGTCATGGGGCAGCTGTCAACGGCCGCTGACGTTGCGTGTAGTTGCGAACAATCGCGACGCCGTTCGGAATCCTGCGTGCCGATGCGGGTTTCAGTCACTTTTGGGCGTGCAACATCCTGAGGCTTTTTCGCTAGTATTACGGCTAATCTTGCGAGCATTGGGTGCGTGAAGGCCACGGAGCGATCTGTGGCCTTCGTCGTTTCCCGCCCTCGATGGTCATGCCCCGTTGCGACGGGTCCTTCCTGGCCAATAACCAATGCGGGGGGCGCGAGCGCGACGATTTTTTAGCGTCAGGCCGCAAAAACAGGTTACCACCCGGTCAGGTTACCGGCCCCGGTTACCACCCCGCAGCGCAGTTACCACCCCTGTCAGGTTTCCATCATCCCGCCCGCCCACGGTTTTCCGTCGGCGGGTTTTGTTTTTGAGGCATCCACTTTGAATACGCTCAACGTCGAGTACCGCAAGGTCGAGGCGCTGATTCCCTACGCTCGCAATCCGCGCACGCACTCCGAGGCGCAGATCGCCAAGATCGCGGCCAGCATCGTCGAGTACGGCTGGACGAA
>OFCW01000082.1_pt1 | contig 40769 bp, 41 predicted proteins | sample 1520951 | NCBI WGS metagenome assembly OFCW01 (sample SAMEA4349680, study PRJEB24078) | microbial mat metagenome | biome: Terrestrial Biome; feature: Habitat; material: Microbial Mat | place: India | collected 2012-06-12 | depth 10 m | reverse complement strand
GACAGGTCGCCGTTGGCCACCGCCGTCGTCACTTCCGCGATGTTGCGCACCTGCGCGGTCAGGTTGGCCGCCATGAAGTTCACGTTGTCGGTCAGGTCCTTCCAGGTGCCGCCCACGCCCGGCACATAAGCCTGGCCGCCCAGCTTGCCTTCCGTGCCGACCTCGCGCGCCACCCGCGTTACCTCGGAGGCGAACGAGCGCAGCTGGTCGACCATGGTGTTGATGGTGTCCTTCAGCTGCAGGATCTCGCCGCGCACGTCCACCGTGATCTTCTTCGACAGGTCGCCGTTGGCCACCGCCGTCGTCACTTCCGCGATGTTGCGCACCTGCGAAGTCAGGTTGCCGGCCATTGAGTTCACGCTGTCGGTCAGATCCTTCCAGGTGCCCGCCACGCCCGGCACATTGGCCTGGCCGCCCAGCTTGCCCTCGGTGCCGACCTCGCGCGCCACCCGCGTCACTTCCGAGGCGAATGACGACAGTTGGTCGACCATGGTGTTGGCCGAGGTGGCGGCGTGCAGGAACTGGCCTTTCAAGGGGCGTCCGTCGACGTCGAGCGACATGCTCTGCGACAGGTCGCCGCGCGCCACCGCGCCGATCACGCGCGCCATTTCGGTGGTCGGATGCACCAGGTCGTCGATCAGGGTGTTGACCGATTTCACCATCGCGGCCCAGCCGCCGGATACGGCCGGCGCCGAAGCGCGCTGCGACAGGCGGCCCTCGCGCCCGACCACCTGGCTGACCTCGGTGATGCTCTTGACCATCTGCTCGTTGCTTTCGATGATGTCGTTGAGCGTGTCGGCAATCTTGCCGGCAAGGCCAGTCCAGTCGGACGGCATGCGTGCGGAGAAATCGCCTTTCTTCAATGCCGTCAATACGCTCAACAGCAACTTGGCTTCCAGTTCCTGATTCTGATCTGTTTGGGTATCCATCAAAAGTCTCCCCTTTGCAATATCATCTGCATGCGCTATTTTTCGATTTCGTGTCAGACCGTGTTAGACCGTGCGGGAGCCTCGGCTGTCATGTTCCCGACGAAAGATGGTGCAAGCGCGTCTTGCTGGAACAGCGAGACGAACGCAATTCCAGGGCGCATCCCGCCGGCTGCAGTAGCCCATCCGGGAGCACACGTCTGAAAAGCCGGCTATTTCCCGCAAGAAAGATCGAATATTGTGTTCTAACCATCATTTCCGGGCAATGGCTCAATTCGCCCCGGACAGGCAAATTGAATTCCTATTGATAATTATCAAATGGCGGGAAAATGAGGGGGAAATAGCGTGTTGGCCGGTCTTCTATAAGAAAGCCTAGAACAAAACCTGGGACACATCAGGCTGCCGGACTGGCATCCTGCAGCACCTTTTTGCGGCGCGACGGCGCTGATGCGCTTGCACCGGTTTCTCTTGCAACGGCATTTGCCCGCTTGTCATGCGCCTTGCCATCGCCCTCGCCGCGCCGTGCGCCTCCAGCATCGGCCTGCAATGGAATCGACACGGTGAGCGCCGTTCCCCGATCCTGCTCGGTCTCGATATGGATCTCGCCGCCCAAGGCGCTGATACGCTCCTTGATGCCGATCAGCCCGAAGGAATTCGCTTTTCTCCTGCATCCGGGAAAGATGCCGACGCCGTTATCGGCCACGCGCATGTAAAGCCGGCCGTTGGCCTGATACACCTCGATCTTCGTCTTGGTGGCGCGCGCATGGCGGAACACGTTGTTCAACGATTCCTGCAACACGCGAAACAAGGCGGTGGCGCGATTGTCATCGACCGTCAACTCCTTGTCCGCCAATTCCAGTTCGCAGGCGATGCCGGTACGACGCTGGAATTCCTTGACCTGCCATTCGATCGCGGCATGCAGGCCAAGGTCGAGGACGGTCGGGCGCAGGTTGTTGATGATCGAACGCATCGCCTTCATGGTGGCATCGATATGCTCCAGCACCGCATGCACCTTGCCGTTGAGCTTGGGATGGGTGGAGGCGGTGCGCGCATGCAGCATCGCGATATCGATGCGTAATGCCAGCAGATTCTGTCCGAGTTCATCATGGATTTCGCGCGCAATACGCTTGCGCTCGTCTTCCTTCACCCTTTCCTGGTAGCTGGCGAGCTCGCGCAACTCTTTCTGCGACTGGCGCAACGCTTCTTCCGCCTGCTTGCGTTCATTGATGTGCTGCAGGTCCAGGCGACGCTGTGCCTGCAATTCATCGTTGAGCTTTTCCAGTTCCTGCTTCTGATGCTGCAGTTGCATGTTCTTCTTTGCCAGTTCGACAAAGACAGCGACCTTGCTTTGCAGGATCTGCGGAATGATCGGGGTGAACAGGTAATCGACCGCGCCTTTCTGGTACCCCTTGAGGCGGTTCATCTCGTCCGCGTAATGGGCGGTGACGAAAATGATCGGAACCGACGCCGAGCGCGGATGGGAGTGAATCGCTTCGGCGGTTTCGAAGCCATCCATGCTCGGCATGCTGACGTCGAGCAGGATCACCGCGAAATCGTGATTGAGCACATGGCGCAGCGCCTCCTCGCCGGAGCGCGCCGTAATGACTTCGTATCCATCCCGATCCGTCAGCAGGCTCGATAACGCCAGCAGGCTGGCCGAGTCGTCGTTTACGAGGAGGACTTTAGGAACAAACACGAGTTATCGAACGCCTATGCAAAAGAAAACGGCCTGCCGGGCCAATACACGCCTCAAAACACACGCCTCAGCACACCCCTCAGGCGCCTGCATCCGCTCCCCGGGGCCGCCAATCATTGATTAATTCGAAACTACAATCGGCCTGACACTACGCTTGACACTACTATGCCCGCTTCCGGCCAGGACGGGCAATACAGCGTCAGTAGCATGCCACTTATGCAACACGCTGTAAATCCAGACAATCAATCTAACACAGATGAAAAAAATCGGCTGTAGTCAGAATAGCCACACCATTTTTCCAATATACAAATGAAAAAGGCGGTTGCCGCTGTTTCGCCGCAACCGCCTTGATACTTTCGCCGGAATGGTTCAGCCGTGATGTGCCGCCGTCTGGGTCAGCACCTGGGGTTTGGTTGCCTCCAGCCATTTGCGAATCCGTCCGGCATCGGCCAGGCGCGAATCCTTGCCCTTGGAATCGAGGAACACCATGATCACCGGACGGCCTTCGATCCGGGCCTGCATCAGCAGGCAGCGTCCCGCCTCGGTGATGTAACCGGTCTTTTGCAGGCCGATATCCCAGTTCGGGCTGTTCACCAGCCGGTTGGAATTAATGTATTGCAGCACTTGCTTGCCAGTATTCACCGAGTACTTGCTGTCCGTTGAATATTCGCGAATGATGGGATGCCGGTAGGCGGCCGTCACCAGTTTGGCCAAATCGCGCGCACTGGCAACGTTCTGACTCGACAACCCGGTCGAGTCCACATAATGGGTATTGGCCATGCCGAGCGCCTTGGCCTTGGCATTCATTGCCGCCACAAATGCCGGCAATCCGCCGGGGTAATTCCGTCCGAGCGCGGAAGCAGCGCGGTTTTCCGAACTCATCAGCGCGATATGCAGCATGTCGGCCCGCGTCAGGCGGGAACCGACGCGCAGGCGGGATGCGCTATGCCTTTCACGATCGATATCGTCAGCTGTTACTTCCAGCACTTCGTTCATGTCCTGATGCGCTTCTATCACCACCATCGCGGTCATCAGCTTGGTCAGAGAAGCGATCGGCAGCGGGACGCCGGAATTTTTTTCGAACAAGACCTGGGCGTTGTTCTGATCGATGACGAGTGCGACATTGGAAGCCAGGGATAGCGGATCGCGGGTCGTGTTCAAGCCGGCCAGATCGCCCGCCGTCATGACCTGCGGCGCCAGCGGTGCCGTCGGCGCATAAGCTACGCGCTGCACCGTCGCCTTAGGTTTGGCGTGTGCCGCGGCAATCTTCCTGGCAGGCTTTTCAACTGTCTTGCGTGACGCATGATGGCGGTTTGCGTGCGTATGACTGGCAGCGGCCGCTTTATTCTTCGCGCCACTCTTGCGAACGTGCTTCTTGGCGCTAACCTTCTTGGTGGCGGATTTGCTCTCGGCATGCACGGCAGGCACGGCGACCGTCAAGGCAATCAGCGAAAAAAACACCCGTAGCGCGGACCTGAACATCGGCAATCCTCCCCCATCTCTTGCGCGAATTCATTATATCTTGCAGTCTAGCAAAATAGTGAAAATCAGCAAGAAAATGAGAGAGTTAGCGCAGGCAATTAAATAACTTTCTTACCCACGGTTGATGTTCCGCAAATAGAAAAAGCCTCCCGCAGTTGGGGGAGGCCGAATCAGGGGATGGCTGCGTTACAGGGCATCGGCAATCGCGCGGCCAAGGTCGGCCGTTCCGGCATTGCCGCCGATATCCGCGGTAAAGGGCGCATGCTGCGGGCCTGCTTCCAGCACCTTCTCGATCGTGCGCAGCACGGCCGCGCCTGCCTCGCGATGCCCGAGATGCTCCAGCATCATCGCGCCGCACCAGATCTGGCCGATCGGGTTGGCGATGCCCCGGCCGGCGATGTCCGGCGCCGAGCCGTGCACCGGCTCGAACAGCGACGGATACAGGCGCTCCGGATTGATGTTGGCCGACGGCGCGATCGCGATCGTGCCGGTGCAGGCCGGCCCGAGGTCGGACAGGATGTCGCCGAACAGGTTGGATGCGACGACCACGTCGAAGCGGTCCGGGTTGCGCACGAAATGCGCGGTCAGGATGTCGATGTGATATTTGTCCCACCTCACATCGGGATAGGACTTCGCCATCGCTTCCACCCGCTCGTCCCAGTACGGCATGGTGATCGAGATGCCGTTGGATTTGGTGGCCGAAGTCAGGTGCTTTTTCGGACGGCGCTGCGCGAGTTCGAACGCGAACTTCAGGATGCGATCGACGCCCTTGCGCGAGAAGACGCTTTCCTGGAACACGATTTCGCGTTCGGTGCCCTCGTACATCCTGCCGCCGACCGAAGAGTATTCGCCTTCGGTATTCTCGCGCACCACGTAGAAATCGATCTCGCCCGGCTTGCGGTTGGCCAGCGGCGACGGGATGCCCGGCATCAGCCGGCATGGGCGCAGGTTCACGTACTGGTCGAATTCGCGCCGGAACTTCAGCAGCGAGCCCCACAGCGAGATATGATCGGGAACGGTATCGGGCCAGCCCACCGCGCCGAAGAAAATCGCGTCATGGCCGCCGATTTGGTCTTTCCAGTCGTCCGGCATCATCTGCCCGTGCCTGGCGTAGTAGTCGCACGACGCGAAGTCGAAATGGTCCCATTTGAAATCGATGCCGAACTTGCGCGCGGCGGCGTCCAGGACGCGCAAGCCTTCCGGCACCACTTCCTTGCCGATGCCGTCGCCCGGAATGACGGCGATACGATGCGTGCTCATGCTTCTGTTCCTCGAATGATGACCGGATGATCTTAATGCGTATCGCCGGCGGGTTCATTAAACGGGAACTACTACATTATTTCCCTGAGCGACATAATCGCGCGCTACTCGATGAACTTGGCGAACTTCGATACCGGCTCGCGTTCCGTCACCAGCGTGTTCTCGATCTTGCCGGGGTCGGCATAGCCGAGCGACATGCCGCACACCACCATCTCGTTGGGCGGCAGCTGCAGCACCTCGGCGATGATCCTGTGATACTGGGTAAATGCCGCCTGCGGGCAGGTATCCAGCCCGCGCGCCCGCGCCGCGATCATGATGTTCTGCAGGAACATGCCGTAATCGAGCCAGGAACCCTGCTCCATGATGCGGTCGATGGTGAAGATCATGCCCACCGGCGCATCGAAGAAGGCGTAGTTGCGCCCGTGCTGCGCATGCATGCCGGCCTTGTTCTCGCGCGTCAGTCCCAACAGCGCATACAAATCCCAGCCGACCTTGCGCCGGCGGTCGATATACGGCGCCACCCATTCGCGCGGATAGTACGCATACTCCTCCACATGCTGCCGGCTCAGCGCCGGATCGTTGTGCGCCCGCAGCACTTCCGCCGACAGACGCTCCTTGGTCGCGCCGGTCAGCACATACACTTTCCACGGCTGCGTATTGGTGCCGGAGGGCGCGCGCGTGGCGACTTCCAGAATCGCCTCGATATCCTCGCGCGCCACGGGGGTCGGCAGGAATGCCCGGATCGAGCGGCGCGAGGTAATCGCGGCGTCGACCATCTTCTGCTGTTCGTTCTGGATCATGGCTATCCCCTTGTTATGGTTTGCAGCAATGCGCGCATCTTGTCCGGGATGGCGCTCGGCCGGCGCGTGGCGCGGTCGACATACACATGCACGAAATGCCCCTGGGCCGACGCGCGCTCCTCGTCGTTGCGGAAGATGCCGACTTCATAGCGCACGCTGGAATTGCCCAGCTTCGCCACGCGCAGCCCGGCGGTCACGCGGTCCGGGAAGGTCACCGACGCGAAGTAATTGCACTGCGTTTCGATCACCAGCCCGATCACCGGGCTGCGCTCGATGTCGAGCACTTCATTGGCGATCAGGAACTGGTTTACCACCGTGTCGAACCAGCTGTAATAGACGACGTTGTTCACATGCCCGTAGGCGTCGTTGTCCATCCAGCGCGTCGTGATCGCGTGGAAGTGCCGGTAATCGCTACGCTTGTCCGCTTCTGCTCGCATTGCTCACTTTCTCATCACAAGTGCTACGCCAATGACGGCCAACACCATGCCGGCCGCGCCGACCATGCTGAACGCCTCCCCAAACATGAGCCACGCCATGACGGCAGTCGTCGGCGGGGTCAGGTACATCAGGCTGCTGACCTGGGTTGCCGCGCTCTTCCTGATCAGCGCGAACAGCAGGAAGATCGCGCCGATCGACAGCGCCAGCACCGACCACGACAGGGCGCCGACGAATTGCGGCGTCCATTGCACGGTATCGAATGCGGGAGTCAGATGCTCGAACGCGATCGCGAACGGCAGCACCACGGCGAACGATGCGGCAAACTGGATCACGGTCCCGGTGCGCAGGTCGAAGCTCGGGCAGCGGCGCTTCTGGTACAGCGTGCCGACGGTAATCGACAGCAGCGCCAGTATGCACAGCGCGATGCTTTGCCATGATAAGCCGATCAGCGAAATCTTGTTGGCCACCACCAGTCCGACGCCGCAAATGCCGAACAACAGGCCGAGCCACTGGCGGCCGACCACCCGCTCGCCCACCAGCGGCGCGGCGAACGCGGTCAAAATCGGCTGCATGCCGACGATCAGCGCCGACAGGCCCGCGGGCATGCCGAGCTTGATCGCGCACCAGACCCCGCCCAGGTACCCGGCCTGCACCAGCATGCCGGCCAGCGCGATATGGCGGATGCGGCCGACCGGCCAAGGCGCCTTCATTATCAGCACCACCGGCAGCAGCACGACCAGTACGCCGATAAAACGCAGCAGCAGGAAGGTCAGCGGCGGCGCATACGGCAGGCCGAATTTGGCGACGACGAAGCCGGTGCTCCAGATCAGCACGAACACGAACGGCATGGCGGAAAGCCAGGGGCCGGGCTGCGCGGCAGCAGCCCGATGCGCTTGGGTAGACGTAGTGGAAGTCATGCGTGAAAGGCAGCGGATACGCCGCGGGTATAACGGGAGGCGATGCCGACAGTCTGCACGTGCACCGCGACAGTGTCTTGGATATTCTTGCCGTAGCCCCCGGCCATGGCGACCGCGACCGGAATGCCGCGCTCGCGCGCCTGGTCCAGCACCATGCGGTCGCGCGCCGCCAGTCCCGCCAGCGTCAGTTTCAGGCGGCCGAGGCGGTCGCCTTCATGCGGGTCGGCGCCGGCCAGGTAAATGATCAGTTGCGGCGCAAAGCGGCGAAACATCCCGTCCAGCGCTTCCTGCAAGGCCTGCAGATAGTCCTGGTCGCCGGTGCCGTCGGCCAGCGCGACATCGAGGTCGCTGCATTCCTTTTCGAACGGGTAGTTGTTTTGCGCATGCAGCGACAGCGTGAATACCGAATCGTCGCGCGCCAGGATGGACGCGGTGCCATTGCCCTGATGGACGTCGAGATCGACGATGGCAACGCGTTGCGCGCGCCGCTCCGCCTGCATCAGGCGCGCCGCGATCGCCGCGTCGTTGAACACGCAGAAGCCCTCGCCGCGGTCTGCATATGCGTGATGCGTGCCGCCCGCCAGGTTGGCCGCCACGCCCTGCTCGAACGCCGCGCGGCAGGCGGCAATCGTGGCGCCAGCGGAGCGGCGCGAGCGCTCCACCATTTGCGACGACCAGGGAAAGCCGATCGCCTTCTGCTCGGCAGCCGACAGCGCGCCGTTCGACACCCGCTCGATATAGGAAGGATGATGCGCCAGGGCCAGCATGCCGTCGCTGGCGGGCGGCGCTTCGCTGAACTCGACGCCAGGAACAGCGGCGAGCACGCCTTCACGCACCAGGCGGTACTTCTGCATCGGAAAGCGATGCCCTTCCGGTAGCGGCAGGACGAAATGGTCGCTGTAGAAGGCTTTCAAAGCTGCAGTTTACGTAAAGGTAAGGCAAGGAGTGTAGCACGCAGCCGACATGGCTTCCCGGCGTGGTTTTTTGGTGCTCCGCAACAAAAGTTGTTGACTTATCAAAAACAATGCTTAGAATATAGTTTGTTGCGACGCACAAAACATATACTTGCGGCGCTTGTCATGTTCCCCGATCAATCCTCTTCCTCCGAAGGAGACGACAATGTTTACGATTCCCGAACAGTTTTCCGCAGCGTCCAAGGCCACTCTCGAATCGCAGCTGGCGCTGCTGACCACGCTGACCAACAAGACCTTTGAAGGCGTCGAGAAGATGCTCGACCTGAACCTGAGCACCGCCAAGGAGTCGCTGGAAGAGTCCAATGCTGCAGTGAAGCAACTCCTCTCCGTCAAGGATGCCCAGGAATGGCTGTCGCTGGTTGCCGCGCAAACCCAGCCGAACGCCGAAAAGGCGCTGGCTTACGGTCGCAACCTGGCTTCCATCGCCTCCGGCCTGCAAGCCGAGTTCAGCAAGGCTGCCGAAGCGCAAATCGCCGAAACCAGCCGCAAGGTGCTGGAACTGGTCGAGGAAGTGACCAAGAATGCGCCGGCCGGCACCGAGAACGCGATCGCGCTGGTGAAGTCGACCATCGGCAACGTCAACGCCGGTTACGAACAGCTGTCCAAGACCACCAAGCAGGCGGTCGAAGCGCTGGAAGCGAACCTGAACACCGTCACCCAATTGCAACCTGCGGCCAAGGCTGCGCGCGCTGCCAGCGGCAAGAAATAAGGCTTGCGCCTTCTTGTTGCCCGATTCAGGCTGCCGCACAAGATGAAACGAACGTAGCCCCCGGTCTCCGCTTCTTTATCGGACACCATCTCCACTGCCCCGGATCATCCGGGGCATTTTTTTACATGCCGCAGCCGGCTCGACAAGCTTACATGCGTTGGTACTCAGCGCCGAGCCGATCGAGCCCGGCCAGCATCTTGTCGAAAGCCGCGGCGACCTGCGCCGGTTCGCCCTTCACTCCCAGCTCGATATGCCGCCGCGTCGTCGCATCGCCGACGCTCGGCAGGCTGAACACCTTCACCAGCGGGAATTCGGCTTCGATTTCCTCCATCAGCGGTGTCAGCGTCGATTCAGCCTTGCCATACACCAGCACCGCCTTTTCCAGCCGCGGCACCTTTCTGAACAGATGCGCATAGTGCGTATCGAGCACCCACTCGATCATCGGCCACGCCATCACGGGGAATCCGGGCACGAAATAATGCGCACCCTGCCCGTGCCGGACCGCGAAGCCGGGAATCTTGTTGAACGGATTGGGAATGATTTCCGCCCCCTGCGGGAACTCGCCCATCTTCAGCCGGTGCGCATTGTCCGGCGCATTGAAATCCGGCGCACGGCCTTCCTCGCGAGCGACGTCGGCGATGCGCTCCTCGATCTTCGCTTTCGCCTCCGGATGCAGCACCAGCGGCACGCCCAGCGCGGCGGCGGCGCACTGGCGGGTATGGTCGTCCGGCGTGGCGCCGATGCCGCCGCAGGAAAACACGATGTCGCCGCTGGCGAACGTCCTCTTGAGCAGCGCGGTGATGCGCTCGCGGTCATCGCCGACATACTCCGCCCACGACAATTGCAGGCCGCGCGCGGCCAGCAGCTCCACGACCTTGGGGAAGTGCTTGTCGGTCCGTTTGCCCGACAGGATTTCGTCGCCGATGATGATGAGTCCGAGAGCCATAGAATGAATCCGATTCGCAAAAGGCCATTATGCCCGAGCCGGCCGGATTCATCCGGCGGCGACTAATTCATATCCTTCATCGCCGGCCGTGTGGCTGCGCCAGCACGGTAGGCGGCGAGCGCGTCCAGGCAGTAGTGCTGGAACCACAAGCCGCTGAACACGAACACCAGCACATACAGCCAGATCGCGCCGGCCGCCAGCAGCGGGAAGAAAATCACCGACAGCGCGCCGCCCAGCCACATCAGCGAGGGCGCGGCGCCCATGGCGCCGGCGACGGCGCCGATCGCGAGCAGGGGCCAGCGATGGATGCGGACGATATCCCGGTACTCCTGCGCGCTGGCATGCTCGGCCAGCGCATCGTAGGCCATCACGCGATAGGTCAGCCAGCCCCACAGCAAGGGATGCACGACGAAGGCCAGCGGCGGAAACAGCGTCAGCGGCAGCGTGACCAGCCACAGCACGACGAACACCACGAACGAAGACAGCGCGATCCACACGCTGCCCCAGATGCTGCCGCCCTTGCGGCGCTCCAGTTGCGGATGACGCCGGTTCGCGACGTGGCGCACGATGAGCGGCATCGCCATGGTGCCGACGAACACCAGCGCGGTCAGTATCATCAGCGGCAGCAGCAGCCACATCGCGATCAGCGGCACCAGCACCGTCTTGAACGCGCCCAGGCCGAACCATCCAAGCACCTGCCCGGCGCTGCCGAAGGCGCCGCTGTCCGCGAAATACGCCTGCAGCCAGTCGATCGCCGGCTGCAGGCCGAGCCACAGCAGCACACTCCAGATCGCGATAGAAACGACGAACGGCAGCACCGTCAGCAGGAGCATGCGCAAATGCAGCTGCGACAGCACGGCACGGCCGAAGGAAACCAGCACCGCATGCATCAGGAAGCCTTCCTTCTCGCGAACTCGACCATGCGCTTTGCGCCCAGCCACTGCTGCGACCAAAAGCCGCGCCCGTAATCGCGCCCTTCGCCCTGCGGCGGCGGCAGCTGGTCGCGCACGCCGGTCGCCTCGAAACTCCTGCCGAAGTACGCGGTGCCGAACAGGATGTCCCATGCCGGAAACAGCACCGCGAAATTATGCCCGCCCAGCGTGCCCCTGCCATTCGATTCATGGCCGGCGCCGATCGCATGATGCTGCCGGTGATAGCGCGGCGACACCAGCAGACGTTCGCCGATCATGCCGAAATGGATGCGCACGTTCGCATGCTGCAGGCTTTGCAGCATGCGCGAGGCGACCACCAGCAGCACATACTGCGCCGGCTCCACGCCGATGATCAGCGCGATGAACGCCAGGCAGGCGTCGCGCAGCAAATCGTCCAGCAGGTGATTGCGGTTGTCCGACCACAAGTTCATGTCCTGCTGGCTGTGGTGCAGGCTGTGCAAGCCCCACCACCAGTTGAACTGATGGCTCGCGCGGTGATACCAGTAATCGAAAAAATCCAGCACCACCAGGTAAATGAAGAAGCTCACCAGCGGGATATCGGTCACGCCCGGCCACATGCCTTCCAGGTTGAACTGGCTGATGCCGGACAAATGCAGCTTCGACGCCAGCGCGTCGAACAACGGATCGACCAGGAAAAACACCGCGACCGTGAACGCGCCCAGCCGGTGGATGCAGGTGTAGATGAAATCGTTGCGGCGCGCGGCGGGATCGAGATCCGGCTTTACCGGAATCCACGCTTCCAGCGGCCGCAGGATCAGGTACAGGACGGCAAGCTCGATCAGTCCGATCAGAAACCATTCGGTGCCGGTAAAGGCTTCCTCGGCTACATCACCGAGGCCGAACCGGAACAGGAACGGCTGCACCGCGGCCTGGAACAGCCAGCCCTGTACGTCGCCAAACCAGTTAATCAGGGTATCGATCATGGATGCTGCTTGCAACAAGTCGTATTCAGTGGATCAATGCTGTCGTCGATAATCCGGATGCTCGCGCAGGGTCGCAAAACAGAAACCCTTCAGCTTGAGCCCCGCGATCAGCGGATCGAGCACCGCCGGCGCCCACGGGTCCTTGCGCGACCAGATGCCGAGATGCGCCAGGAAAATATCACCATCCTTCAATCCGTTCAATGCGCGCCGGAGCAGCACCCGGTTCGGCCATTTATCGCTCGGCAGTTCATCCCCGGAAAAGCCGGCCGCCGACCAGCCGACGTGCGCATAGCCGCAGGCTTTGCCGGCCGCCTTCAGATGCGGCGTGAGGCGCCCGCCCGGGGCGCGCCAGAACGGATCGAGTTGCGCGCCGGTCAGCTCGGTGAAGCGCCGCGCCACCCGGTTGAGCTCGTCGCAATACTGCTGCGCCGTCCACGCCTGCCTTTGGCCGGCATGGGCGCCGAACTGCGGCTTCATCTCCATGCGTTTGCCCGGCAGGTCGCGCAGCACGTAGACGTGATCGAAGGTGTGCGTGCCGAACGCGTGCCCTTCGGCGACGCGCGCCTTCCAGTACGGCGCCCAGGACGGATCGAGCGAATAGTCGCCGTTGACCGTCTTTTCATTCGCGAGGAAAAAGGTCGCCCTGACATGATGCTTGTTGAGCGTTCTGGCGATGTATTCGGCCTGCGACTGGCTGCCGGTGTCGAAGGTCAGATAAATCGTTCCCTGGCACTGCTCCGCCGCCACCGCGACGGGTGCGGCAACCAATGCAATCAGGCATGCGCGGAAGGCGCCAGCAGGTTTCATCAGGTATTGGGAGCGCGGTTGAAGAAATAGACGCCGTGCGGCGAGCGGCCGACCGGAATCATCCGGACCACTTTTTTCGCGGCGACATCGATCACCGCCACCTTCTTCACCCAGCGCAGCGTCGCCCACAGATACTTGCCGTCGTCGGTCAGCTCCATGCAGTCCGGCCCGCCGGGAACGTTGATGGTGCCGACGTTTTCCAGGGTTTTCTGGTCGATGATATTGATCGTGTTGGCGATGCGGTTCGATACGAACACATGGCGCTTGTCGCCCATGGCGCGGAAGTTGTGCGTGCCCTCGCCGGCCTTGATTTTCTTGACCGTCTTTTGCGCGCGCCAGTCGATCACCTCGACGTAATCGCTGCCCATGATGCCGACGAGAAGATACCTGTCGTCCGGCGTCATCGTGATACCCGCCGGGAGCTTACCAACCGGCATGGTCCACTTGATCCGTTGCGTGGCAAGATCGATCGCACTGATCTGGTCGCTGCCCTGTTGCGTGATGAACACCGTCTTGCTGTCGGCGCTGAACGCCATGTGGCTCGGCAGCTTCGCCAGCGGCAGGCGCTTGGCAAGCGTCAGTCGCTGGCCGTCATAGCGGTAGATATCGACATGATCCAAGCGCAATGCATTGGAAACGAACCACTTCTGATCCGGCGAAAATCCGATCTGGTACGGATCGGTCACATCCTGGATGCGCCCCTGCAGCTGGCCTGTCTTCGGATCGAGCAGGATCAGTTCGTTGCCCATGGCGCTGGCCACGATCAGCGACTTGTTATCCGGCGTCGACATCAGATGATGCGGCTCCTTACCAACCGGAATAGTGCCAAGTTCCTGATAGGTAGCCTGATCGAGCAGCGTGACGCTTGCATCGCGCGAGTTGAGCACCACGACGACGTTCGCATGCGCCACGGCGGCCGCCAACAAGCATGGCAGTGCGGAAAGAAACAAACCTAAACGGCGAAGCATGAATTGGTCTTGGATGAATTGAAGGTAACGCGGGGCGCCATTCTACCGGCCGACGTCACGAGCAAGGGAAAAATCGGTGCGGCAACACCTGCCGCAGGTGAATTTTTCGGTTTTTTGCTGAACTAATATCGTCAGTAGATATGGTTTTCAGCCAATGCATCGTTTCGGAAAAAACGGCATGCAAATCGCCCGTGGCTGACAACATCACGTTGCTTTAATACATTGAAGGTTAGCCAGCAATAGTTGTATAGCCTTAACGGCAATGCGGCATGAAGCGTTGACGTTAAGGCGCCGTCGTTTGCGCCGGGGTTGCGCACCTGAAGGCAGGGGAACGAGGTGCGGTGGGCTTGCCCGTCGCGCTCTTCTGCCGCCTGCTACAATCTCGCCCTTTGCAATCTCATAAAAAGGAAAATCATGTCCACGATCATGACCGCCTCCGGGCTCCAATACGAAGACATTCAAGTCGGCACCGGCGACGAAGCGCGCGTAGGCGCGCATGTCGCCGTGCACTACACCGGCTGGTTGCAGAATCCGGATGGCAGCGCGGGCCGCAAGTTCGATTCCAGCAAGGACCGCAACGCCCCGTTCGCCTTTCCGCTCGGCGCCGGTCATGTGATCAAGGGCTGGGACGAAGGCGTGCAAGGCATGAAGGTCGGCGGCGTGCGCAAGCTGATCATCCCGTCGTCGCTCGGCTATGGCGCGCGCGGCGCCGGCGGCGTGATTCCGCCGAACGCCACCTTGATTTTCGAAGTGGAACTATTGGGCGTTTAATTACTCTCAGGAAAGCCTGAAGCCGGCTTTGGATGGGAGAAGCAAGTCGTCTGAACGCATGGTTCATGGTGCGCTGACCGTGGCGCCTCGCCGCAAGGCGAAAACAGCTTCGGAACATTCACCCACCCCGACCGCGCAGGCGGCCGGATGCCGGATTCAGCTTTCATGCAGATTCAAAAATACCTTCTCGCCGGCGCCTGCCTGGCGCTCCTGATGGCCACCTTCAGCGGCTGCGCCGCAGTGTCCGTCGCCTCCACCGCCGTGTCCGTTGCGGGCACGGCAGTCAATGTCGGCCTCACGGCCGGATCAGCCGCCGTCGGGGTCGCCACGACCGTCACCAAGGGCGCCGTCAGCGTCGGCAGCGCCGTAGCCGAGAAAGTGACCGACTGAAGCGGAACCGGCCAGGCAGTCCTGCCCCGCCTGCCGGATACGCACGGAATCGCCGCCCCGCCTCGGGCGCACGCCGGCGCGCTGGCGTTACGCCGCCCACTCCGACATCAGGGTCAGCAGCACCAGCTTCTCGAACTCCGGCTGGAAGCGCCGGATGATGTCGTGCGGGTCATGCGCGATCGCGTCGTCGATCACCAGCCCGAACTGCACGCCGCCGTTGTAGCTCAGGATGGATACGCCGACCCCGATATCGCCCGATTGCGGGACCCAGAACATGATCTGGTCGAGCTTGCTGCCGGCCAGGTAAAGCGGCGTTTGCGGCCCCGGCACGTTGCTCATCACGGCGGTGGCCTTGCGCGCGAAGTAGTTCTGGATCTCGTTCTGCATCTGCTTGGGCGTCGCCCCCAGCACGCCGAGGATCGCCATCGCCACCAGCGCCTGGTAGCCGCCCTTGAGTTCATCCATGCGGCGGCGCACCTCTTTCAGGCGCGCCATCGGGTCTTCGATCCCGACCGGCAGCACCAGCGGCACCAGGCCGAACGCATTGCCCAGGTTCTTTTCCTCGCCGGCCTTGCGCAGGTTGACCGGCACCATCGCGCGCAGCTCGGTATCGTGCGGCACGGCGTCGCCCTTGCTACGCAGGTAAGCGCCGATCGCGCCGGCCACGCTGGCCATCAGCACATCGTTGACCGAGGCGCCGAGCGCCTTGCCGATCACCTTGATTTCATCCAGCGGCAGCGGCTCGCTCCACGCCACATGCTTTTTGCCTTTCGGCCGCCCCTTCAGGCGCGTACGCGAATCGCAGGTCATGGCCGACAGCTTGATCGCGTCCAGCGTCAGCTGGCCGGCGATGCCGCCCATTTTCGCCAGCCGCGCCAGCATCTTGTCGGAATCGGCCAGCATCCACATGTACCTGGTCCAGATGCTGGTCGACATGTTGATTGCGCTGATGGTGGCCCTGGTCACCGGCTGCAGGAAGGGCAGCCAGGGGTTTTCCGCGTCCAGCGCAGCCTGCTCCTCGGGCGGCTCGCTGTCCGGCGCATCCGGGGTGCGGTCGAACATCGACAGCAGCACGCCGACCAGCGCCATGCCGTCGGCGATGCAGTGGTGGATGCGGATCACCAGCGCCTGGCGCACCTTGCCGTCCTCGCCGACGCAGTTGTCGACCATGTGTATCTGCCACAGCGGCTGCGAGGCATCGAGCGGCGTGGCCGACAGCGCGCCGACCATCTGTTCCAGCGCCGCCTTGTTGCTGTGGCGTCCGTCCGACTTCAGCCGCAGATGGACCAGGTGGTAGTCCATGTCGACTTCCTGTTCCTGCCACCAGGCGCTGCCGGTCATGTCATAGCGCACGCGGCTGCGGAAGCGGCTGTATTTCAGCAGCCGGGTCGCGAGAATGTAGCGGAAACGCTGCATGTCCATCGGCTTGTCGAAGATCAGGACGCTGACGATCATCATCAGGTTGGCGTCCGAATCCATCCGCAGCCAGGCGGTGTCGACATTGGACATTCTTTCGCGGCGCAGCGCGGGAACTGCTGGGGACAACATCGAGAATCTCCTCTAGACCTTTTTTTCTGTCGCTGATTTGTCTGTGCTATTTTGCGAAATATGCAATTGTCACAGGACCATTGCGACACTAGCACAGCGTTTCAATTTCATCTACAGGAGTGAACAATGAGTTTGCAATCTCAGTTTGAGCAGGCGGTCGCCGATTCCAAAAACCTGCCGGAACGTCCGGACAACATGACCCTGCTGAAGATTTACGCACTGTTCAAGCAGGCCAGCACCGGCGACGTCGAAGGCAAGCGCCCGGGCTTCACCGACATGGTGGGACGCGCGAAGTACGACGCCTGGGACGCGCTCAAGGGCACGTCGAAGGAAGACGCGATGCAGCAGTATGTCGAGCTGATCAACTCGCTGAAAGGCTGAATAAATTGGCTGCGCAGCGCCAAGCATGACGCGCCGCACCTGCGCGGCGCGCCTGGCGCTCAGGCTTTGGCGCCGAACACCTTCTTCATCTTGGCGCTCACCTTCTCCTCGATGGTCGAGGCGAATGCCTTCAACAGGAAACCCAGGCTGATCTCGAGGTGCGCCTCTCTTTCGCCGACCGTCAGCCTGCCGGACACGCCGCTGCGCTTGAAGTGCAGCACATCCCCATCCCATTCCGACGCCAGTTCATATTCCTTGGCCAGTTGATCCGCCACCTTCTGCGCGGCAGCCTTTGCTTTCTTGTGCGGTAGTTTGTGCGCCTGGGTGATCCTGATGTCGGCCATTTCCCTATTCCCTGGATTGAAGCTGGGGGTTAAGGATATTCGGAGGATTGCCACCAGTCAACGCAGCGATCAGGTTGTCGGCCGCGCAGTTGGCCATGGCGCGCCGGGTCGGTTCGGTGGCGCTGCCGATATGTGGCGTCAACACCACATTCGACAAAGTCAGAAAGCCCGGATCGAAGGCCGGTTCATTCTCGAACACATCCAGGCCGGCGGCGGCGATGCGCCCGGCGCGCAGCGCGGCGATCAGCGCGGCGTCGTCGACGATGCCGCCGCGTGCGATATTGACCAGCGTCGCGGTGCGCTTCATCAGCGCCAGCTCGGCCGCGCCGATCGCATGGTGCGACTGCGGCGTATAGGGCAATGCCAGCAGCACATGGTCGGCGCTGCGCAGCAGTTCTTCCTTGCTCACGTACTGCGCATGGTTGGCATGCGCTTCGATATCCGGCGCCAGGCGCGAGCGGTTGTGATAGATGACCCGCATGTCGAAGCCGGCCGAACGGCGCGCGATCGCCTGCCCGATGCGCCCCATGCCGACGATGCCGAGCGTGCTGCCGTGAACGTCGGCGCCGAGCAGGGTGTCGAAGCGCCACTTGTCCCACTTGCCGGCGCGCAGCCAGCGCTCGGCCTCGGTCACGCGCCGCGCGGTCGCCAAAAGCAGCGCCCATGCGAAGTCGGCCGTGGTTTCGTTCAGCACATCCGGGGTATTGGTGACGATGACGCCGGCGCGGGTGGCGGCATCGACATCGATGTTGTTGTAGCCGACGGCCATGTTGCAGATCGCCCTGAGCGCCGGATTGGCCGCGATGACACGGGCCGTGACGCGCTCGGTCGGCGTGGTGAAGACGCCCGCCTTGCCGCGCAGCCGGTGCGCCAGTTCGTCCTCGGCAAAGATGCGGTCGTCCTGATTCGACTCGACCTCGAAATGCTGCGCCAGGCGCTCCAGCACATCGGGAAACACCGCGCGCGTCACCAGGATTGCAGGCTTGTCCATGGCAATCAACGGAAGAAGATGAAGGTCATCAGGATGAACAGCGGCACCAGCACCGCGCATGACCAGGCCATGTAGCCGAAGAACGACGGCATCTTGATGCCGCGCTCTTCCGCGATCGCCTTGACCATCATGTTCGGCGCGTTGCCGATATAGCTGTTGGCGCCCATGAATACCGAGCCGCAGGAAATCGCGGCGAGCGTCGCCGCCAGTTCCGTCATCAGGCGCTGCGGGTCGCCGCCGGCGGTATTGAAGAACACCAGGTAGGTCGGCGCATTGTCGAGGAAGGACGACAGCGCCCCCGAAGCCCAGAAGTACATCGCGTTGATCGGCTGTCCGTTAGTATCGGTGACGGCGCGGATCACGGAGGCGAAGGCGCCCGCCTCTCCCGCGCGCAGCATCGCGATGACCGGGATGATGGTGATGAAGATGCCGGCAAACAGCTTGGCGACTTCCTGGATCGGCCCCCACGAGAAATCATTGCCCTTGCGCGCTTCCTGCGGCGTAATGGCCAGCGACACGACGATCGCACCGAGCAGGATCAGGTCGCGCACCACGTTTTGCAACTCGATGTCGACGCCGAACAGCATCCAGCTCACGCCGGGCTTCCACAGACCGCTCATCAGGACCGCGCCGACGATGGCGGCCAGCAGCGCGAAGTTGGCCTTGCCCTCGAAACTGATCGGCGAATCCGGCGTCGGATCCTGCGCCGCCGGCCGCTCTTCTTCGCGATTGCGATAATAGTGGCGGTCGAGCAGGTAGAAAATGGCCAGCAGGGATGCGCACAGGAACAGCGTCTCCGGGAAGATGTTCTTCATCGTCCAGAAGAAATCCACGCCTTTCAGGAAACCGAGGAAGAGCGGCGGATCGCCCAGCGGCGTCAGCGATCCGCCGGCATTGGCCACGATGAAGATGAAGAAGACGACGATGTGCACCGCGTGCTTGCGGTTGTCGTTGGCGCGGATCAGCGGGCGGATCATCAGCATCGACGCGCCGGTCGTGCCCATCAGGCTGGCCAGCGCCGCGCCGGCGGCGAGCAGCGCCGTGTTCAATGCCGGCGTGCCGTGCAGGTTGCCGCGCACGCAAATGCCGCCGGCGACCACGAACAGGGAAGTGACCAGGATGATGAAGGGGATGTATTCGGCGGCCAGCGCATGGAATGCGCCGCCGATGGCGGTGCCTGCGCCGAACAGGGCGGCGCACGGCAGCAGGAATGCCAGTGCCCAGCCAAGCGCGATCTTGCCGAAATGCCGGTGCCAGATAATGGGGGTCAGCAGCGGACAGAGCGCGATCGACAGCAACAGGCCGGCGAACGGCACGCCCCACCACCCGGAAAGCGAAGCGCCGTCAAGTCCCGAGGCATGGCACAGCGCCGGAAGCAGGCCCGATAGCCCGATCAGTAGTCTTGCTCGCAATTGCCGTCTCCGATGTAGTTATAGAGCATGCCAGTCCTGAACAGCCCATGACACGCTCTGGCTGGCGGCATTTTAACGCGGGCGGACGAATCTTTCCGTAAGTAAAGATACTTATCGGGCAATCAACGCACGGCCTACGCGCCGCCGACCACGATTACATGCACCCGATAGGGCCCGTGCGCGCCCAGCACGATGGTCTGTTCGATATCGCCGGTGCGGGACGGGCCGGAAATGAAATTCACCGCGCGCGGCAGGTCGCCGTGTTCGGCGCGCGCCAGCGCAAACGCATCTTCCATGGAAGCGATGATACGCGATGCGGAGACGACCGCAATATGGGTTTCCGGCAGCAGGCTGGCCGAGGAATAGGTATCCATGCCGGACAGCAGCATCAGCGTGCCGGTCTCGGCGATGGCGCAGAATGTGCCGGTGATGCCGACCAGGTCTTCGTTGCGCGGCGGACGGAACTCCACCTCCACGCCGGCTTCGCGCCAGGCCATGCCTTCCAGCGTTTTCCAGGCGATCGCGTTCCTGGCCACGCCGATACCGTCGAGGTAGCGCGCCACCGCTGCCGGCACCTTGCCCAGGGTGGCGACTTCGTCGACCGTGTCCGCCATGCGCACCGCCTGCTCCTTGAAGCGCCGCACCAGATCGCTGCCGACGTCGGGCCGCGGGCCGCTGGAATGCTGCGCCATGTAGGCGTGCGCCGCGTCGAGTTCCTCTGGTGTCGGTTCGGCCGGGCGGTTTTGCGCCTTGCGGATGCGGCTGAGGATGGCTTGACGGGCGGCGGAAGTATCCATGGTGTCCTCTTGATCAAAAGAGGCTCTGAGTCTACCCGAAGCGCCTCGGCCCCAGGCAGGTTTTGCGCTTGATTTAATTTCAAACGCGTTGCGCAAATTATTCATCTTCCATGGACGCGAAAGAATGCCGCCGCCGAATCCCCGCGGATAGTTAGCGCAAAGACAACTGCCGCCGCATTTGCTTATTCACATTCTGTCTAAATCCGGTTTGTTAGAAACAACCAATTGCCTTAAAATACAAGGCTTTGCAGCAGGTTGCATGGTCAGGCTGCGGATTCGTCGCCCAACGCCGCCCTGCTTCAAATACCGCTCAGTGTCGAAAAATTTTCAGAAAGACTGTTATGACTCACGTTGTGACCGAATCCTGCATCCGCTGCAAATACACCGACTGCGTGGATGTATGCCCGGTGGACTGCTTTCGGGAGGGCCCGAATTTTCTCGCGATCGATCCCGACGAATGCATTGATTGCGCCGTGTGCGTAGCCGAATGCCCGGTCAACGCGATTTATGCGGAAGAGGACGTGCCGGCCGATCAGCAGCACTTCATCAAGCTGAATGTCGAACTCGCGCGCAACTGGCCGTCGATCACCAAGACCAAGGATCCGCTGCCCGACGCGGACGAATGGAAAGACGCCAAGGACAAACTGCAATACCTCGCCAAGTAAGCCAATACCGGCTGTGCGGCGCGCCCGCCGCTGCACGGCCTCGCAGTCGCATACAACAATAAGAAAAACACCTCCAGCCGTAAAGGCCGCTCGCCGAATGAAGGAGCGCCGGCGCTTTGGGGATCTCGAGATAGGAGCTTGATAGTCGCATGGATACCAGCAACGACACAAACGCGTCCGCCCCAGGCAAAGGCCCGATCGAAACCGATGCCGTCATCGTCGGCGCCGGCCCGGTCGGACTGTTCCAGGTCTTCGAACTGGGCCTGTTGGAAATCAAGGCGCATGTGATCGATTCCCTGCCCAACGTCGGCGGCCAGTGCGTCGAGCTGTATCCGGACAAGCCGATCTACGACATCCCCGCGGTGCCGATGTGCACCGGCCAGGAACTGACCGACAACCTGCTCAAGCAGATCGAGCCGTTCGGTCCGACCTTCCATCTCGGCCAGGAAGTCACCGTCGTCCAGAAGCGCGAAGACGGCCGCTTCGACCTCGAGACTTCGGCCGGCACCCGTTTCATCGCCAAGACCATCTTCATCGCCGCCGGCGTCGGTTCCTTCCAGCCGCGCACGCTCAAGGTCGACGGCATCGAGGCGTTCGAAGGCAAGCAGGTGTTCTACCGCGTCAAGGATCCTTCGAAGTTCGAAGGCAAGAACCTGGTGATCTGCGGCGGCGGCGACTCCGCCATGGACTGGGTGCTGAACTTCGTCGGCAAGGCGGAATCGGTGGTGCTGGTGCACCGCCGCGAGGAGTTCCGCGCCGCGCCCGCGTCGGTCGCGAAGATGAAGGAATTGTGCGAGAACTTCGAAATGCAGTTCCTGGTCGGCCAGGTGACCGGCTTCGAGGCGAAAGACGGCGCCATGACCGAAGTGAAGGTGACCGGCGCCGACGGCGTGACGCGCCGCCTGCCGCTCGACTACCTGCTGGTGTTCTTCGGCCTGTCGCCCAAGCTCGGCCCGATCGCTGACTGGGGCCTGGAAATCGAGCGCAAGCAGCTGAAGGTCGATACCGAGAAGTTCGAGACCAATGTGCCGGGCATTTTCGCCGTCGGCGACATCAACACCTATCCGGGCAAGAAGAAGCTGATCCTGTCGGGCTTCCATGAAGCGGCGCTGGCGGCATTCGGCGCGGCGCCCTACATCTTCCCGGAAAAGAAGATCCACATGCAGTACACCACCACCTCGCCGAAGCTGCACAAGATCCTCGGCGTGGAAACGCCGGTGTTCGACTGAGCCGCCCCCGCATTTCGAGACGCCCCGCGCCAAGCCCGGCGCGGGGCGTTTGCTTTGGCGCGGTTTACTGCGGCATGAACTTCGCGATCACCTCGGGCGTGATGATGCCGGAATACGCAACACGCTCCCCTTTCGCATTGAACCAGTAGCTGCGCGGCTTTTCCCCATGCCACTTGCTGTCGATCGCATAGCGCAGCTGTTCCGGCGGCGCATCGCCGAAGGCCCAGGCATTGCCGGTCATCGCCAGCACCGCCAGCCTCGCCCGCATCATCGCCAGCGCCTGCTCGTCATCCAACGCGTCGGTCGACAAGGTCACCACGCGCAAATTCCTGTTCTTCCGTTTTTCCGCGGCGAGCGTCTTCAGGCTGGCCTGGCAGTATTCGCAATCGAGCGACCAGACGACCAGCACGAAAGGCTGTCCCTTCTGGCTCGCGACGATCTGCGCCATGCTGTCCGGCTCGAATGGCCGGATCGGCGGCGCCGCCGATGCCGGATTCGCGCCGAGCAAGGCGATGCAAAATGCCGCGCCGATCAGCTTCTTCAACATCATTACCTCCTGTCCGCGAGGACGGTTTGCACGCCCTCGTTCTGCGTGCGCCAGACCAGCACAATGCCTTGCGGCGTATTCACCAGCCGCGGCTGGTCGGAAGCGCCGCCGGTACGCGCCAGCTCCCGCTCCTGCCAGCGCTGGCCGCCGTCGCCGGACAGCCTGGCGAGAATGGCCGTCGCCTTGCCGTCGAACTGCTTCCATGCCACCACGATGTTTTTCCCCTGAACGGCGACATCCGCATGCTCGGCCTGTGCCGCTCCCAGCCGCACCGGCTTGCCAGGCGCGCCCGCTGCCTGGCTCGTTGCATAGAACAGGCCGCCCTCGCCGTCCTTCATGTTGAACCATACCTGGTGCCGGGTGCCGTCGGGGCCGAATGCCAGCCCGGGACCGTGATGCGGGCAGGCGTCGACGCGCCAGTCGTCGAAGGTGGCGCGGCTGGCCACACCCGGCTGGCCGTCGGGACGCAGTTCGGCCAGCGCATGGTCGCGCACGTTCGGCTCGAACACGTGGCGCCACATCGCCACCGGCCTGCCCTGCGCATCGAGGGCCAGCGCGATGCGGCAGCATTCGCAGCTATGATCGGCCAGCTTGTAATCCCCCCTGAAGCTGGCGCCGCTGTCCTCGGATACCGCGTAATACACCGCCGCGCCGCGATAGGGCTCGTTGCGCGCCCTCGCCGCCGTGCCGTCGCGCTTGTCGATCCACGCGACATAGAGGCGTCCGCCGCGGTCGACAAGCATCGATTCGAAGCGGTGCGTGATGAGGTCGCGGTTGGCATGCACCGTGATCGGCGGCGAGAACGTCTTGCCGCCGTCGAGCGAGCGGACGAAGCGGATTTCGCCGGTGTAAGGCTTGCCGAGCGGCCTGGTGTAGGCGACATAGATTTCGCCCTTGCTGCCGAAGGCCAGCTTGGGACGGTTCTCGCCGGCCGCCTCGACGGGCTCGGGCGCCTGCAGCGCGCGTATCGCAGGCGACCAGGTCTTGCCGAGGTCCGGCGACATCTGCAGCACGACATAGCTGCCGGCGGGCTGCGCCGGCTCGACCATCGCAACCCATAACCGCCCCTGGGCATCGACCGCGGCCGAGGTGCCCAGTTCCTGGCGTCCATGCTTCATGCCCTTGTGCTGCGCATGCGCATCCTGCGCCATGACGGGAGGCGCCGCCAGCGCCAGGGCGAGCAGGACAAACGAAAAGATACGATTTTTCATGGGATCAGAAGCGCATTCTCACGCCGACGTTGACCGCGCGCGGCATCGACAGCACCTTGTTGTACGGCTGGTTCACGTTGTACGGGCTCTCCGTGTATTCGCGGTCGAACAGGTTCACCACGTTGGCATACACATCCATGGTCTTGCTCCACGCATAGCTGGCACTGGCATTGACAATCGTGTTGCCGCCCTGTTCAAAACGCGTCGTGCCGTTATTGCTGGTGGTATCGAGCAGCATCGGGCCGATGTAGCGCAGTTCCGCATACGTCTGCCATCTTTCCCTGGGTTTCCAGGTGGCGCCGAGCGAAGCGACGTTTTTCGGCACGCCCACCAGTTGCACGCCGAGCGGGTCGGTGACCACCGCGCCGCGCCGCGTCAGGTAGGTTTCGGTATGCGTATAGAATCCGTTCAGCGTCAGGTTGTCGCGCAGTTCCCAACTGGCGACCAGTTCCACGCCATGCGACTGGCCGTCCTGGTCGTTCGTATAGTACTTGGCTGAACCGCCGCAGTTCGGCAGGGTCGGCCCGCCGCAAATGGTCTGCACCTGCTGCGGCGCGCTCGCCGCGCTGGCGGTGAAGGTGGCGATCATGTTGCTGATGTTGTAGAGGAAATAGGTCGCGCCGGCAGAAAATCCGCCCTTGCGGAAATCGCCGCCCAGTTCCCAGCCGCGCAAGTCTTCCGGAACCAGGTCGGGATTGGCGATCGTGGTATTGGTGCCGGTCCCGAAGGTACGCGTCAGGTTGTTGAAACCCGGCGCGCGGAAGGCCTTGTAAGCGGCGCCGCGCAGCGAAACCCGGTCGTTCAGGTCATAGCGCACGGCCAGGCTCGGATTGAAGGCCGACTTGGTCGATGCGGGCAGCGCACCGCCGGCGGTCGCGCCCGACGCCAGCGTCCGGGTATTGATGCGGTCGTCGATGCGATACGTGTCGTAACGGCCGCTGACGGTGATGTCGAGCGCATCGACCGGCGCGAACTTGGCTTGCCCGAACAATCCCTGGAACGTCTGCGTGCCTTCGCCGTGGGTGCCGCTGTCGAAGCGTCCTTGCGGCGCCGCCGGGTTGGACGGCGTGTTGTAGAACTGTTCGGTATCCTGCGCCGACAAACGACGATAGTCGGCGCCGACCTGGAAACTGTACAGCGCGGCGCGCAGGTTCTTCGAGTAGATCACGGCGCTCCCCTGCTCGCGGTAGGCCTGATCGCCATGCTGGGTATAGAACTGCACCACGTTGCTGTTGACCTTGGCCGGCGTCAGGCTGGCGCTGGTGCTGGTCAGGCAGGTGCTGCCGTCCTGGTAATAGCAGGTGTTGCCGTTGAATTTCTGGAAATTCACATACTGCGCCCAGGCATTGGCCTGCAGGCTGGCGCGATTGTCGAACGTCTTGGTGAGGCTGGCCGCGAGATCCGGGCTTTTCTGCAGATTGCTGCCGTACCGGTAGCTGATGTCCTGGTCCTGCTCGTGGTAACCCAGGCGCAGATAGCCGCTCAGGTCGGCGGATGGCTTGAAATAGGTGGTGAGCCGGATATTCCTGTTTTCGGTCGTCACCGGCTGCTTTTGCGGGAAACGGTACAGGAATTCGGACGGCGTGGTCTGGTAGCCGTCGGTATGGAAAAAGTCGGCGGAGAGGTTGAAGCTGAGCGCGTCCGACAGCGCGACGTTCTTGCTCAGCGCAACGCTCGCCGAGCCCTGCGTGCCGATACCGGCCGACGCTTCGCCCGCGTTGTCCTTGACCCGTTTGGTGACGATGTTTACGACACCGGCCACCGCCATGTTCCCCCACAAGCTGGAGTTTGCGCCGCGGATGATTTCCACCCGCTCGATATTGGACAAGGGCACCTTGAACCATTGGGTCGTCAGGTAGAACGGGTCATGGATCGGCACCCCGTCCAGCAGCACCAGCACCTTGGCATTGCCCAGGCCGCGCATCTTGGTCTGGTGCCCGGTCGGATCGGACAGGGCGGCCGGCACGCCGGTAAAGTTCATTCCGGGCACGTTGCGCAGCAATTGATCCAGGGTCGCGGCGGGCGATTTCCGGATGTCTTCCTGCGAGACGATCGTCGTGTGCAGCGGCATTTCCTCGACCTTTGCCTGGCTGCGGCTGGCCGTGACGACGACGGCATCCAGCGTTCTTTCATCGGCGGTTTGTTGGGCGATGGCGGGAGCGGCGCCCAACAGTGTAAATGCGGCAACCAGCGGCGCCTGCGTAGCGCCCATGAGATTCTTCATTTGTCGTTGTTCCTTGTTTGTTTCTTGAATGCGGCTGGCGCGCCATATGGACGCCAGGCCGGGCCGGCGCACGCAAATCCGGTTGCGTTGCAGCCAGCCTGCCAATAGCCTTGGCAAACTCGCAATCATTCGAACCAGCCAATGGCCCGGAGGTTCAGGAAACGACGGGAGGGGCGCGCGGATGAGCCGCCGCCCATGCAAACAGGGGGCGTGGAGAATGGAAGAAAAGAAGCGGCCGGACGGGCGAAACTGCCGCCAGCGGAATGACTGTCTGGCCGGAAGGCGGCAAGCCGAAGGATGCTGCATGGGTGAAGCAGAATGGGCAATGCTCGAAATGCATTCCCTGGTTGGCCGGACCGGAATCATGCGTGCCATTTTCATGCAGCGACTTGGCACCGTCCACCGTGCATACCTCTCCCCAGGCGACCGGACTTCCTTTCCCGGAAGCAGCCAGCGCATGGGAAATCGATGGCGCAAGCGCCGCCATCAGGATAGCCAGGCAGGCGATCCAGGCGGCAAAGCGCTGTTGGTATCGATTGAATCCCATACGGAATGCGTCCGATTGACCGGTGACGAAAAGAGTTGCAACTGCCAGGCGGATTCGGCGAGCGACTGGCGGTTCTTCGCCGCAGCACGTAAATCTTACAAAGCCTCTCGCCTTGCCGGACATGATAAGGTGTGTATAAGCAACATTATCGCCGATTTCGCCAAGCGCTCCATAGTCACATTGGCGGAGCCATTCCGGCGCAACTACCCCATTCAGCATAGTGACAGGCACGGTTTATGCTGTGCTTTCTGCGCAGAATACGCAGCACCTGCGTCGAATACACGGCGTTGAGTGCCGAGTATGCGGAAAATCTTGACGGCAGCTGTAACGTCGCGCTCAACAGCAACGACTCATGGCCGCAAAGGATGATCAAGAACCTGTTGTTTCGGCCGATGATGCATATATATGTCGTATCCGGACCAACAAGCCAGTAGCGGAAGTCGCATTGCACCAAACAGATGGAATTTGTATGATGTTTCCTGTACGCAATTTGATTTCGATCAAAATCGGGGCGTTGTGTGGAAACCGCAGGAAAACTGCATCTTGCAAACATATTTTTTCGCAGAAACCCGCGAAAATTGCATATGATGCATTGCAGCAATAGATGTTTATCTGCAGAATCTAGCGACACCGGTACCACTTGAATGAGGCCAACATGCTTTACCAAATTCACGAGCTGAACCGCACCTTCCTGAACCCGCTCATCCAATGGGCGGAAGCTTCTGCCAAGCTGTTCACGAATCCGGTCTCGCCACTCGCACACACGCCATTCGCGCAACGCATCGCGGCTGGTTACGAATTAATGTACCGACTCGGCAAGGATTACGAGAAGCCCGAGTTCGGCATCAAGACTGTCCCGGTCGAAGGCAAGTCCGTGGGCGTCTTCGAGGAAATCACGGAACAGAAACCCTTCTGCCGCCTGATCCACTTCAAGAAGGATTTGTCGGACAAGAAGTTCGCCAACCTGAAGCAGCCGACCGTGCTGCTGGTCGCGCCGCTGTCCGGCCACCATGCGACGCTGCTGCGCGACACCGTGCGCGCGCTGCTGTCCGAGCATGACGTGTACATCACCGACTGGACCGATGCGCGCATGGTGCCGGCGGCGGAAGGCCCGTTCCACCTGCACGACTACATCTATTATGTGCAAGACTTCATCCGCCGTCTCGGCCCGGACCTGCACGTGATTTCGGTCTGCCAGCCGACCGTGCCGGTGCTGGCCGCGATTTCGCTGATGGCTTCCGCCAACGATCCGAAGCTGCCGAAGTCGATGGTGATGATGGGCGGCCCGATCGACCCGCGCAAGTCGCCGACCGAGGTCAACAACCTGGCGACCAAGCGGCCGTTCTCCTGGTTCGAGACCAAGGTGATCTACAGCGTGCCGCCGAACTATCCCGGCTTCGGCCGCAAGGTCTATCCGGGCTTTCTGCAGCACGCCGGCTTCATCGCGATGAACCCGGGCCGCCATGCGCAGAGCCACTGGGACTTCTACATGCACCTGCGCCAGGGCGACAACGAATCGGCCGAGGCGCACCGCAAGTTCTACGATGAGTACAACGCGGTGCTCGACATGCCGGCCGAATACTACCTGGAGACCATCAAGACGGTATTCCAGGAATTCCGCCTGCCGCTGGGCACCTGGGAAGTCGAAGGCAAGCTGGTGCGTCCGCAGGACATCAAGAATGTCGCGCTCCTGACCATCGAAGGCGAACTGGACGACATCTCCGGCCTCGGCCAGACGGAAGCGGCGCACGGCCTGTGCTCCGGCATTCCGAAGTCGCGCAAGCATCACTACGTCGCCGAGCAGTGCGGCCACTACGGCATCTTCTCCGGCCGCCGCTGGCGCGAAATCATCTGTCCGAAGATTGCCGAGTTCATCCGGACCTATTCCTGATCAATCCCACAACCGGTGCCGTGAAAGCCGTTCCCCCGCAGGGGGAACGGCTTTTTGCTTTGCTGGCCCGCGTTTTCATTTGAAGCGCGGGCTGTTTACTCGGATAATTCTGTTTTTTATCTCGCAATGCCTGCCGTGTCCCCAACCGCGCCCCAATCGCTGGCCGACCAGATCGAAGACCTGCTGCCGCAAACGCAGTGCACCAAGTGCGGCTACCCCGCGTGCCGCCCCTATGCGGAAGCGGTCGCCAGCGGCGCGGCGAACTACAACCAGTGCCCGCCAGGCGGCGCGCAAGGCATCGCCCGGCTGGCGCAACTGCTCGGCAAGCCGGTCATCCCGCTCAACCCGGCCAACGGCGTCGAGCGGGCGCGTCCGGTGGCGGTGATCGACGAAACCCTGTGCATCGGCTGCACGCTGTGCATCCAGGCCTGCCCGGTCGACGCCATCGTGGGCGCGGCCAAGCAGATGCATACCGTGCTGCCGCAGTTGTGCACCGGCTGCGATCTGTGCGTGGCGCCCTGCCCGGTCGATTGCATCGCGATGGTCGATGTCACGCCCGGCAAGACCGGCTGGGATGCATGGTCGCAGGAACAGGCCGACGCCGCGCGCGAACGCTATCGATTCCGCGTCTTCCGCCTGCGCCGCGACAAGGAGGAAAACGACGCGCGCCTCGCCGCCAAGGCGGCGGCCAAGCTGAAGGCGGTCGAATCCGAAGCGGCGCTGACGCCGGAAGAAAAGGCCGCGCAGGAACGCAAGAAAGCGATCATCCAGGCGGCGATGGAACGCGCGCGATTACAGAAAATGGCGGCGCAGGCTGCGGCCGACCGCAAGCTCGCCGGACAGACCGAAGAAAAGCCATGAACGCCGAAAAACGCCTGGAAATCTTTCGCCGCTTTCGCGAAGCCAATCCGCACCCGACCACCGAACTCGAATACACGACGCCGTTCGAACTGCTGATCGCGGTGATCCTGTCGGCGCAGGCGACCGACGTGTCGGTCAACAAGGCCACGCGCAAGCTGTACCCGGTCGCCAACACCCCGGAAGCGATTTACAAGCTGGGCGTCGACGGCCTGACCGAATACATCCGCACCATTGGCCTGTACCGCACCAAGGCGAAGAACGTGATCGAAACCTGCCGCATCCTGCTGGAACGGCACGGCGGCGAGGTGCCGCGCTCGCGCGAGGCGCTGGAAGCGCTGCCGGGCGTGGGACGCAAGACCGCCAACGTGGTGCTCAACACCGCCTTCGGCGAACCGACCATCGCGGTCGACACGCACATCTTCCGCGTCGCCAACCGCACCGGCATCGCTCCCGGCAAGAATGTCGACGAAGTCGAGCGCAAGCTGCTCAAGGTGGTGCCGGCGGAATTCCGGCACGACGCGCACCACTGGCTGATCCTGCACGGGCGCTATACCTGCATCGCGCGCAAGCCGCAGTGCTGGAACTGCATCATCGCCGACTTGTGCGAGTACAAGGACAAGACGCCGCTGCCGGAAAAAGGCGTTTAGACGATGCTGCAGGCTTCATCGAAGTCCAGACGCGGGCCGCGCGGGTGCAGCTTGCTGGTGTCGCCATAGCCGAGGCTGCACACGAAGTTGACCCTGACCGGGGTGCCGGCAAAGAATGCCTCGTTGATTTTCTCCGCATTGAATCCCGACATCGGTGCGCAATCGGGCCCGACCGCGCGCGCAGCCATGATGAAATAGCCGCCCTGCAGCGACGAGTTGCGCATCGCGGTCGTTTCGATCGCCTGCTGGTTGCCGGCGAACCAGGAACGGGCATCGGGGTTATGCGGAAACAGCCGCGGCAGTTTTTCATAGAATTCCATGTCCATCCCGATGATCGCGGTGACGGGAGCGGCTTTGGTTTTCTCGATATTTCCGGGATTCATACAGGCCAGCAGCTTTTCCTTGGCTTGCGGCGATTTCACGAACACGATGCGTGCCGGCGTGCAGTTGGCGGAGGTCGGCCCCCATTTCATCAGGTCGTAAATCTGCCGCAATTGCTCGTCAGTGACAGGCCGGTCGCGCCAGCCATTCTGGGTGCGCGCTTCGAGGAACAGGGTTTTGAGTGCGGTTTCGTTGAGCATGATGGAATCCATTTGTGATGGCGATATTGAGCCCGCATGCTTTTGACATCCGGGAACGGCGCATATCTTAATTGAAACCACCCCGCCGTGCCCGGCTCTGTAAAATGGGCGGATTGACGCCTTACTTTCAGACAGAACGATGTTTACTCCGTCCCAGCACGACGTGCGCCGATTTTTTTGCGAAACCTACCGCAAGTGGCGCGCCAACGAAATCCTGACACCGATGGAAGCCATTGCGCGCGACTGGATCATGCAGCACGAGGAATATGCGGACGCGCTGTCCGATGTGGAAGCGGCGCTCGCCGCCGATTACGCGGTCGAACGCGGCCAGGCCAATCCTTTCCTTCATCTGTCGATGCACCTGTCGATCGCGGAACAGATCTCGATCGACCAGCCGCCCGGCATCCGCGCCGCCTTCCTCGGGCTGGCGCAGCGCCTCGGCTCGGAACACGAAGCGCATCACGAGATCATGGAATGCCTGGGCGAGATGATCTGGAATTCGCAGCGCAGCGGCTTGCCGCCGGACGGCGCGGCCTATGTGGAATGCGTGAAGCGGCGCTGAGGCGCGCAGAAAACAGAAAAGCCACGGGATTCCGTGGCTTCGTCGTTGAACAACCGATCCGAATTATTTGCGCGAATTATTTGCGCAGCACCAGCGAACCCGGCAGGCTGTGCAGATAAGCGGCGATATTCTGGATATCCTGCTTCGACAGCGGCTTGGCTTGCGCGCCCATGATCGCATTGCCGCGGCCGTTGGCGCCGTCGACGCCGCGCTGGTAGGCGATCAGCGCATGCTCCAGGTAGTCCTGGTGCTGGCCGGCCAGCTTCGGGTAGCTGGGATCGACCGGCGAATTGAAATCCTTGCCGTGGCATGCCGCGCAGTTGTACTTTTCCGCCGCCGCCTTGCCGGCCGCGACATCGCCTGCCGCGAATGCATTGAACGACAACAGCACGGCCGCGCCTGCGAGAATCTTTTTCATTGTCCGTCCCCTTATTTCTGCTGAGCGTAATAAGCCGCCAGGTCGGCGATGTCCTGATCCGACAGGCCGGCCGCGATGCCGCGCATGCTCGGGTTCTTGCGCTCACCCTTCTTGTACTGGTTCAGCGCGCTCTCGATGTACTTGGCCGATTGGCCGCCGATCATCGGCACCTGGTAGACCTCGGGGAAAGACGCCTTGTAACCCGGAATGCCGTGGCATCCGATGCACATGGCCACCTTGTTCTTTGCCGCATCGGCGTTGCCCACCACGTCCGCCGCAGCGGCGAGGTTGGCGATACCCGCAAGCGCGAGAAGCGCGAATGTTTTTTTCATGATGGTTGGGGACAATTAATGCGAAATCAGCTCGGTTAGTCGGATGAATCGCTGGAATGAGCGTGCACTATTTTCAAAAAAGTTGATTTAGAGCATTGACTCATTGCACAAAAGCCATTCAATTCTAACCCAAGACTATCAAATCGTACACATCGCCCCTGCCCGCTTCATCCCGACTTGCGCTCCCCGGACCTGGCCCGCCTTGCTGGGCGGCGCGCCACCGCGGCGGCCGGCAGCGGCAGCGCGGTAACTGTCGCTCCTTGCCTCGGGGGAAATAAAAACACGTGCGGCGCAACGACCGCCCGCCGCAATAGCGAACGAAACACCTGCCGCCGCGCCCGTCCAGGCACCTCGCGCGCGCGCAGCGCCAGCACGAGCGCACAGGCGAAAGCAACGCCGACGTTCAGCAAGCCGGTCAAGGCAACGCCGCCCGCCGCCAGCCAGAAGTCGGGCGATTTCAATACGTCGCTGCCCAGGCTGCCGGCAGCGGCCGTCAACTCCCCGGCGGCCAGCGTGACATGCCGGATGTCGAACGGCACGTCGAAGAACTTCGCCATGACCGGCGTCATGCCCAGCAGGAACGCCAGCGACAGGTTGCCCGCGATGCCCGCCACATGGCGTTCGCACCAGCCTGCCCAGCGCTGGGCGCGCGCCGCCCCCAGCACGTGCACCAGCCGCCGGTGATGCGCCAGCCCTTCGCGCAGCCGGCGCAATGCGAACCAGTTATCGGCGAAGCCTGCCGCCAGCCCCGACAGCCACAGCAGCCCCCCCGTCAATGCGGCGAACAGCGGCGTCGGCCCCAGGGCCGACAGCGCCTTCAGGCTGGCATGCGCCTTGTCCGGCGACAGGAGCGGCGCTCCGGACGCCAGCCACAGCACGGAAGAGATCAGCAACATGACCGGAACGAGGCTCATCACATTGCCGAATACCGCCGCCGCCTGCGCACGCACCAGCGCAGCCGCCTCCGACATCAGCGTGCGCAAGCCCTCGATGGTATCGAGCGACTGCATGCGCGATGCCAGCGCCGGCGCCGTCAAGGCCGGCTGCCTGGCCGCAAGGGTGCCGCCGGCGGCGGCGATCGCGCCAAAGCATGCCGCATAGTTGAGCGATGCCAGCACGCCGTCGAAAAAGCGCATGCCGCCGGCCAACGCGCCCTTGGTCAGCACGGCGGCCGCCGCGACCGCGCCGCCGCGCCACGCCGACTTCAGCATCGCGCCATACTCGGCGCGGTCGCGCGCCGCATACGGCTCGCCGTAATCGGCGTTGCGCTCGACCATCTTGCGCGCCAACAGCGAAAAGCTCCGGCTGACCAGCCCCTTGACCGAGGAACGATGGTGGTGCGCATCGATCAGATCGATCAGCAGGGCCTGGACCTGGGCCGTGGTCTGCGCGCTGGGCGGCACCGAACGCAAATCGATCAGGCGGGTCATGCGCGCCAGCTGCGCGCGCATGCGTTCGACCCGGTACACCAGGCCCACCGACACGCCATACTCGTCCAGATGGCCGTAGATGCGGTCGGTCTGCGCCTGGCACACGGCGATCAGCATGCGCACGCTGCGCAGCGCGCTCTCATCCTCCGGATGCGCCAGCAGGTATTTTTCCAGCTCGCGCCGCAGCGCCATGAATGGCGTCGCCTGCAGCGGCATCCTCGGCTCCAGCCGCTGGCGGAAATCCGGGCTGATGCCGACCGAGATGATCATGTTGACCAGGTAAGTGAGCGCTTCGTCGATCTGCTGCCGGTAGTTGTGCGCGATGCCGTCGTCGGCGCACAGTTTCCAGATGCGCAGCAGCGTCTTGTGGTCCAGCCCGAGCAGCCAGTCGGCGTCGGCCGGTTCCGGGAACATCGCGGTAAACAGCATCGACAGATCGGTCTGCGACGGCGCTTTCGGCAGGATGGCTTTGGCGATGCGGTCGCCCAGCTCGTTGAAGAACCCCGGTTCGCGCGGCAGGCCGGTGGCGCAGAACAGTTCCGGCCCGGCCGCTTCGCGCAGCGTCTTTTGCAGCGTGGCCTGCACCACGCGCCGCACGTCGCGGTGCTCGTCCAGCCAGTCGAGCAAAAAACGCGTGCGCTGGTGCTTCACGCGCTTCCATGCATGCTCGTCCAGGCACGATACACGCGGCTCATGGCGCAGCCATTCGGCGACGTCGATCAGCCAGTTCGCGCGCTCGCTCCAGGATGCGAACGGATTGGCGCGCCGCATCAGCGACTCGACCTGGTTGAAGGTACGCAGGTGATTTTCGAGGTGACGCGGGGAAGCGCGGCGGAAACGGCGCCACATGACCAGCAGCTTCAGCAGTGAAATTTTCATGGGGTGTTTGTCTGGGGGAATGTGCGGGAAATGGCTGCACGCCGGGCGGCAACGGCCGGCATCCTTTCTCGCTTATCTTTCTCGCTTATACTTGAAGTTATTTTCTTTTTTGATGACACAACGCTATGCGACAAGAGACACGCTTCGAAGGTTCCCGGAATTACGTTGCGACCAGCGATTTGAAACTTGCCGTCAATGCGGCATTGACTTTGCAGCGCCCCTTGCTGATCAAGGGCGAGCCCGGCACCGGCAAGACCATGCTGGCCGAGGAAGTGGCGGCCGCGCTCGGCATGCCGCTGCTGCAGTGGCACATCAAGTCCACCACCAAGGCGCAGCAGGGCCTGTATGAATACGATGCGGTGTCGCGCCTGCGCGATTCGCAGCTCGGCGACGAGCGGGTGAAGGATATTCATAACTATATTGTGAAGGGCGTGCTGTGGCAGGCTTTTACGTCGGATCAGCAAGTGGTGCTCTTGATCGACGAGATCGACAAGGCCGACATCGAATTCCCGAACGACCTGCTGCGCGAACTCGACCGCATGGAGTTCTACGTGTACGAGACGCGCGAGCTGGTGAAGGCGAAGACCCGGCCGCTGGTGATCATCACCTCCAACAACGAGAAGGAATTGCCGGACGCCTTCCTGCGCCGCTGCTTCTTCCACTACATCAAATTCCCGGACAAGGACACGATGGAGCAAATCGTCAACGTCCACTTCCCGAACCTGAAGAAGGAATTGCTGGCGCAGGCGCTGCAGACTTTCTATGAGGTGCGCGAGATCGCCGGCCTGAAGAAGAAGCCGTCGACGTCCGAGCTGATCGACTGGCTGAAGCTGTTGCTGGCGGAAGACATTCCGCCGGAAGCGCTGCGCAGCCCCGATGCGAAGCTGGCGGTGCCGCCGCTGCACGGCGCGCTGCTGAAGAACGAGCAGGACGTGCACCTGTTCGAGCGCCTGGTGTTCATGGCGCGCGCCAACCGCTGACCGCCATGGCTTTCGTCGAACCGGTCACGCTGCAGGGTCGGCATGCGACGCTCGAACCGCTGGCGCACGGCCACGCGGACGGGATCAGGCTGGCGGTGGCCGACGGCGAACTGTGGAAGCTGTGGTTCACGACGGTGCCGAGCCCCGACGGCGTGCCCGCGTATATTGAGCAATTGCTGGCGCAACGGGAGCAGGAGAAGGCGTTTGCTTTTGCGGTGCGCGACAATGCCAGCGGAAAAATCGTCGGCAGCACGCGCTACCTGAACATCGATGCCGCCAACCGCCGGCTCGAAATCGGCGGCACCTGGTATGCGCAGAGCGCGCAGCGCACCGGCATCAATACCGAATGCAAGCTGATGCTGCTCGCGCACGCGTTCGAGACGCTCGGCTGCATCGCGGTCGAGTTCCGCACCGACTGGTTCAACAAGCGCTCCCAGTCCGCCATCGAACGCATCGGCGCCAAGCGCGACGGCGTGCTGCGCAACCACATGATCATGCCGGACGGCCGCATCCGCGATTCGGTGGTGTACAGCATCATCAGGAACGAATGGCCGGGCGTGAAGACGAACCTGCAGCACAAACTGAATTCAAGAGGTTGATGTGTTAATCGACTTTTTCTTCACCCTGAAGGACGCCAAGATTCCGGTCTCGATCAAGGAATTCCTGATCCTCCTGGAAGCGATGCAGAAGAATGTCATCGGCCCTTCGCTCGATGACTTCTATTTCCTGGCGCGCACCACGCTGGTCAAGGACGAAGCGCATTACGACAAGTTCGACAAGGCCTTCGGCCTGTATTTCCGCGGCATCGAGACCATCTTCGAGAAAAATCCGGAAATCCCGCTCGACTGGCTGACCAAGCGCATCGAGCGCGAGCTGACGCCCGAGCAGAAGGCGGCGATCGAAAAGTTCGGCTACGACAAGCTGATGGAGCGCCTGAAGCAGCTGCTGGAAGAGCAGAAGGAACGCCACGAAGGCGGCAACCGCTGGATCGGCACCGGCGGCACTTCGCCGTTCGGTAACGGCGGCACCAATCCGGAAGGCATCCGCATCGGCGGCAAGGGCGGCAACCGCTCGGCGGTGAAGGTGTGGGAGGCGCGCGCCTTTCGCGACTACGACGACGAGCGCGAGCTTGGCACCCGCAACATCAAGGTCGCGCTGCGGCGGCTGCGCCGCTTCGCGCGCGAAGGCGCGGCGGAGGAATTCGCGCTGGACGACACCATCCGCGCCACCGCCAGCAATGCCGGCTACCTCGACATCAAGATGCAGCCGGAGCGCAAGAACAACATCAAGGTGCTGATGCTGCTCGACGTGGGCGGCACGATGGACGACCATATCCAGCGCACCGAGGAACTGTTTTCGGCGGCGAAGACCGAGTTCAAGAACATGGAGTTCTTCTACTTCCACAACTGCGTGTACGACTACCTGTGGAAGAACAACCGGCGCCGCCACGCGGAAAAATTCCCGACCTGGGATGTGCTGCGCAAGTATCCGCCGGATACCAAGCTGATCTTCGTCGGCGACGCCACCATGAGCCCGTACGAGGTGCTGGCGCCGGGCGGCTCGGTCGAGTACAACAACGAGGAAGCGGGCGCGGTCTGGCTGCAGCGCTTCACCAGCGCCTTCCCCAAGTTCATCTGGCTCAATCCGGAACCGGAAAGCCTGTGGCAGTACCGGCAGTCGATCACGGTGATCCGCCAGATCATGAACAACCGCATGTTCCCGGTGACGATCGAGGGGCTGGAGCGCGGGATGCGGATGCTGAGCAAATGAGGGGGCGCGGATGGCGCCCGGGCGCATTTAGCGCGGCAACGGCATGAACTTCTTCAGCACGCCGATCAGGTGCTTGCTCGCCAGCGGCTTGTTGAGGAAACCGTCCGCACCGACGTAGCGCGCCTGTTCCAGGTCATAGACGAACGGTGCGCTGACCAGGAACACGACCGCGATGCGCACCGGCGAATCCTTTTCCTTGAGCGCCCAGCACAGGCGGTAAGGATCGACGCCGGGCGTTGACGTGTTGATCATGACCACCGCAACTGGCCGGCTCTGGCAGATCTCGACCGCCTGCATTTCATCGCCGGCCCAGATCACATCGACATTCTGCCGCGCCAGCAGGTCGGACAGGTAGTCGCGCAAGGCGCAATTCTTGTCGACCACCAGCACCGCGCCGTTGTCCGGCGCCTTGGCGCGCATCTTTTCGTATTCCGCCGGATCCGTCAGGTCCAGATCGAGACGGTCGCGGCGGCGCCGTTCCGGCACCGTGACGACGTCCGACGCCTCCAGCCGGGAGAGCGCATCGGCGCGCCTTTCCACCAGCTCGTCCAGTGCAGCGATCAATCGCGGCCAGTCGATCGGCCGCTCCACTTGCGGATACGGCAGGTCGACCTCGGGACGGCCCACCAGCAGGGCCGGCCGCACCTCGCTCGGCCGCAGGTCGTTCAGCGTGACGAGCGCCCGCAATTGCCCGGCGTTGGCGACATACATGTCGGGGTCCTGCAGATTGTCTTGTGCAAGACGAAAATACCCATACCCCTTGCCCTGCCGTACAGAAAACGCGGCATCGAATTGTCCTTCCTCCTCGGAAGAAAAACCGATCACACGCACGGCGAATGGAAAGTTATGGATAGACATAATGTTTCATTCTATAAAGATTTATGCGTGTCATACCATATTAATTTTTAGTTCACGGATGCCATATACCAGCGGACAATTGCCGCCGTTCCGGCTAGCCGGCCGGCGTACCGCGTGGATTGCGCCTGGAAGGCCGGGCGTAGTCAATGCTGCTCCGCCGCTCCCGCTTTCCTGCCGTATGGCATCGTTTTTTCATTAGAATGCAGCGGGCTCCATTTGTGTTTAAATACATTCCCTTGACGCCCCTTTTTGCAATAACAGAACTTCTGGCATCTCCAATTAATGGCAACTAAAAAATCCGATTACAGCGAAGCCTCCATCCGGGTCCTGAAAGGACTGGAGCCGGTGAAGCAGCGCCCGGGCATGTATACCCGCACCGAAAACCCGCTGCACATCATCCAGGAAGTGATCGATAACGCATCCGACGAAGCGCTCGGCGGATACTGCAAGAACATCCACGTGACCCTGAACGCCGACGGCAGCGTCAGCGTCGAAGATGACGGCCGCGGCATTCCGGTCGGCCTGCACCCGGAAGAGAAGGTGCCGACCGTCGAAATCGTGTTTACGCGGCTGCATGCCGGCGGCAAGTTCGACAAGGGCTCCGGCGGCGCCTACTCCTTCTCCGGCGGCCTGCACGGCGTCGGCGTGTCCGTCACCAATGCGCTGTCGTCGCGCCTGGAAATCACGGTATGGCGCGAAGGCGGCGTGCACCAGATCGCATTCGCCGACGGCGACGTGGTGCAGAAGCTCAAGTCGCGCCCGGCCACGAAAGAGGACAAGAAGTCCGGCACCCGCGTGACGGTGTGGCCGAACGCCAAATATTTCGACTCCTCCGCCATTCCGAATGCGGAACTGCAGCGCCTCTTGCGATCCAAGGCGGTCCTGCTGCCGGGCGTGAAGGTCACGCTGACCAATGCCAAGACCGGCGACAGCCAGACCTGGCAGTACGACCAGGGCTTGCGCGGCTACCTGGTCGAAGCGCTGGCGCAGGCATCGCATGCCGATCCGCTGATCCCGCTGTTCGAAGGCGAGCAGTACGCCGGCAAGGACGCCGACGGCTTTGCCGAGGGCGAAGGCGCGGCCTGGGTGGTGGCCTGGACCGAGGAAGGCAACGTGGTGCGCGAATCCTACGTGAACCTGATTCCGACGCCGGCCGGCGGCACCCATGAAGCCGGCCTGCGCGAAGGCCTGTTCGGCGCGGTGAAGAGCTTCGTCGAGATGCATTCGCTGCTGCCCAAGGGCGTCAAATTGCTGCCGGAAGACGTGTTCGCGCGCGTGTCCTTCGTGTTGAGCGCAAAGGTGCTCGATCCGCAATTCCAGGGCCAGATCAAGGAGCGCCTGAACTCGCGCGACGCGGTGCGGCTGGTGGCGACCTTCACCCGCCCGGCGCTGGAATTGTGGCTGCACCAGCATGTCGATTACGGCAAGAAGCTGGCCGAACTGGTGATCAAGCAGGCGCAATCCCGCCTGCGCTCGGCGCAGAAGGTCGAAAAGAAGAAGTCCTCCGGCGTGGCGGTCTTGCCGGGCAAGCTGACCGATTGCGAGTCGGACGACGTGTCGCGCAACGAACTGTTCCTGGTCGAGGGCGACTCGGCCGGCGGCTCGGCCAAGATGGGCCGCGACAAGGAATTCCAGGCGATCCTGCCCTTGCGCGGCAAGGTGCTCAATTCCTGGGAAACCGAGCGCGACCGGCTGTTCGCCAACAACGAGATCCACGACATCGCGGTGGCGATCGGCGTCGATCCGCACGGGCCGAACGACACGCCCGACCTCTCCGGTCTGCGCTACGGCAAGATCTGCATCCTGTCCGACGCCGACGTGGACGGCTCGCACATCCAGGTGCTGCTGCTGACGCTGTTCTTCAAGCACTTCCCGCAGCTGATCGCGCGCGGCCACATCCACGTCGCGCGCCCGCCGCTGTATCGCGTGGACGCGCCGGCGCGCGGCAAGAAGCCGGTGCAGAAGCTGTATGCGCTGGACGACGGCGAGCTGGAAGCGATCGAGGACAAGCTGCGCAAGGATGGGCTGAAGGACGGTTCGTGGACCATCTCGCGCTTCAAGGGCCTGGGCGAAATGAATGCGGAACAGCTGTGGGAAACCACGATGAATCCCGACACGCGGCGCCTGCTGCCGGTGTCGCTCGGCGATTTCGACCTGGAGACCTCGGAAAGCCGCTTCAACATGTTGATGGGCAAAGGCGAGGCGGCCGCGCGGCGCGCCTGGCTGGAAGAACACGGCAACGAGGCGGAAGCGGATATCTGACCTTGCTCCGGCGGCTCCTGTAGGGTGCGCCCCGCGCACCATTGCAACCAACACATTTCATGGTGCGCACGGCGCACCCTACGATCACAATGACTGAACAAGCCTCCCTGTTTGATGAAATGCCGTCGGGCGACGGCGAAGCGCTGACGCTGGCCACCTTCGCCGAGCGCGCTTATCTCGACTATGCAATCTCGGTGGTCAAGGGCCGCGCGCTGCCGGACGTGGCCGACGGCCAGAAGCCGGTGCAGCGCCGCATCCTGTATGCGATGCACGACCTCGGCCTGAATTCGACCGCCAAGCCGCGCAAGTCGGCCGCCGTGGTCGGCGACGTGCTCGGCAAGCTGCACCCGCACGGCGACCAGTCGGTGTACGACGCGCTGGTGCGCATGGCGCAGGATTTCTCGCTGCGCTATCCGCTGATCGACGGCCAGGGCAACTTCGG
>OFCW01000081.1_pt1 | contig 41293 bp, 38 predicted proteins | sample 1520951 | NCBI WGS metagenome assembly OFCW01 (sample SAMEA4349680, study PRJEB24078) | microbial mat metagenome | biome: Terrestrial Biome; feature: Habitat; material: Microbial Mat | place: India | collected 2012-06-12 | depth 10 m | reverse complement strand
CTCCTGCCAAAAACAGCGAGGGGTGTCTACATTTCAAGAACCAAAAAACAACAACAGAAAAACACGTCAAAAACTTGTTACCGGGTACTTGAAATTGCGGATTGCGGTGCCATCTTGAATTTCGCTTTTGTCGTTATCTCGATAGGGAGTTTCAAGTATGTCCGAGTCCGCCACGCTGAATCGCGAGACCCTAGGCTTCCAGACGGAAGTCAAACAGTTGTTGCATCTGATGATCCATTCCTTGTACAGCAACAAGGAGATTTTCCTGCGGGAACTGGTATCGAATGCCTCCGATGCGTGTGACAAGCTGCGCTTCGAGGCATTGAACAACGCCCCGCTGTATGGTGACGATTCGGAGTTGAAGATTCGCATCGCCTTCGACAAGGCCGCCCGCACGATCACGATTTCCGACAATGGCATTGGTTTGTCGCGTGACGAGGCGATTGCCCATCTGGGCACGATTGCCAAGTCGGGGACTAAGGAATTTTTCTCGTCGTTGACTGGCGATCAGGCGAAGGACGCCCACCTGATCGGCCAGTTCGGGGTTGGTTTCTATTCTTCGTTCATTGTGGCCGACAAGGTGACGGTCATTTCCCGTCGGGCCGGTGTCGAGGCGGATCAGGCGATCAAGTGGGAGTCGACCGGGGAGGGGGATTACACGGTCGAGATGATCGAGAAGGCCGGCCGCGGCACGGATGTCATCCTGCACTTGCGCGATGGCGAAGACGATTTCCTGAACAGCTGGAAATTGAAATCCATCATTCGCAAGTATTCCGACCACATTACGCTGCCCATCGTGATGAAGAAGGAGGAGTGGGACAAGGACAAGGGAGAACAGGTCGTCACCGACGAGGACGAGACCGTCAACCAGGCCAACGCGCTGTGGGCGCGCAACAAGTCGGAGATCACCGACGAGCAGTACAAGGAGTTCTACAAGCACGTCGGGCATGATTTCGAAGATCCGTTGTGCTGGACGCACGCCAAGGTCGAGGGCAAACAGGAATACACGCAGTTGTTGTACATTCCGTCGCGTGCGCCGTTCGATCTGTGGGATCGCAACGCCCGGCACGGCGTCAAGCTCTATGTTCGCCGTGTTTTCATCATGGATGATGCCGAGAAGCTGATGCCGCTCTACCTGCGTTTCGTACGCGGGGTGGTTGATTCGAACAACCTGCCGCTCAACGTTTCCCGCGAGATCCTGCAGGAATCGAAGGACATCGACAACATCCGTTCCGGCTGCACACGCAAGGTGCTGTCCATGCTGGAAAGCCTGGCCAACAGCGAGGATGCCGCCGACAAGGAAAAATATGCCCGGTTCTGGCAGGCATTCGGTGCCGTGTTGAAGGAAGGGGTTGGCGAAGATTTTGCGAACAAGGACAAGATCGCCGGTCTGCTCCGCTTTGCTTCGACGCATGGCGACGGCGACAAACAGGTTGTCTCGCTGGCTGATTACATCGCCCGGATGAAGGAAGGTCAGGAGAAGATCTATTACGTCACGGCGGATAGCTACAACGCCGCAAAGAACAGTCCCCACCTGGAAATTTTCAAGAAGAAGGGTATCGAGGTACTGTTGCTGTCCGACCGGGTGGACGAGTGGGTGGTTGGCCACCTGACTGAGTTCGAGGGCAAGCCGTTGCAATCCGTGGCCAAGGGCGGTCTGGACCTCGGCAAGCTCGAGGACGAGGAAGAAAAGAAGGAAGCCGAAAAGGCGGCCGACGAGTACAAGGATTTGCTGGAGAAGGTGAAGACCTCGCTTGGCGACCGGGTCAAGGATGTGCGCGTCACTTATCGCCTGACCGACTCCCCGTCTTGTCTGGTTTCCGACGAGCATGACCCATCCGGCAACCTGGCCCGCCTGCTCAAGGCCGCCGGCCAGAAGGTGCCGACGACCAAGCCGATTCTCGAGATCAATCCGCATCACCCGGCGGTGATGCGCCTGAAGTACGAGGAAGTCCGCTTCGATGACTGGGCCGCGCTGCTCTTCGAGCAGGCGACCCTGGCCGAGGGCGGCCAACTGGATGATCCGGCCGGCTTCGTTCGCCGCATTAACGATCTGATGATGGCACTGTCCAGTAAATAAAGGCCCTTTGGGCTGTCGATCAACGCCCAGCCGCCGGGTCAGGTGCCCGCCGGCTGGGCTGTTTTTTGGTTCCCCGATGCATCCTGACGACCTGCTCCTGCTGGTGACCCGTACCATGCCTTTTGGCAAGTACAAGGGGCGCTTGATTGCCGATCTCCCCGGGCATTACCTGAACTGGTTTGCCCGTGCGGGTTTCCCGTCGGGCGAGATCGGGCGCCTGCTGGCGTTGATGCAGGAAATCGATCATAACGGCCTGTCCGATCTGCTCAAGCCGTTGCGCCAGGGCTGAAGCGCGCGATGATCTGTCAATAAAGGGACAAGGCGCCAGGCAAAGAGGGGAATGCCTGCGTCTTCGCGTGCTATATTGCCGCGCATGAATGACCGGAATAGGGGCGAGCATCGCCTGACACTTGCGGAGGTTCTCGACTGGCTGGTCGAGGATGGCCTCGTCGGCCGCGATGCGGCAGACGCCCTCAAGCAGGAGCGTCGGTTGCATGGCGGAAAGGTGCATCCGCTGGTCGTCATTGCCGATCAGAAATGGCGCAGCGCGAAGGCGCCGCCTTCCTTGCTGACGCTGGAAGCCCTCACCGAGTGGCTGGCCGGGCGCACCGGCCTGGATTATCTGCACATCGATCCGCTCAAGATTGATTTCACGGGGGTGGCCGAGGTGATGTCGAGTGCCTATGCGGCACGCTTCGGCATCCTGCCGGTACAGGTGACGACACGCGAGGTGGTCATTGCCACGGCTGAACCCTTCGTGCGCGAGTGGGTGGCGGAGCTGCAGCATATCCTGCGCAAGGATATCCGCCGGGTGATGGCCAATCCCGATGACATTGGGCGTTATCTGGTCGAGTTTTTCAACTTGGCCAAGTCGGTCAAGAAGGCGGCGGCGCGGGGCGAGGTGACAAGCGGGCTTTCCAGTTTCGAGCAGTTGGTCGAGCTGGGCAAGGGCAACCGGACGTTCGATGCCAACGACCAGCACATTGTTCATATCGTGGACTGGCTGTGGCAATACGCCTTCGAGCAGCGGGCGTCGGATATTCATATCGAGCCGCGGCGCGATCTGGGCATCGTGCGCTTCCGCATCGATGGTGTGCTGCACCAGGTTTACCAGATTCCGATGGCGGTGATGAATGCCATGACCAGCCGCATCAAGCTGCTGGGGCGGATGGACGTGATCGAGAAGCGCCGGCCGCAGGATGGGCGGGTCAAGACCCGGACGCCGGCCGGCCAGGAGGTGGAGTTGCGCTTGTCCACCCTACCGACGGCCTTTGGCGAAAAGCTGGTGATGCGTATCTTCGATCCGGAAGTGCTGGTCCGCGATTTCCGTTCGCTCGGTTTTGCGGATGACGACCAGGCCCGCTGGCGGCAGATGACTTCGTCGCCCAACGGAATTGTCCTGGTGACCGGCCCGACCGGCTCGGGCAAGACGACGACGCTTTACACCACGCTGAAACAGTTGGCAACGCCGGAAGTGAATGTCTGCACCATCGAGGACCCGATCGAGATGGTTGAACCCGCTTTCAACCAGATGCAGGTGCAGCACAGTATCGACCTTGGCTTTGCCGAGGGGGTGCGGGCCTTGATGCGGCAGGATCCGGATATCGTGATGATCGGCGAAATCCGCGACCTGGAAACGGCCGAAATGGCCATTCAGGCAGCCTTGACGGGCCATCTGGTGCTGTCGACCCTGCACACCAACGATGCACCGTCGGCCATTACCCGCCTGCTCGACCTGGGCGTGCCGGCCTATCTGATCAATTCGACGCTGCTCGGCATCATGGCGCAGCGCCTGGTTCGTACCTTGTGTCCGCATTGCAAGAAAGCATCGCCGATTACCGAAGACCAGCGGGCGGCCTGGCGTTCGTTGGTGGCGCCGTGGAAATCCGCGGAACCGGCGCAGCTTTGGCAGCCGGTTGGCTGTCTGGAGTGCCGGATGACCGGCTATGCCGGCCGTGTCGGTATCTATGAGGTATTGCTCAATTCGCCGGAAATCCGCAAACAGATCAAACCGCAGACCGATATCCCCCGGTTGCGTGAGCAAGCCTTCCGCGAGGGGATGCGGCCATTGCGCATTTCCGGGGCCTTGAAAGTGGCGCAGGGGGTTACTTCCCTCGAAGAGGTGATCAAGGTGGCACCACCGTCCGACGACAGCTGAATCCCTGGCGGGGTTCGATCAGAGGACGCTGGCCTTGCGGCGCACCGCGTCGACGTAGGCTGCTGCATCCATCGCCTGACCGTTGCGCTGGGCTTGCCAGATGGTTTCACCCAGGCATTCGAGCAGGACATGTTCGGCGTCGTGCGGATCCATGCGGGCTCGCAACTGCTCGAAGGCGAGGCGGATGCCGGGGGGCTGGTCGATGCTTACCTGCTCATGGATGGCCAGGTGCAGCGACAAGTGCAGGAAGGGATTCATCTCGCCGCCTTCGGGGACCCACTCCCGGTTGACGGCCGCATCGGGATTGGCCAGCAGGGGATGGTATTCGGGATGGCGAGCGGCGATGTCGGCGGCCGTCACTTCGGCTCCGACCAGCGGCAGGCGCTCGACGTATTTTTTCCAGGCGTCGCAGAAGAAGCGGCGGACTTGCTCACGGGAGGGATTAAACATGGGGGCTTTCGTAGAGCAGGGTCAGGGCGGTATGGTGAAATAGGCTGTTCCGGCCGGCCAAAGGGACGATCTGGCCGGTGCCGTAGGCACCGAGCAGTGGCGTGTCGGGAAAGTTTTCCCGGAAAATCCGCAGGTCGTGGTCGTCATCGCCATAGAAGAGCGGGCCGCGGCCGATGCAGGAAAACATCAAGGCAAACGCCGGAGTTGCTAGCTGCCGGGCGGCATCGCTCAAGGCTTCACGCATTTGCCCTTCGGCGGCGAGGGGCTGGCGGAGCGCCCAGATCAACGCGTTGCCCCGTTCGATGGGCTCGGCCAGGGTCAGCGATCCGTCCGTATTGGCCGAAAGGATGGCGATCGCCGGTGCGTCGGACGAGCGCAACAGGGCGATCTGGTGCCAGGGCGGGTTCTGCCTTAGCTCGGGGGGCAGGTGGCGCAACAGGCTGTCGCGGGCCTGCTGGCCACCGAGGCGCAGCAGGTCGTAGCCGCGGCACTGGTCGATCACCTGGGGTTCGCCAAGGGGGCGCAGGCCGGAGGACAGCGCCTGCCGGACGGGGGGCGTTGGCAGACTGCATTCGGCGCAGCCGTCTTCGGCGAGTCGGCCATTGGCCCAGACGGCACCGTCGGCATCAAGGATGCCGGCTCGTGGCCGGTCCTCCTGCCAGGCAAAGGGCAGGCGGTTGTGGGTTGAGAAGGAAAGACCGGGCCCCGAGGCATGATCGGCCGGCGCGGCGATGACCAGTGCGGCGGCGGCTGGCTGGTCGAGTTGCCAACCGGTCTCGGTGAACAGGCCGTGCGCAGTGCTGCCGTAAACCGACAGGCAGCCCGCCGCCCGGGCTGCGGCGACGACCGCCGGTTGTGGCTGGCGGGCGAAGTCGCGGGTCAGGAAAAGGAGCACGTGGCTGGCGCGGTGCAGGCCGGCGCGGGCCAGCGCCAGGCGAACGGCTTCCCCGGCCAGTTCGGGGTGTGGCTGCTGGCTGCTGACCAGTCCGCTGCCGGCGTTCATGCGGTCTTGCCCCGGTAGGCGCACAGGTCGGCAACGACGCAGCGCGGGCATTCCGGTTTGCGCGCCTTGCAGACGTAGCGGCCGTGCAGGATCAGCCAGTGGTGGGCGTCCTTCCGGAATTCCGCCGGGGTGACGCGCAGCAGTTTGCGCTCGACTTCATCGACCGTCTTGCCGGGGGCCAGCCCGGTCCGGTTACCGAGGCGGAAGATATGGGTGTCGACGGCAATGGTCGGCTGGCCGAAGGCGGTGTTCAGCACCACGTTGGCTGTCTTGCGGCCGACTCCGGGGAGCGCCTCGAGGGCAGCCCGGTCCGCCGGCACTTCGCCGCCGTGCTGTTCCAGTAATCGGCGACAGGTGGCAATGACATTTCTCGCCTTGGTCCGGTACAGGCCGATGGTCTTGATGTAGTCGGCCAGCCCTTCCTCGCCGAGAGCCAACATGCTTTCCGGGGTCGGGGCAACCGGAAAGAGGCGTGCGGTTGCCTTGTTGACGCCGACATCGGTCGCTTGGGCCGACAGGATGACGGCGATCAGCAACTGGAAGGGCGTCGCATAATGCAGTTCCGTCGTCGGGGCCGGATTGGCTGCGCGGAGACGGGCGTAAAACTGCGCGACTTGGGATTTTTTCACGGGGGCGTCTGCGGGGGCGTTGTGATTCGGTGCGGCTTGCGCCATAGTTGTCCGAAACAAATTCTACCTGACAGAGCGAGTGCTTTCTTCATGCGCCCCGAAAGCGAAGGCGATGGCATTGCCTTGAGCCAGCTGGTCGAAGGCAATCCCGTTGCGACCATCGTGATTGATGCCCGGCACCGGGTTATCCACTGGAATCGGGCCTGCGCCGTCCTGACCGGCGTACCGGCTGCCGAGATGATCGGCCGCTCCGAACAGTGGCGGGCTTTTTACGATTCGGCGCGGCCCATCATGGCCGACCTCGTGGTCGATGGTGTGCTTGAAGCGGGGATCGATCGCTACTATCACGGCAAGTTTTCGCGATCGCGCTTGATCGACGATGCCTACGAGGCGGAGGATTTCTTCCCGGCTTTTGGCGACGGGGGGCGCTGGCTGTTTTTCACGGCGGCCGCGTTGCGCAATGCCAAAGGGGAGGTGATCGGGGCCATCGAAACGCTGCAGGATGTCACTGAGCGCCGCAAGGCGGAAGCCGCGCTGCGTGAGAAGGAAGCCTGCCTGGCCCAGATCGTTGAAGGATCGTCGGTGCCGACCATGGTGATCGATGCACAGCACCGCGTGTCGCACTGGAACAAGGCCTGCGAGGCGCTGACCGGTACTCCGGCGATCGATGTGATCGGAACCGGCGATCACTGGAAGAGTTTTTATGCCAACCAGCGGCCGATGATGGCCGATCTGATTGTCGATGCGGCCGGTGAGCGCGAAATCGACCGTTTCTATCATGGACGCTATCGTCCCTCGTCGCTGATTTCGGGCGCCTACGAGGCAGAGGATTTTTATCCGAATGTGGGTGCCGGCGGCCGTTGGCTGTTCTTTACCGCGGCCCCTCTGCGCAATGCAAGCGGAGACGTGATCGGCGCCATCGAAACCCTGCAGGACGTGACCGAGCGGCGCCGGGCCGAGGAGGCGCTGCGCGATAGCGAGGAACGCTATCGCGCCCTCAGCCAGACGGATTCGCTGACCGGTTTGTACAACTCGCGTCATCTGCACGACTGTTTGCCGGCCGAGATCGAGCGGGCGAAGCGTTATCAGCGGCCCCTGTCTCTGCTCGTTCTCGATTGTGACAACTTCAAGGCGGTGAATGACAACTATGGCCATCTTGGCGGGGACCGCGTGTTGCAGAACCTGGCCCATGCCATCCGGCAATGTCTGCGCCGTTCCGATCTGGCTTTTCGCTATGGCGGCGAGGAGTTCGTCGTTGCGCTACCGGAGACCGATGCGTCCGCCGCACTCGCCATGGCCGAGCGTTTGCGCGCCCTGTTTGCCGCTGTCCGGACACCGGCTCCGGATGGTCAGGCCATTCGCTGTACCGTCAGTATCGGGATCGCCGTCTGTCAGTCAGCGGATGAGGAGGGGACATTGATCCGGCGAGCCGACGAGGCGTGTTACCGGGCCAAGCAGGCAGGCAAGAACCGGGTCATTCTGGGCGACTCAGTGCGCTGAGTCGTCGCCCCGGGCTGCCTGGGTCGGGTATCGCTTGACTGGTCGGGCGAGATTGCGCGCCCGCAACTGGCCGCAGCCGCCATCGACATCCTGGCCGGCCGAATTGCGCACGGTGGTGCGGATGCCCCGGCTATGGAGGTATTGCGCCAAGGCCGTGATGCGGGCCGTGGAGGGCCGCCGGTAATCGAGCGCCGCCGTCACGTTGTAGGGGATCAGGTTCATCAGTGCGTATTTGCCGGCGAGCAGGCGGACGATGCCGTCCATTTCTGCCTGACTGTCGTTGACCCCTTCGATCAGGGTCCATTGGTACTGGATCGGGTAGCCGGTCATCCGGGCGTAGGATTCCGCCAGTTCGACCAGTTCATCGGGCGGAATGGCGGCCGCCCGGGGCAGCAATGCTGCCCGTCGCGCGGTGTCCGTGCTGTGCAGCGAGATGGCTAGCGCCGGGCGCACCCGCTCCTGCGGCAGGCGGTCGAAGACGCGGTAATCGCCGACCGTCGAGAAAACCAGGTTCTTGTGCCCGATACCGCCGTAGGTGCCGAGGGTGTCGATGGCTTCGAGCACGTTGTCGATGTTGTGCGATGGTTCGCCCATACCCATGAACACGACACGCCTGACTGTCCGCTGGCGTCGGGCGAGGACCACCTGAGCCACCATTTCGCCGCTGTCGACCTGGCGCAGCAGCCCGTTGCGGCCGGTCATGCAGAAGGTGCACCCGACGGCACAGCCGACCTGGGTTGAGATGCAGACGCCATCGCGCGGCAGCAGGACGCTTTCGACCAACTGACCGTCGGCCAGTTCGACCAGCAGGCGGGAGCCATCCGCGCCGGGGTGTTCCGAGCGCAGACGGGCCAGGGCCGACAATTCGGCAGCCCGGGCGGGGAGCGATTCGCGCAGGGCAAGTGGCAGAAAGTCTTCGGCCGGCTGGTGGCGCGGGCCGCTGCTCAGCGGCAAGGCTTGTGTCCAGGCGCGCAACACCCGGTCGACGTGACAGTCCTTGGCGCCGGTGGCGGAGAGGGCTTGGCGGAGGGCGGCAATGCGCATCGAAAAAATCAGGCCCCGCAGGGCATGGCAATCAGTGGCAGCCAGCCGTGGCGACCGGTGCAGGGGGCTTCAGCCGGGCACGTTCGGCGGCGCGGGCATCCATCCAGTTCTTCCAGGCGATCATGCAGCCGAGCAGGATGAAGGCCCCCGGTGGCAGCAACCCAAGCAGGAAACCCGGGTAGCTTTCCGGCAGCAGGTGAATTGGTTGCAGGCCGGGGAAAACCATGTCGATGCCGCCAAAGAGCGTGCCATTGCCGAGCAGTTCCCGCAAGCCGCCGAGCAAGGCCAGCGTCCATAGCATGCCCATTCCCATGAAAATGCCGTCCAGCGTCGATTGCAGCGGCGGATTCTTCGCCGCGAAGGCTTCGACGCGGGCGAGTACGATGCAGTTGGTGACGATCAGCGGAATGAAGATGCCGAGCACCAGGTAGAGTTCGTGCAGGTTGGCGTTGAACAGCAGGTCGACGACGGTGACCAGTGCGGCAACGATCAGGATGAACACCGGAATGCGGATCTCGTGCGGGATGAAATTGCGCAGCGAGGCGACAGCGACGTTGGCGAGCGCCATCACGATGATCGTGGCGAGCGACAGCATGATGCCGTTGACCGCATTGGTGGTGACCGCGAGCAGCGGGCAGAGGCCGAGGATCTGGGCGATCGAGGTGTTTTGCTTCCAGAGTCCGTTGCCGGCAATGGTCCGGAGTTCTTCACGGGTGATCATCGGGTGTCTCCTTCGGCGAACAGGCGGTCACGCTGGGCAGTTGCCCATTGCACGGCCTTCAGGGTGGCCTTGGTCACGGCGCGCGGCGTGATGGTGGCGCCGGCATAGTAGTCAATGCGGCCGCCATCCTTTTTCACCTTCCACTCCCGGTCGCTGACCTGGGCAAGGGATAGGCCGGTGAATTGGGTGATCCACGGCCGGGCCTTGTTCTTGTCCTTGCGTACTTCGACATAGTCGCCGAGACCCGGGGTTTCCTTGTGCTGCGTGACGCGGACGCCGGCGAGCTCGCCCGTCGCCCGGACGGCGATGATCAGGCGGATCTTGCCGGCATAGCCATCCGGCGCCACGGCTTCGAAGACCAGCGCCACCGGCTGGCCGGCCTTGCGGGCGCGGTAGACCGTGCTCGGGTCGGCCAGCCCCAGTTCGGCTGTCGGCGGCAAGGGGAGCGTATCGGCCAGGAGGTTGTTGTCGTATTCGCCACGCGGCAATACGTCGTCGATCAGCTTCATTTTTTCCTCGGTGGCCGACGCTTCGATGGCGGGCTTGGTCCACTGGTAGGCGCCGGAGAGCAGGCCGGTGAAGATGATGACGAACACGAACAGGATGGCAGCGGTGCGGACAGCCATCCCGGGCGCGGTAAATTCCCTCGCCGTGGTCATGCCTTGCCCTCCTTGCCGGCATCCTTCATGCCAAAAATCGGGGGCTGAGTCAGCAGATCGATGACCGGGGCGCAGAGATTCATCAGCAGCACGGCGAAAGCAACGCCATCGGGGTAGCCGCCGAAGACGCGGATGATGTAGGCCAGCAGCCCGGCCCCGGCACCAAAGATCAGTTTGCCGCGCGGCGTCGTGCAGCCGGAAACCGGGTCGGTGGCTATGAAGAAGGCGCCAAGCATGGCGCCGCCGGAGAGCAGGTGAAAGAGCGGGCTGGCGAAATGGGCCGGGTTGTAGAGCCAGAGGGCGCCGGAAATGGCGACCAGTCCGCCGATGAAAGCCACCGGCACATGCCAGGTGATCAGCTTGCGCTGCCACATCCACAAACCGCCGAGCAGGTAGCCGGCGGCCACCCATTCCCAGCCGCGGCCGGCGAAATTGCCGTAGATATCCTGGTTGGCGAGCAGGTGGGTGACGTCGAAGGCGCCCTCATCGAGCTTCAGGGCGGTTTTCAAGGCATCCAGCGGCGTGGCGCTGGACAGCGCATCGACCCGCGGCGCCAGGCCAAGGATCACGTTGATCTGGTCGATCAGCGGCATTTGCAGGCCGACGCCCGGCCACTGGGACATCAGGGCCGGGAAGGAAACGATGCAGACGGCGAAGGCGATCATCGCCGGGTTGAACGGGTTCTGGCCGAGACCGCCATAGAGGTGCTTGGCGACGACGATGGCGAAGAGGGTGCCGGTGGCTACCAGCCACCACGGGGCGAGTGGCGGAAAGGTCAGGGCAATCAACCAGGCGGTGACAATGGCCGAGCCATCGGACAGGAACAGGGAAAGCGACTTTTTCCGCAGGCGCAGCATGGCTGCTTCGGCGAGCAGCGCAGTCAGCGAGGCGATGACCAACTGGACCAGAATGGCCGGACCGACCAGCCACGCGTAGGCGGCGATGCCCGGCAGCAGCGCGATGCAGACCTGCGTCATGACCTGACTGACGCTGGTGTCCTTGAGGAGGAAGGGAGCAGGAGCGAACATTACTCGGATTTTTCGTTGGCCGGGGCTTCCTGGGCGGTCTGCCGGGCGGCAGCGCGGCGTGCGTCGATCTCGGCAGCGGCCTGTTGCTGATCGGGGGTCAGGTTGTCGGTGTTTTTGGGCTGGACGGCGGCACGCTGCGCCTTGGCACGCTCCATGGCGGCTTGGATGGCAGCCTGGCGGGCGGCTTTTTCGGGATCCGGTGCCGGGGCAGCGGTGGCTTGTGGCGAGGAGGACGGCTCACCGGAGGGGGGGGCGGTTTCGCCCGCCGTGGCGGCTGCCGCAGCCTCGGCGGCCTTCTTGGCAGCCTGTGCGGCAGCGGCCTTGGCCAGCTTTTCGGCCTTCTCCGCCTTCTCACGTGCTTCACGCAGTTGCTTGAATTCGAAGCGTTCCTTGGCCTGCTCGGCCGCATTTTTCTCCCGTTCGCGCGCCCAGATCTCGCTCTTCGCAAAGCGGAAATACTGGACCAAGGGGATGCGCGAGGGGCAGACGAAGGCGCAGCAGCCACATTCGATGCAGTCGAAGATATGGTATTCCTGCGTCTTGCCGAAATTCTTGGCGCGGGCGAACCAGTACAGCTCGAAGGGTTGCAGTTCGTGCGGGCAGGCCTGCGCGCAGGCGCCGCAGCGGATGCAGGGCATTTCCGGCGCCTTGGGTGGGAACAGGCGGTCGGAGTGGGCGATCAGGCAGTTTGTCGCCTTGACTACCGGCACGTCGGGCTGCGGCACCAGAAAACCCATCATCGGGCCGCCCATGATGATGCCGTCGGTGTCGGGGTGTGGTGTCGCCAGCCTGAGCACTTCGTCCATCGGCGTACCGATCAGTACTTCATAGTTGCGCGGCTCATGGACATTGCCGGTCACCGTGACCAGGCGGGATACGACCGGTTCGCCATGGGCCAGGGCGCGCCAGGCCGTGTAGGCGGTGGCGACGTTGAAGCATTGCACGCCCAGATCGGTGGACCGTTTGGCGGCCGGAACTTCTTTGCCGGTCAGCACACGGATCAGTTGCTTGGCACCACCGGCCGGGTACAAGGTCGGCACCGGGATGACTTCGAAGGTCTCGCCGACGGCCTGTACGGCAGCCCGCATGGCAGCGGCGGCTTCCGGCTTGTTGTCCTCGATGCCGATCAGCACCCGTTTCGGCTGCAGCAGGTCGCGGAAGATGCCGATGCCCCGCACGACCTCCTCGGCGCGTTCGCGCATCAGCATGTCGTCGCAGGTGATGAAGGGCTCGCATTCGGCACCATTGATCACCAGTTCTTCCATCGGCACGGATTTCGAGGCGGTCAGCTTGCCGTGGGTCGGGAAGACGGCGCCGCCCAGGCCGACGACGCCCGCCTGTTGCAGGCGTTCGCGCACCTGTTCGGGCGTCAGGGCAAGGTAATCAACCGGTTCCCGGGCAATCCACTCGTCCTTGCCGTCCGGTTCGATGACCACGCATAGCGCGTCGAGACCCGACGGGTGGGGCTGCACGTGCATGGCAACCGCGACGACGGTGCCCGAGGTCGGGGCGTGTACGGCAGCGGAAATCCAGCCATCGGCTTCGCCGATCAGCTGGCCTTTCAGGACCTTGTCGCCGGCCTGGACGATCGGGCGTGGCGTGCCGCCGATGCTCTGGTGCAGCGGTACGACGAGGCGCGACGGAATCGGTCCCCGGGCGATCGGCTTGCCGACTGACTGGGTCTTGTTGGTGGGTGGTTTGACACCACCCTTGAACTTGAACAGGTTCATCAGCATCAGGCAGCCTTTCGCATCGGCGCGGCTTTGATTTCGACGACCGGGTATTTCCACTTCCAGTTGTCGATGTTCTCGGCAATCGGTTCCATGTGGATGCATTCAACCGGGCAGGGGGGCAGGCACAGCTCGCAGCCGGTGCATTGCGCGGCAATGATGACGTGCAGTTGTTTGGCGGCGCCGATGATGGCATCGACCGGGCAGGCCTGGATGCACAGCGTGCAGCCGATGCAGGTGTTTTCGTCGATGATCGCGACCTGCTTCGGCTTTTCTTCCGCATCGAGCGGCTTGACTTCGCGACCGAGCAGGTCGGCCAGGCGCTGCACGCCTTCCATGCCTCCCGGCGGGCACAGGTTGATGTCTGCCTCACCCTTGGCGATGGCTTCGGCATAGGGCTTGCAGCCTGGGTAGCCACACTGGCCACATTGTGTCTGCGGCAGGATGGCTTCGATCTTGTCGACCAGCGGGTCGCCTTCGACCTTGAACTTGATCGAGGCGTAACCGAGCGCGGCGCCCAGTACGACGGCGCCGAGAGCCATGATGGCGATGGCGAGCAGGATATCCATTACCGGTACTTGTCGAGGCCGGCGAAGCCCATGAAGGCCAGCGCCATCAGGCCGGCGGTGATCATCGCGATGGCGGCGCCGCGGAAATGAACGGGAACGTCGGCCCCTTCGATGCGTTCGCGGATGCCGGCGAAGAGGATCAGCACCAGCGAGAAGCCGACCGCGCTGCCCGCGCCAAAGAGCAGGGATTCGACGAAGTTGTGGCCGTTGGCGATGTTGAGCAGCGGCACGCCGAGCACGGCGCAGTTGGTGGTGATCAGGGGGAGATAGATGCCAAGCGTCTGCTGCAGTGTCGGCGAGGTCTTGGCGATGACCATTTCGGTCAGCTGGACGATGGCCGCGATGGTGACGATGAAGGACAGCGTGCGCAGGTATTCGAGGCCGAACGGAATGAGCAGGTAGTGGTCGATGATGTAACTGGCGCCGGTGGCCATGGTCAGCACGAAAGTCGTGGCGGCGCCCATGCCGTAGGCAGTTTCCAGCTTTTTGGAAACGCCCATGAAGGGGCAAAGACCGAGAATCTTCACCAGCACGACGTTGTTGACCAACACCGCGCCGACGAGGATGAAGAGATAGTGGCTCATAAGTAAGGCTGGCGTAAGCTGCGTATTATCGGGCTTCGCTCACAAGAGAACAACCGCGCACCGGGTGGGGCTTTACGGCTTCTGGCGCAGCATGATAGCCAGCGTTTCTGCCACTTCGCTGACCAGTTCGGGGCCGCGATAGATGAAGCCACTGTAGAACTGGACCAGCGAAGCGCCGGCCTTGATTTTCTCGGCTGCGTCCTCGCCGCCCAGGATGCCGCCCACCCCGATGATCGGCAGTTCGCCGGCAAGCGCGGTCGACAGCTTTTTCAGCACCTCGGTGGATTTGCGGAAGACCGGGGCGCCGGAGAGGCCGCCGGCTTCGTTGGCGTGGGGCAGGCCCTCGACGCCGTCGCGCGACAGGGTGGTGTTGGTCGCGATCGCCGCATCGAAACGATGGCGGCGCAGGGCGTCGGCGATGGCGGTGATCTGGGTGTCGTCGAGGTCGGGCGCGATCTTCAACGCCATCGGCACGTACTTGCCGTTCTTGTCAGCCAGTTCCAGCTGGCGGACCTTCAGTTGCGATAGCAGGTCGTCGAGCGCCTCATCCTTTTGCAGTTCGCGCAGGTTCTTCGTGTTCGGCGACGAGATATTGACCGTGACGTAGCTGGCGTCGTTATAAACCTTGTCGAGGCAGATCAGGTAATCCTCGGCCGCCTTTTCGATCGGTGTCGTCGCGTTCTTGCCGATGTTGATGCCGAGGATGCCGCCCTTTTTCGGGAATTCGGCAGCGCGGACATTTTCCAGCAGCTTGTCGACGCCGGCGTTGTTGAAACCCATCCGGTTGATGATCCCCTGTGCTTCCGGGATGCGGAACAGGCGGGGCTTCGGGTTGCCGTCCTGCGGGCGGGGCGTGATGGTGCCGATTTCAATGAAACCGAAGCCCAGCTTGGCCAGGCCGTCGATATGGTCGCCGTTCTTGTCCAGGCCGGCGGCGAGGCCGACCGGGTTGGGGAATCGAAGGCCCATGACCTCGACCGGGCAGGGTGTGACCGGCTTGGCCATCAGGCAGGCGACACGATCGATGCCCATCATGCCGATGCCGTGCGCGGTTTCGGCGTCGAGGGAGAAGAAGAATTTGCGGATGAGTGGATAGAGCATAATCGGTGATTTTACCGTATCGCCGCACCCTTTCGCCTGAAAAAACACGGTGTTTGCCACGGGCCGGTGCGCCGGGAAGCGCACGCTAAACAATCGGTAACAACTTTTTGTGAACGGCGGGGCTAAACTTGCGGCCATGCGAACTTTAGGCCGATTTTCCTTCATTGCCCTGCTGGCGCTGCCTGCTTGGGCTGGCAGTCTGGACGATCCCTTGGCCACGGTGGAACTGCAGCCCCTGAAGCCGTCGCCCCGCCTGCTGGCGCGGGTGGACGAAGCGCCTTGTGCGACGGCTTTGCCGGATACGCCGCTGACCGCTGTCGACGCCGTGGACCTGATGCTGTGCAACCATCCGCAGACCCGGGAAGTCTGGGCGGCGGCGCGGGCGCAGGCGGCCCAGCTCGGTGTGGCGCGGGCGGGCTGGTTGCCAACCCTGTCCGGTTCGGCCGGAACGACACGCTTCGACTATCAGAATACTGTCTACACCCGCGATTCGGCAGCCATCACCCTTTCCTGGCTGCTTTACGATTTCGGCCAGCGGGCGGCCAGCGTCGAAAGCGCTCGCCAATTGCTCGGCGCCGCGGCGGCGACGCAGGACGCCACGGTGCAGACCCTCTTTCTCAACGCGCTGCAGTCCTACTATGCTGCCCAGGCGACCCGGGCTGCCGTGGCTTCGGCCCTGCAGGCGGAACGTTCGGCGCAGGAAAGCTTCCAGGCGGCGGCGGCGCGTTACCAGGTCGGCGTGGCGACACCGGCCGATCGCCTGCAGGCGCAGACGGCGCTGTCGCAGGCGACGCTGAACCGCATCAAGGCCGAGGGCGAAGCCCGCAATGCGCTGGGGGCGCTGGCCAACGCGCTCGGTTTCGCGGCCCAGCAGCGCATCGTGTTGGCCGATTTGCCGGAGGCGCCACCCACGGCGGCCTTTCAGCAGGAGGTCGACGGGCTGATTGCCGAAGCGCAGGCGCGGCGTCCGGATTTGCGGGCGGCCGAGGCGCAGCTCAAGGCGGCTGAAGCCGGAGTCGAACTGGCCCGGGCCCAGGGCCGGCCGACGATCTCGCTCGGCGCCGGCCCGACCTGGCAGGAATCGGCGGGGGTAACCCAGCAGGGCGGCAGTGTCGGTCTGACCCTCAGCGTGCCGATCTTTTCTGGCTTCGATACGACTTACCGCGTACGTTCTGCCGCGGCTCAGGCCGAGGTTCGCGCGGCCCAACGTGACCGCCTGCGCAACCAGGTGGCGCTCGATGTCTGGAAGGCCTACCAGAGCCTGACGACGGCGACCCACAGTCTGCAGACAACGGCTGATCTGGTGGCCAGCGCGGAACAGTCGGAACGTGTTGCGCTGGGGCGTTACAAGGCCGGCGTGGGCACCATCCTCGATGTGCTGTCGGCTCAGGCGGCCCTGGCCAGTGCCCGTTTGCAGCGCATCCAGGCGCAGCTCGACTGGAATGTCTATCGCGCCACCCTGGCCCAGTCGGTCGGCGCGCTCGATTACACGCTGCTGCAAGGGGCAGCGGAAGGAAGACCATGAAACCTATTGGCAGGATATTGATTGGTATGACCCTCATTGCCGGCCTGGTCGGCGGCGGCATCTGGTATGCCAAGCAGCGGGCGGCACTCGCTCCGGAGCAGCGCTACAAGCTGGTGACCGTGGAGCAGGGCGAAGTGACGCAAACCGTGTCGGCCAATGGCACGCTCAACCCGGTCGTCCTGATCAGTGTCGGTACCCAGGTTTCCGGCACCGTGCGTAAGCTGTTCGTCGATTTCAACGACAAGGTGAAGAAGGGGCAGCCGCTGCTCGAACTGGACGATGCGCTCGTCTCGGCCAGCGAACGGCAGAGCGCGGCCAGTGTGGTCAATGCGCAGGCGGCGCTCGATCTGGCCCAGGCCAATGAGGCGCGCATGAAGCAGTTGTTCGCCCAGGAATATGTCTCCCGCCAGGAATACGATCAGGCCGTGCAGGCGCTCAAGTCGGCCCGGGCGCAACTGGCGCTGGCCCGGGCGCAGAACGAGCGCGACCGGGCCAATGTCAATTTCACGGTGATCCGTTCGCCGGTCGATGGCGTGGTGATCGACCGGGTGGTCGATATCGGCCAGACGGTGGCGGCCAGCTTCCAGACGCCGACGCTGATCAAGATCGCGCAGGATTTGTCGGAGATGCGCATCGATACCAGTTTCGCCGAAGCCGATATCGGCAACATCAAGGAAGGCCAGAAAGCACGCTTCACGGTCGATGCCTTCCCGAATCGCAGCTTTGTCGGCGACGTGCAGCAAATCCGCCTGAACCCGACCAATACGCAAAACGTCGTTACCTACAACGTGCGCATCACCGTTGCCAATCCCGACCAGCTGTTGCTGCCGGGCATGACGGCTTACGTCAATATTGGTGTGCAGAAGCGCGAAGGGGTGCTGCTGGTGCCCAATGCCGCATTGCGCTACAAGCCGGCCGAGGCGGTGGAAAGAAAAGCCGGTAACGGGCCGGGCAATGGCCAGGCGGCCGGCATGGCGCCGGGCATGGGCGCCGGGATGACCGCTATGGGGCCGGGAGGGGCGTCGGGGGCCGGCAAGGGCAAGAAGCGCGATGGCCAGAGCGGCACCGTCTATGTCCTGGCAGGGGGTGAAATCAGGCCGGTGTCGGTGCAACTGGGGATTACCGACAATCGCAATACCGAAGTCATCGGCGGCGACCTGAAAGTGGGGGACCGGGTGGTGACCGGCGAAAATACCAGCAACGACAAGAAACCGTCGTCGGTTGGCATGCGGATGTTCTGATGCCGGCCATGGACAACGCGGCAGTCATTCGCGTCGCCGGTCTCGGCAAATCCTACGAGACGGCCGCGGGGCTTTTCCCGGCGCTGAAAGGCGTTGACCTGGAGGTGCGCCCGGGCGAGTTCATCGCCATCATGGGGCCGTCCGGTTCCGGCAAATCGACTTTCATGAACCTGCTCGGTTGCCTCGATACGCCGACGGTTGGCGATTATTTCCTGGCCGGGGAGAATGTCGCCCTGATGGATCGGGATGCGCTGGCGCTGTTGCGCAACCGGACGCTCGGTTTCGTCTTTCAGGGGTTCAACCTGCTGCCGCGCATGAGCCTGCAGGACAACGTGGCGCTGCCGCTGGTTTACGCCGGCGTCGACCGCGAGACGCGGCGCGAACGGGCGCGCGCCTTGCTGGCCAAGGTGGGTCTCGGCCAATATGCCGAATCGCTGCCGAACCGCATTTCCGGCGGGCAGCAACAGCGTGTGGCGATTGCCCGGGCGCTGGTCAACCGGCCGCGCCTGATCCTGGCCGACGAACCGACCGGCAACCTCGACAGCCACACCAGCGACGAAATCATGCGCCTGTTCAAGGCGCTGAACGATGAGGGGATCACCATCGTACTGGTGACCCATGAGCCGGATATCGCCGCCCATTGCAAACGACAGGTGCGCTTTCTCGATGGACAGATCGTCAGCGACCGGCTGACCGGGGAGGGGGGCGCATGATCTACCCGATGCTCGGCGAAGCCTGGCTGGCGATGGGCGCCAATCGCCTGCGCACGGCGCTGACCATGCTCGGCATGGTGATCGGCGTCGGTGCCGTGGTCATCATGCTGGCCATTGGCCAGGGGGCGCAGTATGCCGTGCAGCAAACGATCAGCACGATGGGCTCCAACCTGTTCATCGTCCTGTCCGGTTCCTTCACGACCTCCGGCGTGCGCAGCGGGTCAGCCGGGGCGCCTACCCTCAACGTGGCCGATGCCGAGGCGATCGCCGAACTCGATGGGGTCAGCAATGTGGCGCCGACGCACCAGGGCACCCGGCAACTGGTCTATGGCTCGCAGAACTGGAGTTCGCAGATCATCGGTACGACGCCGGATTATCTCGAGGCGCGGGCGTGGACCATCGTCAAGGGGGCCGGTTTCGGCGATTCGGACGTGCGTTCGGCGACCCGGGTGGCGATCATTGGCAAGACGGTGGCGGAAAACCTGTTCGGCGACGACGATCCGGTCGGCAAGACCATGCGCATCCAGCAGAATCCCTTCATCGTCGTCGGTGTGCTGGGCAGCAAGGGGCAAAGCCTCGATGGCCGCGACCAGGACGACACGGTGATCATTCCGTTGAGCACCGCGCAGCGCAAGGTGTTCGGCACGCCCTTCCTGGGCTCGGTACGGATGATCATGGTGCAGGCCGATAGCGCCGAGAACATGCCCCGCGTCATGGAGGATGTGACCAGCCTGCTCCGCCAGCGCCACCGCCTGCGCGACGGGATGCCGGATGATTTCTTCATGCGCAACCTGTCCGCCGCGGCCGAATCCGAAGCCGAGACGACGCGAACGATGTCCATCCTGCTCGGCGCCATCGCCTCCATTTCGCTGCTCGTCGGCGGTATCGGGATCATGAACATCATGCTTGTCTCGGTCACCGAACGGACCCGGGAAATCGGCATCCGCATGGCCATCGGCGCCCGCCAGAAGGACATTCTCAGCCAGTTCCTGCTCGAAGCGGTGATGATTTCCTTTGCCGGTTGCCTGCTCGGCCTGGTCCTCGGCCTGGGCATCGCGCTGGCCATCAATGCGCTGACCGGCATGGTTGTCGTCATCTCTGGCAGTGCCGCGCTGATCGCCTTTGCCGTGGCAGCCGGCGTCGGCATCTTTTTTGGCTGGTATCCGGCCCGCAAGGCGGCCCGCCTCGATCCGATCGAAGCCTTGCGCTACCAATGACCAATCGTCGCCATTTCATCATCGCCGCCGGCCTCTTGCCTTTGCTCCACCCCGCCTTTGCCGCCGACCGCCGTGTCGTCATCGTCGGTGGTGGCTGGGGGGGGCTGGCAGCGGCGCGCCATGTGCGGGATCTCGCGCCCGGTCTGGACGTGACGCTGGTCGATCGTCAGCCGGCCTTCATGTCCTTTGCCCTGAGCAACCGCTGGCTGGTCGAGCCCGGCGCAGGGCCCTGGGCGCGTCACGATTACGCCCGCTTGGCGGGCAACTTCGGCTACCGTTTCGTGCAGGCCGAGGTGACCGGTGTCGATCTGGCCCGGCGCCGCGTGACGAGCTCTGCCGGCGAGCTGCCCTACGACTGGCTGGTGCTGGCACCCGGCATCCGCGAGAACTGGGGCGCCTGGCAGGTGGATGATGCAGCGGCGGGCGGCGCGTTGCGCCGCCGTTATTCGGGGGCCATGCTGTCGGCCGCCGACCTGCCTGGCCTCAAGCAGCGCCTGGCCAACTTCACGGGCGGCGACCTGTTGCTGACCATTCCGCCAGCGCCTTATCGTTGCCCGCCGGCACCCTACGAACGGGCACTGTTCCTCGCCTGGTGGCTGAAGACGCGGAAAATTCCGGGCAAGCTGATCATCGTCGACCCCAATCCGATCATGCCGGCCTTTCGCAACATCCTGCTCGACCGCTACAAGGACCAGGTCATCTACCTCGACCACGCCCGGGTACGGCGCGTCGATCCGGAGCGCCGGACGCTCAGTACCGAGATCGACGAGATCCGCTTCGACGAGGCCTTGCTCTGTCCGCCGCAACAGGCGGCCGACCTGCTGTGGCAGGCCGGTTTGATCCGCCCGGAGGAAGGCGGCAAGCCGAGCGGCTGGGCGGCCGCCGGGGCGATGGATTTCCGCAGTGCAGCCGATGGCCGGGTGTTTGTGATCGGCGACGCGATTGGCCTGGTGTCGCCGCAGTTCGGCCATTTTCCGAAAACCGGGCAGGTGGCCAGCCGCATGGGACAGGCAGTGGCCCGCCAGATCGTGGCCCAGGCCACTGGCCAGGCCGCGGCACCGCTCCTGCCGGAAAGCGTCTGCCACGTGACGACCAGCGTCGAGCCGCTGGAAAGCGTCCGCATTGAAACCAGTTACCGCGACCGTGGCGACGGCTTTCTGGTGCAGACGGTCAAGCAGGTGCGCAACCCCAATCCGCGCGGCGAGGATGCCGCCTGGGCCGAGGCGATGTATCGGGATTTCCTGCTGCCCTGACCCGTTGCCGGATCAGTGGCGGGCGTAGATCGAGGTTTTGCCGTCTTTCTTGACCAGCAGGGTTTCGTAGAACTCGCGGCGGATGCGCGGCGTCGTAGTGCTGTCCTTGTCGAGCATGGTGCAGGCCGTTTCGCAGGTCGGGCTGGAAAATTCGCGGCCGGGGGCGCCCAGCGGCAGGCCCGGCACGGCCAGGCCGAGGGCTTTCGGCTTTTCCTTGAGCAATTCCTTGATCTGGTCGGCGTGCACATGGCCTTCGATGAAATAGCCGGCGACCGTGGCCGTCGGGACGGCTTCGAGATCCTTCGGCACTTTCAGGCGGCGCTTCACCGCGTCCATGTCGTCGGTCTGCGTCACCTTCACGGTAAAGCCATGCTGGCGCAGATGCTCGGCCCATTCGATGCAGGCCAGGCAGACGGTCGGGGTATAGACTTCGATGGCCGGCAGCGGCTCGGCGTCGGCGGCGTTGACCGCCAGTGCGGCGAGCAGCGGCAGCAGGCGTTTCAGCATGGCTTGCCTGGCTGGCAGCCCTTGAGCACCCACAGCGCCAGCACACCGGCCGTTTCGTCGGCCTTGACCTTGCGTGCCATCGAGCCGGCATCGCGGCCGTTGTCGGTCTTGGCGTGCGGGTCGGCCCCGGCTTCGAGCAGCAGGCGGACATGTTCGGCCCGGCTGGCGTAGGCCGCCATGTGCAGCGGCGTTGCGCCTTCGTTGTCGCGGGCATTGGGGTCGGCTTTGGCGGCGATCAGGGCTTTCAGGGCGCTGGTATCGGGATTCATCGCGGCAAGATGCAGCGGCGTGGAGCCGAGGTCGGTCCGCACATCGCGTTGTTTGGGGTCGGCCCTGAGCAGGCGCTGCACATCCTGGCCGCTGCCGATGCGGGCGGCATCGTGGATTGGCTTGTCGTGGCTGATCGGCTCGCCGAAGGCGGGCTGGGCAAGCAGGCAGGCAACAAGGAGGGGGATCGGTTTTTTCATGGCTCGGCCTCGATGATCGGGGATGTCATTGTTCCGCCACCGTATTCGACAATCCTTGATCTGCCGCAGTTTCGTGTTTCGCTAATATAATGATTTCATTGTGTAAATCATGAACACGGGCGGCCATCCGGCGGCCCGGAACGAATGGGGAAAGCAGGTCATGACGCGCATTGTGCGGCATATGTTGATTGAAGGGCGGGTGCAGGGCGTTGGCTATCGCTGGTCGATGGCCGAGCAGGCTCGTCTGCTGGGCGTGACGGGCTGGGTGCGCAATCTGGACAACGGCATGGTCGAGGCCATGGCGCAGGGCGATGAAATGGCCGTGCTCGCCTTGCTGGTCTGGGCCCAGCGCGGTCCGGCGCATGCCCGTGTGGCACGGGTGCATGTCACCCTCGGCGAGGGCGACTACCCGGGGTTCGAGCAGCGGCCGAATGCGCCAGAGCCGCTGCCCGCCCTGTCCGGCGTTGCAGCAGCGGGATGACGATGCGACAGGGCGGCGTTTGACGGATCGGCTGGCCGGATTCCGGCAAGGGCGGGGGAAGGGGGCGGCTCAGCGTCCGGCACGGCCGGCGGGCTTGAGCACGATGTCGACGGGAATCGGCTGGCCATCCTTGAGTGGCGGATAGGTCTTGGCGCTGACGAAGCGCAGCTTGCCGCGGTGCTCGATGCGGGCCTGGACCGAGAGGCGGGTCTTCTTGCCGATCAGGTCGCGATCGAGCGTCGCCGAAAAGGGGATCGGCACCTGAGCGCCGTTCAGCTCGTAGCGCTGTTCCGCCAGAATACGGACCGGCGCGCCGGCCCGGGCGATATCGACGACGCGGATGGTCAGGATGGCGTCGGGGGGCAGGGCGGTGCGGGAGAGGTAGCTGACGCTGCCGCCGATCTGGATAAAGCTGCTGGCGGCGGCCGGGGAAGGGGGGCTGCCAGCCGGCGGCGTGGTGCCGCGCGTGCAGCGTCGCAGATTGCCCTTGCCGTCTTCGAAAAGGGCGTCGTCTCCCTTGGTGTGCAGACGGATGTCGCCTTGCCGGTAGAGCGTGCCGGAGGCAGCCGGAACCTGCGGCAGGGCGAATGTCTCGTCGGCGAAATGCAGCGTTGCCTGGGGGCGGCCGTCGGCATCGCGGGCAAACGAGATGTCAATGCGGCTGCCGTTGTCGCAGGTGTAGGGCAGGCGTTCCTCGGTGGCGTGAGCCGTCAGCGCGGCGAGCAGGGGAATCAGGTAGCGGAATTTCATGGGTGATTGGAAGGGGTGAGCGGTATCCAGTGCCCGTCTACGAGGCCTTCGATCGGGTGGAATCGGGCCTTGTAGGCCATTTTCGGACTTTCGGCAATCCAGTAGCCGAGGTAAAGGTAGGGCAGGGCCAGCGTCCGGGCCTGTTCGGCCTGCCAGAGGATGTTGTAGGTGCCGAAGCTGGCATGGCGCACGTCAGGATCGTAGAAGGTGTAAACCGAGGATAGGCCGTCGTCGAGGACGTCGATCAGGCTGACCATGCACAGGTGACCGCCGTCACGGAACTCGACCAGGCGGGTATCGACATGGCTTTGCAGCAGGAACTGGGCATATTGCTCATGGCTGTCCTCGTCCATGCCGCCGCCCGGGTGGCGTGACTGTTGGTAGCGCTGATAGAGGGCGTAATGCTCATCGGCATAAACCAGGGGGCGTTCGCTGGCGCGCAGTCCGGCATGGCGGCGGAAGGCGCGCCGCTGGCTGCGGTTTGGCGCCAGTTCGGCGACCGGCAGGCGAACCGGGACACAGGCCCGGCAATGGTCGCAGTATGGCCGGTAGGTGAAGATGCCGCTGCGCCGGAAGCCGGCGCGCACCAGCGAACTGTAGATGTCGCTGTCGATCAGGTGAGCCGGCGTGGCGACCTGCGAACGGGCCTCGCGGTCGGGCAGGTAACTGCACGGGTAGGGCGAGGTGGCGTAATAGAGCAGCAGCGAGTAGGGTAGGTCGGCGTCGTCCGGCTGGGCCATGGCCACTACCTCACGGGGGTGAGCGGGTTGGTCGGCCAGCTCGAACGGGGATTGCCGCTGGCGATCAGCGTCGTCAGGCGCGCCATGAAGTCGGTACGGGGAATTTCGCGTCCGCCGAGCGAGGCGAGGTGGTCGGTATACATCTGGCAGTCGATCATCCCGAATTGGTGGGCGACAAGATAACGCACGAGATGGGCGAAGGCGACCTTCGAGGCATCCGTCCGATGGGCGAACATCGATTCGCCATAAAACATGCGTCCGATGGCCAGTCCGTACAGGCCGCCGACCAGTTCGCCCGCGGCGTAAGTTTCGACCGAGTGCGCCCAGCCGAGTTCATGCAGGCGGACGTAGGCGTTCAGCATGTCATCGGTGATCCAGGTGCCATTCTGGCCGGGGCGCGGGGTGGCGGCGCAACGGGCGATCACGCCGCGAAAATCGCTGTCGAAGCGCACCGTGAATTTTCCGGAACGCACGGTTTTGGCCAGCGAACGGGTGAGTCGGAATTCCTCGGGAAAGAGCACCATGCGCGGATCGGGGCTATACCACAGGGGCAGGCCATCGACCGTGCCCCAGGGGAAGATGCCGCTCCGGTAAGCGGTCAAGATGCGGTCTGGCGCAAGATTCCCGCCGATGGCGAGGAGGCCGCCCAAGTCTTCGCGCGCCGAGGCGACGGGCGGGAAAGGATCGAGCGGGCCGAGGCAGGGAATCACGCGGATGCGGGCTGGACGGTTTTCTTGAAGGCGATGACGTGGTCGGCATCGAGCCGGATGCCGATTTTTTCGCCCAGGGCGTGGTTGTGGTGCGATGGCACCAGCGACAGCACTTCGGCGCCGCTCGCCAGGCGCAGGGTGTACAGGATCTCGGCACCCCGGAAGGCCTTGTGCAGCACTTCCGCCTGCAGCGGGCTGCGGTCGTCGTGGACGACATCGTCCGGGCGGAGCAGGACATCGACGGCACAGCCGTCGGCGCAATCGGTGCAGGTTTCGCTGCATTCGACGGGAATGTCGGAGACCAGCGTGCCGAGTTCCATCTCGACCCGCGTGCCGCCGGCGACGACGCCTGGCAGCAGGACACCCTGCCCGATGAAGTCGGCAACGAAACGGTTGGCCGGCCGGTGATAGAGGTTGTACGGCACGTCCCATTGCTGGATGCGGCCGTCGTACATGACGCCGATCTCGTCGGCCATGGCGAAGGCTTCGTTCTGGTCGTGAGTGACCATGATCGCTGTCGATCCCTCGCGCTTGAGGATTTCGCGCACTTCGACCGACAGCCGCTCGCGCAGGCCGACGTCGAGGTTGGAGAAGGGTTCGTCGAGCAGGATCAGTGCCGGCCGCGGCGCCAAGGCGCGGGCCAGTGCGACACGCTGCTGCTGACCGCCGGACAGTTCATGCGGGTACTTGTCGCCCTGGCCATGCAGGCCAACAGTCGCCAGCAGCTGGCGGACCCGCCGCCAGGCCGTCTCGTCCGGCCGGCGGCCAAGGCCGAAGGCAACGTTTTGTTCGACCGTCAGGTGCGGAAACAGCGCGTAATCCTGAAACACCATACCGATCCGCCGTTTTTCCGGGGGCGTGCAGTAGCCGGCCCGGCTGACGACCTGATCATGCAGGCGAATTTCACCGTCGGCAATTTCTTCAAAGCCCGCGATACAGCGCAGCAGGGTAGTCTTGCCGCAGCCGGAAGGGCCGAGCAGGCAGGCGATGCTGCCAGCTGACAGCTGGAAATCCACGCCGGCAACGACCGTCTGCCGGCCATAGCGCTGGTGGACACCGTTCAGTTCGAGTTGAGCCATAGCAGGTGATTATAGTTCGCAACCTGGCACAGTGCCGCGTTGTAGCGCACTGACGGCGATCGTTGAGGGGGTAGTGCAAAAAGTATCTAAAAAATTAAAAATAATTGCATGTTGGTCACGTTGTGAAGATTCAATCCGGGCTGAACGGGGGTGATGTCATTTTTCGCTCTGGATTCAATGGATTGTCCTGTGGCAGTTTTTTGCATTGCCACGCATCGCATTACAATTGATAATCGTCGCCGACACGATTCGCGGTTTCGGTAATTTGCTGTATTGTTTCTGATGTTAATAAATAAATTAGACAATCCTTATAAGAATAAAAAATAACAATCGCATTTTTCGGAGGGGGTATGGGGAGGCTGGCGGGCGCTGTTTGGGCCCGGTTGAAGGGGCTGGTGCCGGACGAGTTGAATGCCGCGGAGTTCAGCGGGCTGTTGCTGCCAACCGGCCATTTCTCGCAACTGACACAACGGCGGGCGACGATGATCGTCAATCGGGTTCGCCTGTTTGCATTCCTGTTTGCCGTCCTGACGCCGCTCTGGACGATCGTCGATTACGTCGTTTTTCCCCTGACGCTCTGGTTGGCCCTGGCGGCGTTGCGCTTTTCGGCCTGTATTGCTTTCTTTCTGGTCGTCGTGCATTACCGGCCGTCGGGTAGCCTGGGCAATGCCTATCGGGCCATGGCCTTGCTGTTCGCTATCCCGACCGTGTTCTATGTGGCCTCGCATCAGTTGCTTGCCGGTTATTCGCTGGTCGGCATCTCGGCGGCCATTGCGACAGGTTACGCCTTTCTGCCTTTCGTCCTGCTGGCGGGTCTGTCGATTTTTCCGCTCAGTCTGCTCGAAAGCGCGCTGTTCGCGGCGCCCATTCTGCTCGCCCAGTTCCTGGCCGGCATCTTGAGCTGGGGGTTGATGGACTGGCCGAGCTTTGCCGGTGCCTTCTGGTTGCTGGCGCTGATCACCGGGGTGTCGACACTGGCCGGCATCAGTCAGTTGGCCTTCATGATCGTCCTGGTCCGCCAGGCCATCCGCGACCCGCTGACCGGTGCTTTCTCTCGGCGCAGCGGCGAGGAAACCCTGGATCTGCAATTCACCATCGCCCGGCGCAGCAACGCACCGCTCAGCCTGGCCTTCATCGATCTCGATCATTTCAAGCGCATCAACGACAGCTTCGGCCATGAGGCCGGCGACAGCGTGTTGAAGACAGCGGCATCGACCATTGCCGGGCATCTGCGGCGCGGCGACATGCTGGTTCGCTGGGGCGGCGAGGAGTTCGTCCTGATCCTGCCCAATACCGACCGCCAGCAAGCAAGCGTTGCCGTGGCCCGCCTGCGTCAGGGGGGGCTGGGCCGGCGGCCGGATGGGGCGCCGGTCACGGCGAGCATTGGATTGGCCGAAATCAGGGCCGATCGCTGCCAGGACTGGCGAATGCTGGTTGAAATCGCCGACCAGCGCATGTATGTCGCCAAGCGGCGCGGCCGCAACCAGGTGTGCGATCGCGACGAGGATGCCGTCGAACGGGAGTGCCAGGCCGCTGAGCCGGTGATCAATGACCCGTTGATCGTGCCGGTGGGGGAAGTGTGAACGAGCACGAAGGGCTTTCCTCGCGCCGGGTGGTCTTTGTCGTGGCGGCGGCAGCCAGTCTGCTGATTCTGGCCTCCCTGCTGACGGTCATCTTCGGCCAGACGCGTGAAAACGCGCTGGCCCAGTCACAGGCCGGCCTGGATGGGACGGCCCATGTGCTGAACCGGCAGATTGCCCAGACCTTTGCCAAGATTGACGTGGTTCTGCGCCTGATTGCCCGGGATTACCCGCGCTTTGCGGCTTTGCCGACGGCCGCGGCCAATGCCGAACTGAAGGCGCTGCTCGATACCATTCCGGAGTCGCAGAGCCTGCGTATCGCCGATGCGACCGGCCGTTTCCGCTTTGATGCCTCGGGCTCGCTGCCCCAGGTCGACATCTCCGATCGGGCGTATTTCCGCCAACACCAGCGCGATCCTGATAGCGGCCTGGTGTTTTCGGAACCGATTTTTGCCCGGATCACCGGCAACTGGGTGATCACCCTGAGCCGCCGGCTGAACAATCCGGACGGCTCCCATGCCGGTCATGTGCAGGCGGCAATCAATGCCGGGGATTTCAATCGCCTGTTTGCCGGGATCAACCGGCCGGTGACGGAGGAGATCATCCTGCTCGACCGCCAGCGACGGGTCGTTGCCCATACGGCCATGGATTCGGCGGCGCTCGGCCAGGTTTACGCGGGGCTGCCGGCGCTCGAAACCGGCGATGACAAGCTGTACAGCCGCGAGTCGATTGGCGATTACCCCTTCGAGATCGTCGTCATCGTGCCACGTGACGAGGCCCTGAAGGCGTGGCGGGAAAAGATGCTGGCCTATGGCGTCAGCATTTTCTTCCTGCTGCTGCTTCTCGCCATTTTGCTGTATTTCTGGTCGCGGGATTACAACCAGACCTACACGATGGCCTCGAACCTGTCGAAGGCCTTTGACGCTGCCGAACATCAGGCCCGGGAACTGCTCGACAGCGTGCCCGATCCGGCGTGGCTGCGCGACCGTAACGGAGTCTTCGTCACGGTCAATGCCGCCTATTTGCAGTTTTGCGGAAAATCCCGTGGCGAGGTGATCGGCAAGAAAGTCGGCGATGTCTGGCCGGCCAGGATGGCCGCCGTCTTCGGCGCCCGGGATGAGCAGATCCTGGCCTCGGGCAAGCCGCTGCATGCCGAGGGCAGCCATACCCTGGCCGACGGCAGGGTGCGCCATTACGAATACGAATTGACCCCGCTACACGACAAGTCGGGCGTAATTTCAGGCGTGGCCGGCTTTGCGCGCGACGTGACCGAGCGCCAGGAAGCTGCGGATCGCATTCTCTTCCTGCTCGGCCACGACACCCTGACGACCCTGCCCAACCGCATTGCCCTGCAATCGACCATGGCGCACGCGGTGGCCGAAGGGCGCAGCCGCAATACCCTGATTGCCTTGTTGTTGCTCGATCTTGACCATTTCAAAGGGCTCAATGACACGCTGGGGCCGGGGATCGGCGATCGCATCCTGTGCGAAGTGGCGGGACGCCTGAAGGCGTCCGTTCAGGAGAAGGATACGGTGAGCAGGCAAAGTGGCGACGAGTTCGCCATCCTGATCAACGATTGCGGCAATGTCGCGATGGTCGCCCTGATCGCCGAGCGCCTGCTGGCCAGCATCCGCCGCCCGCTCCTGCTCGACGGCCAGGATCTCGCGCTGTCCGCCTGCATCGGCATCAGCATCTATCCGGAGGATGGTGACGATGTCGAGACGCTGCTGAAGAATGCCGATACCGCACTGCACGCCGCCAAGGCAGCCGGGCGCGACAGCTATCGCTTCTTCGAGGCGGAAATGAACCATGTCATTGGTGAGCGGCTGCGTCTGGAGCACGATTTGCGGCAGGCCCTCGCCAGGCGCGAGCTGTTCCTCGACTACCAGCCGCAATACGATGCCGTGGACGGGCGCATGCTTGGCGTCGAAGCCTTGCTGCGCTGGCGCCATCCGCAGCAGGGCCTGATTTCGCCGGCCAGTTTCATCCCGATTGCGGAAGAAACCGGCCTCATCGTCAGCATTGGCGAGTGGGTCATCGACGAGGCCTGCCGGCAGAACGCCGCCTGGCTGGCCGCCGGCTGCGGTCCCCTGGTGGTGGCCGTCAATTTGTCGGCCCTGCAGATCACCCGCGCTGGCTTGTCCGCCACCGTAGCGGCCGCCTTGCATCGCCACGCCTTGCCGCCGGCATTGCTGGAACTGGAAATCACCGAGAGCGTGCTGATGCGGGATACCGACCGCGCACTGGAAGTCCTGAGCGATTTGCGCCGGATCGGCATCAAGGTGTCGATCGACGATTTTGGCACCGGCTATTCCAGCCTGAATTACCTGAAGCGCCTGCCACTGGACAAGCTCAAGATCGATCGGAGCTTTATTCGCGATTTGCCGCGGGATGCCAACGATGTGGCGATCACCCAGGCCATCATTGCAATCAGTGCGAAACTCGGCCTCTCAGTCATTGCCGAAGGCGTCGAGACGCGCGAGCAATTCGAGTTCCTGCGCAGCAACGGCTGCAACCAGATACAGGGCTTCTATTTTAGTCGTCCGCGATCCGCGCCGGAAATCATCGATGAATTCCAGCGCGGCACACCGGGTAACCCGGCCCTGGATGCCCCCGAAGTCTGTTTTCAGTAACACCGGCGTCGTCAGGCAGGGCGCGCAGGGTTGAAAAAGCGCCCGTGATGGGCAAACGGCCGCCCGCCGGCCTGGGGTGTAGCGCGTATAATTCGCATTTCCTACCATGCGCAAAAACCACTTTTCCTTCCTCCTGATCGTCGGACTGATTGTCGCCGCCCTGGCCGGGCTGCCCGTTGCCAGCGTCGGGCTCAACCTGTTTGTTGGCGGTACCAGTGCCACCTGGGCGCATTTGGCAGCGACCGTGCTGCCGGAATACATCGCCAACTCGGTCTGGCTCTGCGCCGGTGTCGGTGGAGGGGTTGCGCTGGTTGGTGTGACGACGGCCTGGCTGACGGCGATGCATGACTTTCCTGGCCGCCGCGTCTTCGAGTGGGCGCTTGTCCTGCCGCTTGCTGTGCCGGCCTATGTCATGGCCTACGTCTATACCGATTTCCTGCAGTTCGTCGGCCCGGTGCAGACCTTCCTGCGCGACACCTTCGGCTGGGCGCATGGCGATTACTGGTTTCCCGACATCCGCACGCTGCCCGGCGCCATGCTGATGTTCGTTTGCGTCCTCTATCCCTACGTTTATCTGCTGGCCCGCACGGCTTTCCTGGAGCGGGCCAGTGGCATGCTGGAGGCGGCGCGAACCCTGGGGCTCGGGCCGTGGCGGGCCTTCTTTGCCGTCTCGCTGCCGCTGGCCCGGCCGGCCATTGTCGCCGGCGTGGCGCTGGCCCTGATGGAAACCCTGGCCGATTACGGCACGGTGGCCTATTTCGCGGTCAATACCTTCACTACCGGCATTTACCGGGCCTGGTTCTCCCTCGGCGACCGGGTTGCCGCTGCCCAGCTGGCCGCCATGCTGCTCGCTTTTGTCCTTTTCCTGCTGACCATGGAGCGCATCTCGCGCGGCCGGGCCCGCTACCACAACACCACCGGCCGCAACCGGCCGATGGCCGGGGCTCGCCTGCGCGGGGTGGCGGCCGTCCTGGCCGTTCTGGCCTGCCTGCTGCCGCTGCTTCTGGGTTTCCTGTTGCCGGCCGGCCTGCTTCTCAAGATGGCGCTGACCGAGGGCGATGCCCAGTTTGGCGAGCGCTTTCTGACCCTGTCGCGCAACAGCTTCATCCTGGCCGGCGTGACGGCGGCAATCGGTGTGCTCCTTGCGCTGCTGCTGGCCTACGGTGCCCGTTTGTCCCGCACGACCCTGGCCAGCGGCCTGAACCGCCTGGTCGGTCTGGGCTATGCCGTACCGGGCGCGGTGATCGCGGTCGGCGTGCTGATTCCGGTGACCCGCCTCGACAACTGGCTGGCCGGACAGTGGCAGGCGTGGTTCGGCCACAACCCGGGCCTGTTGCTGACCGGTGGCATCGCGGCGCTGATCTATGCTTATCTTGTCCGCTTTCTCGCCGTGGCCCTGCATACGGTGGAATCGAGCCTGGGCAAGATTACGCCGAGTATGGATGACGCGGCACGCAGCCTTGGCCTCGGCCAGGGCGAAACCTTGCGGCGGGTACATGCGCCGATGCTGCGGGGCAGCCTGCTGACGGCCGGCCTGCTGGTTTTTGTCGATGTGATGAAGGAGTTGCCGGCTACGCTGGTCATGCGGCCGTTCAATTTCGATACGCTGGCCACCCAGGCGTACACGCTGGCTTCAGACGAGCGCCTGGCCGAAGCATCGACTGCTGCGCTGGCCATCGTCGTTGTCGGCCTGCTACCGCTGATTGCCTTGTCACGCCAGGTTTCCGCCGCCCGCCGCCCGTGAGGCGAGGCTGAGGGCCGGGGTCAGCCGGCCGGCGTGGCCTGGTCCGGCCGAAGCGGGGCGGGCATTTCGTCCTCTTCGAGAAACAGCAGGTCGGCCGAAATCATTTCTGTGGCGGTTCCAAAAGCCGGTTCCTCCGCCGGAAACGAACGGGATGCCTGGCTTTTGCGGAAGTCGGTCGGGGTGAATTCGATCAGATTGTCGTATGTAGTCGCCGGTTGGCTGGCGAACGGGGCAGGCGCCGCTGTCGTGTATCCGGTTTCCCGGGGCGCTGGGGGCGTGACTGTCTCGACCGGAGGCGTTGCGCCGTATTGCAGGAGGAGGGCGACGATGTCCTGGTGGCCGCGACGCAAGGCAAGCCGGAGCGGGGCACTGCTGCCGTCGCTGGTTGCGGTGTTCGGGTTGGCGCCGTGCGCCAGCAATTCCCGCACAATCGCCGGATTCCCTTCGAAGCAGGCGGTACGCAGCGGCAGGCCGCGGCAGCCGTGCATGTCCGCTTCTTCAATATCGGCCCCCTCGCGCAGCGCGTCAATCACGTCATTTAGTCGGGCGGAGCGAATGGCGGTGATCAGTTTGCTGGGGGGGCGTCCGTGGCTCATGGGGGGGTGATGCTTCGCGCGTGAGGCCGATTGTAGACAATAAGAACCGGTTTTTCGAGGGCCTATTTGAAGCCGACACGGTCGAAAATCATCTGCGCCTTGGCCTGATACATCGCCAGGTTCTTGACCGGCAACGGGTCGGCCTTGAACTTGCCGAGCAATTCGAGTGCCGGATTGCTGATCTTGACCTGCTCGACGGCGGGCCATTCGTTGTTGCCGTCGGCGAAATAGCGCTGGGCCTGGTCGGAGGCGAGGTATTCGAGGAACTTGACGGCCGCTTCCTTGTGCGGCGCATGTTTCAGCATGCCGCCGCCCGATACGTTGATATGCGTCCCGAAACCGGCCTGGTCCGGCCAGACGATTCCCACCTTCTCCATCAACTTCTGTTCCTCGGGTTTGGTCGAACGGAGCAGGCGGGCGACATAGTAGCTGTTCGAAATGGCGACACCGCACTCGCCGCTCGCCACCGCCTTGATCTGGTCGGTATCACCGCCCTTGGGGGCGCGGGCAAAGTTGGCAACCAGGCCGCGTGCCCATGCCTCGGCCTTCGCCTCGCCCTGGTGTGCGATGATCGAAGCGAGCAGCGACAGGTTGTAGGGATGCGAGCCGGAGCGTGAGCAGAACTTGCCTTTCAGCTTCGGATTGGCCAGGTCGGCGTAATTCTGCACCTCTTCGGCCGACAACTGCGATTTGTTGTAAACGATGACCCGGGCGCGGGTCGAGAAGGAGAACCAATCCTCGGTGCGCAGGTGGGCAGGGATGCGTTTTTCCAGTGTTTTCGAGGCGACCGGGGCAAACAGGTTGAGTTCGTGGGCCTTCGCCAGGCGGGCCGCATCGACGGTCAGGAAGACATCGGCCGGACTGTTCGCGCCCTCGTTCTTCAGGCGCTCGAGGAGTTCATCCTCCTTCCCCTCGATCCGGTTGATCCGGATCCCGGTCTGTTGCGTGAAGTTGCTGTAGAGCGCCTCGTCGGTCTGGTAATGGCGGGCCGAATACAGGTTGAGGACTTTCTCTTCCGCCAGGGCGGCGGCACTCAGTGACAGGATGAGGGTGGCGAGCAGGCTGGCGTTCAACTTCATCGGGCGACTCCGGGATGATTCGGGGGAGGGCTTAGTTTACTGATCGAATCAGCTTGTGTAAATGAGAATGGTTATCCTGACTGGCCATAAAAAAAGCGGCTTGTCTGCCGCTTGATTTTTTCAGTTGCCGTCGAGGATTCGGCGGGCGCCGTTGTAGCGTTGCAGCCAGTAGCTGCTTTCCATGCTTTCGACGCGGACTTCCGCGCCGGTGCGCGGGGCATGCATGAAATGGTTGTCGCCGAGATAAATGCCAACATGCGAGAACGCACGGCGCATGGTGTTGAAGAAAACCAGATCGCCCGGCTTGAGCTGACTGGCGTCGATCTGTTGACCGACTTCGCTCATTTCCTTGGCGGTACGGGGCAACGAGGCGCCGATACTGTCCTTGAACACCAGACGGACGAAACCGCTGCAGTCGAGGCCCTGTTCCTCGTTGTTGCCACCCAGGCGATAGCGGACGCCGACCAGCTTGAGGCCTTGCAGAATGACATCCTGTGCAGCGTTGGTGTAACGTTCAAGAAACGACGGCTGTTCGTCCTTGCGCGCCTGTTCGGCCGCATTGGACGCCCCGATGCCGCCGACGAGCAGCGATGCAGACAGCAGAAGGGAGGCCATGACTTTTTGCATAGCCGCGAAATGTATTTCAAAACACCGGGCCTGTAAAGGCATTGTAAAAAATCACGGCGTTTAACTATGTTCATACTCCGTAATTATGAATACAATTTATTGTCCAACGCGTGGAAATAGTGGGGAGAACAATGGATTCCTTCAAGGCTCTGCTGATTGAGGAGCGTGACGGCAAGGTGGTCAACGGTTTCGTTCGCATGACCGAGAGTCAGCTCGATGCCGGCGATGTCACCATCCGGGTTGCCTATTCCAGCGTCAACTACAAGGATGCCTTGGCGGCAACCGGCGCCGGCAAGATCATTCGTCGCTTTCCCTGTATCGGCGGCATCGACCTGTCGGGGACGGTGGTCGAGAGCGGCGACGCGCGTTTCAAGCCGGGTGATCTGGTCATTGCGACCAGCTTCGACATCGGCGTTGCCCATCATGGCGGTTATGCCGAATACGCCCGCGTGCCGGGCGACTGGGTGGTTCCGCTGCCGGCCGGCCTGACGCTCTACGATGCGATGGCCCTGGGTACGGCTGGTTTTACGGCGGCGCTGGGCATCGTGCGCATGGAAGAGAACGGGCTGCGCCCGGAGAAGGGGCCGGTCATCGTGACTGGCGCAACAGGCGGGGTGGGCAGTCTGGCCATCGACATGCTCGCCCAGTGCGGCTACCACGTCGTTGCGCTGACCGGCAAGGAAAGCGAGGCCGACTACTTGCGCAGCCTGGGCGCGGCCGAAATCATGCTGCGCCAGCATCTCGATCTGTCGAAGATCCGGCCGCTCGACAGCGGGCGCTGGGCCGGGGCCGTCGATAACCTGGGGGGCGACGTGCTGGCCTGGATCGCCAGCACCATGGAGCAGGGCGGAACGATCGCCAGTATCGGCCTGGCGGCGAGCATGAAGCTGAATACGACGGTGGCGCCGTTTATCCTGCGTGGCGTATCGCTGCTTGGTGTCGATTCGGGCTACATCCGCGAGCCATACCGCAGTGGCGTCTGGCAGCGTTTGGCGACCGACCTGCGGCCGCCACACCTGGCCGCGATGTCGCGTCGTATTGCTTTCGAGGAATTGCCGGCGATTTTCGACGAGTATGTCGCCGGCCGCGCCAAGGGCCGCGTCGTGGTGGATATCGCCGGAGACTGACGTGGCTGACCTGCCGCACATCCTGATCGTCGATGACTCCCGGGTGGTGAGGATTTCCCTCATCAAGCACCTGAAGGACCATTTCGAGATCAGGGAAGAAGGTGACGGCGAGGCCGCGTGGCAGACACTGGTCGTCGATCACTCGATCAAGGCGGTGATTTCCGACCTGCAGATGCCCAAATTGAACGGCTACCAGTTGCTGGAGCGGGTGCGTTCCTCCAAGTTGAGGCGTCTGCAGCAGATGCCCTTCATCCTGGTTTCCGGCGAGGAAACCGAGGAGGAGAGAGCGCGGGCCGTGGCGATGGGGGTTTCCGATTTCGTCACCAAGGGGGCGGGCAGCGCCGAGTTGCTGACCCGGCTCAAGCACCTGTTGAGCTTGAGTTCGGCCCAGGAAAGCCTGGAGGCCGACCGGGAGCGCCTGGTGCAGGATCCGGAGAGTGGCCTGTATTCCCGCAAATACCTCGAATTGCAGGCGGCGCAGGCTCTGTCGCATGCGGCCCGGCATGGCGTTGACGTCAGCGTGATGGTGCTTGGTTTCGACGGATTCGATGCCATGTGCCAGCGTTTCGGCGTCGATGTCGCGGAACAGGTTTGCATCCGCTTTGCCAAGATGCTGGCGGGCAAGGTGCGCCACGAGGACAGCCTCGGTCATTATGGCATGGGGCAGTTTGCCATTGTTTCTCCGGGCACGGCGCCGGCTTTCTGCGCGACCTTTGCTGAACGGGTGCGCGAGGCTGTGGAAATGGCCAAGCTGGCCGTTCGCGGGGAGACCGTCGCCCTGACGGTCAGCATCGGGCTGGCCAGCATGCCGCACGACAAGGTCGCATCGGCCGGCGCCTTGCTGGATCTGGCCGGTGAGCGCATGCACCTGGCCATGAGCGAAGGTGGCAACCGAACAGAGGCGGGGGGCGTCAGGCCGGCGACACGGCCGATATCGCTCAATCATGCGCTGGAACTGCTGGTTGCCGGGCGCACCGAGCCGGTCGTGCCGCATTTGCCGGCCTTGCTGGAGCGGCTGCTGCCCATGTTGCGCCTGATGGACAAGGAATTGGGGTTGGCTCTGCCGATGGCAGAGATCGAACGCCGCTTGAGTGAACGGGAATCCCAAAAAACCTAGCCCGTTCAGTTTTTTGTAGTGCAGGAAATGCCTTTTTAGAGGGACTTTATGGCGACATACAAGGAGTTTCACCAATATTCCATCGAAAAGCCGAACGAGTTCTGGACCGAACAGGCCCAACTCATCGACTGGAAGGAGCCGTTCACACAGGTTTTCGACTATTCGAAGCCACCGTTCGTGAAGTGGTTCGTCGGTGGCAAGACCAATCTCTGCCACAACGCCGTCGACCGCCATGCCGCCAAGCGCCCGAATGACCGGGCCCTGATCTACATCTCGACCGAAACGAACGAGGAGAAGGTTTACTCCTTCGCCGAACTGCAGCGCGAAATCGAGCGCATGGCTGCAATCTACAAGAGCCTGGGCGTGAAGAAGGGCGACCGCGTCCTGATCTACATGCCGATGATTCCGCAGGCCGCCTTTGCAATGTTCGCGGCAGCCCGCATCGGCGCCATTCACTCCGTCGTCTTCGGTGGTTTCGCTTCCGGTTCGCTGGCCACCCGTATCGACGACGCCAAGCCGGTGCTGATCGTTTCCTCCGATGCCGGCATGCGGGGCGGCAAGGCCGTGCCGTACAAGCACCTGCTTGACGAGGCCATCGAACTGGCCGAGCACAAGCCCGCCAAGGTGCTGATGGTCGACCGCGGCCTGGACCAAGGGTTCAACAAGGTTGAAGGTCGCGACGTGGACTATGCGACCCTGCGCGCGCAATTCATGGATGCGAAGGTGGAATGCGAGTGGCTGGAATCGTCCGAGCCGTCCTACATCCTCTATACCTCCGGCACCACCGGCAAGCCCAAGGGCGTGCAGCGCGACACCGGCGGCTACGCGGTGGCCCTGGCCTCGTCGATGAAGCACATCTACTGTGGCGGTGAAGGCGAAACCTATTTCTCCACCTCCGACATTGGCTGGGTGGTCGGTCACTCCTACATCATCTACGGTCCGCTGATCGCCGGCATGGCCACGATCATGTACGAAGGCACGCCGCTGCGTCCCGATCCGGGCATCTGGTGGCAGATCGTCGAGAAGTACAAGGTCAATGTGATGTTCTCCGCGCCGACTGCAGCCCGCGTGCTGAAGAAGCAGGATCCGGCCTACATGCACAAGTACGACCTGTCCTCGCTGAAACACATCTTCATGGCTGGCGAGCCGCTCGATCAGCCGACCCATGAGTGGTTCCAGAACGAACTGGGCAAGCCGGTGATCGACAACTACTGGCAGACCGAAACCGGCTGGCCGATGCTGGCCGCGCTGCACGGTGTCGAAAAGACGCCGATCAAGTTCGGTTCGCCGTCCTTCCCGGTCTATGGCTACAACCTGAAAATCTTCCGCGAGGACGGTTCCGAGTGCGGTCCGAACGAGAAGGGCATTGCCGCCGTCGTGCCGCCGCTGCCGCCGGGCTGCCTGTCCACGGTCTGGGGCCAGGATGACCGCTTCGTGTCCACCTACTTCACGCTGTTCAAGGAGCCGCTGGTCTATTCTTCCTATGATTGGGCAATCAAGGATGAGGATGGCTATTTCACCATCCTGGGCCGTACCGACGACGTCATCAACGTTGCCGGCCACCGCCTGGGCACGCGCGAGATCGAGGAGGCGATCCAGGCGCACCCCGCCATTGCCGAAGTCGCCGTGGTGGGCGTCGAGGACAAGCTGAAGGGCCAGATGCCGATGGCCTTCGCCGTCGTCAAGGATGCTGCCAAGGTAGCGACGCCGGAACTGACCGCCGCGCTGGAGAAGGAAGTCATGGCCACGGTCGATGGCATCCTGGGGGCGATTGCCCGTCCGGCCCGGGTGCATTTCGTCGTCGGCCTGCCAAAAACCCGTTCCGGCAAGATGCTGCGCCGCTCCTTGCAGGCGCTGGCCGAAGGCCGCGATCCGGGCGACCTGACGACGATCGAGGATCCGTCCACGCTGGAAAACATCAAAAAGCTGCTGGGCCGCTAAGCGACCTCTGCCTGCAAGCCCTGAAACCGCCGGCCAAAACCGGCGGTTTTTTTTACGTCCGCCGGTAAGAATCCGCTTCCCTGGCGGGTGGTAGAATGGCCGCCTGATCAAGCAATCAGCCGATTTCCGATGATTTACGAGACCGTCGCTGCCGTCGATTTGGGGTCCAACAGTTTTCGCCTGCAGGTCGGGCGGGTGGTCGATGACCAGATTTATCCACTCGACTCGATGAAGGAGCCGGTTCGCCTGGCTTCCGGGCTGACGCCGGACAAGCGGCTCGATGCCGCGGCCCAGGCCCGCGCACTGGACGGCCTGCGCCGTTTCGGCGAGCGCTTGCGCGGTCTGGATCGTGGCGCCGTGCGTGCCGTGGCGACCAATACCCTGCGCGTCGCCAAGAATGCTGTCGAATTCCTGCCGCTGGCCGAGGAGGCACTCGGGTTTCCGATCGAAATCATTGCTGGCCGCGAAGAGGCCCGCCTGATCTACCTAGGGGCCTCGCATTCCCTGCCCATGGCTGCCCACAAGCGCCTGGTCGTCGATATCGGCGGTGGTTCGACCGAGTTCATCATCGGCAAGCGGCACGAGCCGCAGTTGATGGAGTCGCTGTACATGGGCTGCGTCAGCTACACGTTGCGCTTTTTTCCGGATCGCAAGATTGACAAGAAGCGCCTGCGCGAGGCGCAGATCGCGGCGGCCAAGGAAATCGAGCTGATCGCCCATGATTATCAGCGCATGGGTTGGAAGGAAGCGGTCGGCTCCTCCGGCACGGCGCGGGCCATCGCCGATGTGCTGGAACTGAACGGCCTCAATCCGGGCGGTGAGAGCGGCATCACCCGGGCCGGTCTCGACAAGTTGTGCGCCATGCTGATCAAGGCCGGTTCGGCCGAGGCGCTCGACCTGCCGGGCATCAAGGGCGACCGCCTGCCGGTTTTCCCGGGCGGTGTCGCCATCATGTCGGCGATCTTCGAGGAACTGGGCATTGAACGCATGTCCTATGCCGACGGCGCATTGCGTCTCGGGGTGTTGTATGACCTGCTCGGACGCTTCCATCATCACGACATGCGCGATGCGACTGTCACACAGTTCCGGCGTCGCTACCAGGTCGAAGGCGACCAGGTCGAGCGGGTCGAGGCAACGGCGCTGTCTGCCCTGCGACAGATCAGCGCAGGCGAGCCGGACGAGGCGAACGTGCAGTTCCTGACCTGGGCCTGTCGCCTGCACGAGATCGGGATTTCGGTTGCTCACAACGCGTATCACAAGCATGGCGCCTACATCCTGACCTATGCCGACATGCCCGGCTTTTCGAAAAAGGATCAGGCCCGTCTGGCGATGCTGGTGCTCGGCCATCGCGGCAAGCTCGAAAAACTCGGCGCGCTGCCCCCCTCGGATAGTGCCTGGGATCTGATTTTCTGCCTGCGCCTGGCCGTTTTGCTGCACCGCACGCGCGATGACCGCGCATTGCCGGCCTGGCGCGTCGTACGCACCGCCACTGGCTACCAGATTGACTTGCCTGCCGACTGGCTGGCCGCCAATCCCTGGACGGCAGCGGCCCTCGGCGAGGAACAGGCGGTCTGGAAGCAGATCGGCCGGGAGTACGTGTTCAAATCCAAGGCGGCGAGGAAAACGGCGTGAGCGACACGCCCCGCTTGCGCGTCGAGTCGGGGACCGTTCTACTCTCCGGGCCATGGACGCTGGCTGAGATGCTGCCCATGCTCGACCGGCTGCGCGGCAGCCTGGAAGCCGTGCCGGCTTCCGTGCGGCACTGGGATTTGTCGGCTGTCAGCCGGCTGGACAGTGCGGCAGCGGTTCTCCTGTGGCGGGCCTGGCAAGGCGACTGGCCGGCCAGCCTGGCGATCGCTCCGCTGCATCGGCAGGTGATCGCCCGTGTCGCCGAACTGCCCCTGGACATGCCGCCGCCTCCGGAGGCCTTCGTCCATTTGCCGGAATTTCTGGGGCGCCAGGTTTTCAAGGCGCTGGCCAACCTGCGTGGCCTGATCGTCCTGTTCGGGCAATTGCTGCTCGATTGTGCCTACCTCGCCCGCTATCCGGGGCAGATTCCGTGGCGTGAATGCTCGGCCAACGTCTACAAGGCGGGCGCCCTGGCCTTGCCGGTGACGGCTCTGGTCGGTTTCCTGATCGGCGTCACCATCAGCTACCTGTCGGCGCTGCAACTCAAGACCTTCGGGGCTGACGTGTTCATCGTCAATATCCTCGGTATCTCGATTGTGCGCGAACTGGGGCCGGTGCTCGTTGCCGTGCTGGTCGCCGGCCGTTCCGGGTCGGCGATGACGGCGCAGATCGGCGTCATGCGGGTGACCGAGGAAATCGATGCCCTGTCGACGATGGGCATCTCGCGCAGCATCCGCGTTGTGCTGCCCAAGATATTCGGGCTGACGGTCGCCATGCCGCTGCTCGTCTTGTGGACTTCAGCCGTCGCGCTGCTCGGCGGCATGCTGGCTGCCCTGCTGCAACTTGATCTGTCGCTGGTCTACTTTCTGGAAAACCTGCCGCGCGCGGTACCGGTGGCCAACCTGTTCATCGGGCTGGGCAAGGGTATTGTCTTCGGATTCGTGATCGCCGTCGTCGCCTGCCATTTCGGGCTGCGTGTGCGGCCGAATACGGAGAGCCTGTCGGCCAACACGACGAGTGCCGTGGTCACGGCGATTACCACGGTCATCCTAGTCGACGCGCTGTTCGCCATCTTTACCCGGCATGTCGGGGTGCCGCAGCTATGAACCCGTTGCCGGTCATTGATTTGCAAGGTATTTGCACCAGCTTTCGCGGTTTGCCCGTGCATCGGGATCTGTCGCTGCAGGTGCACGCCGGGCAGATCGTCGGCCTGCTGGGCGGCTCGGGCAGCGGCAAGACCACGCTGCTGCGCGAAATCCTCGATCTACCTAGGGGCCTCGC
>OFCW01000079.1_pt1 | contig 41589 bp, 35 predicted proteins | sample 1520951 | NCBI WGS metagenome assembly OFCW01 (sample SAMEA4349680, study PRJEB24078) | microbial mat metagenome | biome: Terrestrial Biome; feature: Habitat; material: Microbial Mat | place: India | collected 2012-06-12 | depth 10 m | reverse complement strand
CCCGGTCGGAATCGCCCTGGCGCATGCGCGCCAGCGCGTGTCGGTACTGATACATTTCGAACCTCCTGTTGCTCATGGCCTCCCTCGGCAAAAATGCCGCAGGATAGCCGTTCAAGGAAAGTTCGAACCCCGAATCGGGAACAGCAACGGAATGGAAGCGGCAATTGCTGGAACGCGCCGCCGACGTGTTTGGCGGGGCCGGTGCCGACAAGATCGCCGAGGGGCCGGACCTCAAGACGCTACATGCGAAGATCGGCCAGCTCACGCTGGAGAACGATTTTTTAGAAAACGCGCTCACCAAAGCGGGATTGCTGAGCGCAAAGAAATGATCGACCGTACCCATGAACTGCCAGTGTCCCGGCAATGCCAGATTTTGTCGTTGGCGCGCTCGACGGCCTACTATCGCCCACAAGAAACCAGCGAAGCCGATCTGACGCTCATGCGCCGCATCGACGAACTGCATCTCGAACATCCGTTTGCCGGTAGCCGGATGCTGCGCGACCTGCTGCGGCACGAAGCAAGGGTGCGCTCTGCGCACCATTTCCCCCCTCCACCGCCGTTATACTTTACACAACTAATTTTTCTCCGTACTGGTGCGCGTAGCGCACCCTCCCATTCTGGCTGAAGACCGCCTGCAACCTGCCATTGATGACGCTTAGGTGTCGGACGCAAACCGCCGCGCGGGCGATGCCGGAATGTTGATCAACGCGGTTCTGATCAATCGACTTCGAGTTCCCGCACCTTCAGCTCCAGCCCGCCGGTCGGCTGCACCTGGTAGCCGCCGCAATGCGGGCAGGGATCGTAGCGCTGGCTGATCGGCACGGTCTTGTCGCAGTGCATGCAGTAGCCCTCGCCGGGCGTCTCGATGATGTCCAGCCGCGCACCGTCGGCGATGCTGTCCTTGACCACCGCATCGAAGCAGAAGCGCAGCGCATCCGCCTCCACCCCGGCGAGCGCGCCGACTTCCAGCCACACGGTCTTCACCTGCGAAAAGCCGTTCGTTCTCGCGCTGTCTTCGATTACCTGGAGTACGCCTTCGGCGAGCGACATTTCATGCATGGTCAACCTCGATCTGATGGGAAACGCACGGGTCCAGCGCCTGCACCAGCCATTCGGTACAGGCGCGCGCCTCATCTTGGCTCGCCACGGCGCGGCCGGTCAAGCCTTGTACGCAGGGGCCGGCCGGATGGAAGTTCCATTCGGTCGGCGCAACGATACGGTACGTACTGATCGCACCCTGCGCGTCCAGCGTCACCTGGTGCAGCAGCAGGCCGCGCGCATTCTGCACCCAGCCCACCCCAACGCCACGCGCGGGCGACAAGCCCTGCACCCGGCGTTGCCGGGATGGAGCCTCGGCAAGCAGATCGGCGAACAGCTGCGGGATTTCGACCAGCCGTGCGATCAGGCGGGAAAACGGCGACGGGCCGGCATCGCGCAGCAGCGCGCCAATCAGCGGATGAAATGCCGAGGCGCTTTTCGACCGCGGCAAGGTTGTCGCCATTGCCGCCGTGCCCGTTCCTGCTCATCTCGCTCTCCCTTTCCGTTGATGTTCGAAGCGCATCGACTGGAAGTTGTCAGACCAATCATGATGTGCGCCGCTTGGTTCGCCGTGCGCGGCGCTGTTTGTTTTTCTGCCCGGAGCTGTCACGAATATTGCAAGGACAGTGTCCATGGCGAAACGACGGTGCTTGCGCAACTTCTGTGCCACGGGCAACCAGGGGCTGGAAAAGCGCGGCGAGCCAAGATGGCGCGTTGCCAGGCGGATGGCTGCGCGGGAAAAGCCGCCGTTTCGGCTGCAATCGTGGATTCCAGTTTGATCGGCGATTGCAAAGTGCGTGACCGGCAAATCTGTGCGGGTATCGCCATCGCGGGCGGCGTGCGGTGAAAATTGACCTTCCAGGTTGGACACGCAAGTGGAAGCTGACTAAGATGATGTGCCGGCGAAGCGCCGGCTGGGGGAGAGCGAAAATGTGCGTAGTATGCGGATGCGGCGGCAAGGGCGGCGCGCAGGCGGCCGGCGATCAACCGGAAAGCAAATTGCCATACCGGCAAGTGAACAGGCCGCCGGGGGCCTTGCATCATCATCACCATCATCACGGCCATGCGCACGCACACGTGCATGATGCGCCGTCCCATGACGAGGACGGCGCGCACGTCGCCGCCGACCCGCACACCGGCGACCTGCATTACGGCCACGGCCCGGCATGCGCGTCGGTGCCCGGCGTCAGCCAGTCGCGCGTGGTGCGGCTGGAGCAGGATGTGCTCGGCAAGAACAACCAGTACGCCGCGCAGAACCGCGCGCATTTCGCGCAGCACGGCATCTTCGCGCTTAACCTCGTCTCCAGCCCCGGATCGGGCAAGACCACGCTCTTGTGCGCCACGATCGAAGCGTTCAAGCAGCGCGCCGCAACTCTTCCGGTCGCGGTGATCGAGGGCGACCAGCAGACCAGCAACGACGCCGACCGCATCCGCGCCACCGGCGCGCCGGCGATCCAGGTCAATACCGGCAAGGGCTGCCACCTCGACGCGCAAATGGTCGGCAACGCATTTTCCCGGCTGCCGCTGCACCGGCATCACGAACACGATCATCATGGCCAGCATGACGGGCAGGGCGGCATCCTGTTCATCGAAAACGTCGGCAATCTCGTCTGCCCGGCGATGTGGGACCTGGGCGAAGCCGCCAAGGTGGCGATCCTGTCGGTGACCGAAGGCGAGGACAAGCCGCTCAAGTACCCGGACATGTTCGCTGCGGCGCGCCTGATGATCCTGAACAAGGTGGATCTGCTGCCTTACCTGAACTTCGACGTCGACCAGTGCATCGCGTATGCGCGGCGCGTGAATCCGCGCATCGAGATCCTGCAGGTATCGGCGACCAAAGGGCAGGGCATGGAGGCCTGGCTCGACTGGATTCTGGCCGGACAACAGGTCGTCGCGGAGGCGCAATGAGCGCCCCGGCCCTGGAACTGCCGGCGGCAGCCGGCGCGCGGGTGCTTGCCTGCGGCGCCTGGCTCAAGAACGCCGCCTGCCTGCTGCACGGCACGCAGGCGCAATGGTCGCCGGTGCACGGCGACCTGGGCGACCCCGCCAATTGCGTCGCGCTGGAACAGTCGGTGGACGCCCTGCTGCGCCAGGCCGGCGGCAGCGTGGAGGCGGTCGCGCACGACCTGCATCCCGATTTCTTCAGCAGCCAGCTCGCGCAGCGCGTCGCCGGGCAGCTCGGCGTGCCGGCCATCGCGGTGCAGCACCACCATGCGCACATCGGCGCGGTGGCCGCCGAGTACGGCTTGCGCGAACCGGCGATCGGACTGGCGCTCGACGGCGTCGGCCTGGGCACGGACGGCGTCGCCTGGGGCGGCGAATTGCTGTGGGTGCAGGGCGCGCAATGGCGCCGGCTCGGCCACCTGCAGACGCTCGCGCTGCCCGGCGGCGACACTGCCGCCCGCGAGCCGTGGCGCATGGCCGCGGCCGTGCTGCACGCGATGGGACGCACAGCGGAAGTCGGCGCGCGCTATGCCGGCAAGGTCGGCGCCCCGGCGGCGCAGACGGTGCAGGCGATGCTGGCCAAAGGGGTGAACTGCCCTCCCGCCACCGGCGCCGGGCGCTGGTTCGACGCCGCCGCCGGCGCGCTCGGCATCAGCGTGAAGCAGGCGTTCGAGGCGGAAGCGGCGATGGCGCTGGAAAAGCTGGCGGCCGGCTATCTGGCCGAACACGGACAAGACATGCCGCAAGGCGAATATGCGATCGAAGACGACGGCGTGCTCGATTTGCGGCCGCTGTTTGCGCAATTGTTTTCACTGGCCGACGGCGGCGATGCGCAAGAAATCGCGCGCGGCGCGGCGCTGTTCCATGTGACGCTGGCCGACGCGCTCACCGAGTGGACGGAGCTGGCGGCGCAGCGGCATGGCGTGCGCGCGGCGGCGCTGGGCGGCGGCTGCTTTTTCAATCGCGTGCTGACGACGCGCCTTGCCGCCGCGCTCGACCGGCGCGGCCTGCACGTCTTCCTGCCGCAGAAAGTCTCGTGCGGCGACGCCGGGCTGGCGCTCGGCCAGGCCTGGGTCGCGGCGCGGCAGCTGCAATCCTCCCCGAAAGGAGCGGAAGCATGTGTCTAGCCATCCCGGCCCGCGTGGTGGAGGTGCGCCCCGGCCAGCAGGCGGTGATCGACCTGTCCGGCGTGCGCAAGGAAATCTCGACCGCGCTGGTGGAGGAAGTTTCCGTCGGCGAGTACGTGATCGTGCATGTCGGCTACGCAATCGGCAAGATCGATCCGGCAGAGGCGCAGCGCACGCTGGAAATGTTCAACGAGCTGGAACGGGCGCAGGCTGCGCCGCCGGCCGCGCCGGAGCCGAAATGAAGTACATCGACGAATTCCGCGACGGCGAGGTGGCGCAGAAAATCGCCGCGCGCATCCATGCCGAAGTGCAGCCCGGGCGGCGCTACAGCTTCATGGAGTTCTGCGGCGGCCACACGCATGCGATCTCGCGCTACGGCGTTGCCGAGCTGCTGCCGGCCAATGTGCGCATGATCCACGGGCCGGGCTGTCCGGTGTGCGTGCTGCCGATCGGGCGCATCGACCATGCGATCAAGGCCGCGCTGGAGCACGGCGCGATCGTCTGCACCTACGGCGACACCATGCGCGTGCCCGCCTCCGACGGGCTGTCGCTGATCAAGGCCAAGGCGCGCGGCGCCGACATCCGCATGGTGTATTCGGCCGCCGACGCCTTGAGGATCGCGCTGGAAAATCCGCAGCGCGAAGTGGTGTTCTTCGCGATCGGCTTCGAGACCACCACGCCGCCGACCGCGCTGGTGCTGCGCGAGGCGGCCGCGCGCGAGGTCTCCAATTTCAGCGTGCTGTGCTGCCATGTGCTTACGCCGTCGGCGATCACCCATATTCTCGAATCTCCCGAGGTGCGCGACTACGGCACGGTGCCGATCGACGGCTTCATCGGCCCGGCGCACGTGAGCATCGTGATCGGTTCCGGGCCGTATGAACACTTTGCCGAGGAATACCGCAAGCCGGTGGTGGTGGCCGGCTTCGAGCCGCTGGACGTGATCCAGGCGATCCTGATGCTGGTGCGGCAGGTCAACGAAGGCAGGTCCGAAGTGGAAAACGAGTTCGTGCGCGCCGTCACCGCCGAAGGCAACCTGGTCGCGCAGACGCTGGTCTCCGACGTGTTCGAGCTGCGCACCACCTTCGAATGGCGCGGGCTGGGCGAGGTGCCGTACAGCGCGCTGCGCATCCGCTCCGCCTACGCGCGCTACGACGCGGAAAAGAAATTCGGCCTGGCGTACAAGCCGGTGTCCGACAACAAGGCCTGCGAATGCGGCGCGATCCTGCGCGGCGTGAAAAGGCCGACCGACTGCAAGCTGTTCGGCACGGTCTGCACGCCGGAGAGCCCGATGGGCTCCTGCATGGTGTCGAGCGAAGGCGCCTGCGCGGCGCATTATTCCTACGGACGATTCAAGGATATCCCGGTGGTGGCGGCATGAGCGGCATGGTGAAAAAACATTACACGCGACCGATCGACTTCAAAAACGGCCGCATCGACATGGGACATGGCGCGGGAGGGCGGGCGTCGGCGCAGCTGATCGAGGAATTGTTTCTCGCCGCATTCGACAACGAATGGCTCAGGCAGGGCAACGACGGCGCTCGTCTCGCGCTGCCGGCCGGCCGGCTCGTGATGGCGACCGACGCCCATGTCGTGTCGCCGCTGTTTTTCCCCGGCGGCGACATCGGCTGCCTGTCGGTGCACGGCACCATCAACGACGTTGCCATGCTGGGCGCGACGCCGCTGTACTTGTCGGCCAGCTTCATCCTGGAAGAAGGCTTTCCGCTGGCCGAGCTCAAACGCATCATCGAATCGATGGCGGCCGCCTCGCGCGAAGCCGGCGTGCCGATCGTCACCGGCGACACCAAGGTGGTCGAGCGCGGCAAGGGCGACGGCGTGTTCATCAGCACCACCGGCATCGGCGTGGTTGCGCCCGGCATCGATATCGACGGCGCCCACGCGCGGCCGGGCGACGCGATCCTGGTGTCGGGCCACCTCGGCAGCCACGGCGTGGCGATCATGTCGCAGCGCGAATCGCTGGCGTTCGAAACCGAGATTCTTTCCGATACCGCAGCGCTGCACGGGCTGGTGGCGGCGATGCTGGCCGCCGTGCCCGCCGTGCATGTGCTGCGCGACCCCACGCGCGGCGGCCTGGCCACCACGCTCAACGAAATCGCCAGGCAGTCGGGCGTCGGCATGCTGCTCGACGAAGCCGCGATTCCGGTGCTGCCGCAGGTGGAGGCGGCCTGCGAATTCCTCGGCCTCGATCCGCTGTACGTCGCCAATGAAGGCAAGCTGCTCGCGATCTGCGCCGAAGAAGACGCTGAACAACTGCTGGCCGCGATGCGCGCGCATCCGCTCGGTGTGCATGCGGCGCGCATCGGCACCGTGATCGAGGATGCGCACGGCTTCGTGCAGATGAAGACCCGTTTCGGCGGACGGCGCGTGGTGGACTGGCTGTCCGGCGAGCAGCTGCCGCGCATTTGCTGAGGGCGAGAGACGATGCGCATCCTGTTTCTCACCCATAGCTTCAACAGCCTCACGCAGCGCCTGTTCGTCGAGCTGCGCGAGCGCGGGCACGAGGTGTCGATCGAACTCGACATCGCCGATTCCGTCAGCGAAGAAGCGGTGGCGATGTTCCGGCCCGACCTGATTGTCGCGCCCTTCCTCAAGCGCGCGGTGCCCGCCTCCGTCTGGCAGAACCATGTGTGCCTGATCGTCCATCCCGGCATCGTCGGCGACCGCGGCCCGTCCTCGCTCGACTGGGCGATCCTCGACGGCGAGCGCGAATGGGGCGTGACCGTGCTGCAGGCCAATGCCGAGATGGACGCCGGCGACATCTGGGCCAGCCGGACCTTTGCGATGCGCGTGGCGAAGAAGAGCAGCCTCTATCGCAACGAAGTGACGCGCGCCGCGCTGGACGCGGTGCTGGAAGCGATCGGCAAGTTCGAGCGCGGCGAACGGCCGCTGCCGCTGGCGCAAGCCGGCGCCACGCGCGGCAGGCTGCGTCCGCTGCTGCGCCAGGAACAGCGCCGCATCGACTGGCGCAACGACGACACCGCCACCGTGCTGGCGAAGATCAACAGCGCCGACGGCTTTCCCGGCGTGCGCGACAACCTGTTCGGCATCGACTGCTTCCTGTATGACGCCCATGCGGCCACCAGGCGCGCGCTGGACGCGGTGGGCGGGCAGGCGGGCGACGTCGTCGCGCGGCGCGCAGACGCCATTCTGCGGCGCACCGCCGACGGCGGCGTGTGGATCGGCCATGCCCGTCTTGCGCCGGGCGAGGAAGCCGCCGACAGGCCGCTCAAGCTGCCGGTGGCGCTGGCGTTTCCGGCGCAGGCCGCGCGCCTGCCGGAGCTGCCCGCGTACCTGGAACGCCCGGACGACGAGTGGGGCGAGTTGCGCTACCGCGAGCAGGACGGCGTCGGCTACCTGTCTTTCGATTTCTACAACGGCGCGATGTCCACCGCGCACTGCCGGCGGCTGCGCGAAGCGGTGGCCGAGGCGCGGCAGCGGCCCATCCGCGTGCTGGTGCTGTTGGGCGGTGAGGATTTCTTCAGCAACGGCATCCATCTGAACTGCATCGAGGCGGCGGCGCACCGGCCGGACGGCAGCGCCGCCGACGCGTCCTGGCACAACATCAACGCGATGGACGATCTGGCGCTGGAAATCCTGACCGCCGCCGGCCAGCTGACGATCGCCGCCATGCGCGGCAACGCCGGCGCCGGCGGCGTGTTCCTGGCGCTGGCGGCCGATGCCGTATGGGCCCGGGAAGGCGTGCTGCTCAATCCGCACTACAAGAACATGGGCAACCTCTACGGCTCCGAATACTGGACCTATCTGCTGCCGCAGCGCGTGGGCGGCGAGCAGGCGCGCGCGATCACGCAAAGCCGCATGCCGCTGTCGGCCGCACAGGCAGCGAGGATCGGGCTGATCGACGCCGCCTTTGCCGAGGACGAAGCGTCGTTCATGCGGGAAGTGACGCGCCGCGCAACGGCACTGGCGCAGGCAGCCGATTATGAAGAGCGGCTGGCGGCCAAGCGCGAGCGCCGCGCGCGCGACGAAGCGGCCAAGCCGCTGCAGGCCTACCGCGACGAGGAGCTGGCGAAAATGCGGCGCAATTTCTACGGATTCGATCCCAGCTACCACGTCGCGCGCTATCATTTCGTGCACAAGATGCCGCCTGCCTGGACGCCGCGCCACCTTGCCATTCACCGCGATGCCTGATCCTATGAATGCCGCCTCCCCGAACAGCCTGCCGACCGTCCTTGTGATCGACGATGAAACGCGCTCGCAGGACGCGATCCGGCGCACGCTGGACGAGGATTTCAACGTGCTGACCGCCGGCAGCGCCGACGAAGGGCGAATCCTGCTGGGACGGCACCAGGTGGCCGTCGTGCTGTGCGACCAGCGCATGCCGGGCATGACGGACGTGCAGTTTCTGAAGGAAGTGCGCGAACGCTGGCCGGACGTGGTGCGCATCGTCATTTCCGGCTATACCGATTCCGAAGACATCATCGAAGGCATCAACGAAGCGGGCATCTACCAGTACCTGCTCAAGCCCTGGCTGCCGGACCATCTGCTGGAAACGGTGCGCAGGGCGGCCGAAGCGCGCAGCCTGCAGTCCGGCATGCACCGTCTCAATCTCGAACTGCGCACCAGCACGCCGCTGCATGTCGGACTGCATTCGGCGCGCACGGCCGAGCGGCAGGCGGCGGCGCGCGACGCCTTCGATTTCAGGCGCATCGTGCGCGCCGGGCAGCCCGATGGACCAGGTGTGCGAAATCGCCACCCGCATCGCGCGCTACGACTTGTCGGTGCTGGTGCTGGGCGAATCCGGCAGCGGCAAGGAACTGCTGGCGCGCGCGATCCACTACGCCAGCCCGCGCGCGCCGCGCGCCTTCGTGATGGAGAACTGCGCGGCGATGTCGGAGACGCTGCTCGAATCGGAGCTGTTCGGCCACAAGCGCGGCTCGTTTACCGGCGCCTATGAGGACCACGTCGGGCTGTTCCAGCGCGCCGACGGCGGCACCGTGTTCCTGGACGAGATCGGCGACACCTCGCAGGGCTTCCAGGTCAAGCTGCTGCGCGTGCTGCAGGAAGGCGAGGTGCGCCCGGTCGGCGCCACCCGCGCCATTCCGGTGAATGTCCGGGTGATCGCCGCCACCCACCGCAATCTCGAAGACGACGTGCGCGCCGGGCGCTTCCGCCAGGACCTGTATTACCGCCTGACCGGCATGACGCTGTCGATGCCGCCGCTGCGCGAGCGTTCCGGCGACACCCCGCTGATCGCCGACGCGCTCTTGCAGCAGGCGTCGCGCGAACTCGGCAAGCCGGCCACGCGCTTCACGCCCGGCGCGGTCGCCGCGATGATGGCCTATCCGTGGCCCGGCAACATCCGCGAGCTGCGCAACGAGATTTATCGCGCGCTGGCGCTGACCGACGGCGGCGAGGTGGATGCGCATGCGTTCTCCAGCAAGGTGCTGCAGGGCCAGCCCGGCACGACCACGCTGAACGGCCGCCACACGCCCGGCCATGCAGGCATTCCGCAACCCGGCACGCTGCAGGAGCGGCTGGACGCGAGCTGGCGCGCATCCGCGAATTCCGCGCCTTCCTGGAGCGCACGACGTTCGCCGCGCCGCTCGATGCGCTTGGCCATGGCCCGGGACGCTACCTGGCCTACGGCTCCTATGCGCAGCACGACGGCACGATGCTGTTCGCGCGCGGCGTGTGGGATGGGAAGCAGGATTTGGCGCTGCCGCTCGACCTGTCCGCGATCGCGGAAGATGCCGACAGCGCCTGGCTCGCCGACCAGGGCGGGCCGCGCCATCCGCAGCAGGGGCTGACCCTGCCGGCGCCGGACAAGACCGATGCCTATACCTGGAACAAGGCGCCGCGCCTGGGCGGGCAAGTGATGGAAACCGGCGCGCTGGCGCGGCAGCCTCGGGCACTGGATCGCGAACTACCAGATCGTCGCGCCGACCTCCTGGAATTTCTCTCCGCGCGACGCGCAAGGCGTGCCCGGCGCGCTGGAAGCGGCGCTCGGCAACGTCCATGCGCTGAAGCGTCAGCGGGCTCAAGCGCTTCTCGGTCGTCGACCGGGAGGAAACGGGCGTGCTCGATCTCGGCGCCGTGGTCGAGCGGGCGATCCACTGGGTACGCAAGGGCACCGCTCCCGAATTCACCGTGCATTGGGAACGGGCCGCGGCACTGAACGTGAACGGCAACGCCGGCCAGTTGCTGCAGGTGCTGATGAATCTGATCCAGAACGCCTACGATGCGGCTGCCGCCTCCCGCGTCGCGCAGCCGCAGCTGTGGATCGCAGCGCAGTCGGACGCTGGCACGGTCACGCTCCCCCTGCGCGACAACGGTCCCGGTATTGCCGCCGAACACATGTCGCAGATCTTCGATCCGTTCTTCACCACCAAGCCGGTCGGCAAGGGCACCGGGCTGGGCCTGTCCATCAGTTACGGCATCATCGAGCAGCACGGCGGCCGGCTGTATGCGCGCAATGCGGCCGAGGGCGGCGCCGAATTCGTGATCGAACTGCCTGCCGCGCCGGCGCCCTGATCCTGATACTGCGTGCAGAGTCCCCCGCCTTCGTAGTACCCTGTCGCGATGGACGCTACCAATCTCACTCACCCCGCTTCTCCCGCCGCCGGATCGTTTGCCGCGGCTCCTTTCATCAAGGAAATCGGCCGCGGCAGTAAGGGCGCGCGCGGCGTGTCGCGCGAAGACGCCCGCCGCCTGTACGCGGCAATGCTCGACGGGCGCGTATCGGACCTGGAACTGGGCGCACTCGTGCTGGCGCTGCGCATCAAGGGCGAGTCGGTCGACGAAATCGCCGGTTTCCTCGACGCCGCCGAAGCTTCGTTCGACAAGCTCGCCAACCCGGCCGGCGGATATGCGCCGGTCGTCATTCCGAGTTACAACGGCTCGCGCCACATGGCGAACCTGACGCCGCTGCTGGCGCTGCTGCTCGCCCGGCAAGGCGTTCCCGTGCTGGTGCACGGGGTGACCGCCGATCCGGGACGCGTGACGACCGCCGACATCTTCCGTGAGCTCAGCCTGCCGTTTGCGCAATCGCCGCAGCAGGCAGCCGACGCGTTTGCCCGGCACGAACCGGCCTTCATGCCGATCGAGGCGCTCGCGCCCAAAATGGCGCGCCTGCTGGCCCTGCGCGGCATCCTCGGCGTACGCAATTCGACGCACACGCTGGTGAAGATCCTGCAGCCGTTTGCCGGTCCCGCACTGCGCCTGACCTCGTACACGCACCCCGAGTACCTGGAAATGCTCACCGCCTATTTCACCACCGCCGCCCCGCCGGCGCGCGGCGACGCCTTCCTGATGCGCGGCACCGAGGGCGAAACGGTGGCCAACGCCAAGCGCGCGCAGCAGATCGCATGGTTTCACGACCATCAATGCACGACCTTGGTGCAAAAGCAGGAGCCGGTCGACGAGCTGCCGCCCTTGCCGCACCAGCGCGATGCAGCGACCACCGCCAGGTGGATCGAAGCCGCGCTAAAAGGCGGGCAACCGGTGCCGGAACCGATCGCGCAGCAGGTGGAACACTGTTTGCATGTAGCAAAGCGTCTACAGGCAAACACCGTGTCCCATGAAACCCCAGGGTAAAGTCTTCCTCGTCGGCGCCGGCCCCGGCGACCCCGAACTCCTCACCATCAAGGCGGCCCGGGCGATTGCGCAAGCCGACGTGCTCCTGGTCGACGACCTGGTCAACCCGGAAATTCTCGACCATGCGCGCTGCGATGCGCGCGTCGTCCATGTCGGCAAGCGCGGCGGCTGCCAGTCCACACCGCAGGAATTCATCGAACGTCTGATGATCGCCGAGGCGCGCGCCGGCCGCTGCGTGGTGCGTCTCAAGGGCGGCGACCCGTTCATCTTCGGGCGCGGCGGGGAAGAGCGCGCGCACCTGCGCGCCGCCGGCATCGAGGTCGAAGTCGTCAACGGCATCAGCAGCGGCCTGGCCGCGCCGTCCTCGATCGGCGTGCCGCTCACGCACCGCGACTGGAGCCAGGGCGCGGTGTTCGTCACCGGCCACGGCAAGACGCCGGACGCCAATCCCGATTGGGCCGCGTTGGCAAAACTGGACATGACGCTGGTGATCTACATGGGCGTGGCGCGTTGCGGCGAAATCCAGGCCGCGCTGCTGGCGGCCGGCAAGGCGGCGGATACGCCGGTGGCGGTGATCCAGTCCGCCACCGCGCAAGCGCAGGCGCAGCTCGTCACGACACTGGGCCGGCTTGCGCAGGCCCTGGCCGAATCCGGCCTCGGCAGCCCCAGCATCATCGTGATCGGCGAGGTGGTGCGCTGTGCGGATCAATTTTCCGGCGCCGCCGCATCGCTCCTCCGGGAGCCGCCCCCGCAGGGCGCGCAGCGTTAATCAACCGCCAATCTCCCCGCCAATCTCCGCAAGCAGCCGGTGGCCGCCGTCGTGGGCGGCCTCCTTTTTTGCCGCCACGCCGTGAGCTGAGCGCCGCAAAAAAAGATGCTTCAACTCATTTCCAAGCGGAACTTTGTTTCAATTCGCCGGACAAAGAACTTGCCGCCCGCCTTTGAGGCGGCACGAACATGGTGCCCCAAGGGAGTTCTCAAAGCTTGTTTGAAAGGCCATAACTCGCTTCCATATCGGGCGCATGGTGTCGTGCAGGTATTGCACGATGCAAGCAGGACGATGTCGATGTGATGCACGCGGCTTCCAGGCAGTCTCTTGATCCGACTCTCTTCCGCATAACAAGTATTTCATTCTGGAGGAGTTATGAGCTGGACTTTTCCGCCTCTTGACCTGGCGCAGCCGCTGCAGTGGAACGCGCTGCTGTTGTTCGGCAGCCTGCTGCTCCTGGGTCTGATGGGCGGCTATATCGTTGCGAAGAATTCGTGGATTCCGCGCGTGACCGGCTATCTGCTGGTCGGCGTCGCGCTCGGCGCGGGCGGCGCCAACTGGATCTCCGGCGACATCCTGAAACTGGCCAATACCTTTTCCGATATCGCGCTGGCGCTGGTGGTCTACCAGCTCGGCCGCTATGTCGACATCGGCTGGCTGCGCCGCGAGAAGTGGCTGTCCGTCACCGTCGTCACCTGCGCGATCCTCTGCTTCGCCTTCGTCTGGGGCGGCCTCGAACTGATCGGCGTGTCCCGTCCGCTCGCCACCCTGGCCGGCGTGTTCGCGATCGGCACCGCGCCGGCCGTCATCATGGTGGTGGTGCGCGATCTCGGCGCCGAAGGCCATGTCACGCGCCGCCTGGCCGCGATGACCGCGCTCAACAACCTGCTGGCGCTGCTGGCCGCCTACATCGTGCTGCCGATCGTCGCCACCGATGCCGGCACGCCGATCGAGACGCTGTTGTCCAGCACCTTGTACGCATTGTGCGGCTCGACCCTGCTGGCCTACTTCACCTATCGCCTGATGATGCCGCTGGCGCGCCTCTTGGGACGCGAACGCAGCCGCCAGTTCGTGCTGGTGATCGCCATCATCACGCTCACCATCGGCGCCGCCCATGCGCTGCAACTGCCGGTGCTGCTGACCATGCTGATGTTCGCGATCCTGTCGAAGAATCTCGATCGCCAGTACGACCTGATGGAGCTCGAATTCGGCGTCGCCAGCGAACTGTTCATGGTGGTGCTGTTCGTCGCCATCGGCGCCTCGATCACCTTGCCCGAGCTGTTCGCCGCCGGCGCGACCGCGGTGGCGGTGCTGATCGGCGCGCGCCTGCTGGCCATGACCTGCGGCATCTTCGCCTTCGCCCGGCCGGCCAGGCTGAAGTGGCGGCAGGCCGGCTATCTCGCGCTGGGCGCGCTGCCGATGGCGGAATCCGGACTGAGCCTGATGCAGCTGTCCACGATCTACCCGCAGACCGCGGCGGCCGTCGCGCCTCTGCTGGCAGGCAGCCTGATCGTGCTGGAGCTGCTGGGCCCGATCGCCACCCAGTTCGCGCTGATCAAGTCGGGCGAAGGCGGACACGAACAACACGCGTAGCACACCAAGGAGATCATCATGGGCATCCTGCCATTCAAGTCCTCCACGCCCTACACCATGGGCATCGAGCTGGAACTGCAACTGGTCAACCGCCGCAACTACAACCTCGCCACCGATGCGCTCGACCTGCTCAACTGGATCGAGCCGCGCGAGCTGCAGGACAAGATCAAGCTGGAAATCACGCAAGGCATGATCGAGCTGAATTCCGGCGTCCATACCCGCGTCGACGAGCTGATGCAGGAACTGAAGGAACTGCGCGCCGCGCTGATCAGGAGCGCTCAGCGCCTGAACATCGACATCGCCGGCGGCGGCGCCCATCCGTTCCAGAGCTGGAGCGAGCAGCGCATCACGCCTTCCGAGCGCTTCCATCACCTGCACCGCAAGTACGGCTACCTGGCCAAGACCTTCACCGTGTTCGGCCAGCACATCCATATCGGCGTGGCCAACGGCGACGACGCGCTGTACCTGACGCACGGCTTTTCGCGCTACGTGCCGCACTTCATCGCGCTGTCCGCCGCGTCGCCGTTCTACCAGGGCGTCGACACCGCCTTCGATTCCTCGCGCAGCAACGTGGTGCGCGCGTTCCCGCTGGCCGGCACGGTGCCGGTGGTAACGAAATGGAGCGACTTCGAGAGTTACTACGACGAGCTGCTCAAGCTCGGCATCATCGGCAGCATGAAGGATTTTTACTGGGATATCCGGCCCAAGCCGGAATACGGCACGGTCGAAATCCGCGTGTGCGACACGCCGCTCACGCTGGAACTGGCCGCGCTCCTGGGCTGCTATGCGCAGCTGCTGGCGCGCTGGCTGCTCACCGAGCGGCCGATCGAGATCAACGAGGATTACTACCTGCTGTACCAGTACAACCGCTTCTCGGCCAGCCGCTACGGCCTGGACGGCGAAATCGCGCTGCAGGGGCCGGACAAGAATTCCCCGGCGCTCAAGCAGACGATCTGCACCAGCATCATCGAGCGCCTGCACGACCTGAACCGCTACGCGCAAAACGATGCGGAACTGAAGGCGCTGATCCGCCTGCGCCAGATGGCGCACGACCGGCAGAACGACGCCGCCTGGCTGCGCCAGACCTACAAGCAGCGCGGCTCGCTCAACGACGTCACGCGCATGGCCTCCGAGCTGTGGATGAAGCACACCGCGCTGCCTTACGTGCAATAACCTTGATCGGACCTTCATTGCAGTTCGCTTGAACCGCAATGAAGTCCGAGCCTTTATTTGGAGCGCTTACAATCACGGCTTGTCCGAATTCGAATGAGCCATGACGAACCAATTTGATGTTGCGGTAATCGGCGCCGGCGCGGCCGGCATGATGTGCGCCGCCGTCGCCGGCCAGCGCGGCAGGAAGGTCGTGCTGATCGATCACGCCTCCCGGCTGGCCGAGAAGATCCGCATTTCCGGCGGCGGCCGCTGCAATTTCACCAATCTGCACGCCGGCCCGCAGAACTACCTGTCGAACAATCCGCATTTCTGCAGGAGCGCGCTGTCGCGCTACACGCCGCAGGATTTCCTCGCGCTGGTCCGGCGCTACCGCATCGCCTACCACGAGAAGCACAAGGGCCAGCTGTTCTGCGACGAGTCGGCCGAGCAGATCATCGATATGCTCAAGGCGGAGTGCGAGCGCGGCCGGGTTGCGTGGCGCATGCCGTGCCAGGTCGACGCCGTCGGCAGGGACGGCGAGCTGTTCCGGCTCGACACCAGCGCCGGCGCCATCACCTCCAGCCGCGTCGTCATCGCCACCGGCGGCCTGTCCATTCCCAAGATCGGCGCCACCGACTTCGCCTTCCGCATCGCCAAACAGTTCAATTTGAAACTGGTCGAGCCGCGCCCCGGCCTGGTGCCGCTGACGTTCGACGAGGCGGCGTGGCGGCCGTTCTCCGCGCTGTCCGGCATCGCGCTGGAAGTCGACATCGAAACCGGCGAAAAGAAATCGCGCGCGCATTTTCGCGAAGACTTGCTGTTTACGCACCGCGGCCTGTCCGGCCCGGCGGTGCTGCAGATATCGAGCTTCTGGCAGCCCGGCGCGGCATTGACGCTGAACCTGGCGCCGGAAACGGATATTGCCGAAACCCTCATCCAAGGGAAGGGCGCGCTCAGGAAAAATCTCGGCAACCTGCTTGCGCAATGGCTGCCGTCGCGGCTGGCGGAAGGCTGGCTGCGCACCAACGGCTTCCAGCCGGAGGCGCGCATCGCCGACATGCCGGACAAGCAGTTGCGCAAGCTGGGCGCATCGCTCAACCGCTGGACGATCGTGCCCAACGGCTTGGAAGGTTATCGCAAGGCGGAAGTGACCTGCGGCGGCGTCGACACGCGCGAACTGTCGCAGCAGAGCATGATGGCGAACCGGGTGCCGGGCCTGCATTTCGTCGGCGAGGCGGTCGATGTGACCGGCTGGCTAGGCGGCTACAATTTCCAATGGGCATGGGCTTCCGGCGCGGCGGCAGGGTGGTCGGTCTGACCAGGGTTGTGGATTGGAGACAAAAGTGTTAACAGTCTTTTCAAAGACGTTCGACACTGTTATACTAGCCCTCTTTCCTTAAAAACCCACCTTCGGTTGAGTTTACATGACCACAATTCGCCTTAAAGAGAACGAGCCTTTCGAAGTTGCCATGCGTCGCTTCAAGCGCACCATCGAGAAAACCGGTCTGCTGACCGAGTTGCGTGCGCGCGAGTTTTACGAGAAGCCGACCGCAGAGCGCAAGCGTAAGCTCGCCGCTGCCGTGAAGCGCCACTACAAGCGCATCCGCAGCCAGCAATTGCCGAAGAAGCTGTACTGATTTTTGCTGCCGCACGCTGTGTGCGGTATCGCTCGAACCCGCTCCGGAGTTGTGCCGCAGCGGGTTTTGGTGTTTCAGGTCGTTGATAAAGCTGCTGTGCGGTCAGATTTTCGGCCTCCGGCGCTCACCGTGCGTCAGTGCGACGGCGCTTCTCAGCCAAAACTCTGGCCGCCCGCTACGCTTTCTTGGCGATCTGGGCGGCTGGTTGCCTCGACATTGGAGAAAACATGAGCCTCAAGGAAAAAATCAACGAAGACATGAAGGCCGCCATGCGTGCCAAGGACATGGCCAAGCTCGGCACGATCCGCCTGCTGACCGCCGCCATGAAGCAGAAGGAGGTCGACGAGCGCATCGAGCTGACCGACGCGCACGTGCTCGCGATCATCGAGAAGATGATCAAGCAGCGCAAGGATTCGATCGCCCAGTTCGAAGCCGGCGGCCGCCAGGATCTCGCCGATAACGAAAAGGCCGAAGTCGCGGTGCTGTCCGCGTACATGCCGGCCGCCATGTCCGACGCCGAGATCCAGGCCGAGGTGAATGCGGCGGTGGCCGCCACCGGCGCCGCCGGTCCGCAGGACATGGGCAAGGTGATGGCGGCGCTCAAATCGAAACTGGCCGGTCGCGCCGACATGACAACGGTTTCGGGAATGGTGAAGGCCGCGCTGACCAAGGCGTAACAGGTCACGGCCAGGCCACGGCCGTTTAAAAACGGCTGTTCGCCCCCATTTTCAGGCCATGATGCGATCCGTCTTGTGTCGCATCGTGGCTTTTTCGTCAGCATCCCGGAGTTTTCAGGCGCGCCGTGATCCCACAGTCTTTCATTCAGGATTTGCTCAATCGGGTCGATATCGTCGACGTGGTCGGGCGCTACGTGCAGCTGAAGAAGGGCGGCGCCAATTTCATGGGCCTGTGCCCGTTCCATAACGAAAAATCCCCCAGTTTCACGGTCAGCCCGACAAAGCAGTTCTATCACTGTTTCGGCTGCGGCGCGCACGGCACCGCGATCGGTTTTCTGATCGAGTATTCCGGTCTCGGCTTCGTCGACGCGGTCAAGGAGCTGGCGCAAAACGTCGGCATGACGGTGCCGAGCGAGGACCGCCTGCCGCCGGCGCAGCGCGCCGAAGCGCAGGCCAGGAGCCTGGCGCTGACGGAGGTGATGGCGAAAGCGGGCGATTACTACCGCCAGGAGCTGCGCGGTGCGCAGCACGCGATCGCCTACCTGAAAAAGCGCGGCCTGACCGGCGAGATCGCGGCTAGGTTCGGCCTCGGCTATGCGCCCGGCGGCTGGGACGGCCTGCGCGCCGTGTTCGAGCGCTACGACGCGCCGGAGCTGGTCGAGGCCGGCCTCGTGATCGACAAGAGCGAGGAGGGCGGCGGCGGGCGCAAGCGCTACGACCGCTTCCGCGACCGCATCATGTTCCCGATTCGCAACACCAAGGGGCAGGTGATCGGTTTCGGCGGCCGGGTGCTCGATGGCGGCGAGCCGAAGTACTTGAACTCTCCGGAAACACCACTATTTCAGAAGGGAAACGAGCTGTACGGCTTGTTCGAGGCCCGGCAGGCGATCCGCGAGGCCGGTTATGCGCTCGTCACCGAGGGGTACATGGACGTGGTCGCGCTGGCCCAGCTCGGCTTTCCGCAGGCGGTCGCCACCCTGGGCACGGCCTGCACGCCGACGCATGTGCAAAAGCTGCTGCGCCAGACCGACCAGGTGATTTTCAGCTTCGACGGCGATGCCGCCGGCCGCCGCGCGGCGCGGCGGGCGTTGGAGGCGTGCTTGCCGCACGCGACCGACAACAGGACGCTGAAATTCCTGTTCCTGCCGGCCGAGCACGACCCGGACAGCTATATCCGGGAACAGGGCGCCGAGGCGTTCGAGCAACAGGTGCGCGACGCGATGCCGCTGTCGGAGTTCCTGCTGAAGGAAGTGACGCGGGAGAACGATTTGCGCACCTCCGAAGGCCGGGCCAAGGCGCAGTTCGAGGCCAAGCCGCTGCTGCAGGCGATGCCGCCGTCGGGCTTGCGGCTGCAGATCGTGCGCAGCCTGGCGCAGGCGACCCAGACCACGCCGGCCGAGATCGAAGCCTTGTTCGAGTTGTCGCAGCCGGTGGCGCGCACAAAGGTGGTGCCGGCACGCGCCAAGCGCACGCCGCCGATCGGCCTGGAGCGCCAGATGATGCGCATCCTGGTGGCGCATCCGGAACTCGCCGTCGAGCTGGATCAGGAGGCGCTGGACGCCGCGGCGCAGCTGGCGCCGGACAACGCCGAGATGCTGCTGCAGCTGATCGGCGCTTGCCGGGGGCTCGGCGAACAGGCCAGCTTCGCGGCGCTGGCCGAGCGGTTGCGGGAGGCGAATACGGACTTCGAGCCGCTGATTACGGAAATCGCGGCCGACGATGCGGAATCCGATCCCAAGGCGGCGCGCCTTGAACTTGCCGGAGCGATACGGAAGACTAAAATGCAATTGTTGAAAGCGGAACTGGACCGGTTGGTGGCAACCGGATTGACGACGGAAGAAGCGCGTACACGATTTCGCGAAGTGATGCAACTGCAGGAGCAACTCCGGCGGCAAGCTGAGGTCGAACGTATGCCGCGATCGTAACAGTAACGCTTTTAGCTGGAGAAACGTTGCTCTCTGTGGTACAATTAAAAGCTTTTGATTCAAGGTCTTACGGAATTTCGCGAGTCCGGCCGGCGCCAGTCCGGTAAGGCGGAGATAAGCGAAAAGTAAGCAAATTTTGTCGCGCGGGCGAATGCCGAAGCAAGTCAATAATCGGCTCCACCAGGCGCAAATCCTCGGCGCACGAGAGCATCTAGATGGTATTGATTCCATGGCAAACGCAATGAAAAAACCCGCGAAAACGACTGTTACCGCAAAAAAAGCGAAACCGGCTGCAACTAAACCGGCCTCAAGCAAGTCGATGGCTAAGCCTGCCGTGAAGAAGGCCGCTGCCGCCAGCAAGACCAAAGCCCCGAGCAAAGCCGCGACGAAGACTGCTGCCAGGACCGTTGCCGAAGCGTCGAAGAAGGCGCCTGCCGCGACCGCAGCCAAGGCGAAAACTTCATCCCGAGCCGCCGCCAAACCGGCTCCCGAGAAACTGAAAGCACCCGTGACGACCAAGAAACCTGAATCGAAGACAGCATCCAAGGCCAAGGCCGAGCCGAAAACCGAATCGAAGGTCAGCGCAGTCAGCCAGACGACCGACGCCGCCGCACTGGCCGCGATCGACACCTCCGGCTACGTGCTGCCGGCGGTGAAAGTGCCGGGCCGCCGCGGCCGCAAGCCGAAGGATTTCCAGCCCGAGAACGATGAAGTCGCCGCCCTGAACGCGGTCGAACGCGCCGAACTGAAGGCAGCCGACAAGGCGCGCGCCAAGGATCGCAAGGCCAAGGAAAAGGCGCTGTTGAAAGATGCGTTCTCGTCCGATACCGAGGCTACCGAGGAAGAGCTTGAGCAGCGCCGCCAGAAGCTCAAGACCCTGATCAAGCTGGGCAAGGAGCGCGGCTTCCTCACGTATTCCGAAATCAACGACCACCTGCCGGAAAACATCGTCGATCCGGAAGCGATCGACGGCATCATCGGCACCTTCAACGACATGGGCATCGCCGTGTACGAGCAGGCGCCCGATGCCGAGACGCTGCTGTTGTCCGACAATGTGGCCAGTGTCGCCGGCGACGACGACGACGCCGAAGCGGCCGCCGAAGCGGCGCTGTCGACCGTCGATTCCGACTTCGGCCGCACCACCGACCCGGTGCGCATGTACATGCGCGAAATGGGCTCGGTCGAGCTGCTCACGCGCGAAGGCGAAATCGAGATCGCCAAGCGCATCGAAGAGGGCCTGAAGGACATGATCCAGGCGATCTCCGCCTGCCCGACCACGATCGCCGAGATTCTGGCCGCCGCCGAGCGCATCGAGAAGGATGAAATCAAGGTCGACGAAGTCGTCGACGGCCTGGTCGATCCGAACGCCGAGGAAACCGCGGCCGCTCCCGTCGCCGCCGCCTCCGATGAAGAGGAGGACGACGAAGACGCGGAGGAAGAGGAAGAAGAGGAAGAGGAAACCAGCAGCAGCGGCGGCGCCGCCGCCGGCTTCACCGCCGAGCAGCTGGAACAGCTCAAGCGCGATTCGCTCGCCAAGTTCGGGCTGATCGCCGCGCAGTTCGACAAGATGCGCAAGGCCTACGAAAAGGAAGGCTACAACTCCAAGCCGTACGTGAAGGCGCAGGAAGCCATTTCCAACGAGCTGCTGTCGATCCGCTTCACCGCCAAGTTCGTCGAAAAGCTGTGCGACACGCTGCGCGGCCAGGTCGACGAAGTGCGCCATATCGAGAAGCAGATCCTGGATGTCGCCGTCAACAAGTGCGGCATGCCGCGCGCCCACTTCATCAAGGTCTTCCCGGGCAACGAGACCAACCTCGACTGGGTCGATGCCGAAGTCGCCGCGAACGAATCGTACAGCGCCGTGCTCGGCCGTAACGCGCCCGCCATCAAGGAACTGCAGCAGAAGCTGCTCGACCTGCAGGCGCGCGTCGTGCTGCCGCTGCCGGACCTGCGCAACATCAACAAGCAGATGGCGGCCGGCGAGATGAAGGCGCGCAAGGCCAAGCGCGAAATGACGGAGGCGAACCTGCGTCTGGTGATCTCGATCGCGAAGAAGTACACCAACCGCGGCCTGCAATTCCTCGACCTGATCCAGGAAGGCAACATCGGCCTGATGAAGGCCGTGGACAAGTTCGAATACCGGCGCGGCTACAAGTTCTCGACCTATGCGACCTGGTGGATCCGCCAGGCGATTACGCGTTCGATCGCGGACCAGGCGCGCACCATCCGTATCCCGGTGCACATGATCGAGACCATCAACAAGATGAACCGCATCTCGCGCCAGATTCTGCAGGAAACCGGTGCCGAGCCGGATCCGGCGACGCTTGCGATCAAGATGGAAATGCCGGAAGACAAGATCCGCAAGATCATGAAGATCGCCAAGGAACCGATCTCGATGGAAACGCCGATCGGCGACGACGACGATTCGCATCTGGGCGACTTCATCGAAGACAACAACACGCTGGCTCCGGCCGACGCCGCCTTGCATGCGTCGATGCGCGGCGTGGTCAAGGACGTGCTCGACTCGCTGACGCCACGCGAAGCAAAGGTGCTGCGCATGCGCTTCGGCATCGAAATGTCGACCGACCACACGCTGGAAGAAGTCGGCAAGCAGTTCGACGTCACCCGCGAGCGTATTCGCCAGATCGAAGCCAAGGCGCTGCGCAAACTGCGCCATCCGTCGCGCTCCGACAAGCTGAAGAGCTTCCTCGAAGGCAGTTAATCGTTTAACATTGCCACACTTCTTGGGCGGGTAACACCGCCCAAGTTTTTGGCAGCGTCCATCGGGCCTCTAGCTCATGCTTGGTTAGAGCAGCGGACTCATAATCCGTTGGTGCCGTGTTCGACTCACGGGAGGCCCACCAATAAAATCAAGGGGTTACGTGCAAACGTAACCCCTTTTTCTTTTCTTGTGTCCACATTTTGTCCACCTTGATTTGGTCAAGCTCATCTATAAATCTATGTGCCGATAAAAATGCCAAAAAAGCAATAAAGTGACCATTTTAATTAATTTGACTTTTATGTTCCATTTGTGCATAATGGCTATATGTCGTGATCCCGGTTCCCGGTTTTACGAAGTAGCGAGCATGTTTAAGAGTTGGGGAGGTCCCGACTTACATAGCCAGCGAGCGGCCTTTGGAGTACCCAACCAATACCGCTCTCTCAAAGGAGAAAACCATGAGTAACGCAGCAACCTTCACCACTTTTAGTGCGAAGGATGCAAAGACGCGTTTTGGTGAATTATTGGATGAGGCATTGGGCCGTCCTGTAGGTATTACTAAACATGACAGGCTGACTGCATATGTCGTTTCGAGGCGAGATTTCGAAGCGATGGTTGCCAAAGTCCAAGAACTTGAAGACCAGCTTTGGCTCGCCAAGGCTGCAATTGCCCGCAATGAAGGTTTTGTGGGTGCTGAACGCGTTGATGCATTCCTAAGCGATTTTAGGAACCTCGACGATGAACAAATTAGCAATAACAAAAAAGGCGGACAAAGCACTTAGTGACTTGGACGCAAAGCAGTATAAGCAGGTTGGAAAAACCATCTTCAGGCTCCTGCACGATCCAGAGCCCAACGATAGCCAGCCACTTAAGGGAGCCGAGAACGGCGAACGCCGTGTTGATGTCGGTGAGTACCGCATAATCTATTCCTATTTCGAGGAAACCGTGCAGATCCTCGTAATCGGGAAGCGGAACGACGATGAGGTTTATGACATTTGGAAACGGATGATGTAGGCCACGCTCGTAGGGGATAGAAATATGGCCGTTAGCAAAGTGCTAGCGGCCATTTTTTTACTTCAAAAGTTGTATTGAGAAATTAGGTTTCTCGTGTGCGACCGGTCATTTATCTGATTTTTCTTTCTTGAGTAGCAACCCCTCAAAAAAGCATCAATACCGGATTCGTAATGCACCGGTTCATGCAAGGCATTTAAAACGTTAAGTCATAAAACGTTAAGTCATTGATTTATAAAGTTTATCAAGTTGAGAAAGCTTCTGTATTTGGTCCTTCGGTAATCTAACCGGCTTTTACGTCAAGGGGACCGTGGAATAAATGGGGCAGGGGCCCTGTTTATGCCGCGAAAGCCCCTTGATCGGCGCTATGTAGCGTAAAATTTTGACATGGGTTGCAGTGTCGGCCAAGCCGGCCTGCAACCCATGCCAAACGTCACGGTTAATTCCCTTTTTGCCTATTTTTTTTCTTGAATTCGTTCCAAAATTGCTGGGGCAGTGCGAGGACGAAGGGTATCATCGCGAACACAGCGCAATAACAAATTACTCAACCAGTCGCACCCTGTTCAAGGTGTCTGCCTGTGCGATCTTCTTACGCGATGGGTCATAAAAGTAGATGTTGCGCGCTTCGCCGTGCAACACAACATCGCTGTCCGCAATCGCACGAACATACGTCAGCCGTTCAGCCGGGTCGGCCATAAACGTTTTCATCTCGACTACGAGATGGAATCCCTCTTCGTAACATCACCCAGTCCTGTTGGGCGCGAGCCATTACCTTTTTCGCCGACGCTACGCTCGACTCTCCCCACTTTGCTACAGGATCAGGCCGGGTTGATCCAGGCGCGTTGATGCATTCGGCGATGCAAAAAGAAAACATTCTTCGTGGCACATCGCTGCATACGCATATAATCAACCACGCTCGAATGCGTGACAAATAAATCCGCAGAAGCGCAAAAAGAGCAATGAAGGCAGCGGCGATCTGCGTATTGTCAGTTACTCTACGGCCTGAGAATAAAGAGAACTTTCTGCCGCAGTCACGAGAAGGCGCGCCTGGGGCCATGTGGTAGCGGCCGGGATGGCTGACGATATTTCTAATTCATGGTGACGTTCCCAGGCGTGTGCCGGTGATTTCCTCGATTCCTGCATGACCAGATTTTTCCTCCACATTTTGCCCGGCTTGGCCGTGTCGCTGCTTGGCGCTTTCGTGCTTGCAGGCGAATGGATAATTCCGCATTGGATCGAGCAGCATGCGGCTGTCGCCATGTATATCGGCCTGAATTCCGCCCTCTGTTTTGTGCTGGCTGGCGCGGCTTTGCTGCTCGATGCGCGGCGCAGTCCGATGGAGCGGCGGCTGCAGCTGGCGTGCGGCGCAATGATTTTCACGCTTGCGCTCGTTGTGCTGTTTCAACTGGCGCTGGACGCTTATCCGGCGGAGGCGGGGTGGCGATATTTATTGAATGTCAGGGCGGATCCGGGCGGGCCGCTGGCGCGCGAAGGCGCCATGGGAGCCGCGATGGCGGTGGCATTCGCGTTGTGCGGCGCCACGCTGGTGCTGATGGCCGCTACGAACAGCATATCGTCCGGGATCGTGGCGCAGTGCACGGCCGCCGCGATGATCTGCGTCGCACTGGTCGGAGTGTTCAGCGGAACGCTGGGGAATATTCTGTTCTATGAACAGGGGCCGGGGCATACGCTGATCAACCTGCCGACGGCAGCAGTGATTTCCCTGCTGGCGGTGGGATTGTATCTGCGGGTGACGGATGCGCCCTGGTTCCGGCACTTTTACCGGGAGCGGGAGGATATCCGGTTATTCACCACCGGGGTCGCCTTGTTCGCGTTGACGGCGTTCCTGACCGGATTGACCACGATCGGTATCGTCGGCCGCTATGCGATGAGCAATTTCCAGGAAAGCCTGGAACGGTCTTTCCACTCTGCCGTCTCCGCTTTCCAGTTTTCGGCGGACATGGCGGTCGATCGCAGCATGGAGCTGGTGTCCTTGTCGGCACTGCCGGAACTGGTCCGCGCCGGCGCCTCGCGCGAAAGGATCAACCATGAAGTCGACAGGATCCTGCAGGTGGCAGGCCGCAAGGACATGGCCGCAATCGCTATCATGGATATCCACGGAAGGCACGTGGCCGGAGCCGCCGCCGATGTGCACGCCGAGCACTGGCGCGCCCTTGTTCCGGCGTCCATCCCGAGCTACCTGTATTGGGACAATCGATGGCGCTTGCGGATTCGCGTGCCGCTGCAAGCAGGCGGCAGGGCGGTCGGCAGCGCGATCGTCGATGCCAACCTCAATCTTTGGGACGATCAATTCAACCGGATACGGCATTTCGGCACATCCGGCGAAAGCTGCCTTTGCCTGAGGGATGAAGGCCAGTTGCGCTGCTTTCCGACGGAGCCGGCCGGTCCCGTCCACGATTCCCGCATCAATGCCGCCGGGCGCAAGGGGCAGTCGTTTGCCATGCAGAGTGCGCTGTCCGGCAGAGAAGGCGTCGCCGTCGTCAAGGACTATCGCGGCAACGATGTCATCGCGGCGTTCGGCCCTCTGGCGCCGCGACTCGGGCTGGTGCTGAAGGTCGATGCCGACGAGTTCTATGCGCCGCTGCGGCGGCAGTTATGGTTCGCGCTGCTCGGTCTGGTGCTGCTGTTTTTCATTGGCGCGGCGATTCTGTACTGGCGCACCCGGCCTCTGGTCAAAAGCTTGGTGCATGCCAGGGCCAGGCTGGATGCCATTCTCAACAACGTCCCGGCCGGCGTGCTGATTTCGGACCGCGGCGGCAAGATCGAATCCGCGAACCGCACCGCAGAGCAGATGTTCGACTATGGGGCGGGCGAACTTGCCGGAAAGGACATCAAGGATTTGCTGCAATCCGAGGCAAGCGGCCTCGAAATCGACAATCCGAACGCCCAGGTGCTTGCCGGCCGCCGGAAGGACGGCACGTCCTTTCCGGCCGCGGTCGTCACGCGCGAGTTCTTTCTCAAAAGAGGACGCCGGCAGATCGCCATCGTTTTTGACATCACCGAGCGTCATCGCGTGGGTCTCATGCTGAAGAAGTGGGCGGATATCTTCGAGAACGTGGAGTGGGGCGTCGTGGTCGGCGACGCCGAGGGAAGGTGCCTGGAGCTGATGAACCCGGCCTTTGCCCGGATGCACGGCTTTACCGTCGAGGAGCTGACCGGCAGGCCGATTGCCGAGGTGTTCGCCCCGGAAGAACGGCCGCGCCTGCCCGAGATCGTCCGCTTGTCCAACCAGCTCGGCCGGCATTCCTACGAGTCCGTCCATCTGCGCAAGGATGGCACGACCTTTCCGGTATGGATCGACGTGACGGCGATCAAGGATGAACACGGAAAGGTGTTGTACCGCGCGGTCAACGTCCTCGACATCAGCGAGCGCAAGCGCATAGAACAGAAGCTCCGGCATAACGAGCAGTTATTGCGCAAGGTGCTGGAGGCCTTGCCTGTCGGCGTATGGGTTTTGGATGCGCGGGGCGGCGTCCTGATGAAAAACGCCGCCGCCGAACGCCTGTGCGAGGGCATCGCCCCGGGTGAGCCGGAAGGGTTCTGCCGCAGGAAGGCATGGCATGCGTCGACCGGCGTGCCGCTTGTCCCCGAAGACTGGGGCATCGTGCGCGCGCTGCAGGAAGGTGTGACTACGCTGGGCAGCAGCATCGAAGTGGAATGTGCCGATGGCCGGCGCAAGGTGCTCAAGAGCTCGGCGGTGCCGCTGCTCGACGACGCCGGAGACATATCCGGCGCCATTGAGGTCAATGAGGACATCACCGAGAGAATCGCCGCGCAGCGGCTGCTGCTCAAGCGGGAAGAGCAGTTTCGCGCGCTCGTCGAGAATTCGCCGGATGCCATCGCCCGCTTCGGCCGCGATGCGCGTTGCAAGTACGCCAACCCGGCCATGCAAACGGCGATCGGATTGCGCTGGGCGGAAATCGAAGAGCGATTGATCGATGAAATGAACTTTCCTCCGCTGGTCGCCGCCATGTGGAACGACGCGATCCGGAATGTGTTCCTGACGCGCCTGGTCGGCACCTTCGACTTTTCGTTGCCCGGACCGGGAGGCGTGCGGTACTACCAGACTCGCATGGTCCCCGAATACGGCCCGGACGGCGAAGTGCTTGTCGCCCTCGCGGTAGCGCGCGACATCTCCGTTCTGAAGGGGGGCGAGGCCGTCCTGTACGAAAGCGAACAGCGGCTGTATGGCATCACGTCCAATATTCCCGGCATGGTTTTCCAGTGCAGGCTGCATCCAGACGCGGACAACTTGCACTTTACTTATGTAAGCAACGGCGTGGTTTCCCTGCTTGGGTTGACGCCGGGCGAAGTGCTGGGCAATCGTGACGCGCTGCTGAGCCGCATCGCGGTGCAGGACAGGAACGGCTTTCTGGAGAGCTTGCGGCAATCGGCGGGCTCGATGACTGTCTGGAACTGGGAAGGCCGCATTGCCGGCATACATGGGCAGGTGTGGGTCAACTGCAGGGCAACGCCCAGGCCGGGCGAGAATGGCCAGGTCCAGTGGGAGGGGGTGATGCTTAACATTTCCGAAAGCAAGCGCAAAGAGCAGGAAATCCGCGAGTCGCGGCAACTCTTGCGCGAGCTGTCGGCGCATATGGAAAGCGTGAAGGAGGAAGAGCGCAAGCGAATCGCGCGCGAAGTGCACGACGAGCTGGGCCAGGCCTTGACCGCGCTGCGCATGGACGTATCAATGCTGCGCCTGACCGCAGGCGAAGAACACCCGCAATTCCTGGAGCGGATCCATTCCATGAAGGAGCGGGTCGACAGCACGATCGGCCTGGTCCGCAACATTACGGCGGAGATGCGGCCGGCCGCGCTCGATCTCGGGCTCACCGCTGCCATCGAGTGGCTGGTGGAGGACTTCGTTGCCAGAGCGGGCATCCCCTGCAGTCTGCGCACGGGCGGATCTGAAGTGGTTCTTGATGACAGCACGTCAACCGCGCTGTTCCGTATCGTGCAGGAGTCGCTGGTCAACATCATCAAACATGCGCAGGCGTCGCGTGTTGACATATCCATACGCGAAGAAGGCGGTCAGGTTTGCGTCGAAGTCATCGACGACGGCGTCGGTTTCCCCTCGCATGCGGCCCCAAAGCCCGGATCGTTCGGATTGATCGGAATGCGCGAACGTACGCTCATGATCGGCGGCACGCTATGCATAGAGAGCCAGCCAGGCGCCGGCACCAAAATAGTGGTATGCATCCCCGGCAAGTCGCACTAATATAGGCGGCTTGTTTTTTCAGGCGCAGCACAATATCAAGCCAGATGCGAGGGAGGCACAATGATCAGGATTATGATCGCAGACGACCACAGGATCGTCAGGCAGGGGCTGAAACAGTTCATCGAGCTGGCTCCCGACCTGGCTGTCGTGGGCGAGGCGGCGAACGGGCAGGAGTTGCAATCCATGCTGTCCGCGAACGGCTGCGATGTCCTGCTGCTGGACATGACCATGCCCGGCGTCAGCGGAATCGACCTCATCAAGAGAATCCGGCTCGCCGAATCGCCGCCGTTGATCCTCGTGCTCAGCATGCACAATGAAGGGCAGCTCGTATCGCGCGCGCTGAAGGCCGGAGCCGCAGGCTACATTACCAAGGATATTGACCCCGAGGCACTGCTTGCCGCCATTTACAAGGTGGCCAAGGGGGGCAGATATATCGACCCGTCCCTGGTCGACAGCATCGTGTTTAACCATGGCCGGAATGACCATTATCTGCCGCACGAACAGCTGTCCGACCGCGAGTACCAGATTTTCCTGATGCTGGTGTCCGGGAAATCGATCACTTCGATTGCCGGCGACTTGTCGCTCAGCGTCAAAACCATCAGCACCCACAAGCTGCGCCTCATGCGCAAGATGCAGATGCAAAGCATCGCCGAGCTTACCCGCTATGCTCTCGAAAACCGCCTGGTTCAGCATTGAAGCGCGTGAAGGGGCGTCAGGCGCGCCAGGCGCCATTGTCGCAGTCCGCAGTCCGCACGCGGCATGCCGATGGCCATTTGAAAAGTAAGAATACTCCTACAAATTTCATCGGCAAAATCGGATAGCAATTTGCACCCATGCTGATAGATTGAAAGTCGGAAATATAGAGACAATCGTTCGCTAGGACTCTCTCAAACAGGCGACGATGATTGTCAATTCAGCGAAGGCTGGCGCAGCTGTGATGCCGGCCAATGCACCGGTCACCGGACGCAGACATGCCATCGCGTTGCTGTGCACCGTGCTGCCGGGGGCGCTTGGGACCGTGCTCATTCTCGGATGGGGCACGGCCGGCGCCCGTTGGATCTGTGCCGCGATTCTTGCGGCTTGCACGCTTTTTTGCTGGAGGCTGGCCAGCCGTTGTCTGCATGGCGAGCAGCGCGCCTGCGCCCAGGCGCGCGCGGCACAAGGCAACCTGCGCTCCTTGTGTGAAAGCCTGCTTCCCATATGGCACCGGAATATCGATACCGGACGGCTCCAGACGGAGCACGCAATTACGGATCTCGTGATCCGCTTTTCCACGCTGAGAGACCGCCTGCAGGCTGCCGTCGACGCCTCGCAGAACACGGCGAACGGCGGCCCGAACGGCGAGCGCAATCTGCTTTCCCTGCTGACCGAAAGCCAGCACGAGCTCGAAGCGATCATCGCTTCGTTCAAATCCGCCATCGCGGCGCGCGACGCCATGGTGGCCCGGATAGAGCAGCTCTCCGAACTGACCGGCGAACTCAAGGAAATGGCTGGCGACGTCGCCAGCATCGCGGCGCAAACCAACCTGCTCGCGCTGAACGCGGCAATCGAAGCCGCCCGCGCCGGCCCGGCCGGGCGGGGGTTCGCGGTGGTTGCCGGTGAAGTGCGAAAGCTGTCCCAGCTATCGGCCGAGACCGGCAAGAACATCGGCAACCGGGTCGAGATGGTCAATGCTTCGATCGGGCAAACGCTGGCTCAGGTCCGCGCATACGCCGACCAGGAAGCGCAAACCATCAACAATTCCGAGGCCGCCATCAAGGCAGTCCTTGATGCATTCGGCAATGCAGCCGATTCCCTGTCGCACAAAACCGCATTGCTGCAGCAGGAAAGCATCGGCATCAAGAGCGAAATCGATGAAGTGCTGGTGTCGCTGCAGTTCCAGGACAGGGTCGGCCAGATATTCAGCCATGTCCAGAGCGACATCGAAAAGCTCCGCGACCACTTGCAGGAATGCCATGAAAACAGCGTGCGTGGGCAGCCGGAACCGCAGGTCGATATCCCGGCCTGGCTGCAGGACCTCGCGCGCACCTATACGACCGAAGAACAACGCCGCCTGCATGCCGGAAGCCATACCGTGGCAGCGCAGAGCGCCGATATCACGTTTTTCTAGGAGGCCGCTTGAAGAAGACAATCCTGATCGTGGACGATTCCGCGTCATTTCGCCAAGTCGTGGGCATCGCGTTGAAAACCGCCGGTTACGATGTGATCGAGGGCTCTGACGGCGCCGATGCGTTGAAGAAGATGACCGGGCAGAAGATCCATCTCATCGTCAGCGACGTCAACATGCCGAACATGGATGGGATCAGCTTCGCCGCCGCCGTCAAGGACATGCCTGCCTACCGTTTCACGCCCGTCATCATGCTGACCACGGAATCCGCGGAAGCCAGAAAGCAGCAGGGAAAGGCGGCGGGCGCGAAAGCCTGGATCGTCAAGCCGTTCAAGCCGGACGTGCTGCTTGCCGCGGTTCAGAAGCTGGTCCTGCCATGATGGGCCGCGCCTGGAATTCAATAAAACAAACATTTCAGGGAGAGATGCCATGACGACGACGGCAAGCGGCGACACGCCGCGGGAGGCGATACGCATCGAAGGGGAAATGACGATTTACCGTGCCGCCGAACTCAAGCCCGTGCTGCTGGCGCCGCTCAACGATAACAGCCCGGTCGCAGTCGACCTGTCCGGCGTGGCCGAGATCGACAGCGCAGGCATACAGCTCTTGATGCTGATGAAAAAAACGGCGCTGGAGCGAGGCGGCATGTTGTCGTTCACCGGGCATAGCCCGGCAGTGATCGAGGCCATCGAATTGCTGAACCTGGCGGGTTTTTTCGGCGATCCGATCGTGCTGGCGCCGCACGATTGAAAAACGCATTCAGGCAAGCCGCCGCAGCGGCAGCCTTTTCAACATTACCAGGCCGATTTCCTTGGCCAAGGGAGACAGACTGTCATGAGCCTCGATGAAAGCCTGCAACTCTTCGTGGCCGAAAGCCGCGAACTGCTGCAAGACATGGAGACCGCGCTGCTGGCGGTGGAACGCAGCGAACAAGGGACCGCGCAACCCGAAACGGTCAATGCCATCTTCCGCGCGGCCCATACCATCAAGGGTTCCGCAGGGCTGTTCGGCCTCGATCATGTGGTCGCGTTCACGCATGTGGTGGAAAGCGTCCTCGACCGCGTGCGCGACGGCAGTGTGCCGATCAACGGCCCGCTCATCATGCTGCTGCTCGGCTGCTGCGACCACATGAACTCGCTGGTCGACGTGATCGCCGCCGGCGCGATGGAGCCGGATGCAGCGCTGCTGCGCCAAGGGGAACCGCTGTCGCACCAACTGCTTGCCTATCTGGCGAGGGCCGACCACGAGGCCGGTGCCGTTCCCGCGGTCGTCGAGGCGCCCGATCCGGTCGAGCGCGTCGCCAGCGACGACGGCAACGATCACTGGCACATCTCCCTGCGCTTTGGCCGCGATGTGCTGAAGCATGGGATGGACCCGATGTCGTTCCTGCGCTACCTCGGGACGATAGGCAGGATCGTGCGGATCGTGACGATCCCCGACGCCATCCCCGCCGCGGAGGAGATGGACCCGGAATGCTGCTACCTGGGTTTCGAAATCGCTTTCTCGTCGCAGGCGGACAAGGCGACGATCGAAGCGGTTTTCGAATTCGTCCGGGACGACTGCGACATCCGCATACTGCCGCCGCACAGCCAGCTTTCCACGTTTCTTTCCCTGATCGAGGCGCTGCCCGAGCAGAACGCGCGGCTCGGCGAGATCCTGGTGAACTGCGGCAGCGTGACCACGGCCGAAATCACCGCGGCGCTGGAAGCCCAGGCCGGGGCTGAGCCGAACGCCCCGCCGATCGGCGAAATCCTGATCGGCCGCGGCGCGGTCAGCCCGGCGGTGGTGGAAGCGGCGCTGGCGCGCCAGAAGCAGATCGTCGAGTCGAAATCCCGGGAGGCGCAGTCGATCCGGGTCGACGCCGACAAGCTGGACCACCTGATCAACCTGATCGGCGAGCTGATCATTGCCGGCGCGGGCGCCGACCTCGCGGCAAGACGGACCCGCAATGCGGAGCTGCAGGAAGCCACCTCCACGATTTTGTCCTTGGTCGAGGAAGTGCGCGACAGCGCGCTGCAACTGCGCATGGTAAAGATCGGCGCGACCTTCAACCGCTTCCAGCGTGTCGTCCACGACGTGGCGCATGAACTCGGCAAGGACATTACGCTTGCCATCAGCGGCGAAGACGCGGAACTGGACAAGACCGTCGTCGAAAAGATCGCCGATCCGCTGACCCATCTTGTCCGCAATGCGATCGACCATGGCATCGAACCGGCGCAAGTGCGGGTGGCCGCGGGCAAGCCGGCGCATGGCACGGTGCGCCTGAACGCCTATCACGACTCCGGCAGCATCGTGATCGAGGTGTCCGACGATGGCGGCGGCCTCAAGCGGGACAAGATTCTTGCCAAGGCCATCGAGCGCGGGCTGGTCGAGCCCGGCCGCAATCTGACGGACAGCGAGATTTTCAACCTGATCTTCGAGCCGGGATTTTCCACTGCCGACAAGATCACCAATCTCTCGGGGCGCGGCGTGGGCATGGATGTCGTCAAGCGCAATATCGCGGCGCTGCGGGGAAGCGTCGATATCGACAGCAGGGAAGGGGTAGGCACAACCGTTACGGTACGCGTTCCGCTCACGCTCGCGATCATCGACGGCTTTCTGGTCGAGGTCGGGAAGTCGGTCTTCGTGATCCCGCTGGACATGATCGAGGAGTGCGTCGAATTCTCGGCCGAGCCCGGACACGACTACACGAACCTGCGCGGGGAAGTGCTGCCGTTTATCCGCTTGCGCGACCTGTTCGAGATCCGTGGTGCCGCCGGCCGCCGGGAAAGCATTGTCGTCGTCCGGTACGCCGGCCACCGCGCCGGCCTGGTGGTGGACACCCTGCTCGGAGAATTCCAGACCGTCATCAAACCGCTTGGCAAGATGTTCGGCCGGGTGAAGTGCATTAGCGGTTCCAGCATTCTGGGAAATGGAGAAGTCGCTCTGATTGTGGATGTGCCCGCCCTGCTGCAAGGCGCGGCCGGGCAGGGATTGCAGAGCGCGGCGGCGTAAGGACGACTGCGGGACGACTGCGGGACGACCGCGCGCCCGGCCGCAACGGGCTTTATTGATTGAGGGACGAGGAGAGCAAACTTGAAGAACTTGAAAATCGGGACACGACTCAGCATCAGTTTCATGATCGTCTTGCTGCTGTTGGTGACGGTCGCTTATATCGGCTACAGCCGCATGCAGTCGACAAAGCGGTATTTCGACCGCGTCGTATCGGAGAACAACGTCAAGATCCAGCTTGCCAACGATATGCGCGGCCACGTCAACGTCATTGCGCGGGCGGTGCGCAACCTGGCGCTCCTTGAAGACGAAGCGGAAATGCGAAAGGAAGCGGAACGGATCCGGGAGGCGCGCGCCAGGTACAACGAACTGCGCGACAAGCTGAAAGGCATGATTGTCACGGAGGAGGCAAAAAAGATCATGGCGGACATCGCCGAGTTTCAGGCGCAGACCGGTCCCCTGGTAGACAAAGCGGCTGAATTGGGGCTGGCGAACAAGAATGCCGAGGCCGCCGCGATCATCATCAAGCAGATTCGCGGACCGCAGGGGAAGTGGATCGAAGCCATCAATGCCATGATCGAACGGCAGCAGTTGCAGAGCAGGCAGCTGCTGGAGAAGGCGGAAGCTGATTACAACTCCGGCGTGATCCTGCTCATCGGCATTTCCATCGGTGCGATCGTGCTGGCGGTGATCATGGCTTTCTTCATGACGCGCTCGATCACGAAACCGCTCAGCCAGGCCGTGTCGGTCGCCAACAGCTTGTCCTCGGGAGACCTGACCGTAAAAGTCGAGGCGAACTCAAGGGACGAAGCCGGCCAATTGCTGATGGCGATGCGGCAGATGGTGGACAAGCTGTCGCAGATCGTGTCCGAAGTCAATGCCGCCGCCGAGAGCCTGTCGTCGGCATCCGAAGAGGTGAGCGCGACGGCGCAGTCGCTGTCGCAGGCGGCCAGCGAGCAGGCCGCCGGCGTGGAGGAAACCAGCGCCTCGATCGAGCAGATGACGGCCTCGATTGCGCAGAACACCGAAAACGCCAAGGTCACCGACGGCATTGCCTCCAAGGCGGCGGAGGAGGCGACCGAGGGCGGGGCGGCGGTCAAGGAGACGGTGTCGGCGATGAACCAGATCGCCAAGAAGATCGGCATCATCGACGACATCGCGTACCAGACCAATCTGCTGGCATTGAACGCAGCGATCGAGGCGGCGCGCGCCGGCGAGCACGGCAAGGGCTTCGCGGTGGTGGCGGCCGAGGTGAGGAAGCTGGCCGAGCGCAGCCAGGTGGCGGCGCAGGAGATCGGCGAGGTCGCCAGCGGCAGCGTCGAGCTGGCGGAAAAGGCGGGCAGGCTGCTCGACCAGATGGTGCCGAACATCAAGAAAACGTCGGACCTGGTGCAGGAGATCGCGGCGGCTTCGGAGGAGCAGTCGTCGGGCGTGGGGCAGATCAATGCGGCGGTGGCGCAGCTCAGCCAGACCACGCAGCAGAATGCGTCGAGTTCGGAAGAGCTGGCGGCGACCGCCGAGGAGATGAGCGGCCAGGCCGAACAGCTGCAACAGACCATCAGCTTCTTCAAGGTGCGCGGCGGGCACGGCGCGGGCGACACGGCGCGCGCCAGGCCGCAGGCAGCGAAAGCGCCGCCGCCCCAACGGAACGGCACGAGGAAGAACCCGTTACATGCCCCGGCGCTGACAAGCCTGCCGGACGAGACGCAATTTGTTAGGTTTTAAGGGAGGTTGTGAATGAGCGCATTGGTTCAGGGGCTGGCTCCGGCTGCTGCTTCGGCGGCGCCACAGGCGGATGCCGATCATGCCCAATACCTGACCTTCATGCTGGGCGGCGAAGCGTTTGCCATCGGAATCCTCGTCATCAAGGAAATCATCGAATACGGCAACGTCACCCCCGTTCCGATGATGCCGGAATTCATTCGCGGGGTGATCAACCTGCGCGGCGCGGTGGTGCCGGTCATCGACTTGTCGGTGCGGTTCGGGAAACAGGCTTCGGAGGTCACGCGCCGCACCTGCATCGTGATCGTCGAGGTTGCGAATGAAGAAGAACGGCAGGTGGTCGGCGTGATTGTCGACACGGTCAACGCCGTCCTGGAAATTCCGGGCGACCAGATCGAGCCCGCGCCGGCGTTCGGCGCGCGGATCCGCACCGATTTCATCCGGGGCATGGGCAAGGTCAACGGCAAGTTCGTGATCATCCTGAACATGGACAACGTGCTGTCGGTTGACGACCTCGCCCTGCTGCAGCAAACGGGCGGCGGCGAGCACGAGAAGGCTTTGCTGGAGTAAGACCCGCTGCCCCGTCAAGCCGGGCACACGCATTTCAAACGAAAAAAAAGAAGCCAGCGCACTGCATGCAGTGAAAAGCAGCCGTATTCACGATCAGGAAACAGATGCAACACATTGAGAGATTTGGCCAAAGCCAAAACGTGCACACCTTGCGGCATGTCGTCGAGGTGAACGCGCGCATTCGCCGCGTGATCGATGTCGCTCGGGACGTCAGGTACAGCGCAGTGAACGCCTCGCTCATGGCGCGGCGGGCCGGCGCGCGCACCATGGGATTTTCCGTGGTGGCGTCGGAGCTGCGGCGCTTCAGCCAGGAGCTGGAAGACATCATGCTGGCATTGGGGGCGCAGCTTTCCGCTCTTGTGAAGGTGGCGGCAGCGCTGCAGAAGAAGGAACGCGAGCATGGCCTTCTCGTTTCGGCGAAAAAGTCGATGCGCAGCAGGGCGGAATCGATGGATTGCGCGATCGGCAAGGCGCGCGATGTCTTGCGCGACCTGCGCCAGCATCTGAGGGAGAGCTGGCGCCGGCTCGGCACGCACGTCCGCCATGCGCTCAGGATCTGCAGCACCGGCGTCGCGTTGTCTTCCAGCGGGAAGATCGAGGCGGTGCATGGGCTGGATCTGCGCGATGCGCTGGCACAGGTTGCGGGATCGATCGGCGCCACGGTGACCGCGGTCTTCGAAACGTTGCGCGACCTGAGCCGCACGATTATCGAGCGGCAGCGGGGAGCGCTCGCATGAAGAAGTGCGAATTCATCTATGCGGAGGGATCGCACAAGTGGGCTGTCGTCGCGCGCGACCCCGAAAAGCCGGGCTACGTGATCGACACCAACGAATACCTCGTGCTCGACAACGGCGAAGGGCTGCTCACCGACCCCGGCGGCATGGAGATTTTTCCTGCCGTGTTTTCCGCCGTGGGCGAGGAAATCGACCCGAATGCGATCGTGGCGCTATTTGCTTCCCACCAGGATCCGGACATCATTTCATCCCTGGCGCTCTGGCTGGACTTCAACCCGGCGCTGCGCTGCTACCTGAGCCGGCTCTGGACCACTTTCGTGCCGCATTTCGGCGGCGACGGCAACACATTCGTTCCGATCCCGGACGACGGCATGCAGATCCACGTCGGCAAGCGCAATCTGCAAGCGATCCCCGCGCATTTCCTGCACTCGGCGGGGAACTTCCATCTTTACGATGCCAAGGCGCGCATCCTGTTTTCGGGAGATATCGGCGCGGCGATGCTGCCGCCGGACGAAGACGGCCTGTTCGTGAAAAACTTCGACCGCCACATCGCATGGGCAAAGGGATTCCACTGCCGCTGGATGGGATCCAACGAGGCCAAGCTCGACTGGTGCGAAAGGGTGTCGGCGATGAAAATCGACATGCTCTGTCCGCAGCATGGCGCGATTTACCAAGGGGAGGATGTCCAGCGTTTCATCTCCTGGCTGGCGGACCTGGAGGTGGGGTTCGCGGCATTGAAGGGGAATTGTTAGGTCCATCGCGGATGCGGCGGCAGGTGTTTGAACTCGATGAGGATGCCCATGCGTTGGACTCGATCAGCCCCGGACTTCCAGTCCGGCCGTCCCGGCAAGGAGAAGCAGGAGAAGCACGGCACGCGGTCTGGCCCGCTGCATCTGGGCGCGGCTGTAATCGCCGCCTTGGCGGCGGCGATCGTGCTGCTGGCTGCGGGCGAGCATCTGGACGTGGCGCTGGATGAAAAGTTGTATCTTCCGCTGCATACCGCGATGGAGATTTTCGCGGTCGTCGTCGCGGCAATGACATTCAGCATCGGCTGGCATAGCTTCAACGGGCGTGCCGCGCCCGCCACGATCGCGCTTTCGGCGACATTCCTGGCGGTGGGATTGCTCGACATCGGGCATCTGCTGTCGTTCCCCGGCATGCCGGTCTTCGTTTCGCCGAGCGGCGTCGAAAAGGGGATAGATTTCTGGCTCGCGGCGCGTGTCCTCGCCGCTGCCGGCCTCCTGGCGGCAGCGACGCTGCCGTGGAGCGGGCCGTCGCTCCCGGGGGCGCGCACGAAGGCGGCAGCGGCCGCGCTCGCGATCACCTATACGGTTTACTGGCTGATCCTGTTCCACTCAAAGGAACTGCCCGCGACCTTTATCGCGGAGCGGGGGCTGACGACGCTCAAGAAGGCGGCCGAATACGTCCTCATTACCGCCTATCTGCTGGCGGCGGCGATGTTCCTGCGACATGCGCGCGCGGCCAGAGAGCCCCGGTTCGCGCATTTGGCGAGCGCAGCCTGCATCATGGCGCTGAGCGAAGCCTGCTTTACCCTCTACCGCCAGCCGACTGACTTGTTCAACGTGCTCGGGCATGTTTACAAGGTCGTCGCCTACCTGTTCATGTATCGCGCCATATTTGTCGACGCGGTGCAGGAGCAATTTCGCAAGTTGCAGGAGTCGAGGCGGGCCCTGAGCGAGAGCGAGCACAAGTTCCGCGGCCTCATGGAATCCGCTCCCGACGCGGTCCTGCTGATCGATGGCGAGCGGCGCATCGTCATGATGAATGCGGCCGCCGAACTGGTGTTCGGATACGCGCGCAACGACTTGATCGGCATGCCCGCCGCGGCAGTCATGAGCGACGACCAGGACTGCGGCCAAATCGCTGCCTTATTCGATGCGCCGCGCATGGCGGCTGGCAGCTTCGAGACCACTTGCCGGCGCAAGGGCGGCCACTCATTCCCTGCCGAGATCAGCATCGGATGCCTGGATGCTGACGACGCCCGGCTCGTCATCGCGATCGTACGCGATGTCACCGAGCGCAAGCATTTGGAGGCCGTCGTACACGACCAGAAGACGCACGACGCGCTCACCGGACTGCCGAACCGGCTGATGGTGGACGACTACATGCGGAACGCCATTGCCCACGGCGAGGCAGGCCAGCGCCGGCTGTGCGTCATATTGATCGACATCGACCATTTCAAACGCATCAATGACACCTTCGGCCGGGGCGCCGGAGATGCGGTCCTGCGTGAATCGGCCCGCCGCCTGCACAAGTGCCTGGACGGGAATGGCATGCTGGCGCGCCAGGGGGCCGATGAATTCATCGTCCTGGTGCAGGGCGACGGCATGACGCCGGAAGTCACATTTCTGGCCGAACGCCTGCTCGGTTGCATGCGGGCGCCGTTCCATGTGGCCGGGCGCGAGATCTTCCTGAGCGCCAGCCTGGGCATTGGGTTGTTCCCCGGCGATGGCGGCACAAGCGATGCCCTCTTGCTCGCGGCCGATCTGGCATTGAATGAAGCGAAGGATCGCGGCGATTGTTATTGCTTCTATACGCAGAACATGCACCTCGCGATTCGGGAACGCCTGGAACTGGAAGTCCATCTGCGCCATGCCTTGGAAAACGGCGAATTCATACTGCATTACCAGCCCCGGGTGCATGTGCTGACAGGTGAAATTGCCGGCGTGGAGGCGCTGATCCGGTGGAATCATCCGACGCTGGGCATGGTATCGCCGGGGCGCTTTATCCCCATCGCGGAAGAAAGCGGACTGATCGACCAGATCGGCCTATGGGCGCTCAGGACTGCATGCGCCCAGGCGAGGGAGTGGCAGCGTGGCGGCCTGCCGCGGATGACCGTATCCGTCAATCTGTCGGCACGGCAGTTTCAGCAGGCGGACCTCGTCGACCGCGTCTACGCGATTCTTCAGGAAACCGGCCTCGATCCTGCGTGCCTGGAGCTGGAGATTACCGAAAGCACGGTCATGAAGGACACCGAATCGGCAATCAGGACCTTGAGTTCACTGAAGAGCATCGGCGTCGGGGCGGCGATTGACGATTTCGGAACCGGTTACGCCTCGCTGAGCTATCTCAAGCTGTTTCCTATCAATGTGCTGAAGGTCGACCAGTCTTTTGTCAAGGATGTCACCGACGACCAGCACAATGCAGCGATTGCCCGCGCAATCATTGGCCTGGCCCATAGTCTCGATCTCAAGGCCGTGGGCGAAGGGGTCGAAACGCTGGAACAGGCGCAATTTCTGCAGGCGTGCGGCTGCGACGAACTGCAAGGATTCTATTTCAGCCGGCCTTTGCCGGCTGACCGGATCGCTGGGCTGCTGGCTGGCGGTCCCTGCATGGCTATTCCCGCGCAACATCGCGCGCGCGGCGCACAAGTTTCTTTTGGCGGCGTTTCACCGCTTTAACGACGATCAGGAACGGTGGCGCCCAACCAGGGGAAAAGGGGCATCCTGCGCGCGGCCGCAGAGGCCACGTGCAGGCCGCGCACAGGCCGCATACAGGCCGGATGGTGATTGCCGGTTCGTTGCGCGGGCTGCGCAAAACTTCTCGGGCATTCCCGTGTCTACTGGCATTCATGCATCGGCATTCATCAAGCGATGAGCCGTAATGCAGCCTGAAAGAAGTCGTGTATGAGCGCATCTGCAACAGGTTCTGAATTCCACACCCATGTCGACTCGCTAGACATGCTCAACAAGAGCATTTCGCTGGAAAAAAAACTTGCATCCATTCACAAGGCGCTGCATGCGGAACTCGATTTTGTCGACCGGATCGCGGTCGCCGCATATGATCCGGCGACCGACATACTCAAGACTTTCCTCGCCAGTTCGCCGGGGCGCAGCGAATTGGTCCGGTATGAGGCGCACCTGGCGGATGCACGATCCCTGGCCGAGATTGTGCGCTCAGGGAAACCGCGCGTCGTCGATGACACGGCCATCTTTCGTCAAGGGCGCCATGCGCACACGGCGATCATGGCGAAAGAGGGTTTTCGATCCAGCTATACGGTGCCGATGTACTGCGACGGCTCGTTTTGGGGCTTTATTTTCTTTAATTCGCACAAGCGCGCCCCCTTCACCGAAGCGTCGCTGCGCAGCCTGGATGTCTTTGCCCACTTGATTTCCGCGATCGTGATAGAAGAAATGCTGGCCGTGCGCGTGCTGGCCGCATCGGTGAAAACGGCGCTCGACATGGCGCATTATCGCGACCCCGAAACAGGCGAGCACATGACCCGGGTGGCGCATTTCGCGCGCCTGATCGCGCAGCATCTCGCAGCCGGCGGGGTCGCCGGCCTGAACGATGCCGCCATCGAGCATATTTTCGAGTTTGCTCCGCTGCACGATTTGGGAAAACTTGCCGTGCCTGACCGCATCTTGCGCAAGCCTGGGCAATTGTCGGAGGAGGAGCGCGCCGAGATGAAGCAGCATACGGTGCGAGGCCGCGCGATGGTCGATGCGATCGCCCATAATTTCGGATTGGAGCAACTCGACGGCTTCGACATGCTGCGACACATCGCCGAATCCCATCATGAGAGCATGAACGGCAGCGGCTACCCGCATGGCTTGCAAGGCGAAGAGATACCTTTGGAAGCACGTATTGTGGCTGTTGCCGACGTCTTCGACGCTTTGACGAGCGCCCGGCCATACAAGCCCACCTGGAGCAACGATGAAGCCTTCGCCTGGCTGCGCAAGCTGGCTCGGTCGAAATTCGATCAGAAATGCGTAGACGCATTAATCTTCAACCAGCAAAACGTAGAAAAAATCCAGGCGCAGTTCAAGGATGCCGTGGAGACCACTGCGCCCTGAATGCGCCCTGAATGCCGGATCGCCGATGCGCAATCGAAGATCGCATACCCCGCCGATTTGCCCTTGCGCACGGTCCCTGCCGGCCGCGTCCGCTCTGCCGCCGTCGTGTCAGCGCATCTTTTTCGGTTCACCTAGAGCCATTTCGGCCTGACTGTGCCGAGCGAGCCCGAGGCGATTTGCCTGCGTGACAAGGCGCGACGACGCGACATGGCGGGGCCATGGCAAGGAGAAGCAACGCAGTG
>OFCW01000078.1_pt1 | contig 41662 bp, 40 predicted proteins | sample 1520951 | NCBI WGS metagenome assembly OFCW01 (sample SAMEA4349680, study PRJEB24078) | microbial mat metagenome | biome: Terrestrial Biome; feature: Habitat; material: Microbial Mat | place: India | collected 2012-06-12 | depth 10 m | reverse complement strand
TCTTTGCTTACTTTCTTTGGCAAGACAAAGAAAGTGAGTCGCCCCCGGCAGGGGGAGAAACAAGGGATGCACCACAAGAACCCGCCCCCGCAGGGAAACACACCAAGAGATGCACCCCCAACAGAAAAGTCAGTGCACCAATTGATTGATCTCGATGATGGGCATCAACACCGCCAGAACAATCAGCAGCACCACCACCCCCATCGTCAGGATCAGCGCGGGTTCCAGCAGCCCGGTCAGGAACAGGGTCCGGCGTTCCAGCTCCTGCGCTTCTCCCTGAGCGGCGCGCTCGAGCATGGCAGGCAGGTTGCCCGTCGCCTCGCCGGAGCGGATCAAATGCACCAGCACCGGCGGGAACTGGTTCTGTGCCGCCAACGCCCGCGCCAGCGATGTCCCCTCGCGCACGCGCGTCGACGCATCCTCCACGTTCGTCTTGAGGGCGACGTTGTTCAGCGTCTCGCCCGCCGCCTGCAGCCCGCGGAGGATCGGCACGCCGGCGCTGGTCAGGATCGCGAGCGTGCTCGCAAACCGCGCCGTGTTGTACCCGCGGACGAGCTTGCCGAACAGCGGCGCGGTCAGCAGCCATCTGTGCCACGACAGCCGCAACGCCGGCTGCTGGAGCAGGTTGCGGACAAGCACGCCCACTGCCGCCAGCACGATCGCGGACAGCCACCCCCAGTTCCGCACGAAGTCCGACAGCCACAGCATGATGATCGTGAGCGTTGGCAGCTTCTGCTTGGTGTTGGCAAACACGCTCACCACCTGCGGCACCACGTACGACAGCAGGAAGATCACGATCGCAAACGCCACGACCGTCACGATGGCCGGATACGTAAACGCCAGCTTGATCTTGGACGTGAGCGCGTTGCGGCTCTCGATGTAGTCCGCCAGGCGCGAGAGCACGAGGCCGAGGTTGCCGGAGTGCTCCCCCGCGGAAACGAGCGCGCGGTAGATGTCCGGAAAATCCTTCGGATGCTGCGCCAGCGCCACCGACAGCGAACTGCCGCCCACCACCTCGGCGCGAATGGCGGCCAGCAATTCATGTACGTACGCACGCTCGGCTTGGTCGGCCAGTGCGGCCAGCGCTTCATCGAGCGGCAGTCCGGCGATCAGCAGGCTGGCAAGCTGGCGCGTGACGAGCGCGTTTTCCTGCGCAGACAGCCGCTTGCCGAAGCTGGACCCGCCGCGCTTGGTGGCCTGTGCGCCCAGCGCGTCCACCAGCAGCGGCGTCAGCCCGCGTGCACGCAGCAGCGTGCGCGCCTGGCGCGCGCTGTCGGCTTCGATGACGCCCTTGTCGGTCTTCCCGGTGGCGTCGGCGGCTTCGTAGCGGAAGGCTGGCATGCGCGACTCGCTCAATCGCGCGTGACGCGCAGCACTTCTTCCAGCGACGTGACGCCCGTGTCGATCCAGCGCTGCGCGTCGGCGCGCATGGTGTGCATGCCCTGCCCGATGGCGAAGGCCTTGATCTCGGATTCCGGGGCCTGGCGATGGATCATGGTCTGGATTTCGGGCGTGACGGTCAGCAGTTCATACACGCCGGTCCGGCCCTGGTAGCCGGAGTTGCTGCAACGCTCGCAACCGACGTGGTGCCACACCGACTTGCGCGCCGGCGTGGCCGGTGTCACGCCCTCGGCCACGGGCGTGCCGGCCACGGCTTCCACTTCTGCGGGCGTGAGTTCGAGCACTTCTTCGCGGCGGCAATGCACGCACAGGCGACGTACCAGACGCTGCGCCAGCACACCCAGCAGCGACGACGACAGCAGGAACGGTTCGATCCCCATGTCGATCAGGCGCGTCACGGCCGATGCGGAATCGTTCGTGTGCAGCGTCGCCAGCACGAGGTGGCCCGTCAGCGAGGCCTGCACGGCAATCTGCGCGGTTTCCAGGTCGCGGATTTCCCCGATCATCACCACGTCCGGATCCTGGCGCAGGATGGCGCGCAGGGCCTTGGCGAAGGTCATGTCGATCTTCGGGTTGACCTGCGTCTGGCCGATGCCGTCGAGGTCGTATTCGATCGGGTCTTCCACCGTCATGATGTTGGTGGACGATGCGTCGAGCCGCGACAGCGCCGCGTACAGCGTGGTCGTCTTGCCCGAACCCGTGGGGCCGGTGACGAGCACGATGCCGTGCGGCTGGTTGATCAGGTGGTCGAAGCGCGCGAGCGTCTCGGCGCCCATGCCGAGCTTGCCCAGGTCGAGCCGGCCGGCCTCCTTGTCGAGCAGACGCAGCACCGCGCGCTCGCCGTGGCCGGTGGGCAGGGTGCTCACGCGCACGTCCACCGGGCGGCCGCCCACGCGCAGCGTGATGCGGCCGTCCTGCGGCAGGCGTTTCTCGGCGATGTCGAGCTGCGCCATGATCTTGATGCGCGAAATGAGCGCGCCGTGCAGCGCCTTCTTCGGGCGCACCACGTCGCGCAGCGTGCCGTCGACGCGAAAGCGCACCACCGAGGCGTTCTCGAACGGCTCGATGTGAATGTCCGATGCGCCTTCGCGCGCGGCCTGCGTAAGCAGCGCGTTGATCATGCGGATGATCGGCGCATCGTCTTCGGATTCGAGCAGGTCTTCCACGGCCGGAATGTCCTGCATCAGGCGCGAGAGATCCACTTCGCCTTCCACTTCGCCCACCACCTGGGCGGCGCTGCCGTCCTGCGCGTTGTAGGCGGTCTGCGTGGCCGCCGAGAGCGCCGCGGCATCAAGCGTCACCAGATGCAGCGCGCCGAACACGCGGCCGAGTTCGGCCAGCGCCGTGCGGGAGGTTTCCGGGCAGACCCACACTTCGAGCGTATCGACATCCTGTCGCGCCACGAGCAGCTTGGCGTCGCGCGCAAATGCGTACGGCACCAGCCGCACGGCCGACTGCGAGGGCGGCTCGAGGGTGCGGGCATCGGTGATGGGAGCTTGGGTCGTGGCCATATCGTTCTCAGCCGCTCTTAGCCACCATTACGCGGCGCGTTGCTGTCGTAGCCACCGGACGTGGGCGCCGCGAAGTTCTGCAGGCGTGGTTGGCTGCGTGTGGTCGACTGCGGCATCGGCAGGGGGGCGCCCGGCGGCACCTGCACGCCCGGGGCGCTTTTCGGCACGACCGACACATCGCCGTAGTTGGGGGCGGGGCGCACCGTCTCGGGGGCGGGCAGCACCGGCGTGTCCTTGTCGGATGTGGTCGGCAGCCAGTTGGGCGAGACGAAGCCCTGCTGGGTCTCGCGCATGTAGTTGTAGCGGTTGTCGGACAGTGCGCCGGTGGCTTCTGCCGTGCGCAGGATGATCGGGCGCAGGAAGACCAGCAGGTTGGTCTTCTTGCGCTGCTTGGTCTCGGAGCGGAACAGCGCCCCCAGGATGGGGATGTCGCCCAGGCCCGGCACCTTCTGCTCGCCGTCCTGGTAGTTGTCTTCGAGCAGGCCCCCGAGCACGACGATCTGGCCGTCGTTGGCCAGCACGTTGGTCTCGATCGAACGCACGTTGGTCGTCGGGCCCTGCACGGCGTTCTGCGTGCCGTTCACCACGGCGGAGGACTCCTGGAAGATCTGCATCTTCACCAGCCCGCCATCGGTGATCTGCGGCTTGACGCGCAGCGTGATGCCGACGTCCTTGCGGTCGAACGTCTGGAACGGCGTGACCGAGGCGGCGCTGCCCGTCTGTGCGTACGCACCGGTGGTGATCGGCACGTTCTGGCCGATGAGAATCTTCGCCTCTTCGTTGTCGAGCGTGATCAGGTTGGGCGTGGACAGCACGTTGACCGAGCCGTCCGAACCCAGCGCCGAGAGGATCGCGCCGAGCCCCGTGCTCTTGTTGAACACGCCAAAGTTGCCGCCGTTGAGCCCGGACACGTTGCTGCCGGTGATGGTGCCGATGGCCGTCTGCGCCGCCGTGCTGCCGATGCCGCCGCTGCCCACCGTGGCCGCAATCGCACCGAGGTTCAGGATGTTGCCCACGCCGCTGCCGAAGTTCGTGCCGCCAAAGCCGTAGGTGTTGGGCCCGCCCGCGCCGACCATCCACTGGATGCCGAGCTGCGAGGCCTTGTCCGACGTGACCTCCACGATCATCGATTCGATGTAGACCTGCGCGCGGCGTGCGTCGAGGTCGTCGATCACGGCGCGCAGGTTGCGGTAGACCGGCTCGCTGGCGGTGATGATGAGCGCGTTGGTGGCCGGGTCGGCCTGGATGATGCCGCCGGTGGCGGGCGTGTTGTTCTGCCCGAACGACGCGCGGAACGACGAGTTGCCGCTGCCCATGCCGCTGCCCGAGCCGGCGTTGCCGTAATTGCTGTTCTGCGTGTTCTGGTTGAACTGCGAGCCCGTCGTGCTGCCCGTCGGCTGCGAGGTGGCGCCCTGCGCGGCGCTCTGGCCGCCCGGGCCGGTGGCGGCGGAGGCCGACAGCGTGGCGTCCGCCGCGACGATGGCGCGCAGCGTGGTCGCCAGCTGCACGGCGTTGGCGTTCTTGAGCGGCACCACCCAGATGTTGCCGGGGCGTGCAGCGGGCATGTCGAGCTTGGCGATGAGCTGCTTGGCCTGCGCGAGGCGCGCGGCGCTGGAGGCGCGGACCATCACGCTGTTCGAGCGCGGCTCGGCCACCACCGACGTGCGCAGGCTCGGGTCGGACAAGGCCGCACCGGCGCCTGCACCGCCCGCGCCACCGGCCGACGGGTCGAGCAGCTTCTGCAGCGTGGCCGCCACGTCGATGGCCACGGCGTTCTTCAGCGGAATCAGCTCGGTCTCGCCCGCGGCCGGCGTGTCGATCGACGCGATGATGCGGCCGATGCGGCGCAGGTTGTCGGCGTAGTCGGTAATGACGAGCGTGTTGTTGGCCGGGTAAGCGGTGATGGTGTTGTTCGGCGCGATCATCGGGCGCAGCACCGGCACCAGGTTGTTGGCCGATTCGTGCTGCAGGCGGAAGACCTGCGTGACGACCTGCTCGCCGCCGCGCGCGCCCGCGTTGCCCACGGGGGAGCCCTGCAGCTTGGCGTCGGCTTCCGGCACGACTTTGGTGAACCCATTGCCCTCGACGATCGCATAGCCCTGCATGCGCAGGATCGAGCCGAGCGATTCCAGCGCCTGCGCGCGCGTCACCGGCTTCTCGGTGACGAGGTTGACGGTGCCCTTGACGCGCGGGTCGACGATGAAGTTCTTGCCGGTGGCCTGGCCCACCGCCTTGACGACCGAATCCAGATCGGCGTTGACGAAGTTGAGCGAGACCTCGTCCCCCGGATTGCCGGGGTTGCCGCTCTGCGCTGAGGTGGCGCTGGGCGGCGCGGCATAGACGGGCATCGAGCCGGCCACCATCGCTGCGCAACATGCCAGGACGATGGCGCGGACGGCGGGTCGGGAAGAGGCGTTGTGCATGGTCTCGTTCATGGTTGTCGGCGCGCTGGCTCGCACGCCGGCGTTCGGTCAAAAGCGTAGTCGATGGTGCGACCCGTCACGCGGGCCCAGCAGGCTCAACAGGCCGATCAGTTGTGGTTCCGACTCCGGCGTGGCACTGGCCACGCCGTCAAAATGTGCGCCTCGGCCAAGCGTACCCTGGCCCTGCAGGGACAGCGGCCCGGCCAGCGTGGACAGGGACAGCTGCATCGGCCCGCCCGCCACGCCGCCAAACGACACCACGGCCTGGTAGCTGCCCAGCGGCCGCACGCGGCTGAGGCTGGATGATACCTGCTCGAGCGTGACGGTCAGCGCGCCCTGGGCGGTGTCCGGCTGGCCTTTGCCGCGCCCGAACTGGCCCGACAGCGGCGTCCATTGCGCGCGCAGCCGGCCGTCCAGGTTCAGCGTGTTGAACGGCGCGCCGATGCCCTGCAGCAGCGAGGCGGGCAGCGTCATCGCGCCCGCTTCGGCCTCCCAATGGCCGGGCGACACCGTCAACGTGACGGCCTTTTCCAGCGCCCGGTCGTGCGTGAGGTGCGCGCGCAGCGTGCCGGTCAGCAGCGGCAGCATGTCGATCGACCACGACAGCCGGCCGGGCAGCACGGTCGCGTCGGCGCCGCCGTTGCCGGCCGTGAGCGCCAGCGTGGCGCTGCCGTGCCATAGCGTGCCCTGGCTGTCGGCCAGCAGCACGCGCTGCCCGGTGGCCGCAGCCACGCGCTCGGCAGCCCACGCGGCCGGATACTGCATCACGACCGTCACGGCAACGGCGAGCAGCGCCGCGACGGCCCACAGCACGCTCCAGCCGAGGCCCGCGCGCTCGTCGGCGTCGGCACGGCGGCGCAGGCGCAGCGGCGGCAGCGATTCAATGCGCATCGGCACGGTCGGCTCGTCAGTGGCCGGCGGCGGCAGGGCCTTGCAGCGTCGCCGTCACGTTGACCAGGGCGGTGGCGCCCACGTACCTGATGCTCGCGTCGATCACCTTCATGCGCTGGGCCTGCCGCACTTCCTGCAGCCATTCGGCGACGGCGCCAAACGGCACCTTGTCGAGCTGCACCTGCACACTCTCGCCCGACATTGCCATCCGCGTGGCCTTCAGGCCGTGGTTGGCGAGGCTCGTGGTGAGCGCCTGCTGCAACTCGGCGCCGTGCGGCACGGGCGCGGCGGCAATGGCGGACAGCGCGCGCGCCTCCTGGCCGAGCGTTTCCATCTCGGCGAGCTGCGTGCGCATTTGCGGCAGCGCTTTCTCGATGCGGCGCTGGCCTTCGAAGGCGGGCTCCCAGAGCAGCAGATACAGGATGACCAGCAGCAGGATCACGCCGCCGCCGGCCAGGATGCGGCGCTCGCGCGGCTCGCGCTGGTTCCAGAACGTCGTGGCCGCATCGCGCACGGAATCCGGCACGCCAATGCGCGGCAGGCGGCGGGACGTGGAGGAGGGGGAGGAAGTCGCCATGTCGGAAGCGTTATTGGGCGATGGAGACCGTCCAGCGCGAGCCCGGCACGGTGGCTTCGGCGCCGCGCGGGGCCGCGGCCGCGTCCATGTTCAGGCCGACGTTGCGGGCCGCGGTGCGCAGGGCGGCGGTGTCGGTGCCGTCCTTGAGCGTGACGGTGAGCGCGCGGCCGTGGTAGTCGAGCGCGAGCAGCGCATCGGGCGCGAGGCCCGTGGCTGCCTGGGCAAAGCGATCGGCCAGCGGCAGAAAATCCTCGGGCGCCGATTTGCCGGCGGCCAGGCGAAGCTGCTCGACCTGGCGCCGCATCTGCGCGGGCGGGTCGAGGATCACCGGCGTATTCGGGAACGCCGTCTGCAGTTGCGCGCGCATGGCGGTATCGAGTCGCTTCTGCTCGGCGCGCAGCGTGAGCCAGCGCGCGTTCATGCCGATCAGCTGCACGGCCACGATGAGCACGGCCAGCGCGATGGGCAGGCGCCACAGGCTCCAGTCCATGCCGGCCACGCCGCCGCGTGCAAAGTCGAACTGGCAGAGATCGGCTTCGCCTGAGGCGAGGGCGTCGCGGGCGCCGGCGGCCCAGGTGGACCAGTCCAGCGTGGCGGTGGCCGGGTCTGCCGAGAGGCCGGGGGCCAGCGCGCGCAACGCGGGCGAGACCATCAGCGTGGCCGGCGTGGGCGCAATGGCGAGCCAGTTGGCGACGTTTGCCGGCAGCAGGCGCAGGCCATAGCCCTCGGCAGGGCCGGTGCGTACGGTGATGTCGACCGCGACGGGCGCGTCCGGGTCCGTCGGCGGTGCCGCGTCGAGTGCGATGGTGGCCGGGGCGACGGGCGTTGCTGCCGCCACCGCAGGCACCTCGGCAGGCGCATCGAGCGACGGCTCCGCGCGCACGAGCTCGCCCGCCGCTTCCGCAGTCGGCGCGGGCACCGGGGCGGCCGTTTCAAACGGTACACAAAGCTGCGCAGGCAATAGATGGCACGTGCGGTGTTTGTGCACGGCGAAGGTATCCAGGATGAAGCGCACCCATGCCCGGTCGGCAATCATCAGCGCGCGCGACTGCGGCTCGCGCGGCGCGCGCCAGCCGCGGGCCGGTGCCGCACGCAGGCGCGGGCCCAGGGCGATATGGCATTGCTGCGCGTCCTGCACGAGGCGGTCTTCCACGAGGTTGGGCAGGGCCAGGCGCAGCTTGGGCGTTGCCAGCGGCGGCACGTTGGCCGGCACCAGCAGCACGTCGGCGGCGGGCAGCAGCAGGATCAGGCGGTCGGCCCCGGGCAGCTCGTCGGGCCGCGACGTGCCTTCGCGCTGGATGCGCTGGGCGCCTTGCGCGCCTTCCTCGCGCACCAGCGCAAACGGCACGGAGGCCAGTGCCCCCGCCGACCAGCGTTCGGGCGATTGAATGGGCCGGTGCGGCAGGCGCACGTACAGGGAGGTCGTCAAACCGCTCCTCTATTGATTTTGAGAGTTTGGGTGCGGGCTATCCACGGAGCCGAGAGAGCCGTCCGCTCGCGCAAAACCCGCGATGCTGAACGATGCGGATGACAATACGGCGAAGGTCGGGGCCTGTCTATAACTGGCGGCTACACAAAAAGAGGGGTGTTGCAGCGTCGTCATGACGGAATCTCGTCGATACGGCGGACCCACACGATACGGGTGGCGGTATTGTTCACGGGGTCGCCGCGTGAAACAAGCGCCACTTCGCCGATCTGCGCACGCTCGTGGCGCGCCATCCCGTAGACCAGGAAATAGTGCGTCTGCACGTCGAGCAGGTTGGCCGCAGCCGTGGTGTCGGCCCCTGGCGCGATGCCGCGCAACTGGTTGGTGACGTCGCCGATGTTGCGGAAGTACGCGCGGTCGCGCGCCTGCACCAGCGCGCGTGCGCGGTCCAGCCCGAGGTTGGGGATCACGGCCGCCAGCACCTCGGCGCTGGCCGTGTTGGCGTTGATGGGCGTGCGCGTGGGCAGCACGATCACGTAGGGGCGCAGCTTGCGTACGATGTCGGCGGTGTAGCCGGGAATCGTCAGCAGGCTGTCGGCGCTGTCGAGCGGGCGCGGGCCGTTGCTCGCTTCGCTGCCGCCCCCGCTGTCTTCGCCGCCTGGCTGGCCGCCCTGGCTTCCTTCAACGGACTGGAAACCGCCCATCATCTGCGCCAGGTACGTCGCCGTGACGTTGGCCAGGCTCGGGTCGATGTTAAGCGACTGCAGCAGCAGCCCATACGCCTTGATGCCGTCCTTGTCGCGCGCGGTGACGACGGTGCGCGCGCCCAGCGTCTGCATCGTCAGCAGGTTCATCAGGTTGAAGCGCGCCTGGGCATCGAAGATGCGGCCCGACAGGTACGAGGCCTCGCCGGCGGTATCGGTGCGCAGCGAGCTGCCGAGAAAGTCCGACAGCTTGGTCTCCTGGATCGGCACGGCCCACACCTCGCCGAGGTGGTCGACCGCGCCGGTGCGGCGTTGATCGTCGCGCAGGATCAGGCGCGCCCAGTCGATGCCCGCGCGGGCGATCCACGTGGCCTGTGCCTTGAGGCGCTGGTTCTCGACCGCGCGGATCTCCACCTGCTGGCGCCACAGCATGCCCGAGACGATCACCACCGCGAGCGTGACGACCAGCAGCGCGGTGATGATGGCCGCGCCGCGCTGGCGTGATCCACGCTGGGGCCGTCGACGGGAGCATCGCGCCATGTCAGAGCCCCGTCATGCAGATGCGCGTGAAGCGCTGCGGCGTGCCTTGCGGCGTCATGCGCACGAGCAGGGCGAGTTCCATGGCGCGCACCGAAGCGGCCGGCACGACCACACCGGGGTTGTTGCCCGGCACGCCCGACGCCGCCGGGGTGGACGCCGACGGCAGGCCGCTCAGCGTGGTCGTATTGCTGCCGGCGGGAAACAGCGCCGCCGACAGCGTCCCGGCGTTGTCCATCCAGCCGCCGGGTTCGATCCAGGCGCGCGCGCTGATGCCTTCGACGTTGGTCGCCAGCACGTAGCGCGCCGCACCGGGGCCGCCCTGGCGCAAGCTGTCCAGCGCGCCGCGCAGGTCGCCGCGGTTGGTGATGGGCGCGCTCTGCAGACGTTCGAGCCGGCCGTCGACGATGCGGTAGACCACGACCTGCCACGCGGGCGGCTGGCCATCGTCGCGGCGGTCGCGCACCAGTAGCACGCGGTTCGCGTCCATCTCCACCGGTGCGCGCGACAGCGTGTTGGGGTCCGCCAGTTGCGTGCAATCGGCATCGAACTGGGCGTAGGCGGTCTTGAGCGCCTCGATGCGTTCGTCGCGCTGGGCCAGCGCCTCGTGCGTGCGCGTCATGCTGTCCAGCCCGCGCCAGGCGATGACGGCCAGGATGGCCAGCAGCGTGATCGCCACCAGCAGCTCGAGCAGGGTGAAGCCGCGTGCGCGGTGCTTAGAAGACATTGCGCGCGTCGTTCGGTAGCAGCGTCACGAGCCAGGCCAGGCGCACGGACTTGGAAGCATCGGCATAGACCGACACCTCGGCGCGGCGGAACACCGGGTTGGGCGTGGTCGCGATGGTTTCTTCGCACCACAGCTGCGTATCGCCCTGCGGGCACGCGAAGCCGCGCGCTCCCGGGTCGGGAAACGCGCGCGACAGGCGCAGGTTGGCGAGGTGGTTCTCGGCACTCCAGGTGGCGATCATGCGGGTCTGCAGCGAATCGCTGGCGGTGGTCATGCTGCCCATCGCGCGCATGGTGGCGGTCAGCGCCACGGCCACGATGGTCAGCGCGACGAGCACCTCGAGGAGGGTGAAGCCCCGCAGGGCGGAGCCACGCGGGCGGGTCATTGCGTTTCCGTCAGCACGCGGGGGCCGCCGTCCGACACCACATCGACGCGCGAACCCTGCGAGGTCAGCGCCACGCGCCAGGGCAGGCCGATGGCCTCGCGCCCGAACACCAGCCGCTGCGGGGCGCCGGGTGCGGCCGCTGCACCGGCGACGATCTGAACGCCATCCATGCCTTGCCGCCAGTGGCCGGGTGCCAGCACGTCGCGCGTGAGCAGACGCCAGCCGTTGGGTGTCGATTCGTAGAAGCGCCAGCCCTGCGTGTCGCCTTCCCAGGCCACGGGGCGCGAGGTCAGTTGCGCCTCTTCCTGCGCCAGCTCGATGAGTCGCGCCAGCTTCTGCGCGTCATCGTTCAGCTGCGAGCGCGGGTTGGGGGTGGCGTTCACTGCCACCACCCCCAGCACGATGCCGATGATGACCACCACCACCAGCAGCTCCAGCAGCGTGAAGCCCTGGAAGCGCCGGGCGCGGTGTCGGTTGCCGAGCATGGACGGTGATGGCCGATGGCGCGGGCTCAGTTGTCCCAGTTGCCGATGTCGGCGTCGTTGCCCGTGCCGCCGGCCTGGCCGTCGGCGCCAAAGCTGAAGACGTCCACTTCACCGCGCACGCCGGGGTTCAGATATTGGTACGGATGGCCCCACGGGTCTTTGGGCAGGCGTTCCAGATAGCCGCCGCCCTTCCAGTTGTTGGGGATGGGCTCGGTGGTCGGCTTGGTGACCAGCGCCGCGATGCCCTGTTCGGTGGTCGGGTAGCGGCCGTTGTCCAGGCGATAGAGCTTGAGCGCCTGCGAAATGGAAGCGATGTCCTGCTTGGCGGCGATGATGCGCGCCTCGTCGGGCCGGCTCATGATCTTCGGCACCACCAGCGCGGCGAGAATGCCCAGGATCACCACCACCACCATGATCTCGATGAGGGTGAAGCCGCGCGCCGCGCGGCGGGCGTGTCCGGCGAGGGCGCGCTGGCGGAAAGAGGAGCGAAGTTGGCCTTGCATCATGGCGAGAGAGTTGGCAATGGGAGTAAGAGACACAGTATATCTGTGACATATGACCATAGATCGCGCGGCACGGTCATGCAGCGCCCGCCGTAGAGCCCCTCCTCCAGGCCGTTCACCGAGCCGGCACGAATGGCGGATAGAATCAGCGCATTCCTACGGTGCTCCGGCCATTTCATGAACGCTCGACAGTCGTCTCGCCTGCTCAGCCTTGTCCTGTTTGCTGCCTTGTGCGCGCTGTTGACGCATTGGGTGCTGACGCTGTCGTCGCTGCGCTCGCTGAGTGTGCCGCGCGAGGCCCGCGTGGCCCAGACCGACGCACTCGAGACCGGGGCGGCCATCACGCTGTTCGGTGGCGGCCCGCAGAACGGCCCGCGCGACGTGCAGGTGATCGGCGTGGTGGCGGACCTGGCCGATGGCTCGGGCGCGGCGATCGTGTCGGTGGACGGCGGCGCACCGCAGGCCGTGCGGGCCGGCAAATCGCTGTCGTCGAACCTGAAGCTGGTCGCAATCAAGGCGCGCTCGGTGGTGATCGAGCGCAACGGTGCGCGCCAGGAGATTCCGCTGCCGGCCAGCGCCGTCGCCGCGGGCGTCTCGCCGGCCAATCGCAATGCCCCGGCCATGCCGTTGCCGCCGTCGGGCGCCGCGGCGCCGCTGTCGACCCCCGCCACGCCGCCTTCACCCGGGCCCGCGCCGTCGGTGGCGAACAACCCGGCCAACACGACCATGCCGGGGGCCATGCTGCCGATCGCCCCGTCGCAGCTGAATACGGGCGAGAACGGCGTGGCCGAGGGCGGCATTGCCGGCCCGCGCCATCGTGCGGCCGCCGCCGCGCGCAAGGGCGAGGCTACGCAGCCGGGGGCTCCGCAGCCGCCCCAGGAGTAAGCCCGCAGCGGCGCCGCCGTGCGGCGGCGCGCGCATATTACAGCGCATGTCATTGGGGTAACAGCGTGTAAAACACGGCAACGTGCCGTCATTGTCGGGTTCTAATCGGCTACACAGTCCATGTGAAAAGGAGCTGACCATGACCAACAAACGTGCTGTCCAAACCTTTCTTGCCACCTCGGCCCTGTTCCTCGCCATGTCCGGTGTGAACGTCCGTGCGCAGGAGGCCAGCGCCCCCGCTGCCAGCGCCCAGGCACCGGCTGCCGCACCGGCGCCGCAGTCGACCGGCCGCGCCGGCAAGCCGGGCCACCACGGCGGGCTCAAGGCCATCGACACCAACGGCGACGGCCAGGTCTCGCGCGACGAAGCCAAGGGTCATGCCTGGCTCGAGAAGAACTTCGACCAGATCGACACCAACCACGACGGCCAACTCAGCAAGGACGAGCTGGCCGCCTGGCACAAGGCGCACAAGGGCGAAATGCGCGAAAAGATGGCGCAGCGCTTCGACGCCAAGTTCAAGGCCGCCGACAAGGACAACGACGGCAGCCTGACCAAGGACGAGGCGCAGGCCGGCATGCCGCGCCTGGCGAAGAACTTCGACCAGATCGACGCCAACCACGACGGCAAGATCACGCCGGACGAGATCCGCGCATACATGAAGGCCCGCCACGATGCCCGCAAGGCGCAGCAGAACACGCCTGCGGCCGCGGCCATGCCGGGCGGCCCGTCTGCCACGAAGGGCGAATAACCCGACCGTTGCGGCACACGCGGCGCCTGCGGGCGCCGTTTTTCATGCGCGCAAAACAAAACACCCCGATGGCGAGCCACCGGGGTGCGGGTCCAGCAAGCGCGACGTTGAGGGCGTCAGGCCGGCTGATCGTCGGCCTTGAGCACGCCGCGGCGCATCTGGTCGAGTTCGATCGACTCGAAGAGCGCCTTGAAGTTGCCCTCGCCGAAACCTTGGTTGCCCTTGCGCTGGATGAACTCGAAGAAGATCGGGCCGAGCTGGTTTTCCGAGAAGATCTGCAGCAGCAGGTCGCCCGGCGCACCGTCGATCAGGATCTTGCGCTTCTTGAGTTCCGCCACGTTTTCGCCATGGCCGGGGATGCGCTTGTCGACCAGCTCGTAATACGTGTCGATCGTGTCGAGCAGCTTGATGCCGTTGGCGCGCAGTGCATCCACCGTGTGGTACAGGTTGGTCGAGCCCAGGGCGATGTGCTGGATGCCCTCGCCGTGGTACATGTCCAGGTACTCCTGGATCTGGCCCGGCTTCTCCGTCCCTTCCTCGTTGATGGGGATGCGGATGTTGCCGCACGGGCTCGTCATCGCCTTGCTCTTCACGCCCGTGACCTGGCCTTCGATGTCGAAGTAGCGCACTTCACGGAAGTTGAAGAAGCGTTCGTAAAACTCGGCCCATTCCTTCATGCGGCCACGGTAGACGTTGTGCGTCAGGTGGTCGATGTAGGTCAGGCCATGCCCGGTCGGGTTCGGGTTGGCGCCGGGGATCGGTACGAAATCGACGTCGTAGATGCTGATGTTGCCGATGTCGCCCGCCTTGGCGCCGTTCTTGCCCGTCCAGCGGTCGACCAGGTAGATCAGCGAATCGCCGATACCCTTGATGGCCGGAATGTTCAGCTCCATCGGGCCGCTGTGGGTGTCGAAGCCCCAGGCGCCGAGTTCCAGCGCGCGCTTGTAGGCGAACGCGGCGTCCTGCACGCGGAACGCGATCGCGCAGATCGACGGGCCGTGCAGGCGCGCAAAGCGCTGCGCGAACGAATCCGGCTCGGCGTTGATGATGAAGTTGATCTCGCCCTGGCGATACAGCGTCACGTTCTTGTGGCGGTGCTTCGCGATGGCGGTGAAGCCCATGTTCTCGAACAGCTTGCCCATGGCAACGGGGTCCGGCGCGGCGTATTCGATGAATTCGAAGCCGGCGGTGCCCATCGGGTTTTCCCAAGGCGTGAATTGCATGGCGATGTCTCCTGCGGGGGCCGCACGTGTGGGGTGCTGGCGCTTTGACGATCCTCGCAGTGTAGGAGTGTCAGGGAAAGCAAAAATTGCGAAGTTGTGCCCACCTTGCTAAATTTGCGCAAGAAAATTGCCGAATTGATTGGTGCGGAGCAACAAAATGAATAAAGTCGAGCTCGACAAGATCGACCGCAAGATCCTTGAGGTTCTCCAGCACAACGGCCGCCTCACCAACCTGGAGGTCGCCGAGCGGGTCAATCTGTCGCCCAGCCCGTGCTTGCGACGCATTCGCCGTCTGGAGGAGAGCGGCGTGATCCGGCAGTACGCCGCGCTGCTCGACCCGGCCAAGATCGGCCTGGGCCTGTCGGCGTATATCAACGTGCGGCTGGAAAAGCAGGGCGGCGCGCCCAAGGGAAAGGGGCCGTCCGACCTGTTCCGAGCGGCCGTCGCGACGTGGCCCGAGGTGGTCACGTGCTACGCCATGACCGGCGAGATGGATTACCTGCTCAAAGTGTTCGTGGAAGACATGGAGCACTTCGCGCGCTTCATCCGCGACCAGCTGCTCGCGCACCCGGCGGTGATCGATGTGAAGAGCAGTTTTGCTTTGGAACGGATCAAGGATACGACGGCGTTGCCGGTGGTGGTTTGAGGCGAATCACGTTGGCGCGGAACGCTGGATGATCTGTCCGCGCACCATGGCCGTAGGCGCCGTCTGAAGATTCCCGCCGTTGTTGTGAACGTTGCCGGACACCATACCCCGTAGCTCGACGGTGCCCCCTCGACGATCACGTCGCCTGCCATCATGCCGGGAATCACTGCAGTACCAGATTCGCATCCCGCGAAAGCCGCCACTTCCCATCCGCGCCCTTGCGCAGGATCGTCAGCGTATAGCCGGACCGCCGCACCGTCTTTCCGTCCGGCATCGTCATGCTGATGCGCAGGAAGTTCCGCAGATACGCCACCTCACCAAACACCTGCACCTCCTGAATGTCGCTCGTGCCGTCGACCTGCACGTCCTTCATACCGCCGGACATCTTGGCAAAGGCTTCCTTGCCGAAGGGCGGCTGGCCGGGCGTCATGAAGACCGCGTCGTCGGTCATGAGGCTCAGCACGGTGGCGACGTCGCCGGTCTTGCTGGCGGCGAGCCAGGTGTCCACTACGTTGCGGATGGCGCGTTCGTCGTCGGTCATGGCGATGCGGGTGTCGGTGGGGCGGGGCATTCACTCTACACCGCACGCGGGGGCGCGGACGACCCTGCCCCTCGTTGGCAGTTCTGCTGTCGAGGGGCAGGGTCGCCAGCGCGGGGCGCAGGAGGGTTAAGGGGCGTTGATGTCGGCGCTTCAGCGGCTACTGGCTGGCAGTCGGATCGTCCTTCGGATCGACGTACTTGATATCCAGCGGGCCGGTGCCGTGGATCTGCACCACGGTCGTCGACTTCGTGAACGCGTAGTGATGCGCGCCACCGGGCAGGTAGTGGTAGCCGCCTGCCTTGAGGGCGTGCGCCGCGCCCATGTCCATCGTGTCGCCGGCACCGAGGTAGAGCGTGCCGGAGATCACCGTGAGGTTCTCGGTCTGCGAGTGCCAGTGCGGCGGCACCTTGTAGCCGCCGGGCGCCTTCAGGCGGACGACGTACGGCCCCTCCTTGGATGGGTCGCCCTGCAGCACTGCGAGCTTGGCGCCCTTGGGCAGACCGGGCGGCGCGTCGACCCACTTCATGGCGGACGGGTTTGTCATCGCCATGTTGCTCATGGCGGCGTCCTGGGCGTTGGCGGGCAACGCGGCCGCGTACAGCAGGGCCGCAGCAAGCAGCGGCAATCGCACGGAGGATGTGTTCATCGTCGTCTCCTTCTGGCCTTGGCATCGGCTCGCAGGCGACCGGCGCGGTCGCCTTGAAGGGCGAGAGGTGCCTTGCCCTCATCGTAGGGAAGCGACCCGTGCGGCTGACAAGCGCGCAATTGCACTAGGGCCGTCCATTTGGGACGGGGCGCGCCGGGCACAGGCGCCCGGCCGCGCGGTCTCAGGCGGCCATGGCCTCGGGATAGACGCGGATCTCCAGCGCATGGCCATCCGGATCATCGAAGTAGATGGCCGTTGCCATGCCGCGTGCGCCGTGGCTTTGTCCAACCTGGCCGTTGCGCCGGTCGAACGGCGAGCCGCCATAGACGATGCCGCGCTCGATGAGCCGTGCGTGGATGGCATCGAACGACGCGCGGTCGAGGCTGAAGGCGAGGTGTTCGACCTCCAGCGTGTCGACCTGCCGCAGATCCAGCGTCAGGTCGTCATTCACCCGCACAACATCGAATGGCCCCATGCGCCCCTCGTGCGCGAAGCCGAGCACCTGCGTGTAGAAGGCGACGGAGCGGGCGGTATCCCGCACCCGCAAGATGGTGTGATCGAGCACAATCATGGCGAATCTCCTGTTAGCCGACATAGCGAGCGATGACCATGCACACCAGCGCCACGGCCAGCAACGGCGCCGCAACGCGATGCGCCAATGCGGGCCGCTTGCGCAGCGCTCCTTGCACGCCGACCGCAACGATGGCCGCCAGGGCGCCCATCATCAGCACCGTGCGCGGCCAGCCGAGCAGCCCGGCGTGGACGAACGCGCCCAGCGCCACGCCGGTGAGCACGGCCACGGTAGCCGCGCCCATCTGCGGGCGGAACATGACAGCGGCATTGGCGCCGCCGGTGCGGGCGAGCATGAAAGTGGACCCGGCCCAGAACACCGTGGCCATGGCGTGAAGCGCAATCAGCAGAATCCATCCAAATTGCATGACGACTCCCCGTTTGAAGGTGATGGATTGACGCCAGAACAGCGCGCCGACCGGTGTGCCACTCTTTGACATCGAATAGTTCGATATCTATCATAGACGGGTATGAAGCCAATGCAAGCCCATAGCGTTCCTGTGGGATTCCTCCTCGCGCAGACGGCCAAGACCACGGCCCGCGCATTTGACGATGCGCTGCAGGCACACGGCGGCTCGCTCCCGGTCTGGCTGATCCTGAAAGCGCTGATGCAGGGCGGACACCGCACGCAGGCCGAGCTGGCCGCCACGGTCGGCGTGCAGGGGCCGACGCTGACGCACCACCTCAACGGCATGGAAAAGGGCGGCCTGCTGGTCCGCAGCCCGCTGCCGGAGAACCGCCGCGTGCATCAGGTGGCGCTCACGGACGCCGGCCGCGCCCTGTTCTTCAAGCTGCGCGATGCGGCAATCGCATACGACGCGCGCCTGCGCGCCGGCATCGACGAAGCCGATCTGGACGTGTTTCGTGCGGTGCTGCGCAAGATGGCGGCAAACGTGGGCGCGTCGCCGGAAGACGAGGCCGCTGGCTGAAGTTGGGCGCGCCAACAAAAACGCCCGGTCAGAGCCGGGCGTTTTCTTTGGCGGGATCGATCAGACGGTGCGCTTTTGCGGCACCAGCGAGCGCCAGAAGCGCTGGCCGAAGCGGCGTGCATTGCGCAGGTTGCGCTTGAGCAGGTAGTCGAGGTCGGCCACCTGTTCGTCGATGGCCTCGCTCAGTACGCTCATCGTGTCGGCGGGCGGCAGTTCCAGGTACGCATCGGCCTCGCCATAGGCGTATTGCACGCGCATGCCGGCTTTCTTGGCGATGTGCATCATGGCCGCGTTGCGCGACAGGCAGTGCATGTACAGCGTGCGCACCTTCGTGTTGCGGCCGTGGATGGCGGCACGCTGGAACAGCGCGCTACCCACGCCCTTGCCGCGCGCCGATTCCGACACCGACACGCCAAACTCGGCCACGCGCCCCTGCGGGTTGTCGCGCAGATACGCGAGGTGGCCCACGCCGACCAGCTCCAGCCGGTCGTCATACACGCCAAAGACCTTGTCGTGGTCGAAGTCGATGCTGTCGACGTACGCTTCGATCACGTGATTGCCCACCACCTGGCCAAAGCGCAGCAGGCGGTCTTCTTCGCCCAGGGCCAGCAGGTGTTTGAGCAGGCGCGACCGATGGTGCGCGGCAAGCTCACGCACCAGCACGGTGGAGCGCGGCGCCCCTTGCGCCGCTTCGGTCTTGTCGATGTCGTCCTGGGTGACGACGCCGATGGCCTTGCTCAATTCGAGCGGGTTCACGACAGGGTTTCCTATTCCGAGCGCCCCTCCACGCGGGGTCGCGAAGTGATCAGCCGAAGGCGGAACATCCGCCTTGGGGGCACGCAAGCGGCATGCGCCCGCGTGTTGTGCAACGCACCATGCGATTGTAGGCCAATCAGGGATTTCCCGTAAGCCTCGTGTCAGCTTCCTGCCGAGAAAGCCTCGTCACCCCTTGATCTAGCGCGGGTGAGTGCCGGCCCGCAAGATGTTGTGTGTAAGCAACGCTCAATGCTGCGGTGCGCAAAAGCGAAGCGGCGAGCGCTTTCCAGACGAGGTTTTCCTCTCCGTTTTGCAAGCGGCGGGACCGGTCCCGCAACGCCGCTCCACAGTAGCCGTGCGAAGATGCGCCATCAAGCCGCCGCCGTCTCCGGATTTTCCATGACTTCTTCGCGCATTCTCGTGGTCTACGCGCATCCTGCCCCGCGCCGCTCCCGCGTCAACAAGCCGTTGGCGCGCATGCTGGCCGGCCTGCCCGGCGTGGCCATGCACGACCTGTACTGGCATTACCCCGACTTCGATATCGATGTGCGCACCGAGCAGGAAGCACTGGAGGCGGCCGAGGTGCTCGTCCTGCAGTTTCCGGTGCAGTGGTATGCCACGCCGTCGCTGCTCAAGGAGTGGATCGACGTGGTGTTCGAGATGGGCTGGGCCTATGGGCCGGGCGGCACGGCGCTGCGCGGCAAGCACATGATGGTGCTCGCCACCGCCGGTGGCCGGGCGCATGCGTACAGCCAGGACGGCATCCATGGCCATGCGCTCGACATGTTCCTGCTGCCGCTGCAGCAGACCGCCGCGCTGTGTGGCATGCACTGGCAACCTCCGCATGTGCTGCACGACGCCGACGACGCGCCCGACGAGGCCATCGACGCCCACATTGCCCGCGTGCGTGCCGCGCTGCAGCCTTGGCTGCCCGAAGGGCACGCTGCCACGAGCGTCCGGGCCTGACGCTCCCTGACCTTTTCGCTCATGCAATCGCACGACCTGCTCGTCAATTTCGTCATCTACCTGGCTGCGGCCGTGGCCGCGGTGCCGCTGGCGCGCCGGCTGGGGTTGGGTTCGGTGCTCGGCTACCTGCTGGCCGGCGTCATCGTCGGGCCGTGGGGGCTGCGGCTCATCACCAATGTGCAGTCGATCCTGGATTTTTCGGAATTCGGCGTCGTGCTGATGATGTTCGTGATCGGCCTGGAGCTCGAGCCGGCGCGGCTATGGTCGCTTCGGCGCAGCATCTTCGGCTATGGCGGGCTGCAGTTGGCGGTATGCGCGCTGGCCGTCGGCCTGGCGGTGATGGCCGTCGGACAGCCGTGGCGCGCGGCCGTGGTGGCGGGGCTGGGGCTCGCGCTCTCGTCCACGGCGATTGCGCTGGCCACGCTCACCGAACGCAACCTGATGCGCACGCCGGCAGGCACGGCCAGCTTCGGCATCCTGCTGTTCCAGGACATTGCGGCCATCCCCATGATCGCCCTGCTGCCGCTCCTGGCGCCCGACACGGGCGACGCCTCGGGCGCACACAGCTGGATGGCCGCCGCCAAGGCGGTGGGCGTGGTCGCAGCGGTCATCTTTGGTGGCCGCACGCTGCTGCGGCCCGTGCTGCGTGCCATCGCGCGCACCAACATGCGCGAGATGTTCACCTCCTTCTCGCTGCTGCTGGTGGTGGGCATCGCGCTGCTGATGCACAGCGTGGGCCTCTCGATGGCGCTCGGTGCCTTCATCGCCGGCGTGCTCCTGGCCGATTCCGAATACCGCCACGCGCTGGAAACCGACATCGAGCCGTTCAAGGGTTTGCTGCTGGGGCTGTTCTTCCTGGCCGTCGGCATGTCGATCGACTTCGGCGTGCTGATGCGCCAGCCGCTGGCGGTGGCGGTGTTCGTGGCGGTGTTCCTGGTCGTGAAGATCGGTGCGCTGCGCGTGCTCGCCACGCGCTTCGGTATTGCGCGCGGGCAGGCGTGGCTGTTCGCGTTCCTGCTGTCGCAGGGCGGTGAGTTTGCGTTCGTGGTGTTTGGCCCCGGCGTCGCCGGCGATGTGCTCGGCCAGGAGATGGCCGCCACGCTGAACCTGGTCGTGGCGCTCTCGATGGCCGCCACGCCGCTGCTTCTGCTGCTCCACGACAAGGTGCTGATGCCGCGGCTGATGGACGGCAAGAAGCGCGCGCCCGACGCCATCGGCCCGCAGGATAACGAGGTCATCATCGCCGGCTTCGGCCGCTTCGGCCAGATCGTCGGCCGCATGCTCTACAGCCAGGGCTACAGTGCGACCGTGCTCGACCACGACCCCGACCAGATCGACATGCTGCGCCGCTTCGGCTTCAAGGTGTTCTACGGCGACGCCACGCGCATGGACCTGCTCGAAACCGCCGGTGCCGACAGGGCCCGCATGATGGTCGTCGCCATCGACGACATGGAAACCAGCCTGGAAGTCGTCGACCGCGTGCGCGAGCGCTTTCCGCACCTGCAGCTGTACGTGCGGGCGCGCAACGTGTCGCACGTGTATCAGCTGCGCGACCGCGGCGTGCACGTGATCGAGCGCGAGATGTTCGAGGGCTCGCTCATGCTGGCGCGTCGTGTGCTCGAGGGCCTGGGCAAGGCGCCGTACGAGGCGCACCGCATCGCACAGACCTTCCGCCGCCATACGCTCAACTCGATAGACCAGGTCTACCCCGTGTATCGCGACCAGAAGAAGCTGGTCTCGCTCGCCCAGCAGGGCCGCGATGAACTGGCCGAGATGTTCCAGCGCGACCGCGTGCAGCGCAAACGCCTGCGTGAATCCGGCATGCCGTGGGGCGAGGGCGATGTCCACAGCGAGGTGGAAAGCACACAGCCCGACGCCGGCCTCGCCAACGAAGTCGACGGCGGCGAGCCCGGCACGCCGATCGACTGCCCGGCGCGCGCGGGCCTCCGCCGGGACGACTGATGCGGGGCTGCCCAGACAAAAAAAGGAGCGGCCCGGCGCTCCTTTTTTGTTTGGGCCGATCGGGCGGCGCGCTACACCGCCACGCTCACATTGCGCCGCAGCTCGCACGTGGCAAGCGAGTCCGCATCGCCGCGCAGCAGCAACTGGCCGTTGCCGATCAGTTCCCGGCAGCGCCAGAAGACGAACCAGTCGCTGGCGAGCAGTCCGTCGATGGCGCCCATGATGCTGCCGACCACGTCGCGCGCGCTGGCCCAGTCGGTGGGCACGTGCTCAAGGATCACCTCGTCCACGGTGCCGTACGACACCGGCACCAGCGTGTTGCCTTTCCAGAGGCGCACGTCGGCGTTCTCGCGCACGGTCTGCTGCCATTCGTAGGCCAGCCGCCCGATACGCAGCACCGACACCGGCGCGATGGTCGAAAACCGCCGCGCCAGCCGCGCCCCCGAATACATGCCGATGGCCGTGAGCGGCCCCTGGCCGTTGGGCGCCTCAAGTTCACGCACATCCATGCCGACTTCATTGATGCGCTGGGGCGATTGATGCAGGTGGAACGCCACGCGGCGCAGCATGAGCTGGTCCGAGGCGCTCTGGCCGTGCCAGATGGCGACTTCGGTGGCGGCTTCGCGCAGATCCGCCAGCGACGCCAGGGCGTCGCGCATCTCGGAAGCGAAGTCGATGTTGCTGCTCGGCGCCACACGCTGCCAGAAGCCCGAGCGCGCCATCGCCACGCTGTCGACGTCGGCCAGCGGCCCGACGGCAAGATCGTCGCGCAGTACGACTACGGAATCGGGGCGGCCAGCCTGTGCGAGCGCCTGCTTGAGCGTGGCGCCAGCAACATCGCCGTTGACGACATGGATGTATTGCATGGCAACAATTGTAGCGAGAGTGTTGCCGCTTCGCTTTCGTTTTGCGCAGGTCTGGCGGTATTCCCTTGCGCTGCGTCATCGTGCTTGCCGAAAGGGCGGATAACCCCACGGGCAACGCTCAGGACGGCGTGCGAGAATCGCCGTTTTGTTGCAGACCATAACTAAGAACAGGTGAGGAAACAGCCATGAACCTTCCGTCGTTCGGGCAGCGAATGCGCCCCTTGATGTTGTCCGTGCTGGTGGCCGCCGGCGCGCTGGCGGCCGGTCAGGCCGCAGCCGTGCCGCCCGCCGAGATCTACAAGCGGGCTCAGCAGGAAAAGCCCGCGCTCATCGAGACCATGAAGACGCTGGTGTCGATCGAATCCGGCAGCAAGGACATCGAAGGCCTGGACAAGATCGCCGGCGTGATTGCGGAACGTTTGCGCGCCCTGGGCGGCGAGGTCAAGCTGATCGACCCGAGCGACCACGCTTACCGCATGGCCGACACGCCCGAGAAGATCGGCAAGATGGTGCTGGCGCGCTTCAAGGGCGACGGCAAGCGCAACATCATGCTGATCGCCCACATGGACACCGTCTACCTGAAGGGCATGCTCGCGCAGCAGCCGTTCCGCATCGACGGCGACCGCGCCTACGGCCTGGGCATCGCCGATGACAAGAACGGCGTGGCGGTCATCCTGCACACCATCGCCATCCTGCAGGCCGTCAACTTCAAGCAGTACGGCACGCTCACGGTGCTGATCAACGGCGACGAAGAGATCAGCTCGCCAGGCGCGCGCGCCATGCAGGCGAAGCTGGGCGCCGAGCAGGACGCCGTGTTCTCGTGCGAAGGCACGCGCGTGACGTCGGACAAGCTGTCGCTGGCGACCAGCGGCATCGGCGCGATCCTGCTGGATGTAAAGGGCAAGGCCTCGCACGCTGGCGGCGCACCGGAGCAGGGCCGCAACGCACTGTACGAACTGTCGCACCAGGTGCTGCAGATGCGCGATCTCTCCAGGCCCGAGACCGGCCTGAAGGTGAACTGGACGGTGGCGCAGGCGGGCACCAACCGCAACGTGATCCCCGCTGTGGCCAGCGCCCAGGCCGATGTGCGCCTGCTGCGCGCGGCCGACGCCGACAAGCTGGAAGAGACCATCAACGAGCGCATCAAGAACAAGCTGATCCCCGACACCCAGGTGACGGCCCGCTTCGAACGCCGCCGCCCGCCGCTGGAAGCCACGCCCGCGTCGCGCGCGCTGGCCGAGCATGCGCAGAAGATCTACGGCGAACTGGGCAAGACGCTCGAGATTGACGACAAGGCCGAAGGCGGCGGCACCGATGCCGCGTTTGCCGCGTCGAAGACCAAGGCGCCGGTGATCGAGCGCTTCGGCCTGGCGAGCTTTGGCGCGCACTCCAACGATGCCGAATATGTCGATCTCAATTCGATCGTGCCGCGCCTGTATCTGCTCACCCGCATGATCATGGACGTGTCGCGCGACCGCACCGGCGCCGCCAGGTAACCGCACTGCAACGCGGCGCGTAAGCCTTACACGCGCCGCGGTACACGTCCCTCGCGAAGCCGCCGTCCGGTGGCTTCCACTGCCCGGGTGCCGGGTATTCCGCTTGCTTTCCCCTGACGCATGTCTTCAACTCCGGCCCCCCGCGCCGGTGGAGCACGCGACATGACAGAGCATCGGCCGGACCCTGCCCATGAATCGGATGGATCACCCACGCGGCCGAGCCGGCGTGGCTTTCTGCAAGGCGCTGCGGTAGCGGCCACGGCGCTGGCGCTGGCGCACGATGCGCCTGGCGCACAACGCTCGGCGGCGGCGCCCGCCCGCGCGCCGGCCGCCCTTGCGCCGGCGCGGCCGGTGTCGCTCAACATCAACGGCAAGCCGTATGCGCTGTCCCTGGAGCCGCGCGTGACGCTGCTCGACGCGCTGCGCGAAGTGCTCGGCCTGACCGGCACCAAGAAGGGTTGCGACCGCGGCCAGTGCGGCGCGTGCACCGTCCTCGTGAATGGCCGGCGCATCAACAGTTGCCTGACGCTGGCGATCATGCACGAAGGGGACGCGGTCACCACCATCGAAGGCCTGGCGCGTGCGCATGACGGGGCGGTCGACCGGGCCTCGCTGCATCCCATGCAGGCCGCGTTCCTCGAGCACGACGCCTTCCAGTGCGGCTATTGCACGCCGGGGCAGATCTGCTCGGCGGTGGCGGTGCTGGAGGAGGCGCGGCGCGGCATGCCAAGCACCGTCACGTCGCCAGTCGCGCTGGGCAACCAAGGCCCGGTGACGCTCACCGAGGACGAGATCCGCGAACGGATGAGCGGTAACCTCTGCCGTTGCGGCGCGTACCCCAATATCGTGGCGGCGATTCGCGTGGTGGCTGCCAAACCGGGCAACACCGTTTGAGGAGGCGCCATGCAATCGATTGCCTATGACCGTGCGTCTTCCGTCGAGGCCGCCGTGCGCCTGGGCCGTGAGCCCGGCGCGCGCTATATCGGCGGCGGGACGAATCTGCTGGACCTGATGAAGGGCGGCGTCGAGCAGCCCCAGCGGCTGGTGGACGTGAGCCGCCTGCCGCTGGCCGACATCCGCCAGTTGCCCGACGGCAGCCTGCGCCTGGGCGCGATGGCGCGCAACGCCGACACGGCGGCGCATCCGCTGGTGCGTACGCATTACCCGCTGCTGGCCGAGGCGATCGTCTCCGGCGCCTCGGGCCAGTTGCGCAACATGGCGACCAACGGCGGCAACCTGATGCAGCGCACGCGCTGCCATTACTTCTACGACACTGCGTATCCGGCTTGCAACAAGCGGCAGCCGGGCTCCGGCTGCGCGGCGCGCGAAGGGTTCAATCGCATGCACGCCATCCTCGGCGCGAGCGAGGCGTGCGTCGCGACACATCCGTCCGACATGGCCGTCGCGTTGACCGCCCTGGATGCCACGGTGGTCGTGCACGGTGCGCATGGTGAGCGCCGCGTTCCGATCGAGGCCTTCCATCGCCTGCCCGAAGCGCACCCCGAAGCCGACACCACGCTCGCACCCGGCGAGTTGATCGTCGCCATCGATCTGCCGCCGCCGGTGTTCGGCACGCATGTGCACTACCTGAAGGTGCGAGACCGCGCGAGCTATGCGTTTGCGCTGGTGTCGGTGGCGGCGGCGCTGGCGTTGCAGGCGGATGGGCGGACGATCCGCGAGGCGCGCATCGCCTTGGGCGGCGTGGCGCACAAGCCGTGGCGCGCGCACGGGGCCGAGCAGATGCTGGCGGGGCAGGCCATCGACCCGCAGCTGTTTGCCCAGGCCGGTGCGCTGGCGGTGCAGGGTGCGCAGCCGCTGCGCGACAACGGCTTCAAGGTGCCGCTCGCCCGGCGCGCCGTGGCGCGCGCGCTGGCTGTCGCGGCCAACCCGACGGGAGGTGTGGCATGAGCAACGTCGGCCAACCGCTGGACCGTACCGATGGCCTGCTCAAGGTGACGGGGCAGGCGCGCTACTCCGCGGAGTTCCAGTTGCCGCGCCTGGTGCATGCGGTCCTGGTGCAGAGCACCGTACCGGCCGGCCGCATCACGCGGGTCGACACGCACGTCGCGCAGGCCATGCCCGGCGTGCTGCTGGTGATGACGCATGAGAACGCGCCGCGCCTGCCCAACGGCGGCAAGCCCGCGCTCGAGCCGCCGGCCGGCCGCGTGCTGTCGCTGCTGCAGGACGACCAGGTGCACTACAACGGCCAGCCGGTCGCGCTGGTGGTGGGCGACACGCTCGAGCACGCTCAGGCCGCGGCTCGCATGGTGCGCGTGGAGGTCGCGCAGCAGCCGGCGCGGCTCGATTTCGAGACGGCCCGCGCGGATGCGCACTCGCCGGGCAAGGTGCAGAACCAATCGGCGGACACCACGCGCGGCGACATGGCCTCCGGCATGGCGCAGGCCGCGCAGCGCATCGAGGCCGTCTACGGCACGCCCATGGAAACGCACAACCCGATGGAGCCGCACGCCACGATCGCCGTGTGGGATGGCGACGCGCTCACGCTGTACGACAGCACGCAGTACGTCTCGGGCGTGCGCCGCACCGTCGCCAAGACGCTGGGCATGTCGCCCGACAAGGTGCGGGTGGTGTGCCCGTTCGTGGGCGGCGGGTTCGGCTGCAAGGGCTCGGTGTGGTCGCATGTGGTGCTGGCGGCGATGGCGGCGCGGCAGGTCGGACGGCCGGTCAAGGTGGCGCTGGAGCGCCCGCAGATGTTCGGCCCCGTCGGCGGACGTCCGCGCACCGAGCAGCGCATCGCACTGGGCGCCGCCCGCGATGGCCGCTTCACCGCCATCTCGCACGATTCGCTGACCACCACGTCGATGATCGAAGACTGGACCGAGCCGTGCGCCATCGTCACGCGCATGCTGTACGAGACGCCCAACCAGCGGACCACGCATCGGCTGGCGCGCCTGAACATTGGTACGCCGACGTTCCAGCGCGCCCCCGGCGAGGCCACCGGCACGTTTGCACTCGAAGTCGCGCTCGACGAAATGGCCTACGCGCTGGCCATCGACCCTGTTGAGCTGCGCCTGCGCAACGACGCCCGGCAAGATCCGGAAAAGCGCCTGCCGTGGTCGAGCAAATCGCTGGCGGCGTGCTACCGCTCCGGTGCAGAACGTTTCGGCTGGGCGCGACGCGATCCGCGGCCGGGCAGCATGCGCGAGGGCAAGACGCGCATCGGCTGGGGCATGGCCACCGCCACGTACCCGGCCAACCGCAGTCCGGCCGGGGCCGCCGCGCGGTACTTGCCGGACGGCACGGCGCAGGTCGAATCGGGCTCGCAGGACCTCGGCACCGGCACCTACACGGTGATGACGCAGGTGGCGGCCGATGCCATGGGGCTGCCCGTCGACCGCGTGCACTTCGATCTGGGCGACACGCGCATGCCGGAGGCGCCGGTGTCAGGCGGCTCGCAGAGTGCGGCCAGTGTGGCGCCGGCCGTGCAGGCAGCGGGCCAGCAGGCGCGCGATGCGTTGATTGCCGTGGCGATTGCCGATGCGAGCTCGCCGCTGCATGGGCTGGGCGCCGGCGACATCACCGTGGCGGACGGCATGCTCACAGCCCGCAGCGGGGCGCGCGAGCCCGTCGCGGCCGTCGTTGCGCGCCACGGCCGTCCCATCGAGGCGACGGCCAAGGTCCAGCCGGGCGAAGAGAAGCAGAAGTTCTCGATGCACTCGTTCGGTGCGGTGTTTGCCGAAGTGCGTGTCGATGCGGACCTGGGGGTGATCCGCGTCTCGCGCATCGTGGCGAGCTATGGCGTGGGGCGGCTGCTCAACGCGAAGACCGGGCGAAGCCAGCTACTGGGCGGCATTGTGTGGGGCATGGGCATGGCCCTGTTCGAAGCGAGCCTGCTCGACCCGCGCTACGGTCGCATCGTCAACAACAACCTCGCGGAGTACCACGTCCCCGTCAACGCCGACGTGCCCGACATCGACATCCTCGTGCTCGATGAGGCCGACCCGCACATCAACCCCCTTGGCGCCAAGGGTATCGGCGAGATCGGCATCACGGGCGTGCCGGCGGCGATTGCCAACGCCGTCTATCACGCCACCGGGCGGCGTGTGCGCGAACTCCCGATCACGCTCGACAAGCTCATCTGAGCGAGCGCGCATGAAAAAGCCCCGCTGGCGCATCACCGGCGGGGCACGCGGGCCAAGAGGCGGAAAACGGAGGATGCCTGGAGACCGGCCCGTAAGTCGTACTGCCGATCAAGGCCTCAATTCGGTACTGGATACCCGTAGACCGTGCCGCCGCCCTCGCGGGAGCGGCCGGCGGGGTCGCTGCGCATGCCTTCGCTGTACGGATCGAAGCGGCCGCTGCGCGCGCCTTCTGTATAGGTGTCGAAACGGCCGGTGCGGGCGCCGTCGCTGTACACGTCGAACCGCTGGGCCAGTGCTGCCTGGCCAAACACTTCCACGCGGCTGGCCTGCGCCCAAGCGCCGCCTGCCGCCATGGCACCTGCCGCCAATAGCGCGGCCAACCCAATCTGCCTGAGTCGCATGGCGAACTCCTTCTTCAACTGATTTTCGATGCTGTTTTAGCGTGGTCTTTGTCTGCGTCCTGCCACGGACTGAAGCCTAGGTCAGCGCGCATACCGCATCCACGGTGGTGCGACGAACGGTTTGTTGTTGGCGCCGAAATGATGCAAGCCGGTGTGAATGGCGGTGAAAAACGCCTCAGTGGGTGGGCTGCCGCGGCAATTTCCTCGCCTTTTTATCTAATCAATCCGTGCTGGCGGGGCATGCTGCGGGTCTTTGTGCACCACAGCAGGGCGGCACGAGGTGGCAGGCCTTGTCAGAGGCGGTTTTGGTGCGATGCATTAAGAGCGATGCGCGCGTACCACACTTGGTAGAACGATTCCGTGAATTGTTTTGCCGCGCTTAGGGCCTTTTGTTAAATTTGCGCGGCACTTCCGACACGGAAGCAAAGGAAACGGAGGAGCCCAGCCTCATGCACACGGGGTCGGGCGGTCTGAGACAACTCTTTTAATTTCGAGCCCACATGAAAAAGTCTGCCATTCTGGTTGCAGTCGGCGCCCTGTTCGCAGGTTCGGCCTATGCCCAATCGAGCGTGACGCTGTACGGTATTGTTGACGCAACGATCCACTACACCACCAACGCCAATGCCAACGGCAACAGCCTGGTCCGTCTGGACAACGGTGCTGTGTCCAACAGCCGCTGGGGCCTGAAGGGCAATGAAGATCTGGGCGGCGGCAACAAGGCGCTGTTCGTGCTGGAAAGCGGCTTCGATCCGGATACCGGCCGCGCCAACGGCGGTGGTTTGTTCAATCGTCAAGCGTTCGTGGGCCTGTCCAACAAGGACCTGGGCACCATCACCCTGGGCCGCCAGTACAACTTCGGCTTCACGATGGGCGGTAACTTCGATCCGCTGGGCGTGGGCAACTACGACGAGAACTCGTGGATCTACTACGGCGTGACGGGCCTGCGCGTGTCCAACATGCTGAAGTACGAAGGCAAGTGGAGCGGCCTGTACGTTGGCCTCGGCTACGGCTTTGGCGAACAGGCTGGCAGCGCAGCTGACAACCGCTACATGGGCGGCGCGGTTTCGTACGAATTCGGCCCGGCCATGGTTGGCGCGTTCTACCAGCAGCAGCAAGATGCGCCCAACGCCCTGACGGGCAACCAGGGTGGCCACAAGCAGAAGGTCTGGGGTATCGGCGGCAACTACGCCGTTGGCCCGGCCAAGCTGTACGCTGGCTATATCGACAGCAGCGATAACACGGCGTGCGTGAACAGCACGACCACTTGCGCGGGCGACCGCAGCACGTTCGGTCTGAACCTGTACGGCAATGCCGCCGGTGCTGGCCTGACTCCGGGCGCCACCAAGCGCCGTGACCGTATCGGCTTGGTTGGTGTGACGTACCAAGCGACTCCGGCGCTGGCACTGACGGGTGCGTTCTACTACGACAGCATCAAGGACGCGGCGCTGGCCGCAGGTACCGACGGCAAGCGCTACACGGGCGTGCTGCTGGCCGAATACTCGCTGTCCAAGCGCACCCAGCTGTACGGCACGGTCGCTTACGACAAGGTCAAGGACGCTGCTGCTCCGGAACTGCCGGGTGGCACGGCCAATGGCCAGAACGGCAAGACGAACCAAGTGGGTGTGGGCCTGGGTATCCGCCACATCTTCTAATCGACGCTGTCACTCGATTGGGAACGGAAAAGGCGCCTTCGGGCGCCTTTTCTTTTGCCTGCGGCCAAGCGAACTTGCCTGGGCATCGGCCTACAATGTCGCTTCCTTTCTCTTCCCTCTGACACTGCGCCATGACTTCCGCACGTATCGCCCGTCGTCGCCTGATTGCTTTCGCTGCGCTGCTGTGCACCGGCGTGCCGCTGCTTGCCGCATCACCCGTGCAGGCGGAGGACTATCCGGTCAAGCCGATCCGCATCATCGTCGCGTATCCGACCGGCGGTATTTCCGACAACGTGGCGCGTGCGCTGGGCGAGAAGCTGTCTGCGCAGCTGGGCCAGCCGGTGGTGGTGGAGAACCGCGCCGGCGCCGGCGGCAGCATCGGCATGGACGCCGTGGCCAAGGCCGTGCCCGATGGCTACACGCTCGGGTTTTCCTCCGTGAGCCCGCTCACGCTGAACCCGCATTTCGGCAAGCTGCCGTATGACCCGTTCAAGGACATCGCCCCCGTGGCCAACGTCATGTATGCGCCGATGATCCTGCTGGGCACGCCGTCGTTCACGGGCAAGAGCTTTGCCGACATGCTGAGCCAGTCGCGCGCCAAGCCGGGTTCGATCCGCTGGTCGACCTCGGGCCTCGGTACGGTGGGCCATCTGGCGCTGGAGCAGGTCAAGGCGCAGGCGCATGTCGATATCACGCTGATCCCGTACAAGGGCGGCGGCCAGCAGCTGACCGATGCCCTCGGCGGGCAGGTGGAGGTGATGTCGACGAACGTGGGGCCGACGTTGATGCAGCACATCACCAGCGGCAAGCTCCGCCCGCTCGGGGTGGGCGCGCCACACCGGCTCGATGCGCTGCCGAACGTGCCGACCTTTGCCGAACTCGGTTACGCCAAGGCCAACATGGCTTCGACCTTCGGCGTGTTCGCGCCGGCCAAGACGCCTGCCCCGGTCATCGCGCGGCTGAACGCTGAGATCAACAAGGCCCTGGCCGCGCCCGATCTGCGCGAGCGCCTCACGCAGGCCGCCGTGGTGCCCGCCGGCGGCACGCCCGCGCAATTCGCGGCGAGCATCCGCGCGGAGTACGACAGCAACGGCCGCATCGTGCGGGCCGCCGGCATCCAGGCACCGTAGCGCAACGCGCGCACCGCCCATGAAAAACGGACCCCGCGGGGTCCGTTTTGCGTTGGCCGTGGGCCTGGCTCAAGCCTTCTTCGCCCAGGCGCTGCACCAGCCCTTGTTGGCGACGTCCTTGCCGGCAAACAGCGGGCAGCCGCCTTGTGCGGCCGTGCCGCCCTGGTACAAAGCGCAGTTGCCGCAGTGCTGATCCGGCGTGTGCTTCGGATACTTGGCCTTGTCAGCCTTGGTGGTGTCGGCCACATAGCCGAGCGCCTTGGACTGCGGGTCGCTCTCGGCAACCAGCGGCGCAGCCTTGGCCAGGTCCGAGATCGACATGCCGACGGCGCCGGCGGCGGCCACAATGGGGATGCTCTTCAGGAATTGACGACGATTGGACATGCTGATTCCTTTTGTGGGAGTGTGTTGTGTGGCGCCCCTTGCCGGGCCCGTGCGCCGCACCGGCTCGCCCCAGGGGACAGCGGACGGCGTCGGCGCGCCGTTTTTCCGCTCGTGCATTCTGGCACAGCTCCCAGCCTGCGGCATCTGCGTAGGGTCAATGTTCCGCATACCTGTGTGCAGCAATCGCTCACTTCGGCGCAAGCGGCGGCCGTGCATGGCCGGATCAGCAAACAGGAGGGAGCCGGGATGGAACACTTGGCGCGCCCGGCTGGGATCGAACCAGCAACCCCTGCCTTCGGAGGGCAGTACTCTATCCATTGAGCTACGGGCGCACATCGGCGCAGAACGCGCCGAAAGAGAAGCCCCGCAGGATAGCGCATTTGGCGGCAAGCGTCCATCGCCCGCCCGCGAAATCGCGTGGCATGCCGCATGCTGCGGTCGCGTTTCGCGGCCTGTTTGACGCCGGCCAAAAAGCGCTGCTTAGGGCTCTCCCGCGTGTCAAACGCCGAAACAATACGGATATAATCGCCCGTTATTTGACAGAAGAAATGCGGGGACAGGTCTGTTCGGGCCAATGCGGCGGCATCGCGTGGTCTTCCTGCCTCCATCGCGACCTTACGCGGCCCCACGCACTGCCGGCGATGCCCGTGCTTCATGCCGGTGGCGCCCCCGGGGGCTCCAGAGCGGTTCCACCATCCTGAGAGTTGAGCATGTCCGACGCGCAGCACGACGAACACGAGCCTCTGATCAAGACCCCGAAGCAGCTGATCATCACGGTGATCGCCGCGTTTGCCGTTCCCATCCTCGTCATCATCCTGCTGGCCAACTATGTCGGCCTGGGCGTCAAGGAAGGCGCCGGCAGTTCCGGCATGTCGGAAGAGGCCGTGAACGACCGCATCAAGCCCGTCGCGCACCTCGAACTGAAAGACCCGAACGCGCCGCGCGTCTACAAGACCGGCGAGCAGCTCTACAAGGAAGTCTGCGCGACCTGCCACGCGGCCGGTGTGGCCGGGGCGCCCAAGTTTGGCGATGCGGCCAGCTGGGGCCCGCGCCTGTCGCAAGGGCTGGAGGGCCTGACCAAGGTGGCGCTGGCCGGCAAGGGCGGTATGCCCGCGCGTGGCGGCACGTCGCCGGATGACGTGAGCGATTACGAAATCGAACGCGCCATTGTCTACATGGCCAACTCGGCTGGCGGCAAGCTGCAGGAGCCGCCCGCACCGGCCGGCGCGGCAGCAGCGCCTGCGGGCGCCTCGGCGCCGCAGGCTTCTGCTTCGGCTCCGGCTCCGGCCGCTGCCCCCGCTGCCGCTGCAGCGCCGGCGGCTCCGGCACCTGCCGCTGCGGCGCCGGCTGCCGCCGCTGCACCGCAAGCCGCTGCCGGCGACGTCGGCAAGAAGGTGTATGAATCGACCTGCCAGATGTGTCACGCCGCCGGCGTGGCAGGCGCCCCGAAGTTCGGCGACAAGGCCGCCTGGGCGCCGCGCATCGCCGAGGGCAAGGCGAAAATGTATGACATCGCGCTGCACGGCAAGGGCGCGATGCCGCCCAAGGGCACGTACGCCGGCTCCGATGATGACGTGAAGGCCGCCGTCGATTACATGGCCGCTGCCGCCAAGTAACGGCCGCACTTTCCGCCAAGAAGCCCGCCCCGCGCGGGCTTTTTTATCGGCTGTCGCGGCAGCGTTGTATGGCCGGCACTTGGTTTGCTACGACGATTCTCGATGTGCGGAGAACGCTGCAGCCCGCGGCAGCGCCCCGCACGCGCCAACGATGATGCACATGGAGGTTGCGATGCGAAAAGCGCAAATGACGCCGGCCTGCTGGGTCGCGGCCGTGCTGGCTGTGGCCAGTTCGACGGTCGTGGCGGCGGACAACTGGGTCAAGCTGGCTCCGCTGGCCGACAACGCCGGCACGCTGTATCTGGACAAGGACTCGATCGAACACAACAAGGACGGCACCGTGCGCGCCACCACACGCGATGCCTATGACGCGCCGCGCAAACTCTCCGACGGCAGGGCCTATCAGTACGACACGCGCACGTCGCTCTACGACTGCAAGAACGACCGCATCCTCCCCGTGAGCGCGCTGATCCAGGACAGCCAGCACGGCACGGTGCTTACCAAGACCATCGACGGCCCGCGCTGGGAAGCCATCGTGCCGCATTCCGAAGGCGAGGCGATCCTGCGCGCCGTGTGTCAGAAGTAAAGCCGGCGCGGGAAGGGCCGGGCGCTATTGGATGGACGCTGCCGGCGCCAGGTCGACGCGTAGCGTCCCATCCGCATCCATGCGCGTGGTGCCGCGCGCGGCGGCCTCGCGGTAGTGATACAGGTCGAAGCGCAGCGGCCCGCGCGTCGACGTATCGGTGACGAGCACGCGGCTGTTGGTCACCAGCACGTTGTACATCTTCAGGTCACCGGACTGGATCCAGATGCGGCTCTCGGCATCGGTCGGAGCGGGCGCGCACAGGGCCGGCGCCGGGCCAAAGCCGAGCACGAGCCCGTCGGGCGTCACGCGCGCCGTCTTCATCTGGCCGATCAGCCGGGGCGGCGGGAAGACCGTGTACTGATCGAGCACCATGGTGTTGCCCTCCAGCTTGGCGCCGCCGCGGTCCAGTGGCGCGAGCTGCGACAGCTGCAGCCCCAGCGCCTTGAGCAGCGCCAGCGTCTGGATGCCCATCACGCGCGCCTCGGTCGGCGTGTAGACGAGATAGCGCGACTCCTTCAACTCCAGGGTGCCGCGCATGCCGAACGGCATCCACACGCCGGGAACATGGTTGCGCAGCTTGAGCCCGCCCGATACGTCGAGCACACCATCGCCCGGCGTGAGCGACAACGCATTGAGCGAGCGCGGGGAATAGTCCAGCAGGTACGTATTGAACAGCGCGTCGAGCGACGCCTTGGGTACCGTCACATCGCCGCCGAGGATGCGGATGTCGAACTGGCCCGGATCGTCCAGGTCGACCGCCTGCCCCGGCGTGCGCGGCACGAGTTGCGCGGTGAGCTGGTGCACGTGAAAGCCGATGTCGCCAGTGATGCGGAAATCGACATTGCGCATCTGCACGACGGGCGGTGCGGTGCCGGAATTGCGGGCCACGGCCGGGCCGCTCGCGTTGGGCGCACCGGAGGACGGATCGCAGCGCTGCGTCCATTGCTGGGGCGCGGTGTCGAGCGTCTTGCGCTGGGCGCTGGCCATGGGCGCTTCGGCGGCACGGCCGAGGGCGCTCGCCACGAGGGCGGCCAAGCCGAGTGCCACCAGCGCTAGGCGCAGCGTCAACGCGGCGAAGGTGAGGGCGGAGGCGATCATGGCGCGGTCCTCCGGGCGAGGTGTACGGCAGGCCTGGCGGTTTTCGGCGTCTGCCCCCCGGCGAGCGTGTCGAACGACGGCATCCGCACGCGGATGCCGCCATCGGGCGAAAACCGCAGCGAGCCGGCCACGAGCTGGTCGCGGTAACGGTACAGGTTGAAGACGAACGGCCTGGCCGGATCGGCAACCACGATGTCGATGCGCGCGTTCATCGGCATCGAGCGCATGAAGCGGATGTCGCCGCCGCGGAAGAGGATGTACGGGCGCTGCGCATCGGAGGCGTTGGCCAACGGCGGCATCTGCGGATGGCCGTCGCCGATCTGCATGACGAGCCCGTCGCGCGTGACGCGGATGGCAGAGAGCTTGAGGTCCAGCGCTGGTGGCGGAAACAGCCTGGGCACCTGCATGACGATCTCGCTGCCGGCCAGCTGCACCGACGGCGTGGATACCGGCAGCAGGTCGGCCAGTTCGATGCGCGCGGCGCCCATCAGCGGGCCCGCGTCCTGGCCGCGCACCTTGACCACGTTGGGCCGGAACACGATGGTCTGCGGGTCGCGCAGCACGAGCGGGCCGCGCAGCTCGATCGGCACCCATGCGCCGCGGCGGCGCATCTCGGCGTGCATGTCCAGCGCGTTGTCCTCCAGCGAGAACCTGAAGTTGCGCAGGGGCGGGTCACTGCCCGGCCCGCGCGCAAAGACCACGGTGTTGAACAACGCGGCCATGCTGTCGGCCGTCACGCGCACCGTCCCGTTCACTGGCTGCAGCGTGTACGACGACACATCATCGAGCCACACGGGATCGCCCGCCTCACGTGGCACCATGCGTAGCGCCAGTTCATCGATCACGAAGCCCACACCGCCGTCGAAGCGGAAATCCACATGCCGCAGATACGAGATCGCATCGGGCTGCCCCGAATCGCGCAACGTCACCGGCCGCACCGCGCGCGTGGCCAGCGCTCCGGCCTGAAACGGCGCCCGCGCCTGCGCCCGGGCATCTTCCAGCTGCTTGGCCTTCTCCGCCTCGATGCCGCCGTGGTCGTCCCCCGCACTGGCACAGCTCTGCAGCAACAACGCCGTCATCAACACCCCGGCAACCCGAAACCACCCGGCCCACCCCTGCCCGCCGACGGTTTGGCCGTACCCTGCCCTATGGGGCGCCTTGAATTTTCGTGGGCGGGCGGAAAAAAGAGGGGGAACTGTCTGAGCGAAGCGAGTTTTCCACGTCCCCTCTGTGCGACACAAATTCAAGGGGAAGTCGCCATCCTGGGCACGCCTTTCTTTGCTTACCTGTCTTTGGCAAGACAAAGCAAGTAGGTCGGACCCGGCAGGGGACGAAACAAGCGATGCACCCATACCGCCCGCAGACGGCGAGCCGAGCAGCCAACGCAAATGCAACACCGATTCCCACATCGACGGTCTCCTCGTCGTGAGAGGCCGGAAACCACCCGGCGACTGGCGCGTTCATGGCGATCCGTCACCTTGCCGCGCTCGTGTAGAATTTTTTCCATGCCCGCCCGCAAACCAACCGGCGATGCCGGTCCGCCCGCTGCTCAACCTGCCCGCGAGTTCACCATCGATGAACTCGCGCGCGCGGCTGACACCACCGTCCGCAACGTCCGCTCGTACCAGGACCGCGGCCTGATCGATCCGCCCGAGCGTCGCGGGCGCGTGGGCATCTATACGCAGGCGCATCTCGGCCGGCTCAAGCTCATCAATCATCTGCTGGCGCGCGGCTACACGCTCGCCAACATCCAGGAACTGCTCAAGGCCATCGTCGAGGGCCACGACCTGCGCTCGATCCTCGGGCTCGAATCGGCCATCAGCAGCCCGTGGTCGGACGAGGCGCCCAAGCACTATTCGCTGCTGGCGCTGGCCAAGCTGTTCGGGCGCTCCATGTCACGCGAGGCGCTGGGGCGGGCCATCTCGCTTGGCCTGCTCGAGCCTGACGGCCTGGGCTATCTCGCGCGCAGCCCCAAGGCGCTGATGGCCGGCGCGCAGATGGCCAAGGCCGGCTTCCCGCTGGTCGAAGTGCTCGACATCATCGAGCGTGCCCGGCCGCATACGCAGGCGGTGGCCGATGACCTGGTCTCCATGGTCGTGCGCGAACTCGACAAGTACGGCAGCGATCTGCCGCCGGTCGAAGACGTGCCGCGTCTGGTCGACGTGATCTGGCGCATCCGCCCGCTGGCGCTGGTGGCGGTCGAAGCCGAGCTGATGCGCGCGCTGGAGATCGCCGCCAACAAGTACCTCGGCGACCGCGTGGCGCAAGTCATCGAGCACATGCACGAGCCGTCGGGCCAGTCGCCCGCGTCGGACAAGGGTTAGTGTCTCCGGCGCGCCCATGCGTGGGGTGCGCCTTATCTATTTCTAGTTTGATCCCGATACCACGGGTGCCGCAGGCGTTTTGAATGCCTGTTCAGGAACCGGCCGCGCCCGCTGTCGACAGCTTGCGGCGGATCGACGGCGACGGTGCTTCGCCATGGGCTGCGGCATAGGCTTCGATCTCCGAGATCAGCTTGGGCAGGCGTTCCAGCGCGGCGCGGTTGTCCTCGTCCCACGGGTGGAACGACGGCCGGAAGAAATCGAAGAACTCGGGGATGATCTTGCGCAGCGGCGCCGGGTGAATCCACAGAAAGTGGAACGCTTTGCCGAGGCCCAGGAATTTGTGCTTGATGGTGCGGTCGGCAAAGATCAGCCGCAGGTGCACGTAGAACACCATTGCCCAAAAGGTCAGGGTCGTCAGCACCATCGTCAGCGTGCGCGTGAGGTAGCGGCCCACGCCCGGCTTGATGGCGAGGTTCCATACGTCGTAGCTGACGGCCTTGTGCTCGGTTTCTTCCATGGCGTGCCACAGCCAGACCTGGCGGTAACCGGGCTCGGAGTTGCGGCCCAGGCCGTCTTCATTGGCGAGCACCTGGCCGGCCAGCATGGCGGTGTAGTGCTCCAGCGCCACCGTCACCGCCAGCTGGTGCGACTTCGGCGTGTACTTGCGCAGCAGGTTCAGGAACTTGCCGACAAAGCGGTCGATGCGCGTGGCGGGCAGGCCGGCGCGATCGAGCAGATCGTTGTACAGCACGTGCTCGCGCGTGTGCATGGCTTCCTGCCCGATGAAGCCGGCCACGGCCTGCTTGAGTTCGGGATCGGTCACCAGGTGGCGGTAGTTGCGCACACTGTCCATGAAGAAGCGCTCGCCGGTCGGGAAGAAGATCGACAGCGCATTCAGAAAGTGCGTTACGTGCGGGCCTCGCTCGTGCCAGTTGCTGATGCGATCAGCCGGCAGGTGAGGATGCACGTCGCGACGGACTGGCATCATGGGCGGTTCTCCTGGAATGTGGTGTCTGAAAGGCGCGTCGACGCGCGCCCCTGATCGAGGAATGCACAGAGGTCGGTCCCCACGCGTACGGGGTCTTCCTCCATCGGGATATGGCCGAGCGCCGGATACATGCGCAGCGTGGCGCCGGGAATGCGGCGGGCGAATTCGCCGGCATGCGCGGGCGGGATCCACCGGTCGCGCTGGCCCCAGAGGATGAGCGTGGGCACTCGGATCGAGGCCAGCCCGCTGGTATCGACATCGTCAAAGCGGAACTTCGGCACCATCTTGCCGATGGCCTGTCGTGCACCGTCGGCATAGAAGAAATCGGCGTAGCGGCGCAGCGTGGGTTCGGACACGCGCGACGGGTCGCCATACACATCACGCGTGGCGGCGCGGATGATCCCCTCGGGCAGCATCCACGGTGACGTCATCCGCACGCCAATGTGATTGAACAGATCGATGTAGATCGGCAGCTTCATCGGGAAGCCGGCGGAGTCGATCAGCACGAGCTTCTCGACGCGGCCCGGGTGCCGCACGGCAAAATCCCACGACACCATGCCGCCGAGCGAATTGCCGATCAGCGTGAGTTTCGACAGGCCCAGCGTGTCGACAAACGCGTCGATGAAGTCGCGGTACAGCGGCAGCTCCATCGTGCGCGGGCGGCCCTGTGCATCGCGCAGCGGGCCGGTAATGCCGAACGGCGGCAGGTCGAGCCGGATCACGCGGTAGCGCCGCGTGAGCTGCGGCAGCACGCCGTCCCACGTATGCAGCGACGCGCCAAAACCGTGGATCAGCAGCAATGTGCCTTCGGCGTTGGCAGCGCATTCGTCGGTGTAATGCACGCGCGTGCCCATCAATGGCAGGTAGCGCGATTGCGGCTTGGCGTAACGTGCGATCAGCACGTCGCGGCCGATGCTGCGCAGGCCGATGCGGCCGGGGCGCAGCATCGCGCGCGCGACGTGCAGCAGGTTCGCGCGCGGGGGGCTGGCGAACGTTTCTCCGGAGACCGCATGGAGCGGCGGGGGGGACGCGACGGTCTTCATCGATCGGCTCCGGGGCTATTTGGCGCGGGCGGTGGCGGGCGCGGTGTCTTCGCGCAGCGCCTTCTTGCGGGTGCGGCGGGCTTCGCGCACGACCAGCGCCTGGTAGGCGGCCGGCAGAATGCGCGCCATGGCGTCGGCGGCGTAGGCGTCGGGCCCGATCAGCACGCGGCGCTTGTTCTTGCGCACGCCGTCGAGGATCACCTGCGCAGCCTTCTCCGGCGTGGTGATGAAGAACTTCTCGAACTCGGCCTTGCCTTGCTGCTCGTCGCGCACGAGAAAGCCGTTCATGCTCGGCGAGACGCGGCTCGACTTGGCGATGTTGGTCTTGATGCCGCCCGGGTGCACGCACGTGGCCGACACGCCGCAGTTCATCAGGTCGAGCTCTTGCCGCAGCGCTTCCGTATAGCCGCGCACCGCGTACTTGCTGGCGTTGTACGCGCCCATGCCGGGCTGCGCGAAGATGCCGAAGATGCTCGACGTGTTGACGATGTGCCCGTTGCCGCTCGCCTTGAGCAGCGGCAGGAACGCCTTGGTGCCATGCACCACGCCCCAGAAATTGATGTTCATGATCCAGGCGAGGTCATCGTCTTCCATGCCTTCGATCGTGCTCGACAGCGCCACGCCGGCGTTGTTGAAGATCAGGTTGACCTGGCCGTGCGCGGCCGCCGCTTCTTCGGCCCAGCGGTACACCGCGCCGCGGTCGGCCACGTCGACGGCATGCGTGGTCACGCGGATGCGGTCGCCCTCATGTGCGCGGATGAGGTTCACGGTCTGCGCGAGCGCCGCTTCGTTGCGATCGGCGAGCGCGAGGTGGCAGCCCTCGCGCGCCAGCGCCAGCGCCAGCGCGCGGCCGATGCCCGACGCGGCACCGGTGATGGCGGCAACCTGGTTGTTGAATGACTTCATGGCGTGTCTCCTGATGGCCGGTGCGCGTCAGAGGTCAGGCGCGGTCGAGCGCTTCTTCGTTGGGGGTGTTCTGGACGGCGGCGGGCACCGTGCGGGCGGGGATGCGCAGCGGCACGCCCTTGGGCACGGCCATCGGGCGCGTGCGGTAGTCCGCCAGCCGGAAATGGGCCGTGGCGCGGCGAAACTGCCACGTGAAGCCCGGCCACAGCGTGGTGTTCCTGCCGGTCTTCGGATCGAGGTACCAGCTCACACAGCCGCCGGCCGACCAGATCGCATGCGAGAGCTTCTTCTGGATGCCGTCGTTGAAGCGGCGCTGCACATCGGGGCGTACGTCGATGGCCGCCACGTTGTGTGCGCGCATCGACTTGAGCGCGTCGACGATGTATGCCACCTGCGACTCGATCATGAACACCATCGACGAATGGCCGAGCCCCGTGTTCGGGCCCACCACCATGAAGAAGTTGGGGAAGCCCGCCACCGTGGTGCCAAGGTAGGCCTCGGCGCCGTGCCTGTCCCACACGTCGACGATGTCGGCGCCCTGGCTGCCGAGCAGCACGCCTCGCGGGAACGGGTCTGTCGCATGAAAGCCCGTACCGAAGATCAGGCAGTCGACCTCGCGCCGCGTGCCGTCGGTGGTGACGATGGCGTTCGGTTCCACGCGCGCGATGCCGGTGGTGATGACGTCGACGTTCTCGCGCGTGAGCGCCGGGTAGTAGTCGTTCGAGATCAGGATGCGCTTGCAGCCGATGGTGTAGTCGGGCGTCACCTTCCGGCGCAGTTCGGGGTCGGCGATGCGGCGCCTGATATGGGCACGCGCCATGCGCTCGACCGCCTTCATCAGCTTCGGGTGGATCACGAAGCCGAGCACGCGCGATTCGAGCATCCAGTAGATGCCGGTGCGCACCAGCTTTTGCGTGAACGGCAGATGGCGGAACAGCCAGTGCTCCAGGCGCGAGACCTTGCGGTCGGGCTTGGGCAGGATCCACGGCGGGGTGCGCTGGTACAGGTCGAGCCGGCCGACCTTGGGCGCGATCTGCGGCACGAACTGAATGGCCGAAGCCCCCGTCCCGATCACGGCGACGCGCTTGCCGCGCAGGTCGTAGTCGTGGTCCCAGAGCTGCGAGTGGAACGCCTTGCCCTGAAATGTCTCGATGCCGGGAATGTTCGGCCACGCGGGGCGGCTCAGTCCGCCCATGCCGGAGATGAGTGTACGCGCGCGGTAGCGGCGCCCGTCTGCCATCTCGAGATTCCACACGCCGGCGGCATCGTCGAAGGCGGCGCGCACCAGTTCGTGGTGGAAGCGCACGTGCGGCCGCACACCGAACTGGTCGGTGCAGCGCTCCAGGTACGCCCGGATTTCCGGCTGCGGCGAATACATGCGCGACCACTCCGGGTTCGGCGCGAACGAGAACGAGTACAGGTGCGACTGCACATCGCACGCGCAGCCCGGGTAATGGTTGTCGCGCCAGGTGCCGCCCACCGAGCCGGCCTTCTCGAAGACCAGGAAGTCGTCGATGCCGTTCTGCTTGAGCTGGATCGCCATGCCCAGGCCGGCAAAGCCCGTCCCGATGATGGCGACCTCGATGAGGGCAGGGGCGTCGGGGCGGTGCGGGGCCGGCGCAACGGC
>OFCW01000076.1_pt1 | contig 41844 bp, 39 predicted proteins | sample 1520951 | NCBI WGS metagenome assembly OFCW01 (sample SAMEA4349680, study PRJEB24078) | microbial mat metagenome | biome: Terrestrial Biome; feature: Habitat; material: Microbial Mat | place: India | collected 2012-06-12 | depth 10 m | reverse complement strand
TCGAGCTCTGGAAGCGCGCATACGGGCACATGTACTTGCACACCTGCTCGCGCATGAAGCCGGCCTGGCCGTAGGTGGCGAAGCCGTAGAAGAAGATCCAGAAGGTCTGCCACGGCCCCAGCGAGAAGGCGGCGACCTCGGTGGCCAATGTGCGGATCGGCGTGAAGTAGCCGACGAAGGTAAATCCGGTCCAGCCCGCCACCGCGATCCATGCCGCATGCTTGGCCGATTTCAGGCCGAGCTTGCGCAGCGAGAACGGTTCGTTGTCGAGCCGGATGCGCGCCGAGCGGTCGCCTTCGATTTTGCGCTCGATCCACATGAAGATCTCGGTATAAACCGTCTGCGGACAGGCGTAGCCGCAGAACAGCCGGCCGGCCACCGCCGTGAACAGGAACAGCGACAAGGCGGAGATCACCAGCAGCGCCGACAGGTAGATGAAGTCCTGCGGCCACAGGATCAGGCCGAAGATGTGGAACTTGCGCGCCTGCAGGTCGAACAGCACCGCCTGCCGGCCGTTCCAGGTCAGCCACGGCAGGCCGTAGAAAATCAGCTGCGTGAACCACACCATGGCCCAGCGCCAGTGCGCGAACCAGCCGTGCACCGCGCGCGGGTAGATTTTCCTGCGCACCTCGTACAGGCTTTGTTCGACCACTTCCGGCCTGGCCGGATGGATGGGGATCGATTCGAGGTCGTTGCTTGTCATGTCACTCCCGTCATGGAAATCTTGTTGCTGACCTATAGGCAACATGCATGCCATCCACGCCAGCCGGCTTGCGGTCCCCGCAAAGCCTTGTTTTCCTTGTTTTCCATGACGCGCGCATGGAGTGAGACAAGCCGTCGTGCGCGCGGATCTGGCAGCGTGACCTGTCACGCTGCCAAAGCTGGCAGTCCGGCATCCACGGCAGTCCGACCGCTTGCTGCAGGCCGCGCGCAGGCGAAACGCTTTACGCCAGCCCCAGCGCCTTCAGCCGCCGGTACAGCGTGCGTTCGCTCATGCCGAGATGCGCGGCCAGCTCGCGGCGCGTGCCGCCGAAACTGGTCACCATCCGCCGGAACGCATCGTCGGCCGGCATGCCGGACTTCGCCGCGGAGCCGGCCGCTGGCGCCGGATACAGGTCCGGCGGCAGATGCTCGACCCGGATCACGCGATCGTCCGAAAACAGCAGCGCTCGTTCCAGCACGTTGCGCAATTCGCGGATGTTCCCCGGCCAGTCGTAGGCCTGCAGGCGCCGCAGCGCGGCCGGATCGACCGTGATCTTGCCCTTGCCGGCGGCGCTGCGCTGCAGGATGGAGTTCACCAGCAGCGGGATATCGTCGCTGCGCTCGCGCAAGGCCGGCAGATGAATGGGGAAGGCGCTGATGCGGTAGTACAGGTCCTGCCGGAAGCGGCCTTCCGCCATCATGGTCTTCAATGGCTTGTGGGTGGCCGCCACCAGGCGGAAGTCGGCGCGCAGCGTCTCCAGTCCGCCCACCCGGCGGAAGGTGCCCGATTCGATCAGGCGCAGCAGCTTGACCTGCATCGCCAGCGGCACGTCGCCGATTTCGTCGAGGAACAGCGTGCCGCCCTGCGCGATTTCGACCAGCCCGTGCTTGCGCGCATTGGCGCCGGTAAACGAACCTTTCTCGTGGCCGAACAGCTCGCTTTCGAACAGCGTTTCGGTCAGGCCCGAGCAGTCGACCACCACGAACGGGCCGTGCGCACGTTCGCCCGACTCGTGCACCGCGCGCGCGAACAATTCCTTGCCGGTGCCCGATTCGCCCTGCAGCAGCACCGGCAGCATCGACGGCGCCACCCGCTGCAGCGCCGACAGCGCCTCGTTGAAGGCGGCCGAGCGGCCCACCAGCCCTTCGGCGCTGGGGCGCGCCGAGGCGCTGCGCACCACGGCCAGCCGTTCCACGTAGGCGATCACCTCGCGCCGCTCGTCGAGGATCGGGCGCAGCTCGACATCGACATGTTCCGGCCCGCGCGGGGTGTGATGGATGTGCAATACCCGGTCCGGCCCGCGCTTTTCGAACGCCTTCTTCATCGGGCAGTGTTCGCCGGCCTGGTCGCACGGCACGCTGTAGTGATGCGAGACGCGGTAGCACTTGTGCCCGATATAGGGCTTGTCGGCGGTGGCGAACTGGCGCTGGTAGGCGGTGTTGGCGGCGAGGATGTTGTACTCGGTGTCGAGCACGATCATCGGCTGCGCTTCCTGTTCGAGATAGGAAATCAGCGCCTGCACCTGCGGCGGCGAGCGCAGCGCCGCGCCGGCGACGGCAGGCAGGGACGTTTCGGTGTTCATGCAAGCTCCTTTGCGCCCACTCTGCCGCCAACTGCCAATACTGTCAAGAAGCACTGTCATTGTCAGTGCGGGAGCCGGCGCTACCGGCGGCGCGGCGCGCAAATACGGGCAAATTGCGGGCCTGTCGCGGTTCTTCGCCGTGGTACGCGTCTTGCACATACATTTTTCAGGCAATCCGCATATTAGGAGATCTGCAATGGGCCCCGTGCGCGCCTTGCACATAGAAGGCTTCTTCGACCCGGCGACCTCGACCGTCAGCTACATCGCGCTCGACCGCGGCAGCGGGCAGTGCGCGCTGATCGACAGCGTGCTCGATTACGACCCGAAATCGGGGCGCACCGGCACGGCCTCGGCCGACCGCCTGAGCGCGCGCGTGCGGGAGCTGGGCGCAAAGGTGCAGTGGATACTCGAAACGCATGTGCATGCCGACCATCTGTCGGCCGCTTCCTGTTTGCAGCACCGCCACGGCGGCAGGATCGGCATCGGCCGCCAGGTCGCCATGGTGCAGCAGACATTCGGCAAGCTATTCAATGCCGGCAGCGATTTTGCGCGCGACGGCAGCCAGTTCGACCATTTGTTCGCCGATGGCGAAGCGTTTGCCATCGGCGGCCTGCGCTGCGCGGCGATGCACACCCCCGGCCATACCCCGGCCTGCATGACCTACATCGTGCATGACGGCGACGAGCTCGCCGCCTTCGTCGGCGACACGCTGTTCATGCCCGATTACGGCACCGCGCGCTGCGACTTCCCCGGCGGCGATGCGCGCATGCTGTACCGCTCCATCAACAAGGTGCTCAGCCTGCCGCCGCACGCCCGGCTCTACATGTGCCACGATTACCGGCCCGGCGGGCGCGAGGTGCAGTTCGTCAGCACCGTCGCCGACGAGCGCGAGATGAATATTCACGTACGCGACGGCATCAGCGAAGAGGAGTTCGTCGCCATGCGCACGGCGCGCGACGCGACGCTGGACATGCCGGCGCTGCTGCTGCCATCGGTGCAGGTCAACATGCGCGCCGGCCGTCTGCCGGAGCCGGAAGACAACGGCATCCGCTACCTGAAAATTCCGCTGGATGCGATCTGAACGGCGACCGAAAGACGAAACCATGATGCACCGCCCGCCTGCATGCCTCTTGAACGTCCGGCCACTGCATTGCCAGGTTCAACCAGGAGTCCCTTATGCCGCTTAACCTCATCACGCTCACCGACGAGATCGCCTTCGCGGCCCAGCTGGAACCGGCCGACATGGCCGAGCTGGCCCGCCTGGGAATCCGTTCGGTCATCAACAACCGGCCGGACGGGGAGGGCGGCGCGAACCAGCCCGGCGATGCGCAACTGCGCGCGGCGGCCGACGCGGCCGGGCTGTTCTACGCGTATCTGCCGGTGCCGAGCGAGGGATTCGACGCGCGGGCCGTCAGCCGCATGCGCGCGCTGGTCGGCGAACTGCCCAAGCCGCTGCTGGCGTTTTGCGGCACCGGCGCGCGCTCGGCGACGCTGTATCGCGCCGCCTGCGCCAGGCCTGCCGCATAGGCGGTCCCGCTTATTAGCGCTCCCTGTCGACCAGATAATCGGTCAGCCCGGCAGCCGCCCAGATGCCGCTCAGGGTGACCCATGCGGTCAGCGCGAATACCGCCGCCCCCGACACGCCGGCGCCGACCGCGCAGCCGCCGGCCAGCACGCCGCCGAATCCCATGCACGCGGCGCCGATGATGTAGCGGCGCATGCTCAAGCCATCCTTGAAACCTTCCAGCTTCAGCTCGCGCGCAAACCAGCCGGCCAGGAAGGAGCCGGCGAACACGCCCGGCACCAGCCCGATGTCGAAACTCCACGGCTGGCCCGGCGGCGACAGCACCAGCATCAGCACCTCGATCGCCGGCCCGGTAAAGCTGATGCCCTTGATCGGCTTGACGTCGAACGCTTCGGAGGCGACCTGGTAGGTCAGCAGCCAGGCCGCGGCGACCATCGCGCCGACGCCGAAGCCGGCGATGCCGGCGCCGCTGCCGGCCTTGCTGCGGATTGCGAAGAAGATGCCGCCGGCCAGCCACACCAGGCCGAAGGCGAGGCCGGCGCCGTGCCCGAGATGGAACAGTTCGAGCAGGTTGCGCGCGCTGCCGCCGTCGATGGTCCACCAGTTGCTGATCGCCAGGCGCAGCGGGGACAGGATGCCGTTGAGCGACGCCTGCGCGACCACCGCGAACACCAGTCCGGAAAGCAGCGCGCGCAGGTTGCCGGTGCCCGCCAGGATCAGCAGGCGGCTGGCGCAGCCGCGCGCCAGCACCATGCCGGCGCCGAACAGCAGGCCGCCGATCAGCGCGCCCGACAGGGTGCCGCGCGACGCCAGCTGGCGCGCCGTGCTGACATCGAGCACGCGGGCCAGGATGAAGGCCTGGGTCAGGATGATCGCCGCCGAAAACGCCAGCAGCCAGACCGACAGCTTGACCCCCAGCTTGCCGTGGCATACCTCGATCACGGCCGAGCGCAGGCAAAAGCGCGAGCGCTGCGCAAACACCCCGAACAGCAAGCCGATCAGCAAGCCGCCAAGCGCAAGCGTTTCGCCTTCGCCAATTCTTTCCATCAGGCTCGTCAAAGTCATTGCAATCGTTTCCTGTCGAAGGGGGCGGGCGCGGCATGCGTTGACACACCGATAACGCAATGCCGAAAAGAAACAGAATTTACATTATATGCTTGTATGCGCATATAATCAGTTGGTAGTATTGCTGCATGGAAAAGAATATCGGGTTTCGCTGGTGGAGGACGTTCGCGGCGCTGCTTGCGTTGTTTATCTGCAATGCGTTCGCCGCCGGGATCGAGCTCAAGCCGATCCAGGTGACGCCGCACGTGTACTACTTCCACGGCGCGTCCGGCGTCGCATCCGCCGCCAACCAGGGTTTCATGTCGAATGCCGGCTTTGTCGTCACCGGCGACGGCGTGGTCGTGTTCGACGCACTGGCCACCCCCGCGCTGGGCGAGGCGATGGTGCGCGCGATCCGGAGCGTCACGCCGCAGCCGATCAGGCGCGTGATCGTCAGCCATTACCACGCCGATCACTTCTACGGGCTGCAGGCATTGCAGGCGCAGGGCGCCGAGATCTGGGCGCACGAGAAGGGGCGCGCGTATCTGGCGTCGGATCTGGCGCGCGAGCGCCTCGCGCAGCGGCGGGAAGCGCTCGCGCCCTGGGTCGACGAACACACCCGGCTGGTGGCGGCCGACCGCTGGCTCGATTTCGGGCAGGGCGGCACCATCCGCTTCGAGCTCGGCGGCCTGCATTTCCGCGTGATCGATACCAGCGGCGCCCATTCCGACGACGACATCATGCTTGCGGTCGACGAGGACGGCATGCTGTTCGCCGGCGACCTGTTTTTCACCGGCCGCATCCCGTTCGTCGGCGATGCCGACAGCAGGGTCTGGCTGGCCGCGCTCGACCGCATGCTGGAAGTGCGGCCGCAAGTCGTGGTGCCGGGGCATGGGGATGCGTCGGTCGATCCGCTGCGCGACATGCAGCTGACGCGGGACTACCTGCTCTATCTGCGGCAGAAGATGGGCGAGGCGGTGGCCGACCTGCTGAGCTTCGATGAGGCGTACGCGAAGACCGACTGGTCGCGCTTCGAGCGCTATCCGGCATTCGCCCAGGCGAACCGCCTCAATGCCTACGGCACCTATCTGCTGATGGAGCGGGAAAGCCTGCGCAAGAACTGACCAATAACCGACCAATACATATGGGGACGACATGAAGGCACTTCGCTACGCAATCGCGCTGCTGCTGTGCGCGCTGGCCGGGCTGGCAATCGCCGGCGCTGCCGAGCGCGAGGAAAAGGTGGTGTACCACATCAATGACAACAGCAATCCGATGGGCGCGCTCGCCAACATCCGCAACCACCTGAACGCCAGCCCCAAGGCCAGGATCGTGGTGGTCGCGCACGGGCCGGGCATCGACTTCCTGCTCGAAGGCGCCAAGGACAAGAACGGCAATCCGTATGACGTGGTGGTGCAGGAATTGGCCGACCGCAAGGTCGAATTTCGCGTCTGTAACAATACGCTCGAAGCGCGCAGGATAGACAGGACAAGCGTGCTGCCGGAAGCGCGCATCGTGCCTTCGGGCGTGGCCGAGATCGCGCGGCTGCAGGCGCAGGAAGGCTATGTCTACCTGAAGCCGTGAGGCGTGCGGCGGCGCCGGACGCAAAGCGCTTGCGGACGAGGCGCCAATTTGTTTATATGCACGTTTTCATCAATGAATTGAGCGCGACATGGACAAAGACCTGGGCAAGGAGCAGATGCAGCTGCTGTACGAGGAGGTGTCGAACTACTTCTCGCTGCTGTCGGAGCCGACGCGCCTGAAGATACTGCATACATTGTGCAGCGGCGAGCGCGCGGTCGGCGAGATCGTGACCGCGCTCGACGCGACGCAGGCCAACGTGTCGCGCCAGCTGAACATGTTGTACCGGGCCAGGATACTGGCGCGCCGCAAGGAGGGCACGCAGGTGTACTACCGGATCGACGACCAGGGGACGATCGATGTCTGCCGCACGGTATGCGGGCGGATGGCGCAGAAGATCGGCAACCGGCAGATGCTGACGCAGGGAGCGGTCGACAGCTTCATGGCGGCGGAAGAATAGGACAGCAAGCGGGAGCGGGATTCTGTTCCTGTAAGCAATATATGCATATTTGGCTATATATGCTTATAGACAAGATTATAAGAATTTGTCGTTTCCTTAAGACTTAAGACTAAGGGGAGTTGGATGTGAGTGAGATCAAGAAAGCGGGCCGTATCCTGCGGGCCCCGGAAAACTTCGTGGACAGTGCGCTGGCGCACGAGATCACGACCAAAGGCTGGAACGAGGAGCGGCGCGGCTTCCTGCGCAAGAGCTTCCTGGCGGCCAGCGCGGCGCTGGCCGGCGGCAGCGCGCTGGCGCAGTCGGCCGCCGCCGCACCGGACGGCGACCCGAATATCCTGAACCTGCCGGAACATTCACGCACGCTCGGCAAGCCGGTCGCCTCCAATCCCTACGGCATGCCGTCCAAATACGAGAGCAACCTGTTGCGGCGCGAGTCGCCCGGCCTGACCCGGGTGTCGGCCGCCTCGGTGGCGTTTACGCCGCTGCAGGGGCTGTTCGGCATCATCACGCCCAGCGGCCTGCATTTCGAACGCCATCACCAGGGCTGGCACGACATCGATCCGGCCAAGCATCGCCTGATGATCAACGGCCTCGTGAAGAACCCCAAGGTGTACACGATGGACGACCTGATGCGCCTGCCGTCGGTGTCGCGCATGCACTTCATCGAATGCGGCGCCAATACCGCGATGGAGTGGGGCAATGTCGCGGTGCCGACCGTGCAGTATTCGCACGGCATGCTCAGCTGCAGCGAATTCACCGGCGTGCCGCTGTCGGTGCTGCTGGACGACTGCGGCTTCGACCGCAAGCAGGCGCGCGTGGTGCTGGCCGAAGGCAGCGACGGTTCGGCCATGACGCGCACGATTTCGATCGAGCGCGCGCTGGACGACGTGCTCGTCGCCTGGGGCATGAACGGCGAGATGCTGCGCCCGGAAAACGGCTATCCGCTGCGCCTGGTGGTGCCCGGCGTGCAGGGCGTGTCCTGGGTCAAGTGGCTGCGCCGCATCGAAGTCGGCGACCAGCCGTATGCGACCAAGGATGAGGCGATCCATTACATCGACGCCATGCCCGACGGCTCGTACCGCCAGTACACCTCGATCCAGGAATGCAAGTCGGTGATCACCACGCCCTCCGGCGGCCAGACCCTGGTCGGCAAGGGCTTCTACAACATCACCGGGCTGGCCTGGTCGGGGCGCGGCAAGATCAAGCGGGTCGACGTGTCGGTCGACGGCGGCCGCAGCTGGCGCACCGCCCGGCTGGAGACGCCGGTGCTGTCGAAGTGCCTCACGCGCTTCAACATCGACTGGGTATGGGACGGCTCGCCGGCGATCCTGCAGTCGCGCGCGATCGACGAGACCGGCTACGTGCAGCCGAAGATCAACGAGCTGCGCGCGGTGCGCGGCACCAAATCGATCTATCACAACAACGCAATCCAGTCCTGGAAAGTGGCCGAGTCGGGGGAGGTGTCGAATGTCCAGGTTTACTAAGTCCATCCTCGCGCTGGCATTGGCCGCCGCCAGCGGCATGGCGCTCGCGCAGAAATATCCGGACATCGGGCGCAGCGCGACCGCAAAGGAAATCGCGGCCTGGGATATCGACGTGCGGCCCGACTTCAAGGGGCTGCCGAAGGGCTCGGGCACGGTGGCCAAGGGGCAGCAGGTGTGGGAAGGCAAGTGCGCCAGCTGCCACGGCACCTTCGGCGAATCGAACGAAGTCTTCACGCCCATCATCGGCGGCACCACCAGGGAAGACATCAAGACCGGCCATGTCGCCGCGCTCAAGAGCGGCCGCCAGCCGCAGCGCACCACGCTGATGAAGGTGGCGACGGTGTCGACCCTGTGGGACTACATCAACCGCGCCATGCCGTGGACCGCGCCGAAGTCGCTCACTACCGAAGAGGTGTATTCGGTGGTCGCCTACATCCTGAACATGGCCGAGATCCTGCCCGACGACTTCACGCTGTCGGACCAGAACATCGCGCAGGTGCAGCAGCTGATGCCGAACCGTAACGGCATGACCACCGCGCACGGCATGTGGGAAGTCAACGGCAAGCCCGACGTCAGGAGCGTGGCGTGCATGAAGGATTGCGCGAAGGAGGCGGCCGTGCGTTCGACGCTGCCGGAAGCATCGCGCAATGCGCACGGAAATATCGCGCTGCAGAACCGCAGCTTCGGTCCGGTGCGTGGCGTCGATACGAGCAAGCCGGCGTCAGGCGCGGCATCCGCCAGTCCGGCGCCGGCGGCCGCCGCGCCGGCCGAGCCGGAAGGACTCAGACTGGCTAAAGCCAATGCCTGCGTCGCCTGCCACGGCCTGACCAACCGCATCGTCGGCCCCGGCTTCAGCGAAATCGCGGCCAAGTACAAGGGCGACGCGTCGGCCGCGGCGGCCTTGCTGGCCAAGGTCAAGAGCGGCACCAGCGGCGCCTGGGGCGCGGTGCCGATGCCGGCGCAGGCGCACGTGAAGGAAGCCGAACTGAAGACGATCATCGGCTGGATCCTGACGGGTTCCAACTGATCGCGCGCCGCCTGCCCGGCGGGCGGCGCGGCAACAGGAAGCCCGGCACGGATCTTCATTCCGCGGGCTGGTTAATTTTCGATAGGAGAGAGGAATGAATCAGAATCGACGCGACATGTTGCGCATTTCCGCCGTGCTCGGCATGGCGATCACGGCCGGGCTGCTCAAGCCGTCCGATGTCTTCGCGGCCGAATGGAGTCAGAAGGTGTTCGACGCCAAGAGCCTGGAAGAAGTGCTCAAGGCGCTCGGCGGCGACAAGTTCGCGGTCAGCGCGGATGTCTCCATCACCGGTCCGGACATCGCCGAGAACGGCGCGGTGGTGCCGGTTTCCGTGGCCAGCAAGGCGCCCAACACCGAATACATGGCGATCCTGGTCGAGAAGAATCCGAGCGCGATGTCGGCCGGCTTCAACATCCCGGCCGGCACCGAGCCGGCGATCAGCACCCGCGTGAAGATGGGCGGCACCTCCAACGTGCATGCGCTGGTCAAGGCCGACGGCAAATGGCTGGTCGCGACCAAGGAAATCAAGGTCACGCTCGGCGGCTGCGGCGGCTGACCGGAAAGCTCAAATCATATCCAGACAAACAAGGAGGAATCATCATGGCAGATCCGATGCGTATTCGCGCCAGCGCGAACGGCGATGTGGTGGAAGTGAAAGTGCTGATGCGCCACGACATGGAAACCGGCCAGCGCAAGGACAGCGCCGGGAAAATCATCCCCGCGCATTTCATCCAGAAGCTGGTGGCGAAATGGAACGACAAGGTGGTGCTGGACGCGCAGTTCGGCCCGTCGGTGTCGAAAGACCCCTTCCTGGCGTTCAAGTTCAAGGGCGGCGCCAAGGGCGACAAGGTCGCCATCACCTGGACCGACAACAAGGGCGACACGCGCACCGACGAAGGCACGATCGCTTGAGCATGGCGGCGCAGGCCGCATCAACCGTATAACAAGAGGAGACGTCATGAAACGGAAGAGCCTGTTGTTCGCCGCTGCGCTGGCCGCGGCGGCGCACGCGCTCGCGCAGAGTTCGGCGACCGACGAAATCGCGAAGTACCGGCAGCTGCTGGCCGACGGCAATCCCGCCGAGCTGTGGGAAATGCGCGGCGAGGAACTGTGGAAGAAAAAGGCCGGACCGAAGAACGCTTCGCTGGAACAGTGCGACCTCGGCAAGGGCGCAGGCGTCGTCAAGGGCGCCTATGTCGAGCTGCCGCGCTACTTCAAGGACGTCAACAAGGTGATGGATCTGGAACAGAGGCTGATCCATTGCCGCATGACGCTGCAGGGACTGAGCTACGAACAGGCGGCCAGGACGCCGTTCGGCTCGGCCGGCAATCCGTCCGATATCGAGGCGCTGGTGTCGTACATTACCGCCGAGTCGCGCGGCATGAAGATGGCGGTGTCGCTGGCCCATCCGGAGGAAAAGCGCGCCTACGAGACCGGCCGCAAGATCTTCTTCTACCGCGCCGGCCCGCACGACTTTGCCTGCGCGACCTGCCACGCGACCGATGGCCAGCGCATCCGCCTGCAGGAACTGCCGAACCTGCTGAACAAGGACAATGCGCAGGCCGCGTACACCAGCTGGCCGGCCTATCGCGTGTCGCAGGGCGAAGTGCGCACCATGCAGCATCGCCTGAACGACTGTTTCCGCCAGCAGCGCTTTCCGGAACCGATGTACGCGTCCGACGTGATCACCGCGGTCACGATGTTCCTCGCAAAGAATGCGGAAGGCGGCGTCTACAACGCGCCGGCGCTGAAACGATAAGGAGACAGACGTTATGAAACGAGTGGGCATCATCGCGGCGCTGGCCGCCGCCGTCGCCGGCTGTGCGACCGTGGCCGCCGGCCCCGACTACGGCAAGGCGGCGCTGGCGCTGCTGAAGTCGGATTTCAAGTCCAAGGGGCCGGCCACCGTCGAGCGCATGCTGAACCAGGACGAGGCGCAGCGCCTGTGCAGCGACTATCCGGCTGCGGCCGAGCGGCCGAAGGAAGTCGCCGCAGCGATCGAGGCGGGCCAGATGAAGACCATCCGCTATCCGGCCGACGGCAAGTATCTCGGCAAGTGGCAGGAAGGCGAGAAGATCGCGCAGAACGGCCGCGGCCTGCAGTTTTCCGATCCGGTCAACGGCGTCAACGGCGGCAATTGCTATGCGTGCCACCAGATCACCAAGGAGGAAATCTCCTTCGGCAATATCGGGCCGTCGCTGTACAACTACGGGAAATTGCGCGGCCAGAGCGAGGAAATCCTGAAGTACACCTGGGGCAAGATCTATAACTCGCAGGCGTACAACGCATGCTCGAACATGCCGCGTTTCGGCCACAACGGCATCCTGACCGAAAGCCAGATCAAGGATGTGATGGCCTTGCTGCTCGATCCGGCGTCGCCGGTCAACAAGTAGTCTTATTCAGGGAGCGATGATGGGAATGAACCGGCGTGAATTCATGCAGGTGATGGGCATCGCCGCCGCCGGCGGCATGGTATTGAACGCAACCAGCGCGTTTGCCGCGCCGTCGGCCGGTCAGCTGTACGACCTGCCGCGCTTCGGCAATGTGCACTTCCTTCATTTCACCGATTGCCATGCGCAATTGCTGCCGATTTATTTCCGCGAACCGAGCGTCAATCTCGGCGTCGGCGAAGCGGTCGGCCGCATGCCGCACCTGGTCGGCGAGCAGCTGCTGAAAAAAATCGGCGTGCGGCCGAACACGCCGCAGGCGCATGCGTTCACCAGCCTGGATTTCGAAAAGGCGGCGCGCGCCTACGGCAAGGTCGGCGGCTTCGCCCATCTGGCGACGCTGGTCAAGCGCATGAAGGCGTCGCGCCCCGGCGCCTTGCTGCTCGACGGCGGCGATACCTGGCAGGGGTCGGCCACCGCGTTGTGGACCAACGGCCAGGACATGGTCGACGCCTGCCTGCAGCTCGGCGTCGACGTGATGACCGCGCACTGGGAAATGACGCTCGGCGACAAGCGCGTGAAGGAAATCGTCGACAAGGATTTCAAGGGCAAGGTCGACTTCGTCGCGCAGAACATCAAGACCGCCGACTTCGGCGACCAGGTGTTCAGCCCGTACGTGATGAAGGAAATGAACGGCGTGGCGGTCGCGATCATCGGCCAGGCGTTTCCCTATACGCCGATCGCCAATCCGCGCTACATGGTGCCCGAATGGAGCTTCGGCATCCAGGAAGAAAACATGCAGAAGACGGTCGACGAGGCGCGCGCCAAGGGCGCACAAGTGGTGGTCGTGCTGTCGCATAACGGCATGGACGTCGACATCAAGATGGCCTCGCGCGTGCGCGGCATCGATGCCATCATGGGCGGCCACACGCACGACGGCATGCCGCTTCCGCTGATCGTCGACAATGCCGGCGGCAAGACGCTGGTGACCAATGCCGGCAGCAACAGCAAGTTCCTCGGCGTGCTCGATTTCGACGTGCGCGGCGGCAGGGTGCAGGGCTTCCAGTACCGGCTGCTGCCGGTGTTCTCGAACTTCCTGCCGGCCGACAAGGAGATGGAGGCGCTGATCCGCAAGATCCGCGCGCCGTTCGAAGCGAAGCTCAACGAGAAGCTGGCGACGACCGAAGGCACGCTTTACCGCCGCGGCAATTTCAACGGCACCTTCGACCAGCTGATCGTCGATGCGCTGATCGACGTGAAAGGCGCCGATCTGGCGTTCTCGCCCGGCTTCCGCTGGGGCACGTCGCTGCTGCCAAACAACCCGATCCTGATGGAGCACCTGATGGACCAGACCGCGACCACCTATTCGTACAGCACGCTGACCGAGATGAGCGGCGCCACCATCAAGACCGTGATGGAAGACGTGGCCGACAACCTGTTCAATCCCGATCCCTACTATCAGCAGGGCGGCGACATGGTGCGCGTCGGCGGCATGACCTATGCGATCGATCCGAACGCGAAGATGGGGTCCCGCATCCAGGACATGCGCCTGAACGGCAAGCCGATCGAAGCGGACAAGACCTACAAGGTGGCGGGCTGGGCGCCGGTGGCCGAAGGCGCGCAGGGCGAGCCGGTGTGGGAAGTGGTCGCGCAGTGGCTGCGCAACAAGAAGACGATCACGCCGCGCAAGCTCAACACGCCGCGCCTCATCGGCATGCAAGGCAATCCCGGCATCGCGCTCTGACAGGAGGCAGGTATGGATCTGAAAAAACTGGCGGCTGCCGCCGGCGTCTGGCTGGCGCTGGGCTGCGCGGCGGCCGATGCGCTGGCATTCGACGCCGCCCAGGTGCCCGAAGCCAAGCGCACGAAACCGGGGCTCTACCTGGACGCCGGCGAAGCGTATGCGCTCAAGCAGAAGATGGGCGAGAAGGCCTATTTCGTCGACGTGCGCACCCGCTACGAAGTCGCCTATGTCGGCATGCCCACGGTGGCCGATGCGAATATCCCCTATGTCGAACACCCGGACGACGCGCCGTGGGATGATAAGAACGGCCGCTTCAGGCTCGACATCAACAGCGACTTCGGGCCGGAGCTGGCGCGCCGCATGGCGGCCAGGGGGCTGGGCAAGGACGACGTCGTGATCCTGATCTGCCGCTCCGGCGACCGCAGCGCGCGCGCCGCGAACCTGCTGGGCGAACTTGGTTACGGCAAGGTCTACAGCGTGGTCGACGGCTTCGAGGGCGACCTCGCCAAGGACGGGCCGCGCGCCGGGCAGCGTGTCGTGAACGGCTGGAAGAATGCCGGCCTGCCGTGGACGTACAAGCTCGACAAGAACAAGCTCTATTTTCCGCAGTACTGAGCATGCGCGGCCTGCCTGCCTTGCTGCGCCTGCCGGCAGCCGCGCTGCTGCTCGGCTTGGCGGCTGCGGCGGGCGCCATGCCGGCGGCGGGGGAAACAGCGCTTGCCGCGCCGTTCGACCTGCAACAGGATGCGAGGCAGGCGGCGCGCCGCGGCAAGCCGCTGATCATCCTGTTTTCCCTGCCCGGCTGCGCATATTGCCAGGTGGTGCGGCAAAACTACCTGGTGCCGCTGGTGCGCGACCTGCCGCCGCAGGAACGGCCGGTCGTGCGCGAGGTCGACATCGCCGGCGGCGGCACGTTTGCCGGCCTGCGCGGGGAACGGACCAGCGGGCGCGAGTTCGCTGCCGCCTATCGCGTCCGCTTCGCCCCGACGGTGGTGCTGTTGGATGGCGCCGGCCGCCTGCTGGCGCCTGCGATCGTCGGCGGCGATACCGCGGGCCTTTACGGCGGCTACCTGGACAATGCGCTGGCCGAGGCGGCGCGCCGGTTGTCCGCGGCCGGCAAATCACAATGAACGGAGAACTGTCATGAAATATGCGACCGGCGCGCTCGCCATTCTGCTGGCCGCCAGCCAGCTTCCCGCCCGGGCGGCGGACGCCAGCTATACGATCAGGCTGATGACGCCGGAGACCGCGCTGAAGGCGGCCCTGGCCGGGCTGAAAAAATGCCGCGACGGCGGCTACCAGGTCGCAGTCGCCGTGGTCGACCGCACCGGGCAGACGCAGGTCGTGCTGCGCGACCGCTTCGCCGGCATGCACACGCCGGAGGCGGCCACCAGCAAGGCGTGGACCGCGGTCAGTTTCAAAACGAACACCGGCCAGTTTGCCGAAGCGACCCAGAGCGGCCGCGAGTCCAGCGGCATCCGGCACATCCCGCGGGTGCTTGCCGCCGGCGGCGGCATGATGATCGAAGCGGGCGGCACGCTGTACGGGGCCATCGGCGTATCGGGCGCGCCGAACGGCGAAGCCGACGACAGCTGCGCCAAGGCCGGCATCGCCGCGATCGCGGAAGATCTCGAATTCTGACCGGCTCACGCGTTCGGAGAACGACAGGCTCTGCGCCGGAGCGCGCCGCCGTTCCGGCAATTTCAATATCACATCCCGCATTTTTCCTGCCTGCGGCGGACTGCTTCTGTTAAGAAGCAGTCCGCGCAACCTACTGCCCCTTAATTTTTCCCCACGGATTTGAACTTATCGATCCGTCTGGCTCTCTAGTACCTATCGGCAATATCGGTGCCTTTCCGGCTTCCCGAGCGGGGATAGACATTTTGCTTAGATGTTGTCTTCTAGATAAACACATGTGTACATCTAACGCACTACCTTCAGTGTCTCTGCTAAGTGCTTAATTATTTGAGGAAATTGTTGGCGAGATCGCTCGAATGAAGCGCGCTAAGTCATTGACTTCATTGGGAAAAATCAGATTTCTGTTGCCTGAAATTACTTGACCGCAAAAAAACCATACTCTAAAGTGGGCGACAGTGTGAAAAAGTGTAGTTTTGTGGGGCAAAAACCCAAAGTTCGCAAAACCACGGATCACGGCGATAACCAAAAGACAACGACCGCGAGGGTACAGGGTGTTCCAGGGCGCTTCAGCGTTGAATCTCGATGCGAAAGGACGGATGACGATTCCGGCCAAGCATCGTGACGCCCTGACGGTGCAGTGCGAAGGCCGCATCACGCTGACCAAGCATCCGCACGGTTGTTTGCTGCTGTTCCCGCGTCCGGTCTGGGAAAGCCACCGCGAGCAGATCGCCGCGTGGCCGATGTCGGCCCGCGCCTGGCAGCGGATTTTCCTGGGCAATGCATGCGACGTCGAAATGGATACGGCCGGCCGCATCCTGATTTCGCCGGAACTGCGCGCGGCCGTCGGCCTGAAGCGCGACGTGATGCTGCTCGGGATGGGCAGCCATTTCGAGATCTGGGATGCCGAGAAGCTCGCCGAAAACGAGGCGCAGGCGGTGGCCAACGGCATGCCGGATGTGTTGAGCGATTTTTCGTTCTGACGGTACCGCATGAGTAATCAGCAAGCGGTGCCGGAAATGCAGCACCGTACGGTGCTGCTGGAACAAGCGGTCGACGCGCTCGCCATCGAGGGCGCGCGCGCCGGCGGCGTGTATGTCGACGGCACCTTCGGCCGCGGCGGACACAGCCGGCTGATCTTGCAGCGCCTGGGTCCGCAAGGGCGCCTGATCGCGTTCGACAAGGATCCGTACGCGATCGCGACGGCCGAGAAAATCGACGATCCGCGCTTCGAGATCGTGCACGACAGCTTCGCGACGATGGGCGCCGCGCTCGAAGAGCGCGGTGTGACGCAGGTAGACGGAATTTTGCTGGATTTGGGGATCTCCTCGCCGCAGGTGGACGACGCGGCGCGGGGCTTCAGTTTTCGCTTTGACGGTCCGCTCGACATGCGCATGGACACCACGCGCGGCATATCGGCAGCACAGTGGCTGGCGACGGAAACCGAACAGACGATCGGAAAGGTGATCAGAGATTATGGGGAAGAACGGTATGCTTTTCAGATTGCAAAGGCGATTGCAGCTCGCCGGGCAATCGAGCCAATTTCAACCACACGACAGCTTGCCGAGATCGTGGCACGCGCCGTTAAAACCCGCGAGAAGGGCAAGGACCCGGCCACTCGTACCTTTCAGGCTGTCCGGATTTTCATCAATAAAGAGCTTGAAGAACTCGAAATAGGCTTAGAAGCCGCACTACAAAAACTGGGCCCGCAGGGGAGACTGGCCGTGATCAGCTTTCATTCACTGGAAGACCGCATCGTCAAGCGCTTCATGGCGTCCAAGGCCAGCGCGCCGCAGCCGGACCGCCGCCTGCCGATCCGCGCGGCCGACCTGCCGCAGCCCGACCTGAAGCTTATCGCCAAGATCAAGCCGGGCGACGCCGAAGTCGCGGAAAACCCGCGCGCCCGTTCGGCCATCATGCGCGTCGCCGAGCGCATCGCCCAATCCGGAGGCGCGCAATGAGCGGCCGCGTCGCCTTCGTGCTGACCGCCGCCCTGGTGGCTTGCGCGCTGTCGGTCGTGAATGCTCAATACCAGGCGCGCCGGCTGTTCATCGAGCTGGAGCGCGCGCAAGCCGCCGCCCGCCAGCTCGATGTCGAATGGGCGCAGCTGCAGCTCGACCAGTCCACGCTCGGCAAGCATGCCCGCATCGAAGCCAACGCGCGGCGCGACCTGCACATGGTCGCGGTCACGCCCGATCGCACCCAGTACCTGACGATGGGGGCCAAATGACGCGCGCGGCCGCCGCCAAGGGAGTTCCGTTTTCCGCCAGCCCGGTCTTGGCAGTCAAGCTGCCGACCTGGCGTTCGCGCGTCGTGCTGTTCTCGCTGTTCGCCGGCTTTGCCGCGCTGGCCGGCCGCGCGCTCTACCTGCAGGGCATATCCACCGATTTCCTGCAGAAGCAGGGCGAGTCGCGCTATGCGCGCACGCTGGAACTGCCGGCCACGCGCGGCAAGATCACCGACCGCGACGGCCATGTGCTGGCGTCTTCCGTGCCGGTCAAGGCGATCTGGGCGATTCCCGAGGACGTGCAGGACGCGCCGAAAGACAAGCTGCGCGAACTGGCGCGCCTGCTGGACATGAGCGAGCAGGAGCTGCACAAGAAGCTCGACTCCGACCGCAGCTTCGTCTACCTGAAGCGCCAGGTCGAGCAGGACGTCGCCGACAGGATCATGAAGCTCGGCATTTCCGGCATCGCCACGCGCAAGGAATACAAGCGCTTCTATCCCGAAGGCGAGGTGATGGCGCATGTGGTCGGCTTCACCAACGTCGAGGACGCCGGGCAGGAAGGCATGGAACTGGCGTTCCAGAAGAGCCTGGCGGGCGTCACCGGCAGCCGCCGCGTGATCAAGGACCGGCTCGGCCACATCGTCGAGGACATCGAGGCGGTCCGCGAGCCGCACGACGGCAAGAACCTGACGCTGTCGATCGACAGCAAGATCCAGTACATCGCGTTCTCCCAGCTGAAGGCGGCGGTCGAGAAGCACAATGCGAAGGCAGCCGGCGCGGTGGTGCTCGACGCGCAGACCGGCGAGGTGCTGGCGCTGGTGAACATGCCGACCTATAACCCGAACGACCGCGCGCACCTGACCGGGGCGCAGCTGCGCAACCGCGTGCTGACCGACACCTTCGAGCCGGGCTCGACGATGAAGCCGTTTACCGTCGCGCTGGCGCTGGAAACCAGGCGCGTGAGGCCCGACACCGTGATCCAGACCGCGCCGGGCAAAATGACCATCGGCACCGCCACCATCGGCGACGCCCACCCGCACGGCCTGCTGACGGTGTCCCAGATCATCGAGAAGTCTTCCAACGTCGGCACCGCCAAGCTCGCGCTGCAGATGCAGCCGCAGGAAATGTGGGACCTGTTTACCACCGTCGGCTTCGGCCAGCAGCCGAAGCTGGGTTTCCCCGGCGCGGTGGCCGGCCGCGTGCGGCCCTACAAGTCGTGGCGCCCGATCGAGCAGGCGACCATGAGCTACGGCCACGGCATTTCGGTGTCGCTGATCCAGATGGCGCATTCGTACATGATCTTCGCGCGCGACGGCGACATCATTCCGGTGTCGTTCCAGAAGGTGGACCAGCCGCCGTCCGGCCAGCGCGTGATCAGCGAAAAGACCGCGCGCGACATGCGCCTGATGATGGAGTCCGTGACCGGACCGGGCGGCACCGCGCCGAAAGCGCAGGTGCCCGGATATCGCGTGGCCGGCAAGACCGGCACCGCCTACAAGCTCGTCAACGGCCGTTATGCGAACAAGTATGTCGCCTCCTTCGTCGGCTTCGCCCCGGTGTCCAACCCGCGCATCATCATCGCGGTGATGGTGGACGAACCGTCGAACGGACAGCATTACGGCGGCGATGTCGCCGCGCCGGTATTTTCCGCAATTGCAGCAAACGCGTTGCGCGCAATGAACGTTGCGCCCGATTCGTCGGTAACCGACATCATCATTCCCGCCGAGAGCGAGAAGGAGAGCCTGTGATGCTGGCTGTGACTGCTTCCGTACCCAATATCCTGGCTTGGCTGCAGGCCGAGGCGCCGGCGGCGCAGCTGTCGTCCGATTCGCGCACCATCCGCGCCGGCGACGTGTTCTTCGCCTATCCGGGCGATGCCGCCGACGGCCGCAACTACATCGAAAACGCGATCGAGCGCGGCGCGAAGGCCGTCATCTTCGAAGCCGACGGCTTCCAGTGGAACGACGCCTGGCGCGTGCCGCACATGGCGGTGCGCAACCTGAAGAAGCTCGCCGGCCCGGTCGCGAACGCCTATTACGGCAAGCCCGATGCCGGCATGTTCACCGCCGCCGTCACCGGCACCAACGGCAAGACTTCGTGCAGCCAGTGGCTGGGCAAGGCCTTGTCCAGGCTGGGCGAACCGACCGCCGTGGTCGGCACGCTCGGCGTCGGCCTGTACCAGCGCGGCAGCCACGCAGGATTGTCCAGTACCGGCTATACGACGCCGGATGCGATCCTGTTGCAGCGCAAGCTGGCGGAGCTGCGCGACGCGGGGGCGAAAGCGCTGGCCATCGAGGCGTCGTCGATCGGCCTGGAGCAGGGGCGCATGGACGGCATGCATGTGGATGTCGCCCTGTTCACCAATTTCACGCGCGACCATCTCGATTATCACGGCGACATGGCGGCATACGAAGACGCCAAGCGCATGCTGTTCGACTGGCCGGGGCTGCAGCATGCGGTGATCAACCTCGACGACGAGATGGGCCTGCGCCTGATCGACCATATCAGGAAAACCAACCCGCAGCTGCCGATCACCGGCTATACGCTGACCGGGCGGCAGGTCGACGGCGTCGCCGCGCTGCAGGCGAGCGAAATCCGCTCCAGCCATGGCGGCACCACCTTCAAGCTCGACTGCGCGGCAGGCTCCGCGCCAATCAGGACGCAACTTGTTGGCCAATTTAATGTCAGTAACGTCCTCGGCATCTTCGGCGTGCTGCTGGCCAAGGGCGTTGCCTTTAAGGCAGCGGCCGAGTCGCTGGAAGCATTGACCGCGGTGCCGGGCCGCATGGAGCAGCTGGGCGGTCAGGATGCGCCGCTGGTGGTGATCGATTACGCACACACGCCGGATGCGCTGGAAAAGACACTGGCCACCCTGCGCCAGGTCGCGCAGCAGCGCGGCGGCCAGCTGTGGTGCGTGTTCGGCTGCGGCGGCGACCGCGATCCGGGCAAGCGTCCGCAGATGGGCCGCGTGGCGCAGGCCGCCGATTACATCGTCGTCACCAGCGACAATCCGCGCAGCGAAGAACCGGCAACGATTCTGGCGCAGATCGTCCAGGGCATCGACACCGCAAATCTGCCGGCCGATGCGCTGCAGGTGATCGAGGACCGCGCCTCCGCGATTCTGTGGGCGGTGCGGCATGCGGGGAAAAACGACGTGGTTCTGCTGGCCGGCAAAGGCCACGAGCCGTATCAGGAAATCAAGGGCAAGAAATTGCCCTTTCTGGATGCAGACCATGCCGCGCTGGCATTGGCTGCACGTGTAACGTTGAAGGGGAATCATTAAATGAAATCGTCATTGGCTGAACTTCAGCCATGGATTTCGCGTGCCGCGATTGTGAATGCGGCGGATGCAAGTTTCGACGGCGTGTCGACCGACAGCCGTGCTGTATCTATTGGTAATCTGTTCGTCGCCTTGCGCGGCGAGCGTTTCGATGCGCATGACTTTTTGAGCGAGGTGGCGGCCAAGGGCGTCGCCGCCGTGGTGGTGGAGCGCGTGCCGGAAGGGCTGACCGTGCCGGCGCTGGTGGTGCCGGACACGCGTATCGCCCTGGGCGAAATCGCGGCTTTCTGGCGCCGCCGGTTTGATCTGCCGGTGATCGGCGTCACCGGCAGCAACGGCAAGACCACCGTCAAGGAAATGATCGCGTCTATTCTGGCCGCCGCCTTCGGTGCCGAGCACTGCATGGCCACCCGCGGCAATCTCAACAACGATATCGGTGTGCCGCTCACCGTGTTTCGTCTCAACGCTTCCTACAACGCGGCAGTGATTGAACTGGGCATGAACCATCCGGGCGAGATCGCGCAGCTGGCGGCGATCGCCCAGCCGACCGTGGCGCTGGTCAACAACGCGCAGCGCGAACACCAGGAATTCATGGAAAGCGTGGAAGCGGTCGCCCGCGAAAACGGCGCCGTGCTGCGCGCGCTGCCGGAAAACGGCACCGCCGTGTTCCCGGCTGACGACGAGTACACGCCGCTGTGGCGCGAGCTGGCGGCAGGGCGCAAGGTGAAGACCTTCGGCCTGTCGAACGATGCCGACGTCACCTGTAGCTGGCAGGCCAACGACTTCGGCAGCGACCTCGAAATCAGGGCAGGTTCCGACACGTTGCGCGTCAAGCTGGCCGCCGCCGGCGCGCACAACGTGCGCAACGCGCTGGCCGCAGCCGCCTGCACGCTGGCCATCGGCGTTCCGGCAGAGGCGGTGATCCGCGGCCTGGAGTCGTTCGCGCCGGTCAACGGCCGCCTGCAGCGCAAGACCGCGCGCAGCGGCGCCCTGGTGATCGACGACACCTACAACGCCAATCCGGATTCGGTGCGCGCGGCGATCGACGTGCTCGCCGGTGCGGCCGCGCCGCGCATCCTGGTATTGGGCGACATGGGCGAAGTCGGCAACGAAGGCCCGCAGTTCCACGCCGAGGTCGGCGCCTACGCGAAAAGCCGCGGCATCGAGCGCCTGCTGGCGCTGGGCGAGCTGGCGCGCCACAGCGTCGACGCCTTCGGCGCGCTGGGCGAGCACTTCGCCGACATCGCGGCGCTCAACGCCGCCGTCGACGCGCTGGCAGGCGCCGCCACCACGGTACTGGTCAAAGGCTCGCGCTTCATGAAGATGGAGCGCGTGGTTCAGCACCTCGTCAATCAAGAATCATCGGTACAGGAAGCTCACTGACATGCTGCTCTGGCTAGCACAATATTTTCATCAAGATCTCGGGGCGCTGCGGGTCTTCAACTTCATCACCTTCCGCGCGGTGTTCGCGACGCTGACCGCGCTGGCCATCGGCCTGATCGCCGGCCCGGCGGTGATCCGCATGCTGACCCGACTGAAGGTCGGCCAGGCGGTGCGCACCGACGGTCCGCAGACCCACCTGATCAAGTCCGGCACGCCGACCATGGGCGGCGCGCTGATCCTGCTTTCGATCGGCATTTCGACGCTGCTGTGGGCCGACTGGAGCAACCGCTTCATCTGGATCGTGCTGGTGGTGACCCTCGGCTACGGCGCGATCGGCTGGGTCGACGATTACCGCAAGGTGGTCTACAAGGACCCGGAAGGCATGCGCTCGCGCGAGAAGTATTTCTGGCAGTCGCTGATCGGCCTGATCGCGGCGGTGTACCTGGCGTTCTCGGTGTCGGCGCCGACCAATACCAAGGTCTGGCAGCTGTTCCTGGCCTGGGTGCAGTCCGGCTTCAACCTCGACCTGCCGCCAAAAGCGGATTTGATCGTCCCGTTCTTCAAGACCATCAGCTACCCGCTCGGCGTGTGGGGCTTCATCGCGCTGACCTATTTCGTGATCGTCGGCTCCAGCAACGCGGTGAACCTGACCGACGGACTGGACGGCCTGGCGATCATGCCGACCGTGATGGTGGGTTCCGCGCTCGGCCTGATCGCATATCTCACCGGCAGCGCGGTGTATGCGAAATACCTGTTCATTCCGTACATTCCGGGCTCGGCCGAGCTGCTGATCTTCTGCGGCGCGCTGGCCGGCGCCGGGCTGGCCTTCCTCTGGTACAACGCCTACCCGGCGCAGGTGTTCATGGGCGACGTCGGCGCGTTGGCGCTGGGCGGCGCGCTCGGCACCATCGCCGTCATCGTGCGCCAGGAAATCGTGCTGTTCCTGATGGGCGGCATCTTCGTGGTCGAGACGCTGTCGGTGATGCTGCAGGTCGGCTACTTCAAATACACCAAGAAGCGATATGGCGTGGGCCGCCGCATCCTGCTGATGGCGCCGCTGCATCATCACTTCGAACAGAAAGGCTGGAAAGAGACGCAAGTCGTGGTGCGCTTCTGGATCGTCACCATGATCTGCGTGTTGTTCGGACTGTCAACCCTGAAACTGCGCTGATGGACTACCAAGGCAAACACGTTCTCGTCCTCGGGCTCGGCGAATCCGGCCTGGCGATGGCATTGTGGCTGGCACGCTGCGGCGCGACGCTGCGCGTGGCGGACACGCGCGCCGAGCCGGAGCGCCTGCCGGCGCTGCGCGAAGCGGTGCCGGGCGCCGAGTTCGTCGGCGCCCCGTTCGCTGCCGCTCTGCTGGACGGCATCGACTTCGTCGCGGTCAGCCCGGGACTGATGCCGGGCCGCGAGCTGGCCGAGATCATTCCGGCGGCGCGCGAAAAGAATATCCCGCTGTGGGGCGAGATCGAGCTGTTCGCGCAGGCGCTGGCGGCGCTGCGCGAACAGCGCGGCTATGAGCCGAAAGTCATCGCGATCACCGGCACCAACGGCAAGACCACAGTGACGAGCCTGACCGGCCTGCTGTGCCGCCGCGCCGGCCTGAAGACCCAGATCGCCGGCAACATCAGCCCGGCCGCGCTCGACGTGCTGCGCGGTGCGATGGCAGCCGACGACCTGCCGCAGGCCTGGGTGCTGGAACTGTCCAGCTTCCAGCTGCACTACACGTACACGCTCAACGCCGACGTCGCGACGGTATTGAACGTCACCCAGGACCACCTCGACTGGCACGGCGACATGGATGCCTATGCGGCTGACAAGGCGCGCATCTTCGGCGGCAAGACGATCCGCCTGCTCAACCGCGACGATCCGCGCGTGATGCAGATGACGGCGCCGATGGCGAACGTGATCAGCTTCGGTACCGACGAACCGGCGCAGCCGGACTGCTTCGGCCTGGTCGACGACAACGGCATGCATTGGCTGTCGGTGGCGGTGGCCGCCGAAGAAGGCGAAAAGCGCCGCCGCAAGAAAGATAGCGTCGAGGTTCCGGTGATGGTCAACCGCCTGATGCCGGCCGATGCGCTCAAGATCCGCGGCCGGCACAACGCCGCCAATGCGCTGGCGGCGCTCGCCTTGTGCCGCGCCATCGGCCTGCCGCTGGCGCCGCTGCTGTACGCGCTGCGCGAATACCGCGGCGAGCCGCACCGGGTGGAGCTGGTGGCGAACGTCGGCGGCGTCGATTACTACGACGACAGCAAGGGCACCAATGTCGGCGCCACCGTCGCCGCGCTCAAGGGACTGGGCCTGATGCAGGGCGGATCGAGCCGCCTGGTGCTGATCGCCGGCGGCGACGGCAAGGGACAGGATTTCGCGCCGCTGGCCGAACCGGTGGCCAAGTTCGTGCGCGCCGTGACCCTGATCGGCAAGGATGCGCCGGCGATCCGCGCGGCGCTGGCGCCCACCGGCGTCGAACTGGACGACTGCGCAACGCTGGAACAAGCGGTGCAGCGCGCATCGGAACTGGCGCAAGCCGGCGACGCCGTGCTGCTGTCGCCCGCCTGCGCCAGCCTCGACATGTTCCGGAATTACGCGCATCGCGCCCAGGTGTTCGTCGATGCGGTGCGTGAAATCGCCCTGTCGCGCGGCGAGGTGATCTCGTGAAGGGGATTGCATGAAATTCGCGCTGCCATCCTTTGCATCGTCGCCGGCCGCCGCTCCGGTGCGGGGCGTCGACCAGCGCTCGAAAATGATGGAATACGACCAGCCGCTGGTGTGGGTGGTCGTGCTGCTGATGCTGTTCGGGATGGTGATGGTGTATTCGGCGTCGATCGCGCTGCCGGATTCGCCGAAGTATGCGAACTACAAGAGCTATCACTTCCTGGTCCGCCAGGCGGGATTCATCGCCGTGTCGATGTTTTTCGGCCTGCTCGCGTTCCGCGTGCGGGTCGAAACCTGGCAGCGCCTGGCGCCGTATCTGTTCGTGGCGACGCTGGCGCTGCTGGTGCTGGTGCTGGTGCCCGGCATCGGCAAGGGCGTCAACGGCGCCAAGCGCTGGCTGTCGTTCAAGGTGTTCAACCTGCAGCCGTCGGAGCTGATGAAGCTGTGCGCGGTGCTGTACGCGGCCGATTACACGGTGCGCAAGCAGCAGTTCATGCACAAGCTGACCAAGGGCTTCATGCCGATGGCGGCGGCGGTCGGCGTGGTCGGTTTGCTGCTGCTGCTGGAGCCGGATCTCGGCGCGTTCGGCGTGATCGTCTGCATCGCGATGGGCATCCTGTTTTTGGGCGGGATCAACGGCATCTGGTTCGGCGGCATCGGCGCGATTCTGGTCGGCGTCTTCAGCCTGGTGATCGTCCTGTCGCCGTGGCGGCGCGAGCGCATCTTCGCCTACCTCAATCCCTGGGAGGAGGGCAATGCGCTGGGCAAGGCGTATCAGCTGTCGCATTCGCTGATCGCATTCGGCCGCGGCGAGCTGTTCGGCGTCGGCCTGGGCGGCAGCGTGGAAAAGCTGCACTACCTGCCGGAAGCGCATACCGACTTCCTGCTGGCCGTGATCGGCGAGGAACTCGGCTTTGCCGGCGTGCTGGTGGTGGTCGCGATGTTTTACTGGATCGTCAAGCGCTCATTTGAAATCGGGCGCCAGGCGATCGCGATGGACCTGACCTTTGCCGGCCTGGCGGCGAAAGGCATCGGCATCTGGATCGGCGTTCAAGCCTTCATCAACATGGGCGTGAACCTCGGCCTGCTGCCGACCAAGGGACTGACCCTGCCGCTGATGAGTTACGGCGGCTCGGGGGTATTGATTAACTGTGTAGGACTGGCAATTTTGTTACGGATTGACTACGAAAATCGCGTGCTCATGCGCGGAGGCCGCATATGAATATGAGCACGCGATTTCGGTGGAGGCTAACTTTGCGAAGCAAAGTTAAAGGAGCGGCAGCGACTGGCCGGAACCAGAATAGGGTGTTGATGAGAGGAGGCCGCATATGAAGCGCCTCCTGATCATGGCGGCCGGCACCGGCGGCCACATCTTCCCTGGCCTGGCGATCGCGCAGACCATGCAGGCGCGCGGCTGGCAGGTGTCGTGGCTGGGCACGCAGCACGGCATGGAACGCGACATCGTGCCGAAGCACAGGATCGAGATGGATTCGATCGACTTCGCCGGCTTGCGCGGCAAGGGCCTGATGCACACGGTGCGCGGCGTGTTCAAGATGGCGGCGGGTTTTGCTTCCTGCTTTTCCATCATCGGCCGCCGCAAGCCGGACGTGGTGCTCGGCATGGGCGGATACGTGACGGTGCCGGGCGGGATGATGGCCAGGCTGCGCGGCGTGCCGCTGGCGCTGGTCAATGCCGACGCGGCGCTGCTGTTGTCGAACAAGTCACTGGCGCCCTTGGCCAAGCGCGTGCTGTTCGGCTTTCCGGCCGACTTCGGCAATGCGGCCGGCAAGGCGCTGGTGACCGGCAACCCGGTGCGCAAGGAAATCATGGAAGTGCCGCTGCCGGCGCAGCGCTATGCGGAACGCACCGGCCCGCTGCGCCTGTTGGTCGTGGGCGGCAGCCTCGGCGCGAAGGCCTTGAACGACTGCCTGCCGGCGGCGCTGTCGCGCATTCCGGCGGAAGTGCGCCCGGTCGTCACGCACCAGTCCGGCAAGCAGCACATCGACGTGCTGCGCAAGGCGTACGCGGACGCGCAGGTGCAGGCCGAGGTGGTGGACTTCATCGACGACATGCCGCGCCGCTATGCGCAGGCGGACCTGGTGATCTGCCGCGCCGGCGCGATCACGGTATCCGAGCTGACCGCGGCGGGCGTCGCGTCGGTGCTGGTGCCGCTGGTCGCATCGACCACCTCGCACCAGCGCGACAACGCGCAGTGGATGGCGAAGCAGAAGGCGGCGATCCATCTGCCGCAAAGCGAAATGAGCGCGGAGCGCATGGCGATCCTGTTGCAGTCGCTCACGCGCGACGATTGCCGCAAGATGGCCGAGGCCGCCTATGCGCTCGGCAAGCGCGATGCCAATGAACGGATCGCGAACGTACTGGAAGAACTGGCCAAGCAAGCATGAAACATAAAGTCAAAAACATTCACTTCGTTGGCATCGGCGCTGAGCCGTGCGGCAGCACGGCGTTCCACAATTCTGGCGTTAGCCGCGCCGCCAGTGAGTAAAGAACATGAAACATAAGGTAAAAAATATCCATTTCGTAGGAATCGGCGGCAGCGGCATGAGCGGCATCGCCGAAGTGCTGCTCAATCTCGGTTACACCGTGTCCGGTTCGGACCTGGGCAGCAATGCGGCGACGCAGCGCCTGGCGGAACTGGGCGCGAAGGTCACGCAGGGGCATGCGGCGGAAAACATCGAGGGCGCCGACGCGATCGTGACCTCGACCGCGGTCAAGGCCGACAATCCGGAAGTGATGGCGGCGCGTGCCAGGCGCATTCCGATCGTGCCGCGCGCGATGATGCTGGCCGAGCTGATGCGCCTGAAGCAGGGCATCGCGATCGCCGGCACCCACGGCAAGACCACCACCACCAGCCTGGTGGCGAGCGTGCTGGCGCAGGGCGGGCTCGATCCGACCTTCGTGATCGGCGGCCGCCTGAACAGCGCCGGCGCCAACGCCAAGCTCGGCGCGGGCGACTTCATCGTGGCCGAGGCCGACGAATCCGATGCGTCCTTCCTGAACCTGTCGCCGGTGATCGAGGTGATCACCAACATCGACGCGGATCACATGGAGACCTACGACCACAGCTTCGCGAAGTTGAAGCAGGCCTTCGTCGAGTTCACGCAGCGCCTGCCGTTCTATGGCGTCGCGATCCTGTGCGTCGACGACCCGAGCGTGCGCGAAATCATGCCGTTCATCTCCAAGCCGATTCTCACCTACGGTTTTCACGAAGACGCGCAGGTGCGCGCGGTCGACGCCAGGGCGGTGGACGGCAAGATGGAATTCACCGTGCTGCAGGACGGCTATGCGCCGATGCAGGTGAGCCTGAACCAGCCCGGCATGCACAACGTGCAGAACGCCTGCGCGGCGATCGCGATTGCGCGCGAAGTCGGCGTAAAAGACAGCGCGACGCAGAAGGCATTGAGCGAATTTAACGGCGTCGGCCGCCGCTTCACGCGGTATGGCGACATCAAGCTTGCGGACGGTGGCGCGTTCACGCTGGTGGACGACTATGGCCATCATCCGGTCGAAATGGCGGCGACCATGGCGGCCGCGCGCGGCGCCTATCCGGGACGGCGCCTGGTGCTGGCCTTCCAGCCGCACCGCTACACCCGCACGCGCGACCTGTTCGAGGATTTCGTGAAGGTGCTGTCGACGGCGGACGCGCTGGTGCTGGCGGAAGTGTATTCGGCCGGCGAGCAGCCGATCGTGGCCGCCGACGGCCGCGCGCTGGCGCACGCATTGCGCGTGCTCGGCAAGGTGGAGCCGATTTTTGTGGAAGACATCGCCGAGATGCCCGACACGATCATGAGCATGGCCAGGGATGGCGATGTGGTGATCACGATGGGCGCCGGTTCGATCAGCGGCGTGCCGGGGAAACTGGCGGCAAATACGTAGAAAGGTAAAGCTCCTTCCCCCTGCCAGGGGGGAGGGACAAGTCAGCAGGTATTTTGAAGGTGAAGTAACAATGTCAAACGAATTTGGAAAAGTCGGCGTGCTGTACGGCGGCCGCTCCGCCGAACGCGAAGTGTCGCTGATGTCCGGCACCGGCGTGCTCAAGGCGCTGCGGAGCAAGGGCGTCGATGCGCACGGTTTCGATCCGGCCGAGCGCGGCATCGCCGAACTGGCGGCGGAAAAGTTCGACCGCGTGTTCATCGCGCTGCACGGCCGCTACGGCGAGGACGGCACGCTGCAGGGCGTGCTGGAACAGCTCGGCATTCCCTACACCGGCTCCGGCGTGATGGCGTCGGCCATCGGCATGGACAAGGTGATGACCAAGCGGATCTGGCTGAGCCACGGCTTGCCGACGCCGCGCTTTATTGTGCTCGATGCGCATGGCACGTCCGCCGACGAACTGAACCGCGTGCCGCAACAGCTGGGCCTGCCGCTGATGCTGAAGGCGCCGCATGAGGGCTCGACCATCGGCATCAGCAAGGTGGTCAACGCATCGGACATGCAAAGCGGCTTTGCGCTGTGCGCGAAGTACGACGAGACGGTGCTGGCCGAGGAATTCATCGCCGGCCGCGAACTGACGGTGCCGGTGCTCGGCACGGGGCGCGGCGCGCGCGCGCTGCCGATCGTCGAGATCCGCGCGCCGCAGGGCAATTACGACTACCAGAACAAGTACTTCAGCGACGACACCAAGTATCTGTGCCCGGCGCCGCTGGACGACGCGCTGACCGCGCGCATCCAGGAAATCGCGGTGCAGGCCTATAACGCGCTCGGCTGCTCCGGATGGGCGCGCGTCGATTTCATGCTGCGCGCGACCGACAACGAGCCGTTCCTGCTGGAGATTAATACCTCGCCCGGCATGACCGGCCATTCGCTGGTGCCGATGGCGGCCAAGGCGGCGGGCGTCAGCTATGAGGATTTGTGTGTGGAGATTTTGCGTTCGGCGGACCTGGATCTGAAGCCGGGCAAGGATTGGCAACCGGCCTGATTGCAGCATGTGGCATGACATCAGAATGCTCAACGCGACCACCAACGCCCTGCTCGGCGCGCTGGTGCTGGCGCTGTTCGCGTCGGGCCTCTGGTGGGTGGCGCAGCGGCCGATGTTCACGCTGAAGGCGATCCGGGTCGAAGCTGTCGGCGAAATGCAGCTGCGGCACGTTAATCCTTCGACCGTGCGCAGCACCGCGGTGCCGCGCATCAGGGGCAACTTCTTCACCGCCGACCTGGACGCGGTCCGGCAGGCGTTCGAAGCGGTGCCCTGGGTGCGCAAGGCGACGGTGCGGCGCGAATGGCCGAACCGGCTGATCGTGCAGGTGGAAGAGCATGAAGCGCTCGGCACCTGGGGCGAAGACGGCAAGCTGCTGTCGGTGAAGGGCGACGTGTTCACCGCGAATCTGGCGGAGGCCGAGGAAGACGGCGCACTGGCCGAGTTCGACGGGCCGGACGGCAGCGAGAAGGAAGTGGTGGCGCGCTATCGCGAGTTGCGCGAATGGTTCAGGCCGATCGGCCTGGTGCCGGAGGCGGTGAAGATGTCGACCCGCTATGCATGGAGCGTGCGCTTGAACAACGGGATGACGGTGGAATTGGGAAGAGAGCAGAGCAAGGCCACGCTGAAGGAAAGGGTCGACCGCCTGGTCGGCATTTATCCGCAGCTGGCCGCGCGGCTGCAGGATGGCATTGAGAGCGTGGATATGCGCTATCCGAATGGATTGGCTTTGAAAGCGCAGGGATTGGCCCTCGGGTCGGACGGTAAAAAACGCAAGTTATAGAACATGACAAAAGACGCAAAAAATCTGATCGTCGGCCTCGACATCGGCACCTCCAAGGTGGTGGCAGTGGTGGCGGAAGTCATGCCGAACGGGAGGCATGAAGTCATCGGCCTCGGCCAGCACGAGTCGAAGGGCCTGAAAAAGGGCGTGGTGGTCAACATCGAGGCGACCGTCGAGTCGATCCAGCGCGCGCTGGAAGAAGCCGAGCTGATGGCCGACTGCAAGATCAAGAACGTATATACCGGCATCGCCGGCAGCCACATCCGCAGCTTCAATTCGAGCGGCATGGTCGCGATCAAGGACAAGGAAGTCACGCCGACCGACGTGGCGCGCGTGATCGAGACGGCCAAGGCGGTCAACATCCCGACCGACCAGCAGCTGCTGCACACGGTGCCGCAGGAATTCATCGTCGACAGCCAGGAAGACGTGCGCGAGCCGATCGGCATGAGCGGCATCCGCCTGGAAGTGAAGGTGCATATCGTCACCGGCGCGGTGTCGGCGGTGCAGAACATCGTCAAGTGCGTGCGCCGCTGCGGGCTGGAAGTGTCGGACCTGATCCTGCAGCCGATGGCGTCGGCCGACGCGGTGCTGACTCCCGACGAGAAGGAGCTGGGCGTGGTGCTGATCGACATCGGCGGCGGCACCACCGATATCGCGATCTTCACCGAAGGCGCGATCCGCCACACCGCGGTGATCCCGATCGCCGGCGACCAGATCACCAACGACATCGCGATGGCGCTGCGCACGCCGACCGCGGAAGCGGAGGAAATCAAGCTGCGCTACGGCGTGGCCAAGCAGGTGCTGGCCGATCCGGGCGAGACGATCGAGGTGCCGGGGCTGGGCGATCGCGGTCCGCGCACGCTGTCGCGCCAGGCGCTGGCGGCGGTGATCGAGCCGCGCGTGGAGGAATTGTTCGCACTGGTGCACCAGGTGGTGCGCGAGTCGGGCTATGAAGAAGTGCTGTCGTCGGGCCTCGTCCTGACCGGCGGCACGGCAATGATGCCGGGCATGATCGAGCTGGCGGAAGACATCTTCCTCAAGCCGACGCGCCTCGGCGTGCCGGAATACAGCGGGCAGCTCGCCGATGTCGTGCGCAGCCCGCGCTATTCGACGGTGTTGGGTTTGTTGTTGGAAGCAAAGAAGCAGTATTTGCGCGGCCATATCGTGACCAGGCAGGACGGGTCATTGAAGGCAGTCTGGCAACGCATGAAAGAGTGGTTTTTGGGGAACTTTTAAGCGGTTTAATTTTTGAAGTCGGCAGTTAGCAGTCGCTAGGCGCCACATCGCGTGGTGTTTATCGACTGGCAACTGCAATCTTGATAAGGGGAGCAACATGGAAATCGACATGATCGATAACGCAACACTAGGCACCGTGATCAAGGTCGTCGGTGTCGGCGGCGCAGGCGGCAACGCAGTGCAGCACATGATCAACAAGGGCGTGTCCGGCGTGGAATTCATCGCCGCCAATACCGACGCGCAGGCACTGGCGCAATCCAAGGCGCACAACATCATCCAGATCGGCGACACCGGCCTGGGCGCCGGCATGAAGCCGGACGTCGGCCGCAAGCTGGCCGAGGAATCCCGCGCGCGCATCGAAGACGCGCTGCGCGGCGCGCACATGGTGTTCATCGCGGCCGGCATGGGCGGCGGCACCGGCACCGGCGCGGCGCCGATCGTCGCCGAAGTGGCGAAGCAGCTGGGCGCGCTGACCGTGGCCGTGGTCTCCAAGCCGTTCTCGTATGAAGGCGCGAAGTGCATGGAAATCGCCGACCAGGGCCTGGAGGAGCTCTCCAAGCATGTCGATTCCCTGATCGTGATCCTCAACGAAAAGCTGGAAGAGATCTACGAAGACGACAGCATGATCGAATGGCTGCAGCATGCCGACGACGTGCTGAACAATGCGGTGGCCGGCATCGCCGAGATCATCAACGTGCCGGGCCACATCAACGTCGACTTCAACGACGTCAAGACCATCATGGGCGAGCAGGGCAAGGCGATGATGGGCACCGCCACCGCGTCCGGCGTCGACCGCGCGCGCATCGCCGCCGAGCAGGCAGTCGCATCACCGCTGCTCGACGGCATCGACCTGTCCGGCGCGCGCGGCGTGCTGGTCAACGTCACCGCCAGCCGCAATCTCAAGGGCAAGGAAATCAAGGAAGTCATGGCGACCGTGCGCGCCTTCGCCGCTCCGGACGCCTCGATCGCGCAGGGTATCGCGTACGACGATTCGATGGGCGACGACATCCGCGTCACCGTCGTGGCAACCGGCCTGGGCCGCGCACGCAAGAACGTGCAACTGGTGCAGACCCCGGTGCTGCGGACCGGCACCCACAACGAGCCGATCATGGCGCATGCCGCCATGCAGCAGCCGGTTGCGCAGCCTGCCGCCCCGTCCTTCGACGGCCTGAAGGCGCCGGCCGTCTGGCGCCGCGAGTCCGCATCGGAGACGGTGCGCGCGCTGGAAAAGAACGGCATGGAAACCTACGACATTCCGGCTTTCCTGCGCAAGCAGGCGGACTGAATCCGTCTGGCCGAGCCCGTCTGCAAGGTTGGCCGGAACAAGGCATACTGCGGTCTGAGCGCCGCGCCCTGGCGGGCGCGGCGTTTTTCTTTCCAATCTACCGATAGACAAGAGAAGAGGACTGCATCATGACGATTAAGATCGGCGACCGCCTGCCGGAAGGCACGCTGTCGGAATTCATCGAAGTCGCATCCGAGGGCTGCGCCCTCGGCCCCAACACCTTCCAGGTCAGCGAACTGACCAAGGGCAAGAAGATCGCGATCTTTGGCCTGCCGGGGGCCTTCACGCCGACCTGTTCGGCGCAACATGTGCCGGGCTATGTCGCATTGGCCGACAAGTTCAAGGCCAAGGGCGTCGATGAAATCTGGTGCATCTCGGTCAACGATGCATTCGTGATGGGCGCCTGGGGGCGCGACCAGAAGGCGACCGGCATCGTGCGCATGATGGCCGACGGCAGCGCGGCCTTCACCAAGGCGCTCGGCCTCGAATTCGACCTCACCGCAAAGGGCATGGGCATCCGTTCGCAGCGCTATTCCATGCTGGTCGAGGACGGCGTGGTGAAACAGCTGAACATCGAGCAGCCCGGGAAGTTCGAGGTGTCGAACGCGGAAACCCTGCTGGCGCAGCTCGGCTGATCCCTCTGGACCATAAAAAAACGGCGCCGCGGGCGCCGTTTTTTTGTTGGCTCTTGCTCGCCTCAGGGCGCGATGACCACCTTGACGTGCGCCTCCTTCAGCATCTTGGTCAGCGCTTCCGGCGGCCTGGCGTCGGTAAACAGGATATCGATCTGCGACATGTGCGCCATGCGCACCAGCGCCTGGCGCCCGAACTTGTCGTGGTCCGCTACCAGCCACACCTCGCGCGACTGCTCGATGATCGCCTGCGCCACCTTCACTTCGCGCGGATCGAAGTCGCGCAAGGTGCCGTCCGGCTCGATGCTGGAAATGCCGATGATGCCGATGTCGACCTTGAACTGGCGGATGAAGTCGATGGTCGCTTCGCCGACGATGCCGCGGTCGCGCCCGCGCACCACGCCGCCCGCAATGATCACTTCGCATTGCGGATTGTCGGCGAGGATGGCGGCGACATTCAGGTTATTCGTCACCACATGCAGGCCGGGGTGATGGGCCAGCGCCCGCGCCACTTCCTCGGTCGTGGTGCCGATATTGATCAATAACGAACATCCGGGCGGCACCTGTTTCGCCACCGCCTTCGCAATGCGGCGCTTGGCGTCGATGTTCATCACCTGGCGCTGGCTGTAGTCGATGTTTTCGACCGAGGAAGGCAACCCCACGCCGCCGTGGTAGCGCGCCAGCAGCTTGGCTTCCTCCATCAGCTTGACGTCGCGGCGCACCGTCTGCGGCGTCACCGCGAGCACCTGCGCCAGTTCCTCCACCGACATCGTCACGCGCTGCCGGACGACCTCCAGGAGCCGCCTTTGACGAGGATTAAGAGCCATTCCTTTTCTCCGGAAAAAGATTAGAAAAAAGCGGAAACTACTCAAAACGAACAAAAACGAAAAAATACGGCCTAAATATTTGTTGATTTCTTTTCGCGTTTTGTCGTATCTTACGTGCAGTCATCTTACATAAATTCACTTCCGTGTGCGAGAAACAGATGGACCAGGGCCAGGACAACATCGAATGCGACCTGCTGATCGTCGGCGGCGGCATCAACGGCGCCGGCATCGCGCGCGATGCGGCCGGACGCGGCCTGTCGGTCGTGCTGTGCGAAAAAGACGACCTTGCCTCGCACACCTCGTCGGCGTCGTCCAAGCTGATCCACGGCGGCCTGCGTTATCTCGAACACTATGAATTCGGCCTGGTGCGCAAGGCGCTCATCGAGCGCGAGGTGCTGTTGCGTTCCGCTCCGCATATCATGAAGCCGCTGCGCTTCGTGATGCCGGTCGACAAAGGCCAGCGTCCGGCCTGGATGCTGCGCGCCGGCCTGTTCCTGTACGACAGCCTGGCGCGCCGCGAGCTGTTGCCGGGCTCGCGCGGCATCCATCTGCGCGACCATGCGGCAGGCGAACCGCTCAAACCGCAGTTTTCGCGCGGCTTCGTGTATTCGGACGGCTGGGTCGACGATGCGCGCCTGGTGGTGCTCAATGCCGTCGATGCCGCCGAGCGCGGCGCCCGCGTGTTTACCCGCACCCGCTGCGAGGCGGCGCGCCGCCTGGGCCGGCACTGGTCCGCCACGTTGCGCGGCCCGCACGGCGTAACGACCGTCAAGGCGCGCGCGATGGTCAATGCCGCAGGGCCCTGGACCGCGCATTTCCTGCAAACCGCGGTACAGCAGCCTTCCGCCAAGTCGCTGCGCCTGATCAAGGGCAGCCACATCGTCGTCCGCCGCCTGTTCGACCATCCCTATGCCTACATCTTCCAGCACCCGGACGGCCGCATCGTTTTCGCGATTCCCTACGAACAGGATTTCACCCTGATCGGCACCACCGATCTCGATTACCAGGGCGATGTCGACAAGGTGGCGATCGAGCGCGACGAGATCATGTATCTGTGCGAACTGGCCAGCCGCTATTTCCGCCGGCAGATCGTGCCGGCCGACGTGGTATGGACGTATTCCGGCGTGCGTCCGCTGGTGGCGGACGAGGCCGCCAGCGCATCGGCCGTCACCCGCGACTACCGGCTGGAACTCGACCGGCAGGGCGCGCCCTTGTTGTCCGTTTTCGGCGGCAAGATCACCACCTTCCGCAAGCTGGCGGAAGAGGCGGTCGACATGCTTGCGCCGGCATTGTCGAATCGGCGCGGTGCCTGGACCGCGCACGCATGCCTGCCGGGCGGCGACCTGTTCGGTCCGCAACCGGACAATCGCGCGGTACTCGAATTCGATCGCTTCGCGCATCAACTGCAGCAGAAATACAACTGGTTACCGGGCGCACTGATCGCACGCTATGCGCGCGCCTACGGCACGCGTACCGATATGCTGCTGGCAGGGCGCTGTGCGCTGGCCGACATGGGCGACGAGATTCTGCCCGGCCTGTATGCCGCCGAGGTCGACTATTTGATGCAACTCGAATGGGCGGTCAAGGCTGGCGACATATTGTGGCGGCGCTCCAAGCTCGGCTTGCACCTGCCGCCCGGCGCCGAGGCGCAGCTCGATGACTGGATCAAGGCCAACCGCAGCAGCCGGCATGAACAGGAAGAAGCCGAACATCGGGTAAGCTAGGCAGACTGCTGCAGTCCTGGAAGGAAGCGTCCGTTCATCCTGATTTTGCAGGCAGGCTGAGCGCGGCTTGCGCCGCGCTTTTTACGTTTTCAACGCATTTTTGAGAGCGAGTCATCGATGACCAAATATATCCTTGCCTTGGACCAGGGCACGACGAGTTCGCGCGCGATCCTGTTCGATCATGCCGGGCGGATTCATGGCATCGCGCAGCAGGAATTCCGCCAGATCTTCCCCCAACCGGGCTGGGTCGCGCACGACGCCTACGAAATCTGGCGCAGCCAGCTCGCGGTGGCGCAGCAGGTGCTGCAGCAGTCCGGCGTGCCGGCCGCCGAGATCGCCGCCATCGGCATCACCAACCAGCGCGAAACCACCGTCTTGTGGGACCGGGCGAGCGGCGAGCCGATTGCCGACGCGATCGTCTGGCAGGACCGTCGCACCGCGGAACTGTGCGACGGGCTGCGCGCGCAAGGCAAGGCGGAACTCATCCAGAAGAAGACCGGCCTGGTGATCGATGCCTATTTTTCCGGCACCAAGGTGAAATGGCTGCTCGATCACGTGCCGGGCGCGCGCGCCCGGGCCGAGCGCGGCGAGCTGGCCTTCGGCACCATCGACTCCTGGCTGGTCTACAAGCTGTGCGGCGCCCATGTCACCGACAGCAGCAACGCGTCGCGCACCATGCTGTTCAATATCCATACGATGCGCTGGGACGAGGAATTGCTGGCCTTGCTCGACATCCCGCACAGCCTGTTGCCGCAGGTCGTCCCCAGCAGCGGCATTGTCGGCAAGACCTATCCCGAGCTGTTCGGCGGCGCCATCCCGATCGCGGGAATCGCCGGCGACCAGCAGGCCGCCACCTTCGGCCAGGCCTGCCATCAGCCTGGCATGGCCAAGAATACCTACGGCACCGGTTGCTTCATGCTGATGAACACCGGCAAACAGGCGATCACGTCACAAAATCATCTGCTGACCACCATCGGCTGGACCCTGGGAGAAAAACTGCCGGGCCAATCCGACTACATGCTCGAAGGCAGCGTCTTCAATGCGGGGGCGGCGGTGCAGTGGCTGCGCGATGGCCTCGGCATTATTCAAAGCTCGGCCGAGGTCGAAGCCCTGGCCTCCATCGTGCCGGATACCGGAGGTGTGTACGTGGTGCCGGCATTCGCCGGACTGGGCGCGCCATACTGGGATGCCTATGCGCGCGGCACCATTGTTGGCATGACGCGCGGCACGACCAAGGCGCATATCGCCCGGGCGACTCTGGCCAGCATCGCCTACCAGAGCGCCGACGTGCTGGAGGCGATGCAAAAGGATGCCGCGATCCAGTTGAAGGAGTTGCGCGTGGATGGCGGCGCCGCCCGTAACGACCTGCTGATGCAATTCCAGGCGGACGTGCTGGGCGTGCCGGTGGTGCGCCCGGTGGTGACCGAAACGACCGCCCTCGGCGCCGCCTATCTGGCGGGTCTGGCCGTGGGCTACTGGGAGTCGCAGCAGGAGATCGCGGCGCAGTGGCGGGTGCAGCGGCGCTTTGAGCCCGCCATGCCGGCCGAAGAAAGGGCGCAACGGCTCGCCACTTGGCGGCGTGCGGTAGAGCGCGCCCGCCAGTGGTCGGAATAGGCGGCAATGTTTGATGGGCATGACGGCTTGACATGTTCTGCGTGGTGTAAGGCCAACAGGTTCACATCTCCTAACAACTGACCCATCGGTAAGTTGTTATAATCCAACGATGCTCAAGCAACGCACCGTCAAACAACTCGTCAAGACCGTCGGCGTCGGACTGCATTCCGGTACCAAGGTCGAACTGACCCTGCGTCCGGCCGCCCCCGACACCGGCATCGTTTTCCGCCGTGTGGATGTCGATCCGCCGGTCGATCTGCCCGCCAGCGCCACCGGCGTCGGCGACACGCGCATGGCATCCACGCTCGACAAGAATGGCGTGAAAGTGTCGACCGTCGAGCACCTGATGTCCGCCTGCGCCGGCCTGGGCATCGACAATCTGTATGTCGATGTGACTGCCGAAGAGATTCCGATCATGGACGGCTCCGCATCCTCGTTCGTGTTCCTGCTGCAGCAGGCCGGCTTGCAGGAACAGAACGCAGCCAAGAAATTCATTCGCGTGCTCAAGCCGGTGGAAGTCCGGGAAGGCAAGGGCGAACACGAAAAATGGGCGCGGCTCGACCCGTACAACGGATTCCGGCTCAAGTTCTTCATCGAGTTCAGGCACCCGGCAGTGGACGGCACCGGCCAGATCGCCGAAATCGATTTCGGCAACGATTCCTATGTGAAGGAAATCTCGCGCGCGCGCACCTTTGGTTTCATGCAGGATGTCGAAACCCTGCGCGGCATGGGATTGGCGCGCGGCGGTTCGCTGGAAAACGCGATCGTGATGGACGAGTACCACATCCTCAATCCGGACGGTCTGCGTTACGACAACGAATTCGTGCGTCACAAGATTCTCGATGCCATCGGCGATCTCTATCTGGTCGGCCATCCGCTGCTTGCCAGCTATACCGCGCACAAATCCGGCCATACGCTGAACAATTTGTTGCTGCGTGCATTGCTGGCCCAGCCCGACGCCTACGAAATCGTCACCTTCGACTCGGAGGAATATGCTCCCGGTGCCTATGTGCGGCAGGCCGGGCAGGAGTGGGCGTTTACTTAATTTACTTAAATCAGATGAGGCAGCGGTGACCGCTTGCCATTTGGACGGCCATCGAAGCGGCGGCCGCTCACTTGCCGTTGCGGTGACGATCCAGCATTCTGCCGAGTGCCGCTGTCAGGGCTTCATTGCCCTTTGAACTCTCCAGGGAATCCTTAAGCTCGGCAAGTGCCGAGATCGCTTGTCGTGGCAACACCAGTTGTTTCTTTGGCTGATGTTGCCTCTCGGCAACCTTTCCAAGTTGCACTTTAATGCGTATTGCGTTAACCTGCCATCCTCGCTTCAGCAAATTGTCTTGCAGTTTAGGCAGTTGCTGCTTCAACTTTGTCGCGATGGCGGCATTCGGAGTGGCAAGCACCAACTGACCTGCTTCGAACTGCACTACCGAACAGACCTCGAACAACGCCGGCAGCACCTGCGCGCACTCTTTTTGCAAACTCATGATGCGCCTGACTGCAGGCAACAGAGAGGCCATCTTCTCGTTGGTACGCAGAAAGTCTGTGACTCCTTGTGTTGATGCGGAACCGCGCATGGATTTAGCGCCAGATTGAGACAACAGAAATGAGGGGGGACGCATGATGTCCGCACCTTATCACAGCTCATCGCCGATGGACGAATCGGAGGAGAGAAAATGCAAATTATTCTGTTACATTCGCGCTTCAGTGCAAGGACTATCACGCTCACCCGCTGGCACCTGATACTGGCCGCACTCGGTTTCGTCTTGTCGGTCATCATGGCGGCTTCCCTGCTGTACTACCTGACCTTCCGTCATGCGGCCGACCTGAACCTTCCCCTGGTGCGCGAGGTGGTCGCATCCGCAACCCAGGACGACAGCAGCAAAAAAGACAAATACATCAAGGAAAACCTGGCCGCCATGGCGATGAAACTGGGCGAAATGCAGGCGCAATTGATGCGCCTGGATGCGCTTGGCGAGCGGGTGCAGGGGCTTGCCGGTGTCAAACCGCAGGAATTCAACTTCAGGGAATTGCCCGGACGCGGGGGCGCTGAGCCGTCAAGCGTCACAGGCCAGCCCTTGAGCATGAGCGAATTCCAGCGTGCGCTCGATGCCATGGCGCGTGACGTGGAACACCGGGCCGATTACATGAACGTGGTCGAAACGGCGTTGATGACCAACAAGATCAAGACCAAGCTGCTGCCGACGATACAGCCGGTCGATGTTGCTTACAATGCGTCCGGTTTCGGCTGGCGGGTCGATCCGTTTACGGGACACAGTGCCTTCCATGAAGGAATCGACTTTGCCGCCCCGGTCGGCACCCCGATTGTTGCCGCCGCCGGTGGCGTGGTCATCGCCGCCGAGTACCATCACCAATACGGCAACATGATGGAAATCGATCACGGCAACGATATCGTGACGCGCTATGCGCATACGTCGCGCCTGTTGAAGAAGGTCGGCGACATCGTCAAGCGCGGCCAGCATATTGCCGACCTCGGGTCGACCGGACGCTCGACCGGGCCGCACCTGCATTTCGAAGTGCTGGTCAAAGGCGTGCAGCAAGATCCGCATAAATTTCTCTCGGCAGGTGCCAGTCAGGCAAAAATCGCCGCGCTGGCCGCAAGGTGATTGCTTTTTCTCAATACTTCTCAAAAATCTTCAGCGGAGAGCTATTGTTTCCACGCTGTTAACCCACATCTTCAAGCACAATTGAACGTTTGCGGCCGCAGAATTTTTGCGGCTGAAAAATGTCGCATTTGTTCCCTACGCCGAGTGCAGGTCGCCGCAGGCGGCAGCCGGCAGCGGGGCCCATGATAAAATTCGCAATTTAGCCAAAGTCCGGCCACTGCAAAGCGGGTTACCTGTAACTGCGCGAGCTTGCGGCGCCTTTTTTAGAATTCAAGCATGTCATTACTGACCCAGATTTTCGGCAGCCGCAACCAGCGGCTGATCAAGCAATATCAAAAAACGGTGCGCGAAATCAATGCGCTGGAGCCGGCGATGGAAAAGCTTTCCGACGCCGAACTGCAGGCCAAGACGCCCGAATTCAAGGATCGCATCGCGAAGGGCGCGACGCTGGATGACATCCTGGTGGAAGCCTTTGCCGTTTGCCGCGAGGCCGGCAAGCGCGTGCTGAAGATGCGCCACTTCGATGTCCAGCTCATCGGCGCCATGGTCCTGCACTACGGCAAGATCGCCGAAATGGCGACCGGCGAAGGCAAGACGCTGATGGCTACCCTGGCCGCCTACCTCAATGCGCTGGCGGGCAAGGGCGTGCACGTGGTGACCGTCAACGACTACCTGGCGCAGCGCGATGCGGAGTGGATGGGCAAGCTGTACGGCTGGCTCGGCCTGACCACCGGCGTGAACCTGTCGCAGATGGACCACGATTCCAAGCAGAAGGCATACGCGGCCGACATCACCTACGGCACCAACAACGAATTCGGCTTCGACTACCTGCGCGACAACATGGTCTACGACGCCGGCGACCGCGTGCAGCGCGGCCTCAATTTCGCCATCGTCGACGAGGTCGACTCGATCCTGATCGACGAGGCGCGTACTCCGCTGATCATTTCCGGCCAGGCGGAAGACCATACCGACCTGTACATCAAGATGAACCAGGTGCCGCCGCTGCTCACCCAGCAGATCGGCGAGGAAACGCCGGACGGCAAGGGCAAGATCGAGGTGCCGGGCGACTACACCAAGGATGAGAAGTCGCACCAGGTGCTGCTGACCGAAGCCGGCCATGAGAAGGCCGAGCAGATCCTGACCCGCATGGGGCTGCTGCCGGAAGGCGCATCGCTGTACGATCCGGCCAACATCACGCTGATCCACCATTTGTACGCGGCGCTGCGCGCGCACACGCTGTATCACAAGGATCAGCATTACGTGGTGCAGAACGGCGAAGTCGTGATCGTCGACGAATTCACCGGCCGCCTGATGGTCGGCCGCCGCTGGTCCGACGGCCTGCACCAGGCGGTCGAAGCCAAGGAAGGCGTGAAGATCCAGAACGAGAACCAGACCCTGGCGTCGATCACGTTCCAGAACTACTTCCGCATGTACGGCAAGCTGGCCGGCATGACCGGCA